>WNFK01205821.1_pt1 | contig 10271 bp, 8 predicted proteins | sample 5400281 | NCBI WGS metagenome assembly WNFK01 (sample SAMN13153350, study PRJNA577476) | soil metagenome | isolation source: 20 cm soil on Douglas fir-dominated hillslope | place: USA:California | collected 2013-09-17
AAGGAGTTGGCTCATGGCAGGCGCACTGGACGGAATCAAGATTCTCGACATCACCAATTACATTGCTGGCCCTTTTGCGACCATGTTGCTCGGCGATTTAGGCGCGGAAGTTTACAAAATCGAGACGCCGGGAGCAGGCGATCCGTTTCGCACCTGGGACAGGGAGCCGAAGGATTATAGCCCGAGCTTCTGCGGCATGAATCGCAACAAGAAAAGCGTCACGCTCGATATGAAAACGCCCGAGGGCAAGGAGATTTTTTTGCGTTTGGCCAAAGACGCGGACGTGATCGTCGAAAATCTTCGGCCCGGTGTCGTCGATCGTCTGGGCATCGGTTACGAAGACATCAAAAAATTCAATCCGGAAATTATCTATTGCTCGATTTCGGCTTTCGGTCAGAAGGGGCCGTACCGGAAGAAACCCGGCTACGACACGCTCGGCCAATCGTTGAGCGGGCTTTTGAGCATTCTCACCGATCTCGACAAGCCCGAGGGGCCGGGCGCGTCGTTTTCGGATCATCTCGGCGGCATGTACGGCTGCTACGGCGTTCTTGCCGCCATCGTCGCGCGCCAACGAACGGGCAAGGGTCAAAAGGTCGAAACCTCGCTTTTGGAAGCGACCATCAGCTTCATCGGCTTCAGCATCACACAGTATCTTTTCAGCGGCGAGGTGCCGAAGAAGAGCAGCCGATTGAAAACCGCCGGCGTATACGCGTTGGTTGCCGGCGACGGCAAACCTTTTGTGATTCATCTCTCTCATCCGCCGAAATTCTGGATCGGCGTGACCGAAGTCATCGGTCGGCCCGATCTGCAAACCGATGCGCGCACCAAAGACCGCCACGCGCGCAGCAAGCATTTCGACATGATTCACGAGATCCTTTCCAAGGCGGTTCAATCCGCGCCGCGCGCGCATTGGCTCAAGGCGCTGGAAGAAAAAGACGTGCCCTGCGCGCCGATCAACAATCTTGCCGAAGTCTTCGAAGATCCGCAGGTCCAGTACCTTGACCGGCTGATAAAGGTGGAGGATCCGGAGTTTGGCACTTTTCAGTTGGTAAAAAACGGCGTCAACTTGAGCGAGACTCCGGCGGCGTTAACGCACAGACCGCCGAAGCTCGGCGAGCATAACGAGGAGACCTTGCAAAGACTTGGATATAGCGATGTGGAGATTCACACGTTCCGGCAGAAGAACGTCATATGAGATCTGAAGTGTTTTTCCCGGAATTGCCACGCTCCAATCTTTTTGGCGCACGTGCGGCCGGGTGTTTTATCTGTACTCTGTTTATGCTGTTGGCGTCGACTACCGCTGTCGAAGCGCAAACAAAGAAAATTCGCGTCGCGGTTCCCGGCTATACCATTGCGGTGCTGTCGTTTCTCGCGGCCAAGATGAACGGCTATTACGTCGCCGAGGGCCTGGACGTCGAGCTGATCGCGATGCGCGCGCCGACTGCGAATCTGGCGGTTTTGGGCGGCAACGTCGAGTTTTCCGCCGTGCCGCTCGCGGGTCTTACTACCGCGCTGCGCGGCGGGCCGTTGAAATTAATTTTTTGTCAGTTTGACAAGCCGCAGCACGCGCTCTATGCGCGAGCAGAATTTACCAACATCAAGGCGCTGCGCGGGAAAAAACTCGCCGTTTCGGGTCTCGGCACCATCGACGATATTTTATTGCGCGAGGCACTCGGCGCCAACGGCATCGATCCGGCACACGATCTGACAATCCTGGCGATGGGAGCGGCGGACACGCGATTCGCAGCTCTCATGAGCGGCGCCATCGATGCCTCGATGCTGATTGCACCGGTCTCTTTTTACGCCAAGGATCAGGGATTCAAAGAACTGGTCGCGTTCCAAGACTTGGGTTTGGTTTTGCCGAGCGGTGGTATCGTCGCCCGTGACGATACTTTAAAGAGCGAACCGCTCAGCGCCGAACGATTCGTCCGGGCGACGATCATGGGCTTCTTGTTCATGCGCGACAATCGTCCGGGAACGCTCAAGGTCATGTCGCGCATGCTCAGAATCGATGAAGCGACGGCGGCTAAGCTTTATGATTCGTCGCGGCCGACGATGACCATCGACGGCACCGTATCGGGTGAAACGGAAAAAAAGATGACCGGCATGGTCCTCAAAATCGCCGGTATAAAAGAGGCTCCGCCGCCGGACAAGCTTTATGACTTCTCGCTGGTGAAAAAAGCCCATGCCGCGCTACAAGCGAAAGGCTGGCAACCGTAACGAACAGGCACACTACCGCATTGACGCGAATCATGAACGAGGTCTGATATGCCCAAAGCGATGATCGGCGACATCGAAATGTATTATGAAGAGCAGGGACAGGGCGAGCCGGTATTGCTCGCGCCGCCGTCGTGGTGGCCGAGCGATACTTGGAAAGTCGGCGTCGTGCCGTTTTTGTCGAAACGATATCGGACGATTATCTTCGATTGCCGCGGCACGGGTTACAGCAGCAAGCCCGATCACGGCTACACCATCGAGCAGTTCGCCAATGACTGCGCTGGGCTGCTGGAATATCTGAAAATCTCCCGCTGTCATGCTGCAGGCTTCGCGCTCGGGGGTCAGATCGTTCAAGCGCTCGCCATCGAGCGGCCGGATTTGGTCACGACGTTGACGATTGCGGCAGCGGGCGCAGGGGCAAAAGCCACCGACGGCGGTCCGCGCGTAGTCAGAAATACCGACGAAGAAGAGATTCGCGCGCATGGGTTCGAGCGCTTTATCCGCGGCCATATCGAGAACACGCACATGGCGTTCGATCAGAAGTTTTACCAAGAACATCCCGAAGTCGTCCGGGCGCTTTCCGATGCGCTGTGGCAAAGACAGACAAGCCCTGAGCAGCATCGCTATCATTACGAGGCGCGGCGTACCTGGGACACGCTCGGCAACGCGGCAAAAGTAAAAGTGCCGACCCTGATCCTTTGCGGCGCCGAGGACGACGTCAATCGCGGCGGCAGCACGCCGGTCGGCACGGCGCGAAAGCTCGCCGAGCTAGTGCCCGGCTGCGAGCTGGCGCTCGTGCCCAACGTCAAGCATATGACTTTCTGGGACGGCGACGGTGCGCTCGTCGCGTTGCAGGATTTTCTCGCGCGCCATCCGATCCAAGCGTAACGGCCTTTGGACCTTGAACGGTTTGAAGGGAACGGCTAGTCGTCGAACGCGAATTAGGAGCCATGCCCAAATGAAACTACGAAAACATGCCGTGAATGTCGCTGCGCTTCTGGTGAGCTTGTTCGTTGTCAGCCCGAGCGCCGCGCAGGACAAGAGCAAGAGCAGCGACGCGATCGCGCAGCTCTATAACGCCGCGAAGAAAGAGGGCACGGTGGTGATCTGGGGCCCGACGGACGCGATCATTTATCAGCGCATGCAGGAGGTGTTCGACAAGCAGTATCCCGGCATCAAGATCGAGCACTTCGAAAGCATCCCTGAGCCGCTCGTGCAACGCATAATCGCCGAAAGTCAGGTGGGGAAACCGGCCGCGGTCGATATCATTCAATCCGGCTCCTTGCGCGCGCTCCGGCCTTTGATCGATCGCGATATGCTGGCGCCGTATCCCGGCTGGGAAAAGGATTTTAATCTCGACGCCGTCTATGCCGGGCAGCGTTTTGTCGGCGCCTATAATCTGACGTTGCCGATTGCCTACAACACGAAAATGGTGAGCGCCAAAGAAGCGCCGAAAAGCTGGGACGAACTCGCGGACCCGAAGTGGAAAGGAAAGAAAATTATTATCGAGGCACGCCTGGTACCGTTTGCGATGCTCGGCACGGAATGGGGCAAAGCCCGGGCGACGGAGCTGGTCAAGAAAATTCTCACCCAGCAGCCAATCATCGTTCAGGGCGGCACCACCGTCGCCAATGCGCTTGCCGGTGGCCAAGTCTCAATCGCCGTCGGCACCTACGCCTACACGATCGAAGGTTTGAAAAAACAGGGCGCGGCAGTGGACTGGGTCGCCGCATCGCCGTTGCCCGTGTTGACTTCGGCGGTCGGTGTTCTAAAAACCGCGGCGCATCCGAACGCCGCGCGCTTCTTTACCGGATGGATGGGAACACCTGAGGGCCAGAAGATTCGCTATGGAACGCGAGGCCAAGCGATGGAGGTCGGCCGAAATGCGATCGGCAACGTCGCCGAGAGAATCAAGAGCCAGCAGCCCGCGATTATTCTGGAAACCGACAAGACTTTTGCCTCGATCTTGGAAATTCAGCGCGAGCTGGGAAAGTTACTCGGGGCGTTGCGGTAACACTGATTCGATTGACCTTACCGTCGACTATTTGATATCGCCATCCCCGTATTGTCATCCCGAACACAGTGAGGGATCTCGACCGAGGGCCGAGATCCTTCGGCGTCGCCTCAGGATGACACGGCGATTGAGAACGTGGAGCTGTTAAATTGAGCGTTGCGATCGATAGCGCGGATTCAAGCGTTCGAATTCCGACCAAGGCGCGTATCTCCGTTCGCTCGCTCGCTTTCGGCTTGACGCTCGCCGCCGTTTCCTATCTGGTTCTCGTGCCGCTCTTCATGCTGCTCTACGCCAGCATCAAGAGTACCGAAGATAAGCTGCCGTTCGAATCCACGGTGACAACGCTCGGCAATTACGCGGCGGTGTTCCCCAGTCCGGCGACCCTGCCGATTTTCCTCAACACGTTGCTTTTTACCGCAGGGTCGCTCGCGGTGGGATTGCCGGTGGCGATCCTTTTGGCTTGGCTGGTCGAACGGACTGCTATCCCGGCGCGCGCATGGATCGGCAATCTGATTCTCGTGCCGATGACGGTGCCGTCGCTATTATCGGCGATCGCGTGGATCCAATTGCTCGATCCGCGCAACGGCTTGGTCAACGTCGTCTTGCGCGCCGTTTTCGGATCGGCATCGGACACTGGGCCGTTCGACGTCTATACGCTCACGGGCATGTGCTTCGTTCAAGGACTGCGGCTTGTGCCGTCGGCGTATTTGATGATCGCGGCGTCGTTTCGCGCCATGGATCCATCTTTGGAAGAGCAGAGCGCCATGGCTGGGCGCAACATCGCGCAGACCACGATGCGCGTGACTTTGCCGATCATGCGCCCGGCGCTGCTCGCCGCGCTGATCTATTTCATCATCGTCGTGATCGAGTCTTTCGATATTCCCGGACTGCTCGGCTTCACCGCGCGCATCCGCGTGCTCAGCACGGCGATTTATTGGGCGACCCATTCGGAAGTCGGGCTGCCGGATTATGGTTTAGCTTCGGCCTTGGGCGCAATTATTCTCGCCGCAGCGCTCCTGCTCATGTGGGGCTACCAGCGCTTGACGGCGCACCAGGAGCGGTTCGTCACGATCACCGGCAAGGGCTATCGGCCGCGCCAGGTAAATCTCGGTAGATGGACGGCGCCGGCGATGACGTTTTGCGTGGTTTATATTTTCGTCGCCGTCCTGTTGCCGTTTCTCATGTTGCTCTGGACCAGCGTGCAACCGTTTTACGCGACTCCGTCGGCGGACTCCCTCGCGCGTGTCACGTTCGAGGGCTACACCAAGATCTGGCAAGACGGCAGCGTCGTGTTGGCCGTGCTCGTGAGTTGGTTCGTCGTGCGGCGCGACCGGCGCGCCGACGCGGCGGCGAAGTATCTCGCTACGGTTTCGTTTCTGCCCCAATGCGTGCCGAGCATCGTCATCGGTCTGGCATTTATCTTTGTCTACGTGCGCTTTCCCATCCCAATCTACGGCACGCTTTGGATCATCGCCCTGGCAATGACGACGCGCTATCTCGCCTACAGCTCGCGCGCGACCACGGCCGCGCTCATGCAAGTGCACGGCGAGCTCGAAGAGGCCTCGCAGATGGCCGGCGCGCCATGGCTGCGCACGCTCAGGCGCATCACCCTGCCTCTGCTGGCGCCCGCCATCATCAACGTTTTTCTTTGGGTTGCCGTACACGCGATGCAGGAGCTATCGATGGCGTTGATGCTTTACAATCCAAACACCGTCGTCGTTTCGACGATGATCTGGAGCATGTGGCAGAACGGCCGCACCGCCGATGCGGCGGTTTTAGGTGTGGTGTTGATTTTCTTATCTGCGCTCCTACTGCTCGGCGGCCACATCGTGTCGCTTACGCGGCGCAGCGCGCATTCCTAGCGGGGCCACTCGTGATCAGCGTCAAAGATTTGGTCAAAACGTTTGCCGGCGCCAAAGGCGAAGTGCGCGCGCTTCGCGGCGTGGCATTCGAAGTCGGCAAGGGCGAATTATTTACTTTGCTCGGCCCCAGTGGCTGTGGCAAGACAACGACGCTACGCTGTATCGCCGGACTCGAGCAACCGATCGCCGGCGAGATAGTAATCAACGACAAGATCGTTTTCAGCGCGCGCGATGGCGCGTTTATGCCGCCGGAGCAACGGCGCATCGGCATGGTTTTTCAATCCTATGCGATCTGGCCGCACATGACGGTGTTTCAAAACGTCGCCTATCCGTTGACGCGCGAGATGAGCCGAAAAGAAATCAGCGAACGCGTCGCGCGTATTCTCGATCGGTTGAGCCTCGGCGCTTTGGCCGATCGTCTGGCGCCCAATCTAAGCGGCGGACAGCAACAGCGCGTCGCGCTGGCGCGAGCGCTGGTCGCGCAGCCGGAAGTTCTTCTACTCGATGAGCCGCTCAGCAATCTCGACGCCAAGTTGCGCGAGCAGATGCGCTTCGAGCTCAAAGCTCTGCAAGAGTCATTGAAGATCACGACGGTGTACGTGACCCACGATCAGGAAGAAGCGATGGCGCTGTCGGATCGCATTGGACTCATGCACGAAGGAATGCTGCTGGAAATTGGCGCGCCGGCGGACTTGTACCTGCGGCCGGCGCATCGAGTCACCGCTGATTTTCTCGGCGCGTCGAACTTCGTTCCGGCGCAAGTCGAAGGACAAGGAAGGAAGCCGGGGGAAGAGATGCTAGTGGTGACCCCGGTCGGCAATTTCGTCGCGCAGCGCGGCGCCGAGTGGCGGACGGGAATGGCAGCGCAATTATTTTTTCGCCCAGAGTATGTCGATCTCGCCAAAGAAGATGACGCGGTAGACAACCGTCCCAACTGCGGTGCCGGAGTGGTCGAGCGGGTGACGTTTCTCGGTAACTCGGCCGATGTGATCATTCGTTGCGGCGAGATCGCGTTGCGCGCCAGGGCCCATCCGTCTGGTCTGCCGGCCGTTGGCAAGCGTGTAAAATTTTCCGTGGCGCCAAGCTCGTGCATCGTTTTTCCGGCGTAGGGTAAATCTTTCTATTGGCCTGGTTCATGAGAAGGACTTGAAATGGATTTGAATCAATCGAAAAGCACACCCGTAAACCCGAGCAGCCTCGAATGGCGTCTTTACCACAACATGCTTGTCACCCGCTTGTTCGAAGAAGCTCTCGTCCGCTGGGAGCACGACGGTAAAATTGCGGCGCAAACTTTTCCAAGCAAGGGCCAGGAAGCGATCGCCGTGGGAACTTGCCTGGCTTTGGAAAAAGGCGACGATGTCATCCCTTCATTTCGCACGCGCGGCACGATGGTCGCGATGGGCATAAGCGTCGCCGAGCAGCTTCGCGAATTTCTGCATACGCCGTTGGCTGTGGGGGATTCACGCGATGCGCCGCATCATGCTTCATGGCCGGAGCGCGGTGTGATGCCGGGCTCGACGATGATCGGCGGGCATCTGGCGATGGCCGCCGGCATCGCCTTGGCCAATCAATGCGATGGCGCCGCCAACGTCAGCGTCGCGTTTTTTGGCGACGGCACGCTGGGCTCGGGCGATTTGCACGAGACGATGCACATTTCCGGGGCATGGAAGTTACCGCTGATTCTCGTCTGCGAAAACAACGGTTGGGAAATGGCGACACCCTGGTCGAAAGTGCGCAAACAGCGCTCGCTCATTCCTTACGCCGAGCCATTTGGGTTTGCCACGCGCGAGGTCGACGGCAATGACGCGCTCGATGTTTATCATTCGGCGCGCTGGGCGCGGTCGACGGCATTAAGCGGCCAGCCGGTGTTTCTCGACTGCATCACCTTTCGTCTCGGACTCTATAGCTCCCACTTCGGCGAGGTGCGGCAGGGAATTGAAGCGGATCTCGCCGAAGCCGAACGACGCGATCCGTTGAAGCGCATGGCGGAGTGGTTGGTCGAACACGGTGCTACCTCGGCGCAAGATCTCGAGAAGGTGCGCCAAGAAGAAGAACAAAGGATTGAAGAAACGTTCGAGCAAGTCGCCGGGGAAATAAAATAGACAAAAGATAGAATTGTCTGTGTAGGGGCAACCCCCCGTGGTTGCCTTTTCAGATGTCAAATATGCGAAAGGCGCAACGGAAGGAAAAAGCTACAAGATGTCGACATTAATTTACCGGGAGGCAATTGCCAAAGCGCTGCAAGATTCGATGCGCGAGGAGCCGCGTTTGATTCTCATCGGACAAAACCTCGCGGCGCACGCGCTCAAGCAATTGGCCGAGACTTACGGCGCGGAGCGCGTGCGCGATTCGTCGATCAGCGAGAGCGCCATGGTCGGCATGGCGGTCGGCGCGGCGATGAAAGGGATGAAAGTCGTCGTGATGATCGCGTACGCCGACATCGCGTCGGTCTGCCATATGGCGATCGTGCAAAGCGCGGCGAAGCTTCATTATCTCACCAACGGCCGCTTGCAGTGTCCTGTGATCATTCGTCTGCCGATCGCGCGTTTTCGCGGCCACGGTCCGGAAGGCAACGAAGTCGGCGCGTCGTGGTTTTACAATGTGCCGGATTTGAATATCGCCATGCCCGGCTCGGCAAGCGAAGCCTATTGGAACTTTCGCGAAGCTTTGCAGCGGCCGACGCCGACACTGTTCTTCGAAGATCGATCGATTCATCCACGCTCCGGTGAATTGGCGGATAACAATCTTGGCGGCAAAGCGCAAATCACCCGGTCAGGTGATCGCCTGACAATCATTGCCGCCGGACGCACGGCTGCGCTCGCCGAAGACGCTGTCGATGAGTTGGCAAAGCAGAGGCACACGGCTGCGGTGGAAGTCGTGAGCCTTGGATTCATAAAACCGCTCGACAAGGAAACTGTGCTCAAAGCCGCGAGCAAAACCGGACGAGTGTTGATCGTGCAGGACGAACCGGTCTTGTCCGGATATGCACCGTACGTACGCTGCTTGCTTGATGAACTGCCGGCGGGACAGCTCGCGTTAACGCCGCGGATAATCGCGGGCGCGGATCAATTTCTCCCCTATTGGGACGAGCGGCCGTTCTTGCCGTCGCTGGAAAGTGTGATAGAGGCGGCGAAAGAGATGCTGCAAAAAGGATAAAGGATGAATAAGAGGCTGCAGCTGCTCATTGCATTAGCAATTCTCCTGAGAACCGAGGCGGCGGTTTCTCAAATCGCAAACCCGGAGCTCATTGCTCAAGCGAAAAAAGAAGGAAGAGTCGTTTGGTACACGACCGTCTCGATACCTGAAAGCAAGCAGTTCGCCGATATGTTCGAGAAACAATATCCGTTCTTGAAAGTCGATTTGCTCCGATCAGGCTCGGGAGCTCTGGTCAACCGCATCGTCAGCGAGTACGCCGCGAAAAACTATTCCGTGGACGTGATGCAAGGAACTTCCAGCCGCGGCGGCTTCACGGCTCTCAAACAGAGAAACATTGTCGGCCGATACGAATCGCCGGAGCACAAATACCTCGCGCCGGAGTTGAAGGACAAGAATGGCTATTGGGCATCCAGCTTCCTGAACAGCTTTGTGCTCGCTTACAACAAACGAAACGTGAAGCCGGATGACGTGCCAAAAACCTATGAAGATTTGCTCAAGCCAATTTGGAAAGGACGGCAGATCATCAACGACACGGAAAACTTCGAGTGGTTCGATGGGCTGCTCAAATTTTGGGGCCGCGACAAAGGACTCGCTTATTTTCGCCGGCTCGCGCAGCAGGAGCAGATCTTTCAACGCGGCGCGCGCGGGCGCATTCAGCTCGTCGCGGCCGGCGAAGCGCCACTGACCATCGGATATGGTCCGCACGCACAGAGCTTTGTGAATCAAGGCGCACCCATCGAGTGGGTGCCGCTAGAGCCGGTTGTGGTGATCGTCAGCACGACCAGTATCGCGCAAAGACCGCCGCATCCCGCGGCTGCAAAACTGTTTATCGATTTTCTGTTTTCTAAAGCCGCGCAATTGAAGCTGCGCGAGATGAGCCGGATTCCGGCCCGCAGCGATGTCGATCCCGACCCGCCGCGGCTGATGAAAGGATTTAAAAGAGTCATCCAGGATTTGGAGAACGAAAATATGCCGGAGTCGACCAAACTGTTTCAGCAGATATTCGGTCTGGCTCCGGGATG
>WNFK01122694.1_pt1 | contig 10266 bp, 9 predicted proteins | sample 5400281 | NCBI WGS metagenome assembly WNFK01 (sample SAMN13153350, study PRJNA577476) | soil metagenome | isolation source: 20 cm soil on Douglas fir-dominated hillslope | place: USA:California | collected 2013-09-17
TCGTCTTCCCGCCCGACGAGCGGGGCACGGGCGACCGCACCTTCCAGATCATGCAGTCGGACCTGCAGAAGATCGGCATCTCGATCACCCAGCAGAACATGGACGACAGCGCGACCTTCAACGCGATCTCCGCGCCGAACAGCAAGTACCAGACCTTCGACATGGCGATGTGGGATTGGGTACCGCCGGTCGACCCGGACTTCATGCTGTCGGTCCTGACCTGCGCGCAGCTGGGCAACAACAGCGACAGCGGCTACTGCAATCCTGCCTACGACCGGATGTACGCCAGGCAGAGCACGCTGATCAGCACCTCGGCACGGCGCGCGCTGATCTGGCAGATGCAGCAGTACATCTACGCCGCCAAGCCGTACATCATCCTCGACTACCCGGACATCATCGAGGCGCACTCGGTGAAATGGGCCGGGTTCACGGTCTCGCCCGTCATGGGCTCGGTGAACTCGCTGTCCACCCAGACACTGCTCCGGGTCCACCACGTCTAGGGGCTGGCGGGCCCTATCATGCGCGGTGCGGACTATGTCATCAGGCGGGCCGGGTTCGCGCTGCTGACGATCTTCATCGCTATCACCATCAACTTCTTCCTGTTCCGGGTGCTCCCGGGCAATGTCGTATCCGATCTGGCCAGGGTTCCGCACGCCACCTCGCAGCTGAGGCACGCGCTGACCGTCCAGTTCGGCCTCGACAAGCCGAAATGGGAGCAGTACCTGATCTACCTGCGCGAGCTGGCACGCGGCAACATGGGCATCTCGTTCGCGACGCAGCAGCCGGTGTCGCAGTTGCTGCTCAACGACCTGAAGAACACGATCCCGATGGTGACCATTGGCACGCTCGGCGCGATCGCGGTAGGCATCGCGACGGGCATCCTGTCCGCCTGGCGCCGGGGGTCGGCGGCCGACCATGTCAGCACCAACCTGGCGATCGCGTTCTACGCGTTCCCGACCCAGTTCCTGGGCCTGATGCTGTTGATCCTGCTCGGCGGCCTGCTGCCGACTTCCGGGATGGAGAACCCGTACGCGGGCGTATTCGGACCGCAGTCGAGTATCGCAAGACTGCAGGACATCGGGCTGCACCTGATCCTGCCCGCCCTGACGCTGCTGCTGACCCTGTACGGCGAGTTCACCCTGATCATGCGGTCCTCAATGCTGGAGACCCTCGGCGAGGACTACGTGCTGACCGCCAGGGCCAAGGGCCTGACGGACCGGCGGATCATCGCCAGGCACGTGGTGCGGAACGCACTGCTGCCGATCGCCACGCTGGTCGCGCTGTCGATCGGCTGGATCGTCGGCGGCGCGATCCTAGTCGAGTACATCTTCTCCTGGCCCGGCATCGGCCAGGCGCTCTGGCAGGCCATCAACCAGCGCGACTACCCGATGCTGCAGGGCGGCTTCCTGATCCTGGCCGTCTCGGTCGTCGTGGTGAACCTGCTTGCCGACCTCGCCTACTTCAAGCTCGATCCGAGGATCAGCCAATGAGCGTCGTGCCGGAGGCGCGCCAATGAGCGCAGTCGCAACCGAGGCAGGCCTGACGGGCACGGTATCCAGGGGCCGGGCCGGCCTGATCCGCCAGGCCCTCATCGAGCGCAAGGCGGCCGCGCTCGGCCTGGGCATCATCGCGTTCTTCGTCATCCTGGCCATCGCCGCCCCGCTGATCGCGCCGTACTCCACCACGGCGCGGACCTGCGCGGTCTTCGCGCCGCCGTCGGCGAGCCACTGGTTCGGCTGCGACGACGGCGGCATCGATATGCTCAGCGAGATCATCTCCGGCGGGCGGATCTCGCTGATCATCGGTTTCGCCGCCACACTGATCGCGATGCTGATCGGCGGCGGTGTCGGTATCGCGTCCGGGTACTTCGGCCGATGGCTCGACATCACGCTGATGCGGATCACCGACTACCTGCTGGTCATCCCTGACCTGGCGTTCGCCATGGTGATCGCCGACGTGTGGGGACCGAGCCTGTCCCACGTGATCGGGGTCATCGCCATCCTGGAGTGGGCGACGACGGCAAGAATCATTCGGGCCCAGGTCATGAGCGTCAAAGAACGGGTCTACATCAAGCGCGCGCGGTCCATCGGGGCCAGCCACGCGAGAATCATCGGCAGGCACATCCTGCCCCAGGTCGGGCCGCTGCTGATGGCCAACACCGTGCTCACCGTCGCGGTGGCGATCTACCTGGAGACCGCGCTTGCCTTCCTTGGCCTCGAGGACCCGACCACCACCACCTGGGGGACCATCCTCGAGCACGCCTTCGACCGGGCCGCTGTCAGCGCCGGCGCCTGGTGGGCGATCGTGCCCGATGGTTTGGTAATCACCCTGCTTATCATGGGGTGTTTCTTGCTCGGCCAGGCCATCGAGGACGCGCTCAATCCGAGGCTGAAGGTCGCGCACCTGTCCTCGCGGCGATGGGCGCTGCGTCCGCTGGCCGGCCGCGGGCCTGGCGCGATATGAGCGCCCTGACATGAGCCTGCTCGAGGTGCGCGACCTGAACGTCTGGTTCGGCCTGCCGGGCGGCGGTGAGCTGCACGCCGTGCAGGGGGTCGGCTTCGACCTCGACGCCGGCGAGCGGTTCGGCCTGGTCGGCGAGTCGGGCTGCGGCAAGACGACCAGCATCCTGGCGATGATGGGGCTGCTGCCGCCCAACGCGTCGGTCGCCGGCGAGGTCAGGCTGGCCGGGACGAACATACTTGCCGGGGGCGAGGACTCGGTGCGGCCGCACCGGTGGACCGACATCGCGATGGTCTTCCAGGGCGCCATGAACGCGCTCAACCCGGTGCGCACCGTGCTGTCACAGATCGCGGAGCCGATCGTGCTTCATGGTGGGAGTTCGGCGGCCGCAGCGCGGAAGCGGGCCGGCGAACTGCTCGAGCTCGTCGGGATCCCGGCGTCGTCGGGCAGCAGATACCCGCACGAGTTCTCCGGCGGGATGCGCCAGCGTGCCGCCATCGCGATGGCGCTGGCCTGCGAGCCTAAGGTGCTGCTCGCGGATGAGCCGACCACCGCGCTGGACGTGATGGTGCAGGCACAGATACTCGACCTGCTGGTCGGCTTGTCCGACGAGTTCGGCCTCGCGCTCATGCTTGTCACTCATGACCTGCCCGTCGTCGCGCAAGTCTGCCAGCGCGCGGCCGTGATGTATGCCGGCGAGATCGTCGAGACGGGGACGACCGACGCCCTGTTCCACTGCACCAGGCATCCGTACACCAGGCTGCTGTTCGCCGCGACGCCCGACCTTTATGGCACGGGCGCGGTGGCGTCTATCCCCGGCGCGCCGCCAAGGCTGGACGAGCCGGTCGTCGGCTGCCCGTTCCTGCCCAGGTGCGACTCGGTCGTCGAGCGGTGCGAGCGGGAGCGCCCGCTCCTGCGGCTGGTCGGCGCCGCCGACGGCGCGACGGCCGCACACGCGGTTGCCTGTCATCGGGATGATGCCGGGGGCGCCGGGGGCGCCGGGGGCACGCAGTGACCGGCGAGGGCATCCTGCTGGACGTCGCGGACCTGCGGGCTCGCTACCCGGTCCGCCGGTCGATCGCCGACCGGCTGGCGAGGCGGCCGAGGCACTGGGTCAGGGCCGTGGACGGTGTCTCGTTCTCGCTGCGCCGCGGCGAGATGGTGGCGCTAGTGGGCGAGTCCGGCTGCGGCAAGACCACTACGGCGCAAACCATCCTGCGGATGGTCGAATCGGCCGGCGGGACGATCACCGTCGACGGCCAGGACATCACGGCCCTGTCGCAGCGGAGGCTCAGGCCGCTGCGCCGGGGCATCCAGATGGTCTACCAGGATCCGTACGAATCGCTCGACCCGCGCTTCCGGGTCAGGCAGACGGTGGCCGAACCGCTGCTCGTGCACGGCCTCGGCGCTACCAGGCGGGAGCGCGATGAACTGGTCGCCGGGGCGCTGGAGCGGGCCGGCCTCGCGCCTGCGCAGCTGTACCTGGACCGGCACCCGCATGAGCTGTCGGGCGGCCAGCGGCAGCGGGTGGCGATCGCCGCCGCGCTGGCGCTCGACCCGGTACTGCTGCTCGCCGACGAGCCGGTCTCGATGCTCGACGTCTCGGTGCGGGCCGGGGTTCTGGCGCTGCTCGACGGTCTGCGCAGGGACGGCCGGCTGGGTGTGCTGATGATTACCCACGACCTGTCGACCGCCGCACATTTCGCCGACCGGATCGCGGTGATGTACCTGGGCCGGATCGTGGAGTACGGCCCGGCGCGGCAGGTGATCAATGACCCGCAGCACCCGTACACCAAGGCACTGTTGTCGGTCGTCCCGGACCGCGACCCGCGCCGGCGCAAGACGGCGCAGATCCTGTCCGGCGAGACCCCTAACCCGGTGGCGATCCCGACCGGCTGCCGGTTCAGGCCCCGCTGCCCGATCGCCGAGGACCGCTGCGCCGAGACGGATCCGCAGCTCAAACTTGCCCGCGGGGCACATCCCGAGCCCCACGAAGTTGCCTGCATCCTCGCCTAACGCAGCGCGCCTGCCTGCAGTGCGATAACATCGCTGGTATGGCCTGGGCTGAGGCGGAACTTGAGCCGGAAGTCAGCGAATGGCTGGAGGGCCTGGATGACCAGCGGTGGGCGCAGGCGATGTTCCACCTAGACCTGCTGGAGGAACGCGGCGTCCTGCTGGGCGAGCCCTACACCCGCCAGGTGGCCGGGAAGTTACGGGAGCTGCGGTTCTACTGCGGTGCCGAACGGGTCCGGATCACCTATTGGGTCGCGTCGGGACGGCGGATCATCATGCTGACCGTGTTCAAGAAGACCAGGATGCGCGAGACCGCCGAGATCGAGCGGGCCTCGGCGGCGATGGCACGCTGCCAGCGCGAAGGCCATACCGCCGACGAGGATGAGGAGGGATGACGATGAGCGAGCACGCAGGCAAGCGCACCAGACTTGCCGATGCCAGGACGGCCCGCATCCACAACCCAGCAGCAGCCGCCGCTTACGAGCAGGCCACGCTGCGTTTCGAGCTGGCCGAGGCCATCCGCGCCCGGCGGGAAGAACTGGGCTGGTCCCAGCGCCAGCTCGCCGAGCACGCCGGGATGACCCAGCCGGGTATCGCCCGCTTCGAGTCGGGCGGCACCACCCCCACCCTGCCACTGCTCGAACGCCTCGCCGCCGCTCTCGGCCTGACCCTGACGGTCAGCCTGGAACCGTCCGAACGCCGCTCAGCCTGACGTAGGTGCGGCGGACCGCTCCATCGATGTCCGCGTGCCTCTTACGGTTGGTAGGAGCCTGGCTCCCAGGCGCGGGTGGCCACGCCGATGGTGTTCCAGGCGTTGATGGTCACAATCAGGCTGATCAGCGCGGCGAGCTCGGGCTGGCTGAACTCGGCGGCCACCGCGCGGTAGGCCTCGTCGGGCACGTGGGTCGCGGCGAGCAGGGTGACCTCCTCGGTGAACGCCAGCGCAGCGCGCTCCCTGGTTGTGAAGAATGGGGTCTCCCGCCAGACGGGCAGCGCGTAGAGGCGCTGCTCGGTCTCACCGATCGCCCGGGCGTCCTTGGTGTGCATGTCGACGCAGTAGGCGCAGCCGTTGAGCTGGGACGCTCGGATCCTGACCAGCTCGCGCAGCTTCGGGTCGAAGTCGACGTTGTCGAGTTCCTTGATCGCTGCCCGGTCCAGGTGCGCCATGGCTCGGGAGAACCCGGCCGCGTGCTCGTCGAAGTCCAGCCTGACGTTGATCGTCTCTGGTGCTTGAGATGTGATCTGCGTTGTCGTCATGCATAGCACGCTAGGCGAACAACGGCCCAGGCGTAAGGTCCATATCTATGCAGCAATCTTGGGCCAATTATGGGATCGACCTCCACCTCAAGCTGACCGGCTCCCGGGTTAGGGCCGGCCTGGAGGCCGCACTCCGCGACGCCATGCGAACCGGCAGACTCGGGCCCGGGGTCAGGCTGCCCTCCTCCCGCGATCTGGCCGCGGACCTGGGCGTCGCCCGCAATACCGTCGCCGACGCCTATAGCCAGCTGGTCGCCGAGGGATGGCTCGAGGCAAGGACCGGCTCGGGGACCTGGGTCACCGCACGGCCTGCGCCGGCGGCGCAGCCGTCGGTCCGGGCGGCCCGCAGTTCCGCCGCTCTCCGGTATGACCTGCGCGCCGGGGTGCCGGCGGTCTCGGCGTTCCCGCGCCGGGCTTGGCTGGCTGCCGCCCGGACGGCACTCCGCGCGGCGGACGATAGCGCGCTCGGGTACCCCGATCCGCGCGGGCTCCCTGAGCTGCGGGCTGCCCTGGCCGAGTACCTCGGCCGCGCTAGGGGAGTGATCGCCAGCCCGGAGGACGTCATCATCTGCGCGGGGTTCGCCCACGGGCTTGCACTGATCTGCCAGGTACTCGCCGAGCGCGGGGGCACCGCGGTCGCCATGGAGGCGTACGGTCACCTGCTGCACCGCCGGATCGTGGCTGCTCAAGGCCTGCGGGTCCTGTCCCTGCGCGTGGACGACGGCGGCGCGGTGCCGGGCGACCTTGGCCCGGCGGGTGCTTCAGCGGACCGCGGGCCGGCGCACCTGCCGCGCACCGGATCGCCGGCCGTGATCAGCGCGATCGTGCTTACCCCGGCGCACCAGTACCCGCTGGGCATGACGCTCGCGCCAACGCGGCGGACGGCGTTTGCCGGATGGGCAGCGCGTGCCGGTGGCCTGATCATAGAGGACGACTACGACGGCGAGTACCGGTTCGACCGGCAGCCGGTTGGCGCCATGCAGGCACTGGCGCCCGAGCATGTCGTCTACGCGGGCACGGCCAGCAAGAGCCTGGCGCCTGGCCTGCGGCTCGGCTGGCTTGTCGTGCCCGCGACGATGACCGATGAGGTGGTCGCGGCGAAGGAAACTTCAGGGGGCGTCAACGGGACGCTGGACCAGCTCACGCTCGCCGCGTTGATCGAGTCCGGTGGCTACGACCGCCAGATTCGCCAGACCAGGCTCGCCTACCGGCGCCGTCGCGACCGGCTGATCGCGGCGCTGCGCCGGCAGGTGCCAGACGTGCGGCTGACCGGGATCGCGGCCGGCCTGCATGCGCTGGCCGAGCTGCCCGGGCACGAGAGCGAGGCCGACGTGATTGCCAGGGCCGCCAGGCACGGGGTGGCAGTCGACGGGCTCGCAACCTACACAGCCACCGGACATGAAAGCGGCCCCGCGCTGGTGATTGGCTACGGCCGCCCGGCCGAGCACGCGTTCACCACCGCTATCGGCCGGCTCTGCGCCGCACTCGCCGAGACTGAGTGACGGTAACCGGCCGGACCAACGATCCAGGTCAGGTAGTGAGTTCCGTCACTTCTGCATCAATCAGGACTGGCCTGTCAGGCCGGCCTTGTTGTTCAAGATGGTCGCGCGGAGTGCTACCCCCCGGAACTGCGCTCCCCCCCGGAAGTGCGTTCCCGGCGACTGCCGAGCGACCGGCTAACGGACAACATGGCCGCCGTTGCGGCCGCGTAGGCCCCTCCAGGCGCGCGCCGGCAGCTAAGGCCCAGACATAACTGGAAGAAGTCTTAACCCCCCATGCACGCCCCCACCCCATCGTCCAGTATTGCCCTCATTAAGACACTGGTTCACATCTGTGCTGTTCTGGCTGTGGCCGGAGTCATAGCGGCTGGCGTCGCGGCCGGCCTGTCAACTACGCCGGTCGGCATTTCCAGGCTCGACCGCGCTGCGCCCGCGACGCCGGCCCAGCCGATTCGTCATGTCCAGGCCGTTGGCCTCGATAACGCGGGCGGAGATCTCAGACGCGCGGTTCGCGTGACCCGGCGAACCAGCGGCAACCTGTCCGCCCAGGGTCTGTCCTGGGCCGGAGTCGCGCTGATCATCCCACCGACATCCGGGCAGCAATCGTTGCGGCGAGCCCTCTGGCCTGGTCCAGGCTGTTCACCATCGGGTTAGCGAGCAGGATCCTGGTCAGGTCGTCATCCGTCGGCGGGCCGGCGGCCAAGACGGTCGCGGCGAGCCGCTCGTACGAGGCGTGCCTGGCCAGGATGCCGCGCGGCAGATCGGGCAGGAGGGTGACCGGCTCCGGCTCGATCACGCCCGGCCGCCTCGCCACGGCCGGGCCCTCGACGATCACGTCGTCGGGCAGCCACGCCAGCCTGCCCCGGTTTGGCAGCCCGACGATGAGCGGCAGGCCCGACCCGTTGATCCAGGCATCGATCAGCGGCACGACCGCGAGCGTGTACCAGGGCGCTGGGCGTTGCCAGGCCGCGGGCAGTTCGCCGCGGCCGAATGTCTCGAGCGCGGACGTGGCCAGCTCGCGCAGCTGGTCCGCCCGGGTCGGACGGCCTTGCTGGGCCGCCAGCATCCGGTCGGGATGCGCGTAATACCGCAGGTAAGGCTCGGGCAGCGCGCCGTGCAGTCGCGCCAGGTCAGGGTCGAGCCCGGCGACCAGGCCGGCCAGCCGGTCTAGTTCTGCCCCCGACTCCGGCACGTACCAGCCCACATGATTCATTCCGACGTATCTCGCCCGGAGCCCGGTCGCGTCGGCGAGGCCGAGCCGGTCAGCCGCCGCTGCCAGCAGATCGAGCGGCGAGTCGCAGACCGAGATGACGTCAAGGCCGAAACCGATCCGCGCTGCCTGCGTCACGATGCCAGCCGGGTTGGTCAGGTTGATCAGCAGCGCGCCAGGACAATGACTGGCGACATCAGCCCAAACCGGCCGTAGCCCGGCGACGGCACGCACGGCGCACGCGAAGCCGCCGGGCCCCAGTGTTTCCTCGCCAGGGATCCCGAACTGGCGCGGGAACGACTCATCGGCCGATCGCTGTTCCAGGCCGCCTGGCCTGATCTGGTTCAGCACGATGTCGGCTCCGGCCAGCGCGGCGGAACGGTCGGTCTCGGTCGTGACAGTCGCGGCCAGGCCGAGTTGGGCCGCGCGCAGCCTGGCGGCGCTGGCGACGTTGGCGAGCCGCTCTTGCGACCTGCCGTACACCACCAGGTCAAGGTCGGCCGGCCGGCGCCGGGACGATTCAGGTGGCCACTCGGCCAGGGCATCGATCAGCTGGACGGTAGCCGGAGCGCTGCCGCCGAGCACGACGAAACGAACGGCACCGGCCGTAGCGACGGGCTCACCCGGTGCCATAGAACTCGCCGGTGGCGGCTCCCACCCGGTCGATCTCGGCGTCGGTCAGCTCAGCGAACATGGGCAGCGACAGCAGCCGGTCGGGCAGGCCGCGGGCCACAGGGATCGGGCCTGAACGCCACGGCAAGGTGGCGTAGGCGCCGGCCTGCGTGACCAGGCGCGGGTAGATGACGGTGTTCCCGATCCCGCGCTTGGTCAGGTGAGCCGCCAGCGCGTCCCGTTCGGGCGCGAGCACGGTGTACATGTAGTAGGCGTGCCGCCCGGTGGCGTCATCGGCCGGGAGGGTTAGCGGCGTTTCGCTGAGCAGCTCTGCGTACCGCGCGGCGACCCGGCGTCGCCTGGCGACCTGCTCTGGCAGGTAGCGCAGCTTTACCCGCAGGAACGCTGCCTGCATCTCGTCGAGCCGCTCCTGGTAGCCGAGTATCGCGTGGTCGAACTTGACCTTCTGGCCCATGTAGCGCAGTTGCCTGACCCGCGCCTCGAGTTCGGGCGTGGACACCGTGATCGCGCCGCCGTCGCCGAGGGCGCCAAGCACCTTGGTGGGATAGAACGAGAACGCCGCCAGGTCGCCCAGGCTGCCCGCGTGCCGGTCGCCCAGCGTGGCGCCGTGGGCGTGCGCCGCGTCCTCGAGCACGGGAATGCCGGGCGCCGCCCGCCGGATCGCGGCGACATCGGCGCACTGGCCGTACATGTGCACCGGCAGAATGGCCTTGGTCCGCTCCGTCAGTGCCGGCCCGATCGCGGCCGGGTTCATGTTGAGCGTGAGGGGATCAACGTCGACGAACACCGGCAGCGCGCCTGTGTAGCTGATCGCAAACGCGGCCGCGATGTAGGTGTTGGGGACCGTGACCACCTCGTCGCCCGGGCCGACGCCCAGCGCAAGCAGAGCCAGGTGCAACGCCGCCGTCCCGCTGGAAATCCCGATCGACGCGTGCGAGCCGCAGTACCCGGCGAATTCCGTTTCGAATGCCCGGAGGTTTGGCCCTAGCGTGAACCTCGGGCCTGCCAGCACGTCTTCGAAGGCGGCACGTAGCTCCGGCGCGATGGCCGCATGCCAGCGGGAGATGTCGTCGTCCGGAACATGCGGTTCGGGCATGGGCTCCTCGCTGGGGGTTTCAGGCCTGTTTATACGCGAACGTTACGCGACCTTTGTGCCAGCCAGAGTGGCTGTTGACTCGGTCAGAGGATGTCTGG
>WNFK01231786.1_pt1 | contig 10266 bp, 8 predicted proteins | sample 5400281 | NCBI WGS metagenome assembly WNFK01 (sample SAMN13153350, study PRJNA577476) | soil metagenome | isolation source: 20 cm soil on Douglas fir-dominated hillslope | place: USA:California | collected 2013-09-17
TCCACATCAGTAGGGGCCGGCCTTCAGGTCGGCCTCAGATTCCCGCCGGGAAGAATACGCGTTGCACGAACCAGTACGTGCCTGCGGCGACGACGACGAGTGAACCGGCAAACGCGAGGCGGCTGCCGACGATCTCGCTGCGCCGCCGCACGAGCGCCAGCGCCGACGCCACCAGCAGGACGATGAAGAGCTGGCCGATCTCCACGCCGACGTTGAACGAGAAGAGCGACCAGCCAAGCGCCTCGCGCGGGAGACCGAACTCGCGCAGCACGTTCGCGAAGCCGAAGCCGTGCACGAGGCCGAAGGTGAGCGCGATGAGCGCGCGCACGTCGCGGCCGCCGCCGCGCACGAGGTTGTCGGCGCCGACGAAGACGATGCTCAAGGCGATCGCCGGCTCGATGATGGTCGGCGGGGGCGTCACGATGTTGAGCGCCGCCAGCGAGAGCGTGATGCTGTGGCCGATCGTGAACGCCGTGACAATCTTCAGCAGCGCCTTCCATCCGCCCCCGAGCAGCAGCAAACCGATCAGGAACAGGATGTGATCGGGCCCGATCAGGATGTGATGGATACCGGCCGGAACGAACGTCTTGATGACCGCGATCGCGCCCTGCGTCGTCCCCGAGTAGTAGGTACGGTCCGCATTGTCCGCGGACAGCACGAACTGCTGCCGCAACGCGCCATCCTCGTAGACGTTGACGAAGGTCTGATGGAGCCGGTCGTACGGGAACATGAGCGCGTGGATGCGCAGCGCGGCCGGCCTCGGCGTGTGAATGCGGAAGTGCAGTTGCAGCGCCTGGCGTTCGGGAATCACGTCCACGTCGCCCCACTGGATCATGAGCGGCTGGTCGGCACCGAGCACCATGCGCTGCGTGACGAACGCGGTCAGCCGATCGAGATTGCCGAAGGCGACCGACCGGTCGAGCAGCTTTTCCGGCTGCTCGATGCCGAGGTCGTGCGCCACGTCGATGATGTGGACGACGAGCGTGCCGTCGATCACGTCCTCGCCAATGCGGAGATCGAGGTAGCTGAAAGGCGCCGGGTGTGCAAATGCCAGCGACGGCGCCATGAACAGGGCCAGGACGAGCGCAACCTTACTTACCAAGCGGCCTCATTATCCGATAAGATTCCCGCCTCTTATGTGGCAGCACAACTATGCACCGTTGAACGGCAGCCTGGGCCTGTCGGCCGTCGTCGCCGCCGTGCCCATTTTCGTCCTCTTCCTGATGCTGGGCGTCTTCCGACGGCCGGCGTGGATGTCGGCGCTCGCGGCGCTCGTCTCGGCGGTGCTTGTCGCGATCGGCGTCTACGGCATGCCGGTGCAGCTCGCCGCCCTCTCGATTCTGTACGGCGCGGCGTTCGGAATCTTTCCGATTGCCTGGATCGTCTTCGCGGCGATCATGCTGTACCGCCTGGCGGTCGAGACGGGGAAGTTCGAGATCATCAAGGACTCGATTGGCGGTCTCAGCCAGGACCGCCGGCTGCAGGCCTTGTTCATCGCGTTTTCCTTCGGCGCGTTCATCGAGGGGGCGGCCGGCTTCGGGGCGCCCGTCGCCGTATCCGGCGCGATGCTCGCGGGCCTCGGCTTCAACCCGTTTTACGCGGCGGGCATCTGCCTGCTCGCCAATACCGCGCCGGTCGCCTTCGGATCGATCGGGATTCCCGTCACGACGCTCGCCAACATCACCGGGCTTCCCGTGATGGCGCTCAGCGCGATGGTCGGGCGACTGTGCGCGATGATCTCGCTCTTCATTCCGGCGTATCTCATCGTCGTGATGGCGGGCTGGCGGCGCGCACTCGAGGTGGCGCCGGCGATCATCGCCTGCGGCGTGTCGTTTGCCGGGACGCAGTTCATGGTGTCGAACTACGTCGGACCGGAGCTGACCGATATCGCCAGCTCGTTGACGTGCATTGCCGTCATGGTCGTCGTGATGAAGGTCTGGACGCCGCGCACTCTCATGCGCTTCGAGGGCGACATCCCCGCCGCTGCTCCAGCGTGGACGCCACAAGGTGCGGTTCGGCTCCAGGGCACAGGCGGCGTGGCAGTTGCGACGAGAGCACATTCGGCCGTCGAGATTTTCTCCGCGTGGCTTCCCTACCTGCTGCTCGTCGCGTTCGTGCTCGTCTGGGGCGAGGTGGATGTGAAGGCCGCGCTGAACCGGTTCACCAACAGCCTGTTGCCGGCCGGCATCCCGAGGAGCCCCACGCTATTGAACGGCCTGCTCGTCCCGGGTCTCCACAACATGATTCAGCGCGTCCCGCCGGTGGTGGCGCAACCGGCCCCATATGCCGCCGTCTTCGAGTGGAACTGGCTGAGCGCGTCCGGCACGTCATGCTTCCTCGCGACGATTGCCGCCGCGATCGTGCTGCGCGTCAGCCCCGCGCGTGTCGGCAGGCTATACGTGGCCACGTTCAGGCAGCTTGCGCTGGCGATCGCGACGCTCGCGGGCATGCTCGGCCTGGCGTACCTGATGAACTATTCGGGGATGACTTCGACCATGGGGCTCGCACTGGCGGGCACCGGGCGGGCATTTCCGTTCTTCAGCGCGGTGCTCGGATGGCTGGGCGTCTTCCTCACCGGCAGCGATACCTCCGCCAACGCGCTCTTCGGCAACCTGCAGGTGGTGACCGCGAACGCGCTCGACTTGAATCCCGTGCTGACCGCCTCGGTGAATTCCGCGGCCGGCGTGATGGGGAAGATGATCTCGATTCTGAGCATCGCAGTGGCCGTCGCCGCAACTGGCATGACCACCGCGGATGAAGGAAGGCTCTTCAGGTTCACCATCAAGCACAGCGTGTTTCTGATGGCGCTGATGGGAATACTGTCGATGCTGTTTGCCTACGTGTTCTCCGCGTATGTGCCAACTCCGTAGTTGGGTTCAATAGGTTCTCGGGGTTCAGAGGGTTCAAGGGTCCTGTTCCTTGGGTGCAATGGGTTCACTCGGTTCAAGGGTTCAAGGGTCCTGTTCCTTGGGTTCTCTGGGTTCTCTAGGTTCCTTGGGTTCTTCGGGTTCTCTTGGTTCCTTCGGTTCCCGGCGACGACGGCGCTTCGCTGGCGGTGACGCATCCGGTGCGTCGGCTGTGCGTAGATATGCAATCAAACGCGTTGCCGCCTTCGAGGATCGTTTCGCGAGACGTTGAAGAGGGATGACCTGATCTCTCGTGAAGTGCCTGCGATCGACGCCGTCGTCGAGCGACTCGATCGTTTCCTGTAGCTCGCCGTTTGCGAACCGAAGGTACTTGGAAAATTCAGCCGTATAGTAGCGACCGAATCCTTCCGCCATGAGTCGCGGTGCCGCCGCTGCCGACTCCCGGAGCTGCTCTCGCAGCTTGATGTCACCGGTGATCGTGCCCGCACGTAGCAACTCATAGACGTGCAGCTTCAGTTCATAGGCCCGTTGCCAGCAAATCAAATCCTTGTGGGAGCGTGCGCCTGCCATGATCGGCAGAGCTGCACCAGATGTGCCGACCGGCCCGGCTACCGACGATCCCCCGAACCTATTGAACCCAAAGAACCCCGAAGAACCTATCGAACAGGACCTATTGAACCCATTGCACCTTCTGCACCCCTTGAACCCTAAAGACGTTGCACTTTCTGCTTCTCGTCCAGATGATACGGGTCGTCGGTATAGGTCACGGTTCCATCAGCGTTCACCCACGCGGTGAAGTACGCGATGTGCACCGGCAGCTTTTCCTTCAACGGCACGCCCTGCTCTTGACCCGCGTTCATCGCGGTGCTGATGCGCTCCGCCGTCCACTCCGGCCTGTCGCGCAGGACGTACTGCGCGAGGGCGACTGGGTTTTCGACGCGGATGCATCCATGGCTCAGGGCGCGGCGCTCCTTGTTGAAGAGCGAGTGGGATGGCGTGTCGTGCAGGTAGACGTCGAACTGGTTCGGGAAGAGGAACTTCACGAGACCGAGCGCGTTCTTCGGACCAGGCTCCTGCCGGAAATGGAGTCCATTCACCGCGGAGTCATCCTCCCAATCGACAGCGGTGGTGTCGACCGCCTCGCCTGACGTCCCGACAACCTGGATGTCCTGGCGCTCGAGGTAATCCGGATCGTTGACCAGCTTCGGCAGCATTTCCTTGCGGATGATGCTCTCGGGCACGTTCCAGTTCGGGCTGAACACCACCGTCGTCATCTCGTCGCTGAAGAGCGGCGTCGTGTGTTTCGGGTCGCCGACGACCACGCGCATCGCCAGCGCCGGCTTATCGCCTTCCATCACCTGCATCTGATATGCAGGGACGTTGACCAGGATGTAGCGGTCCCCGAGGTCGCGCGGCATCCAGCGCCAGCGCTCCATGTTGATCCGGATCTGATCGAGGTGCCCCGTCGGGTTCATCCGCTCATGTTGAAGGGCGGTCTGGAGCCCTTTGTACTGAGGGTGGTTCGGCGCGAGCTCGTCGAGCGACTCGCGCACCTTGTCCGACGAGACGGCGTTCGCGAGATGGTCCGCAAGATCAACCTTGTTCGGCGCGGCCAGCCAAGTCGCATCGACGGCCTTCGGATTTCCGGACCATCCGAGCAGGTCCGCGGCGTAGCGCAGGTACGCGTAGGTCAGCCGCGCGTCCAGCTCGGGGACCTTCGCAAGCTCGTAGCGCCCCTTGTTCTGGGCTGCGGCGGCGATCGTCTGCTGGAAACTGTCCGTGTTGTAGCGCGCGGGATCGAGCCCGTGATCCTCCGCATGCTTCAGCGCGTCGATGAGCATCGCGAGCCCGGGAGAGGCGGTGTCGCCGTCGATCCACGCCGGGAGATGTTTTCGCGAGATCCGAGCTTGTCGCGCTCGATCCACGCGGGCGTGGAGCGGACGATTCGTTGAATGCCCGGAGCGTATTGCGAATTGTCGACCTGAGGGGCGCGGTGGCATGCCGTAACGGCCAGGAGCGCGAACGTCACGACTGCCGTGCGGGGGAAGCGGGTACCCATGCACACCAGAGGTGCAATGCGCAGACCGCTTCAATCCCTAATGGTGTTTGGCGATTTCGGCGTGTAATACCGCTCCAGCCATCGGCTCAATCCATCGAGCCCCGGGAAAAGGGTTCGCTCGTTGATGTTTGCCTGATCGAGCTTGTCGCGCACTTCCCACTTCAGCTCAGCAGGAACGACGATGCGCCGGTACAGGTCAGGATGCGCCTCGAGGAACGTGTCGAGACGTGCGGATGGATCGGGCATCAGCGAGAACAGCGCGAACTGGTTCAGGATGCGCGCGTCGAGCGACGGCGGCTCGATGAAGACCACGAACGGGTCGTGCGCGAGCGAATCGAACGCCTTCAGCGACTGGAACTACGAGAGCATGTCGATCGTGAACGTCTGCGACTGTTCCTCGTGCAGCATCGTCTTGAGCCGCTTCGGCAGGAGCGTATTCGCCTCGAGGAAGTTCACGCACCAGATGACCCCGTCCTGGTCGTACTCCTCGGGGTGCTCGGTCGCGAAGTGGAGCGCGACGAACGGCGAATACGTCCAGTCGATGAGGCGCGTCGGCAGGCCGTGATGCTGGCCGAGCGCGAGCCAGTGCCAGACCGACTCGACGCCCGGCGCGGGTTGCGCGTGCGCGTACTTCGAGAAGTTGCGGAGCAGCGACAGCTCGAGGGTATTGATGCTGGCCTGGCCGGCGAGCCGCAGCAGGCTGTTCGACAGGTGGTGTTCGACCGACGCGAGGCCACGGAACGCGAACGGCGAGCGGAACCGCTGCAGCTCCGGGTTCCATGACCCGGCAAACAGCATGTCGTTCAGCTCGCCCCATGTCTTTGGTCGATCCATCCGACTCCTCTAACGCGGGGATCGGGGCCGTTTATGCTTTCCGATACGACCGCCCTATCTTCCGGCCCAGTCCGACGACCAGCCGCTGCGGCAGGACCCTGACCAGCGTCGCGATCGCGGAGTTGATGCGGCCGGTCACCACGATCGGTTCACCAGCCATCACCGCATCGTAGCCCTTGCGCGCCACGTCCTGCGCGGACATCCACATCCACCCCGGCATTTTGTTCATCATCGCGCGCGTGCCGGTGACGTCGTGAAACTCGCTGAACGTGAACCCGGGGCAGAGCGCGGTGACCAGCACCCCGTCGCGGCCCACCTCGTGGCCGAGCGACTCGGAAAACTTGATGAGGAACGCCTTCGCGGCCGCATAGAGCGTGTGGCCTGCCGGCGACGGCACCAGCCCGGCCAGCGATGCCACGTTGACGATGCGGCCGTACCGCCGCTCGATCATGCCGGGCAGCAATCGATGCGTCAGCTCGGCCACCGCGGTCACCATGATTTGCAGGAACCGCGCATGAACGTCCCAGCCGCTCGACAGGTACGACCCGGGCACGCCGTAGCCGGCGTTGTTCACGAGCGCGTCGATCTTCAAGCCGCGTACCTCGAGCTCGGCGCAGAGCCGCGCGGGCGCGTCCGGACGCTCGAGATCCTCAACGATCAGCTCCACACGGCACCCGTACCGCTGCTGGAGGCGCGACTGCACCGCGCGCAGCCGCTCTTCCCTCCGCGCCGTAATGACGATGTCAAAACCTTCGGCGGCAAAAACCTCCGCAAACGCCTCGCCGATGCCGGACGAGGCGCCGGTCACAAGTGCGAGTCTCCTCACGCCTTCGCTGGTGTGACGCCGTGCTGAACCCTGAAGATCGCCGCCGCGATCGCCGCGCCGATGCAGGGGCCCACGATGTAGAGCCAGACGTGCGCGATCGAGCCGTGACCGATGATGGCGTGAATCAGCGCGGGACCCAGGCCGACCGCGGGGTTGAACGCACCGCCCGAGATGGGGCCGCCGGCAAAAGCGCCGGCCGTAACCGTGAATCCAATCGCCAGGCCGTAGAACGAGTTCCCCGCGGTGGCCGGTGCGGTCGCGACGTTCATGATGACGAGCGCGAGGGCGGTCGTGTAGAGAATCTCGACGAGCAGTGCGGCCACGATCGAGGCGGTCGCGGCGGGCGCCGGAACGAATGTGCGGCCGGTCACCAGCCAGACGGCGAGGCTCGCGACAATCGCGCCGAGGAGCTGCGCGGCCGCGTAGGCGCCGAACTCGCTGGCCGCGAACGAGCCGCGGAGCACGAGCCCGAGTGACACCGCCGGGTTGTAGTGCGCGCCGGAGATGTGCCCGCCCATGTAGACCATGACCATCAGCGCCGCGCCGATCGCCAGCGGCGCCAGCGGCGTCCCGACCAGCACACTGCACCCGATGGTGAAGACCAGGAAGAACGTCCCGGTGAACTCAGTCAGATAACGATTCATGTCGTCTCCTCGGGGACCGAGGGTATCAGAACTGCGGCGGTTCTCAGCGCCGCGCGACGGGAATGACGAACTTCTCGGCGGTGTGGCTCTCGGAAAAACGCGCGACCTTGACGTCCACGAGGCCCGCGGCCTTCCCCGCCTTCATCACGTCGCTCTCGGAGATGTTCGCGCTCCCCTTCGGCCGGATCACCCAGATGGCGCCGTCGCGCTTGAGGAACTTCTGCACGGTGACGAGCCGATCGAGATCGGCGCGATCGTTGGCCGCCACGAAGATGATGTCCACGGGCTCGGTGCCGCGCGCGAGGACCGTCGCGCCGCACGTCTCGATTTCCTCCCGAAGTGTCGCGTCACGAAGGCCGACGAACAGCACGAGCTGGCCGGCCTTGACGTTCAGCTTGTCGATCCGGCTTGGAGGATTCCGGATCTTGTCCGCCCACTTGATGGCCACCGGCCCGAGGTCGAATGTGGCGGCGCCCTCCTGCCAGATGACGTGCATGACGCCGTCCTTGGCGTCGAGCCGCACGATCGATTTGTAGGGAATGGCGAGCCGCACGTCGCCGCCGCGGAAGATCAGCTCGTCGGTCTCGAGGAGCGCCTTCCCTTCAGTCTTCGTCCGGCCGACCGTGACGATGCATTTTGCCTCCGCGCCCATCAGCGTCCCGAGATCCAGAAGGTCGTCTTCACGGCCAGCACATGATCACCCGGAACGCTGATCGAGTGAAACATGTCCCCGAGCGTCGCCCGGCTTCCGAGCAGATCGGTGGCCGCCCGGTTCTGCTGCCAGACCACGAACAGCGTGCTGCCAGGCTTCCATTCCCATCGCAGCACGACGTTGCTGCGGAACGACTTCGTGTTGAAGTCGCGGATGCCGGGCACGTCGAAGGGACGAAGTGCCCTGGTGCGCGCGGCAACCAGTTCCTGCGTGGGTCCGTAGGCGCCGCTGGCCGCAAACGGCTCCGCGTAGACGTCCACCGTCATGTCGGGCTTGAAGGTGTAGTTGACGCGGAATTGCGTGGAGTACGTCGCGCGGTCCACGCGGGCAAAGATGTAGCGTGCGCCGAAGGTCTCGGCGGGGCCGCCGTCCAGCGTCGAGACGAATTGCCGCGCGTCGATCTCGTAGGAGATCGTCGGCTTGATCGAGAGCTGCCACTGGGGAGCCGGTCGCGCCATGAATGTGCCGTAGAAGTAATGCAGTCGCCCCCCATCCTGTTTGACGGTCTGATAGGTGCCGCCGCCCGCCTGCGTCTGCGCGGCCTCAGGGCTGTCGATCTCGATCTGCGTCTGCGCGTTGGGCAAGTCCTCCATCAGCGGACCTCCACGCGTCAGGTGGTCGTCCATCAGGGGACGCGTCTGCCAGAACTGAATGTGGGTGATCCAGAAGTTCAGCCAGATGATGTGCGCGCTCGGCGACCACAGGTCATTCTGCGGGTTGCCGCCGTAGCTCCATTCGTTGAAGCGGGCGACCTTCAGCGTGTAACTGCGAAGCCATCCCTGTGGCTGCGTCTCGCGGTACATCAGATTGAGATCGCTGGTTATTCCATCGCCTTTCTGCAGGCGACCGATGTCATTCACTTCGTACTGCGGCGACTCCGACGTGAACGCCACGTCCCACAGCCAGTGGCGGCCGCCCGTGCGCGCCAGTTGAAGCGCGCCGTACCCGCCCGTCATGGCGCGTCGCGCCGGGTCATATCGCGAATAGGTAAGGTCCGGACGCTGGAAATAATGCGCGCTGTTCCGCTGCACGCGCGCGATCGCCTCCCGCTCGCCGTCGATGCGGGTCAGCCCCGCCTGGCCTGACAGCTCGTACATCCCCTGCTTGAAGCGCAGCATCGAATCGCCGTTCATCGTGAATGCGTTGCGCGCGAGGAGGGTTGCGAGCGGATCGCCGGCCCGCAGGTCGCGATGGACGGCCGTCATCATCAGCGCCACCGTCGATGCGTTCGGTCCAAACTCCTGCTGGACGCGGCCGACGCTGAAGCTCGTCGCCGGCGCAACAGTCACGCGAGCGCGCGTGGACGAAGCGAGGTCGAATGTGGTGGCGTGCTCCCCTGCCGTCACCGCGCTGAGCACGCCGATTGACGTCTTCGACCGCAGCCGGCCCGTCAGCTTCGCCGCGCCGAGGATGGTGCTCGCGCGCGGATAGTCAACGAAATCGCCGGCAACGGGCGCGACCGGCGCACCGCCGATGCGGCGCGAGTAGAAGAAGGTGTCGAAGCGGCTCTGCAGCAGGCCGCTGCCTTCCGTGAAGAACGGCCGCTTCTCGGTGAAGAACGTCTCGTACGCGGAGAGATTCACCTCCGCCGGGTCGGCCTCGACCTGTCCGAAATCGGGGTTCACGGTCGCGTCGAGCGTCAGGTTCGATCCGAAGCCGACCTTCACGTCCGCGCCCGTCCGCGCCGCCAGGTTCTTCCCATCGTCAAATGGATTCCGGCGATCGCGGTTGGCCGTGAGCGTCGAGGAGCCCGCCACGTACGGCAGCAGCTCGATGCGGCGCGGCGGCCTCACGCCGTCGATGCCGCGAAGCTCGCCGAACCGCGACGCCCATGCCTTCTCCGTGCGCGGAACGGCAATCCAGTAGTCCGCCTCGTTGTTCGACGGCACGAACCGCTGGACGTTGAGGCCCCACACCTGCTCGTCGCGCGCGTTGAACCGCAGCTGCGACAGCGGGATCCACATTTCGGCGGTCCATCCATGCTCGTCGATGCGCGTCCGTGCCTCCCACACGGGGTCGACGGTGGCATCGAAGTCCTCCGCATCGGCCGCGTAAAAGCGATCCAGCCTGACGCCCGACGCCGTCACGCCGAACCCGTAGGCGGTGCGGTGATCCAGGTAGGTGTCGAGCGCGATCACGATGTATTCGGACTGCGCCACCTCGTCGCGCCTCCCGAGCGGCGCCTGGATCGCCGCATGGTCGGACGTCATGCGCGCGCCGATGTATAGCGCCGTGTCGTCGTACGCAAACGCCACCTGCATCGAATCCGAGGGCTGCGCGCCTTCGTCGGGCTCTTTCTGGGTGAAGTCGGCGATGGGCGGCGC
>WNFK01166100.1_pt1 | contig 10265 bp, 9 predicted proteins | sample 5400281 | NCBI WGS metagenome assembly WNFK01 (sample SAMN13153350, study PRJNA577476) | soil metagenome | isolation source: 20 cm soil on Douglas fir-dominated hillslope | place: USA:California | collected 2013-09-17
GGCGCGCATGAGTTTGCCAGCGGCGGGCTGGACACGAATCGCCCGGCGCCCGTGGCCGATCTGCGCACCCGATAGGGCGCGTCTCCGGCCCGCCTCCGCGTCCGAAGCTGCCTCTATCGAATCGACTGCTGCCGTTCCGCTCGCAGGCTCCCCCTTCGTTCCGCACCGTACGGCTGACCGAGCAGCGTGTGCTGCAGCACCGCACTTACCCCACGAAAGACGCGATCCCAAGTCAGAATCGCGCCTAGCGAACAGCCCAGCGTCGTTCCGACACTCGGCGGTAGCCCTGACCATGATGCTGCCGCGGTGAACAAGGCGATCGCCAGGAGGAGACCTGCGGCGGAGAGAAGGGCCTCGCGTCGCAGGTCGAAGTAGTAGAGGAGGATGAGCCCGAGCAGGCCGAGGGCTTGCGCGCCGGCTCCGACAAGGAGGAGCCGGTAGGGCAGGATCGCGTCATGCGGCAGCCCCAGCCAACGAGCCCAAGGGTCCGCGGCAAGCTGCAGGAATCCGATCACTCCTGCCTGGACGGAGGCGGCGCCGCGGAGGAGTCGTGCGGCCTCGTCCACGAGTGCTCGAACGTCGCGACGAAGCTCGGCGAGTGGCGCTCCGCCCTCCAGGGCCAAGTAGAACCTTCGAAAGCGTCGGTGAAATCTGGTCTCGACCTCCACGAATATCCACGCCAAGCAAGGAATGGTCGAGAACCACGCGATGGTCGATGCTCCGGCGTGCAGCGCCGCCGTCTCGCCGCCCACCAGGCACCAAGCGATGAGTTTGTCGACGTACAGGCAGCCGTTGAAGGCGAGCGCGGCCCCGGCGAGCGCCGCGTATTCGCGAAACGCGGGCAGGAGGCGTGCCCTCTCGTCGACTTCGCCCGGCAGGGACCGGAGGATGCCGACGAGCAGGATCACGAGCGTAAGGGTCTGACCCGAGATCAACCCGAAGAGGTATCCCGGAACGCCGAGCCCGGCGACGGCGACGAAAAAGACCGCTAGGAGGAAGCTCAATGCCGATCCGGCACCCACGGCGCCGAGCACGAGGGCGGGTGAGCAGAGTCCGTTGCCCACCGACAACGCGGTCCACTCAGCGCCGACGGTGGCCGAAAGGGCTGCGCCCCACAAGGCGGCACGAAGCGGCAGGCCCAACGCGAGAAGCGTGAAGGCGGCGGGAACGGAGCAGACAAGGAACGTCGTGGCTAGCCCACGACAAAACGGAGCCGCGATCGCTCCGAGCCGTCCCTCGTAAAGGCGATCCGCGGCGTAGCGGGAGACTACGATCTGGACCGGTCCGGCCACCAACAGCGCGACCGCGTAGGCGACGTTCACGACGGTTCCGCTGGTGGCGGTATCCGCCTTGCCTCGGCCGATGACGGCCGGGAGAGAGACCAGCACCACCGTGGTCAGCACCCACGGCAGAGCCATGACGGCCGCGCCAGTGGCGTAAGCCGCGGTGGCTCCGGATACTCCCCGGTGGATCAGGCGCTCGAGGCGCCAGCCGATGCCGGCCACGCTCCGGCCGAGTAGAGCGTCCGATACGTCGAGACGGTGGCGCTCTTTCGATAATACGTGGCCACGCGCCGCCGGCCTGCGGCTCCCATGAGACGGCGCAGCTCGGGATCCTGAGCGAGTCGAACGATCGCTGCCGCGGTCTCCTCGGGGGCGGCGAGCCGCGTCACGATGCCGCTCGGGCCGATCCGTCGATCGACGTGGGTCCGCCCCTCGAGGAGATCGCGACAGGCCCCGACGTCGGAGGCAACCACCGGAATCCCCGCGGCGTTGGCCTCCAGGATGACGAGGGGTTGCCCTTCGCTGAAGCTGGTGAGGACCAGGATGTCGATATCGGAGTAAATGCGCTCGATCGGCAGCGCCTTCTGGAAGCGAATCGCGTGCCCGAGACCGAGCTTCGCCACCAGGCGCCGGCACCGGCGGGCGTACGGTGGATCCTCGTCGATCGGACCGATGATGCGCACGTCCAGGTCGACGACCCGCAATGCGAGGAAGCAGGCACGAATGAGCGTGGCAATGTCCTTGATCGGCACCAGTCGTCCCACGAAGGCGACCCTCACGGGGCGGCCCTCCGCGGCCCGAGACGGCCCCGCAACGCGCGCACGGAATCCATCGAGATCGATACCGTTGGGGACGACGAGCGTCCTGCCGGCTGGGGCACCGTCGGCGATCTGCCTCTTTCGGTTGACCTCGGACAACGAGACGACGCTCGAGGCTCGAGCATAGGCGCATCGCGCCAGGGCGCGAAAGAAGCGCACCCAAATCCTTCGTAAAGCCGAGGCCGTCTCGTTGTCGATCGTTCCGTCCGTCCCGTCCGAGCGTTGGCGGTCGCGGGTCTCGCGGAACCACGCCGCTCGGTCCAGTTCGAGTTTTCGCTCGCGCGCGTAGATCCCGTGCTCGGTCAAGAGGAATGGGCGACCGGTCCGATGGCTCCACACCGCCGCCAGGATCCCCGCGTAGCCGGTGCAGAGGGCGTGGTATGTGGCCGCGGCTGGCGGCTCGGCACCGAGCAGGCGCACGAGCGGTAGGTTCATCGATCGAAAATGCCAGAAGAAGTCCAGAAACGAAGCGTCGGGCGCCAGCCGCTCGCAAAGCTCCGCCGTCAGATCGAAGGACGCCCGGCCGTGGAGAAACGCGCCGACCGAGAGATCCTCGCTGGCGAGGTCGTCGAGCAGCGACGGGTCCACTCGGTCCTCGAGATGCAACCGGCGGATACCGTCAAGGACACGGGAGGATTGGCGGGAGTGCGCGTGACGACTGCGCTCGGCATGAGCCACCCTCTGCATGATATCCGCATCGCGGCCGCGCGCGAGCGGCTCGCGACAGTACATGTCGGACAAGGTGACCACGTTGGCCGGCAGCGAATAAAGCTTCCGGGTGAAGGTCCCCTGCTCGGGGCCGACGTGCACCAGGGCGAATCGGAGGTCCGGGAGGCTGCCGATCAGATCGTGGACCCACGTCGAAACGCCTCCCCTCACGTACGGATAGGTTCCTTCCAGCACGAGGCAGACGTCGGCGCCCGCGGTGCCACCATGGACATCAACCGGCTTCATGTCGGACCTCCGCGGGATCGAGTCGGTTCACGTGCCGTTCGGCGCGCTCGCCGATCTCGTCCAGCACCAGCGCGGCGGGCAGCGCAAGGTCGGGATCGCGACCCGCCGCCGTCCGGCGCAACAGGGCGATCGCCTCGGGGTCCTCGCGCCGTGAGAGCGCCGACAGCGCGGCGCGACGCTGCTCCTCATCACCGCGGTCCAATGCGTCGCAGGGCGAGAGCGCAGTCCCAAGGCGTTGCATCGCGGCCATCGGGAGCGATCGTCTCCAGCGCGCTTTCCTACGTTGCCCCATCGAGGCCGAGCCGCGTCCACTCGTGAGGAGGATCGCGATGGCCACGGCGGTCCCGACGCACGGAACCGCCAGCACGGCTGCGGCGCTCAGCCAGCGGCGGCTGGGTTGCTCGCGGGCCGAGCAGAACAAGAGCAGGACCGCCGCTCCGTGCGAGACCGCTGCCGCAACGCCCTTGAGTGGCGGCGGGAGCGGTGTGTCGAGGAGCAGGATCCCTGCTGCTACGGCATCGAGCGCGGCGCACGCGGCGAGGAGACCTACCCCGCGCGTGCGGTCCCCGCGATCCGAGGGCCCGATCACCCCGATTCTCGGCGCCGCGGCGATCATTCGACCCTCCCGACGCCGCCGGCCGCTTGCTCCGGATGTCGCCCGGCGACAGCGAGCGCCTGCGCGCACCACGACGCGATGACCGCTAGATCGTGCGCCATCGCATCGTCGAGCCCGGAGTCAGGGATCCCCCAGAGCGCGATGAGGCCGACCCGATCGTTTCCGTTGCGAATCGGCACGGTCAGATCGGCGTGTTGAGACGTCAGCGGCGCGAGCGCCATGGGCCCCCTCGCGTCCCGAACGGCCAGGAGCCGCTGGAATCCATTCATGCCCGCCCGGACTGCGGCGGCGGACGCCCCTGTCCGCGCGAGCACGAGGTCGGCCGCCCCTTCGGCGGCGGCTACCGGATCCGCTCCCTCCAGGCGCGCCGCAACCTCGCGCAGAAAGGACAGGGAGGTCGACGTACGATCAACCCGCGCTCGCAGCCTCGCGACAACGCCGCGAAAGGTCTGGATCGTCGCTTCGCCCTCGGCGGCTCGATCGGAGAGCGCGGATATCCGCTCGCAAAGGTCCGCCTGACGTCGCAAATGCAACGAGGCGATCCCGGAGACCGCGAGGCACGCGCCGAACGCGATCAAGTTGGGCCCCGAGTCGAGCCGGCTCCACGAGGCCACGGGGCCGGAGCCCGCGACCGCCGATCCGATTCCGACGGCGCAGGCGCCCGCGATCAAGCCTGTGAAGAGCCCGCCGCTGCCGTACCGCGCCGCCAGGACGAGCACGGCGATCCAGCCCGGGTGCGGCTGCAAAACGACGCCGGCACGCGCCCCGACAAACTCCGGGAGGAAGGCGAGCGCGACTACGAGACCGAACGCGTCGAGCGCCCGTCCCCTCGGCGCGGGCCGATCCGGATGTCGGGGTTGTTTAGAGATCCACATGGAAGATCAACCATCCTGTGCGGCGCTGGCCGACGAGCCCGGTGGCGACCTCGTTGGCCTCCTCGTACCTGAGAGCAAACCGGGTCGCAGGCATCGGCGCCCATATCACGCCGCCTCCAGCCCTCCAGATCCGGGCCTCGCGCGCCGAGTCGCGAGCGAGCCCGGCACGCAACTCCAGCCCCAGGTTGCCTCGCGGTGACACCACGGTCGTTGCGACCGAACCCTCATCGACCGATCCACGCGGGGCGAGTCCGATAAGCGCTGCAAACTCGGGCGTGGTCTGGCTGGACACGTCGTAGTGGCGGTAGGCCAGCGTCAGGGCCGAGGACAGCGACGTGGGTTCGATCAGCGCCTCGTCGAGCATCTCGCCCCGGACCGAGGCGCCCGGTTTGCTCCACAGGACGATGTCGGCACCGGCCACCCATAGGGACTGCCATGCCATGGGGCGGCGCGTCGAATGGGGATCCGCGGCGAGGATCGAGAGCTGGCGCCTTCGTGCGCCGGCCTGAAGGAGCAGGCGCTGGGAAAAGGAGTGCGAATACAGGTGTCCCTCCGCGGCCGTGGTCCGTCCGCCGCGAAGCACCGTGACCGCGGCCTCGTCCCAGGGAGTTTCGACCTCGGCCCGAGCCTCGGCTTCGAACGACGGGCCCAAAGGCGCTCGCCCCGCGATCGCGCCACCTACACCGAGGTCCCGTCGCGCGACGCCCCGCGGTGAGACCACGTGAAGGCGTGGGCCCACGGCGCATGATGCGCCCGCCCCGTTTCGTTGCACGAGGGTCAGTGCGAGCACGTCGGACGTCGTCCTGCCGGGACCGGTCCTTCCGTCCGCGACGCTGCGCGTGCCGAGGAGGGCCAGGTGGCGACGGGATCCGAAAGGAACCGCGGCGCCCGCCTGTACGGATGAAGCGGTAGCGTCCGGATCGGACATGACCGCCAGTGGTGTCCCGACTTCCAAAGCGGTCCGGCCGCTCATGCGATCGATCGCCGCGTCGAGCTCCGGAGCCGACCTACCGGCGCTCAGCTCTCGCGCGCGGCGATACGCGCGAAGCGCCCCGCCGACATCGCCCGAGCGCTCGAGGACCCTTCCATAGTCGGTCTGGACGCGCGGATCGTCGGGGATTTCCGCCGCCAAGGCAGATCGCACCTGCCGCTCGCCCTTGAGATCCCCCATCGATTCGAGGTCGAACGCGAGCATCTCCTTCGCCCTGCGGTTCGCCGGATCGACCGATAGGAGGCGACGGAGCATCGTCGCCGCTTGTTCGAACGATCGGTTCTTAACCAGGACCGCCGCACGCTCCACCGTGCCGGCCGGGGCGGACGGCGCTTGCCCCCAGGCCCGCCCGCCCGCCGTGACTAACGCAAGAGCAAGCGCGGCCATTCCCAATCTGCCGCAATCGAAGCGCCGTCGCTGGCCAGGATCCATGGGCTCTCACTTGAGCACGATGCGGCGAGCCGAGGTCAGGCCCCCGCTCTCGAGCTTCGCGAAGTAGACGCCCTTGGCCACCCGATTGCCGGCGTCGGTCCGACCGTCCCACGTGATCGTGTGGGGGCCGGCCTCGAGGACGCGGTTCACCAATGTCCGAACCACCCGGCCCTGGACGTCGTAAACCGTCAGATGAGACTGGGCCTTCCGCGGCATGGCCAGGGCGATCGTGGTCGATTGAGTGAACGGATTGGGGCGCAGGTCCTTGATCGCCGCGAGTTCCGACTGGCCGGTGGGCGCGACGCTCGCGACCGACGGACCCGTGTTCGGGGTGTTCCCGATGCGCAACACGACGGTCTGCCCGGGGGCAAGCGAGACGTGGCTGATGCACTGCCCTCCGTAGACCTCGGACGATTCAGCGCACAAGCCGGTGACTGGCACGACGGCAGCCTCGGTGGCGGTGATCGTCATCGTCCCCTGACTGGGCACAAATGAAGCCTGGATTCCGGCCGCGTTGTACTGCATGCGTTTCTGCGTCCACTCTCCGAGACCGGCCAGGGTCAGGCTACGAATGGGCAGGACGAAGATCCTGCTGTATTTCTCCAACGTCCGATCGAGCAGGTCCCCGAGCAACGAATGCACGCCGTCATAGGCGCGCAGGTTGGCCTGATGGAACATCCAGGGGTCGACCTCTCCCCGGAGCAGGTACTGGAGCAGGACGTCAGATTCCTTTCCGAGTATCTCGTCGTAGCTGAGATTGCGTCCCCAATAGTTGTGGTAGAGGTAGTTGTACTCGTTTGTCCATTCGGTCGGCGTGGTCACGTTGTAGTAGAGGTTGACCGGCCGCCTCGGGACCATGAGGATGCGAGGCTCCAGCGGGTTGTAGATGCCGGCCTGGGGAAGCGGACGCCGGCGTCGTAGGCCGCGCTCATGGCGTCCGGGTTCGAGAGCCCGGAGACGTCGGGCGTGATCAGCGCGCGGCGATCATAGTTCGCGAATCCCATGGAGGCGGCCGTTTGGTTGTTGCGCGTGATCTCCCAATAGACCTGGTCATAGCTGGCGGAGTCGGGGTCCAGGTTTTGGTGCGTGAACGTGTGGTTGATCCACGGGAACTGGGAATCCGTCGCGTCCGCCGTCGGGGTGAGCGTGTCGAAGGCATACTCGCCGGTCGTGCCCTCGCCGTTGAACGCCATGTGGAGGTGTAGATCCGACGTCTGGGATTGGAGCTGCTTCGCGGTTTGCCACGCGGCGTTGGCCGCCCAGTCGATCGCGTTGATTCGGTAGGTTCCTCCCCCGTACACGTCGTTATCGATGAAGATATCGTCGATCTGCGGCGACACGTAGACGTGGCGCTCTCCCAGGAACAGCCCGCCCGTCACCCAATTCATGAGGCCGTGCGCGAGGGTCAGGCTGTGCACCAGGAAGAAATTCCCATCGAACGTCTGGGAGAGGACCTGGCGGCCGTCGGGATAGGTCCGGACCAGTGCGAGGGCGTGGCCCTGCGCGTCGGCCAGGAGCACGTTCGTTCCGGTTCCCGCGGTCGGGGCCAGGTACGTCCAGGCTTTGGTGATGACGATCGGATTCGCCGCGTTCACGTAAGGAAACACGGACTGGCCGGTCGAGGTGAGCCGCGCCGAGATCGGACTCGTCGTGGCGTCCACTCCCGTCGCCGGGCCGTAACCCAAGTCCGCGGTCGGGTACGCGTAGGCGATCGCCGTGCGGACCCGGTACTTGGCCTGGAAATCCCACAGCGTCTGCCATTCCGACGCGTTGAACGCACTGGCCCAAGTTGTTCCGTTGAGGTACGCCAGGGCCCCCGTGGTAAGCACGATGCCCTGGTAGAACGCGTGAGCGTCACCATCGGATAGCATGGTCGGCGTGAATCCGCCCGGAGTCTTGCTCGCGACGTACAACGTGTACGGAATCCCTCTGTACTCCGCCGCCTGGCGGATCGCTCCGAGCACCGGCTCGGTCCCGTCTGCGGAGATGACCAAGATCCTCGCGTCGAGAGTCGCCGACGTGACCGGCAGCTCGGTCGAGCCCGATGTCGTGGGCGCGTTCGAGGGCAGGACTTGGGGTAGCGAGGGAATCGCGGGCAGCTCCGGGGGCCCCAGGGGCAACCCCGGTGGCGGGACCGGCAATACCGGCAATGGTAACGGCGGGGGCGGCGGGAGCGGAGGGAGCTGAGCGAACGCCAGATGACCGCACACGAGCATCGTTGTGCCGGCGGCAAGCAGGAGCGCGAGCGCCCAGGTCGGCCATTTCGAGCCTCGGGATGTCTTCGCTGTTGTTGTGCATCTCAACATCGTCTTCATGGTCCTCTCCTCGTTGTCGTCATGGTGCATCTCCTCATGTGAACCTTGTGATCTGAACCTTGGGAGAATGTCACCTCGATATAGAAAAGGTTAGCTGGGGCAAATCATCGTCGCTATTGGGAGAAACCCGAAACTGGGGGCGGGTAATTACTGACAGCGGCTCCGGGAAGTTACCGAGGGGAATTGACTCGATTCGCGGTCACTTGGTCCTTGGAGGATGAGGAAGTGCCTGACGGATGGATGTATTTAACCATATGGTTAATAACACGCGGCTAGGGTCCCCATGCAGGACAGTTTCGATCTACTTCATGACCGTAACGGCCGCAGTCGCCGCTCTGTTTCGTGGAATCAAAGCCTCAAAGTCGGGAGACTTTGTAGCCGGCCCAAATGCCGAGCAGGCCGCCAACCCCTCCAGTTAGAACGGAGGTGATCGACAGCCAGCTGGCGCCCCACACCATCGGCAGGTAGCTTCCAATGGTGGATCCGACCACAAGCCCGATCATGATCAGCGATTTCGGTTTCATGGCAATCTCTGTCCAGGCAGCCGTGAGCGCGCCTCTCTGCAATCGCTCAGCGGTGTCTTAGGCGTCGCCCTACCCGCTGTGACGCGGTTTCCTGCTGGGGTGCGGTAACGCTCTCGTCCGTTTCCCCGTTCGATGGCTCCCCATCGACGGTGGTGCTGATCTCGGGAGCCGAGGGCTGCGCTGGAGCGGCGGTCGGTTGTGGAGGCGGGGGCTGACTCGATGGCGCCGGCGCGGGCTCGTAGAACGGTTTGTCTGCGGCGCGGACCGTGCTCGGGGCGCTCGGAGCAGCTGTGGGAGGTCGGGTCACCCCCGGCACGGTCGGGGGCCTGTCCGCGGGCGTATCAGCGCTCTTCGCACCCGGTGCATTCCGGTGGTGTGAGGCCCAGGTAGCCACGACGAGGGCTAATACGAGGGCGCCGACGATGGCTGCGAGGACTCTGTTTTCCTTGGTCATCTCGATTTCCTCGGGAGCCCAACCCCGCATTTCGGGCGCGGGGACCGCGACGCGATGCGGTGCGATTGAGGCTGGCCTCCTTGCGTTATCGGCAACCGGATCCGTTTCTTGACCGGCCGCACCTTGGGCAGACTAGCGGGGCGGTCGCATGCGCTTGCGGCCCGGCACACGGTTCGTTCGCTTCGACCCCTTGGGACCCTTCGGCCGGGGCCGGGTTCCCCTTTGAGTGGACGCACTCGCGCGCCGGGTGGCAGGGCCTCGGGGACCTGCAGCCTTTCGATCGTTATGATGGTCGTTCCCGCCGCTGGACAAGGTTCGACGGGCGCTCGAGTCCGGGGGGGCGAATTCGAGCGGGGGCTCGTGCTGCAAGGCACCGCGCGGCCGGTGCGGTCCACCTTCGACGTGGGGCGCCGCACCGACGGGGATGCGGATGCGGAATCTGCTCCCGCGACCAAGACTGCTTTCCACTTCGATTGTACCCCCGTGGACTTCCACGATGCCGCGCGCGATGGAGAGCCCCAACCCCAGACCTTCGGAGTTGAACTCCAGCGTGTCTGAGGAATGATGGTGCTTCGAGTCGCGGATCATCACGGCGGGATCGAAGAGCCCCTTGGCCTGTTCCTCCGAGATCCCTATCCCCGAGTCCGCCACCTCGATGACAAGGATGCCCTCTTCGCGAATCGCGTTGACCTCGACGCTCCCGCCATCAGGGGTGAAGCGGATTCCGTTGCGAACCAGGTTTGCGACCGCTTCGGTCATTCTCGGGCCATCGACGACGGCGGTCCCCACGCGGCGTCCCGTATCCAAAATCACCTCGACGGACCGGCCCTTCGCCTCGGAACGCGCCATGTCGACTGCGCGCCACAGGAGGGCGCCGATATCGTGTTCGGTGAGATTCAGGGAGAGGCGGTCTCGGTGTCGAGCGAACGCTGCATCGCGTAGTAGCTCCCGCCGCGGGAACCGGCCTCGGGCAGCCGATCGAAGAGGGTGAGGCGTACCTGGC
>WNFK01192084.1_pt1 | contig 10265 bp, 7 predicted proteins | sample 5400281 | NCBI WGS metagenome assembly WNFK01 (sample SAMN13153350, study PRJNA577476) | soil metagenome | isolation source: 20 cm soil on Douglas fir-dominated hillslope | place: USA:California | collected 2013-09-17
CTCGTCGCGCTCGCGACGCGTGCGGTGAATGTGAGCGCGCGATGAGACGTGGCGACGCCGGCCGGCTGCTCCGCAACCTCGCGTTGATCCTCGGCCTGGCCGGCGTGATCGCGCTCGGCGCCGTCGCGCTGTTCGGTCCGCAGCTGAGCGCGGCCGACCCGCAGGCGCAGCGCCTCGTCGTGTTCTATCCGGACGGAACGTTTCCCAAGGTGCCGCCCACGCCGCCGGATCAGTACAACCCGCTCGGGACCGATCCCCTCGGTCGCGATCAGCTCGCGCGCATCCTGTGGGGCGCGCGGCTCACGTTCACGGTCGTGCTCCTCGCGCTGCTGCTGCGCGGGCTCCTGGCGGTCTGCCTCGGTGTGCTCGCGGGTTGGCGCGGCGGCAGCGCCGACGCGCTCGTGATGCTCGCGACCAACGCGATCGCCGGCGTGCCGCAGCTGCTCCTCGCGCTCCTCGTGGCGGTCGCGCTGCGCGAGTACGCGATCCTCGGCTTCGTTGTCGCGCTCGGCAGCGTCGGTTGGGCGGAGGGCGCGCAGTTCATCCGCGCCGAGGTGATGCGTATCCGCCGGGAGACCTACGTCGAGGCAGCCGCTGCTCTTGGTAGCAGGACCGGCGGCATCATCACGCGCCACCTGCTGCGCTCGCTGGCGCCACAGCTCTTCGGGCTCTTCGCGCTCGAGGCCGGCGCGACGCTGCTGCTGCTCGCCGAGCTCGGCTTCCTCGGCGTCTTCATGTCGGGGTCCATCGTGCTCGTCGACAACAACAACCGGCCCATCCTTCCGGTCCGCGACCGCGCGCCCGAGTGGGGTCAGATGCTCGCGGGTGCCACGCAGTACGCGTTCAGCAACCAGTTCGTCGCATTCGTTCCCGGCGTCGTCGTCGCGGCGGCCGTCTTCGCCTTCAACCTGCTCGGCGAGGGAGCGCGCGCCGCGACCGATCCGTTCTCGACGCTCTCGCTTTCGCCCCGCGCCGTCGGATCGCTTGGACGCGCACTCCTCGCGACCGCGGTCCTCGGTGGCGTCTTCTTCGGCGTCGCCGAGGCGCGCTCGACGGAACTGTCCTTCGACGACGCGCTGCGACTCGCGCGCGAGGCGGCCGAACGAGTCGAGCCGGGCGATGAGCTTCTCGCGGCTGTGGTCCGGTATCGATCGGACTCACACGCGCTCGCGAAGCCGGAGAAGATGAACTTCTACTTCCGGTCGCGTGGGATCTTCGAGATCCTTCGCGTCGGCTTCCCGGATGCCGACCAGAACGCGATGGAAGTGCTGCACGACGACCAGGATGGTCTGAAGTTCAACGTGCTCGCGCCACTCGCCGACTGGTCGGTAACGCTCGACCGGGCGCTTGCGACCGGCGAGGACGAGGGTTGCCGCGTGTTCCGCAACAGCTCGCGTGGGTGGCTCGTCCGGGTCGTTCTCACGCACCAGACCGCTTTCCCCGTGCCGACCTACCGCGTGGCGTGTTCGGCACCGTCCGCCGCGAGCAGCCCGAGCGTGGACGTCCTCATCGACGGCGTGACCGGCGCGTTCGATACGCGGGAGCTTCGCTTCGCCGAGGCCACGATGCGCGCCGAGAACGCGCTCGGTGGGCCGGTCGCCCTCGTGCAGGCGAGCGGCAGATGGAGCGCGCGCAGACCGCAGGGCGCTCAGGGTGGCGGCTTCGATGCCGAGAAGCCGGTGGGCGTCTTCTACTCCTTCATCCGTTCGGACCTGCCCGCGGATCGGCGCACGGCGTTCGTTGGGTTCGGCACGTTCGCGCAGGCCGGCGTCTCGGCGAGTGTCGGGGCGAGCAACGTGCGAGCGACGCCGATCGGAGTCCCCATCGATCTCGAGGCCGTATTCGCCGCTGTCGAGGCGGGGCCACCGCCGACGTCGGCCTCGACGGCGCGACCTCGTTCGTTCGCGTCTCCTACGGCGCGCCACCGTCGCGACAGGCGACGTTCCGCTATGACCTCGCGAGCGGTCGGGTGGAGCGCACGCCGTGAACGTCCGCGTCACGCGCTTCATCGCCGGCGCGCGCGAAGCGACGGGCCACGCGGTCATCGTGGACGTCTTCCGCGCGTTCACGACCGCCGCGTTCTGCGTCGCCGCCGGAGCGCGCGAGATCGTGCTCGTCGCTGACCATGAACAGGCGCTGGCGATGAAGCGCGACGATCCGTCGCTGTTCCTTACCGGCGAGATCGGCGGGCGGCCGATCCCCGGCTTCGACGTCGGGAACTCGCCCTCAGCGATCGAGCACCTCGACCTCACCGGTCGTCGCGTTGTGCAGCGCACCGGCGCCGGCACCCAGGGCGTGAACGCGGCCACAGCGGCGCGCGACATCGTCCTCGGCAGTTTCGTCATCGCTGAAGCGACGGTGCGTCATCTGCGGCGCATTGCCGATGAGGTCACGGTGGTGGCGATGGGCGAAGGTGGTACTTCGGCCTCCGAAGAGGATGAGGCCTGCGCCCATTACCTCGCGGCGCGGCTGAATGGCGAGCCCACTGATATCGCCGCGATCATGACCTCGCTCTGGGCGGATGAGGACCGCAACTGGCCCGAGTGGTTCCCCCGTCGTGACGCGGAGCTTGCCTGCCAGTTCGATCGCTTCGACTTCGCGCTTCCCGTCGCGCGCGAGGGTGGCCTATTGGTTGCGCGGCCACTAAGGTCAGGTTGATGCAGCGTCTACGTGGTCCGTGGTCACTGTCGACTCGACTGACGCTGCTCGTAGCCATCCTCGCGATCCCGGTGCTGCTCATCATCTCGCTCTCGTACGCGGACCAGGTGATTCGCGATGGCCGGCGTCCTCGCGAGCAGCACGCAGCCCTACGACCAGGCGACCTTCGGCGCGTATCTCGCTTCCCTCACGAAGGCGTATCCGGAGCTGCGCGCGTTCTTCATCACCGACACGAATGGGAAGGTGCTCGCGTCGGCGAGCGGCGAGGGCATTGGCGTCGACCTGTCCACCCGGCCGTATCTACCGCCGCTCAAGGCAGGCGCGGATCGCGTCTGGAGCGGTTCGATCAGCGGTCTGCAAAGCGGGGACATCACGGTCGCCTTCGGCAGGCCGATCCGCGCGACCGATGGGACGGTGCGCGGCTTCGTGATCCTCGCCTTCTACCCGGAGCGCGTCCTGCAGACACTGCGCGTGGACTTCCCGCCCGACGCGCAGCTCGCGCTGATCGACGAGCGTGGAAGCCTCGTCTACGCGTCCGATCGCACCGAGCCGGCGGCGAACGAGATCGACCTCGTCGATCAGCCCGGCGTTCGCGACGCGTTACAGGGGAAGGTCGTACCCATCGACGGAGTCGCGACGCCGCTCAGCAGCGACCGCCGCTACGGCGCGCTCGTGCCGATCGCCCGCACCGGCTGGGTCCTCGCGATGACCCGGCCGCTCGCGGCGCTCGAGGCCGAGCTCCTCACGCGACTGGTCGGCGACGCGGCGGCCGTCCTCGGCACGCTGCTCGTCGCGGCCCTGCTTGCCGCGTACGTGGCCAATCGCCTGGCGCGGCCCCTGCGGGAGCTCTCGCGCAGCGCGGCCGCGATCGGCCGCGGCGAGCGCCCGATCATCCCGCAGCTCGCGGGCGGCGCGGAGGTAGAGCAGCTGTCGGCGGCGATGCGGGCCATGCAAGCGGCGGTGGCGCATCGCGAGGACGACCTGCGGCTGCTCGCGACGTCGAGCGAGCGTCTCACCGAGTCGCTCGAATACACGGAGACACTTCGTACGGCCGCGGATGTCGCGGTCCCCGACTTCGCGGACTGGTGCATCGTCGACATCGTGGACGAGGGACGCGTCACGCGCGCCGCCGTCGCGCACGCCGATCCCGCGAAGCAGGCGCTCGCGCAGCGCCTGCACGAGGCGTATCCGCCGGACGTCGCGAGCTCACGCGGTCCGGTAGGACGCGTCGTGACGTCCGGGCGTGAAGAGCTGAGGAGCGCCGTCTCCGATGACTCTCTCCAGAAGGCGTCGCGTGGATCCGATGAGCTCACGCTCTATCGCGAGCTGGCGCCCCGCTCGTACATCTGCGAGCCCCTCGTCCTCGGCGGACGCGTGCGCGGCACGATCATGTTCTTTACCGCTGAATCGGGGCGCGTCTACGGTAACGAGCACCTCGCCCTCGCGCGAGAGCTCGCGCGCCGCGTGGCGGTGGGCATCGAGAACGCACGGCTCTACTACGAAGTGCGCCAGTCGGTCCGCACGCGGGACGACTTCCTGTCCGCCGTCGCCCACGAGCTGAAGACGCCGCTGACGGTGATCAGTGGGACCACGCAGCTCCTCCGACGGCGGATGCACGGCGATGAGCTCACGACGAACGCACCGAGCATCGATCGGATCATGAGCGCGGTCGGTCGTATGACCGCATTCATCGAGGAGCTGCTCGAGCTCGTGCGCCGGCAGGCCGACCCCTCGCTCGAGGTCAACCGAGCGCCGACCGATCTGGCCGAGCTGGTGCGCCGCGTCACGTCCGAGCTCACCGAGCTGTCGCGCGGGCAGGTCGTCGACATCGAAACGGACGGGGACGTGGTCGGCGAGTGGGACGCCGCGCGCCTTGAGCGCGCTGTCGCGAACGTCCTCGGCAACGCGTTCAAGTACAACTCCGCCAGCGGTCGCGTGATCGTGCGTATCGGCACCGAGGAGTCCACGCAGGGCCGCCAAGCATTCTGTGCGGTGACCGACGAGGGCATCGGCATACCGGAAGAGGATCTGGCGCGGATCTTCGATCGGTTCTCGCGTGGGTCGAACGTCGCAGGACGCATCACTGGGAGCGGCATCGGACTGACGATCGTGCGACAGATCGTCGAGCAGCATGGAGGGTCGATCAGCGTGTCGAGCGCGGTCGGGCGGGGAAGCACATTCACGATCTGGCTTCCGCTCACATCCGTGCCGGCGGCGCTCACCGCCGCGAACTAATACTCTTCCGAGGTGCCCCGCACCGTACTCATTACCGGCATCACCGGATTCGCGGGCAGCCATCTCGCCGAGCGCTTCGTGTCTTCGGGCGCGGTCGTGCACGGCATCGCGCACGAGGATCCTCCGTTCGCACATCTCGCCGCCGTCGCAGACCGCGTGCATGTTCACCGCGGGAACATCCTCGACGTCGCGGCGGTGACCTCGGCGCTCGACGCTGCTCGCCCCGATGTCGTCGTGCATCTGGCGGCACAGGCAGTGCCGACGCTCGCCGCGGCCGACCCGATCTCCGCGGTGCGCGTCAACGTACTTGGCACCGCGACGCTGCTCTCGGGGCTCGACGCGCATCCGAGCGTGCACCTGGTGATGGCATCGAGTGCTGATGTGTACGGCGCTCCCGACCGCGAGCTCGTCGACGAGACCGCGCCGCTGCGACCCGGGAACGTCTACGCCGCGACGAAGGTCGCGTCCGAGGCCCTGGTCCGCGAGTTCGGCGACCGGCGCCGCGCCGCGACGACCGTGCTTCGTCCCGCGAACCAGATCGGCCCGCGGCAGCACCCCGGCCTCGCGGCGTCGGCCTTCGCGAAGCAGATCGCCGAGGCAGAAGCAGGCCTCGCGGAACCGGTCGTCCGGCACGGCCTGCTCGACGCACGACGCGACTTCATCGATGTGCGCGACATGGCGGCGGCGTACGCGCTCGCGGCCGACATCTCGGAGGCCGGCATGTCCGTGTACAACGTCGGGAGTGGCAGCGCCGTCGCGATCGCCGAGATCCTCGAGACGCTCATCGGGCTCGCCCGCGTGCCGGTTCGCGCGGAGCTCGATCCGGAGCGCGTGCGGTCCGGCGAGCCCACGGCGTTCGCGCTCGACGCGCGCCGCTTCCGCAGGCGCACCGGCTGGGCTGCGAGTGTCGATCTGCGCACGTCGCTCAGGGACACGCTCGAGTACTGGCGTGGACAGGTGAGGGCGGAGGCGGGGGTAGGGGCCCCCGGGCGCGGAGCGACGGCGTGAACATCGTGTTCGGCACCGATGGCTGGCGAGCGCGCATCGCGGAGGAGTACACGTTCGACGCCGTACGCGTGTGCGCGCAGTCCGTCGCGGAGTGGGTCCAAAAGAGCGGCGAGGCCGGCCGCGGCGTGGTCATCGGTTACGACCGCCGCTTCGCGTCCGAGCATTTCGCCGCCGCCGCCGCGGAGGTCGTTGCCGCCCACGGCATCCACGTGTTCCTCTCCACGGCCGCCGCGCCGACGCAGTCGTTCTCGTACGCGACGATGCGGAAGAAGGCCAAGGCCGGGATCGTCATCACTGCGAGCCACAACCCGTGGCCCGACAACGGCTTCAAGGTCAAGTCGGAGACCGGTGCCGCGGCGGCGCCGGACATGCTCAAGGAGCTCGAGGCCGTCATCCGCCCGCTCGAATCGCGGCCGAAGGACGTGCGCCGGATGCCGTTCGACGAGGCGAAGACAGCCGGCCGCATCGAGCTATTCGATCCAGCGCCTGACTACCTCGCGCGTGTCGCGGAGCTGTTCGACCTCGACGCATTCCGCGGCGCGGGCTACCGCATCGTGTGCGAGCCGCTCTACGGAAGCGCGAGCGGCTACTTCCCACGCCTGCTTGGCGGCGGCAAGACGCAGATCGTCGAGCTCCACGCCGAGCGCAACCCGTATTTCGGCGGCCTCAACCCCGAGCCGATCCCGCCGAACACCGACGAGTTCCTCGCGCGCATCACCGCCGAGAAGGCGGATGTCGGGCTAGCGGTCGATGGTGACGCCGATCGCGCCGGCCTTGGTGACGAGAAGGGGCGCTTCGTCACGACGCTAACGACGTACGCGCTCCTCATGTGGTACCTCATCGAGGTCCGCAAGCTGCGCCAACCGGTCGTGAAGACGGTGAACATGACGTCGATGGTCGATCGCCTTGGCGAGAAGTACGGCGTTCCTGTCTACGAGGTGCCCGTCGGATTCAAGTACATCGGGCCGAAGATGCAGGAGACCGGGGCGATGATGGGCGGCGAGGAGTCCGGCGGGTTCGGCTTCGCGATGCACCTCCCCGAGCGCGACGGCATCGTCGCGGACCTCTTCTTCCTCGACTTCATGCTCAAGACGAAGAAGAAGCCGTCGCAGCTCATCGCGGAGCTGATGGACCTCGCGGGACCCTCCTTCTATCTGCGGCGCGACCTGCGCCTCGACGCCGCGACCTACGGCGCGGAGAAGCCGAAGATCATGGAGCGGTTGCGCGCCGCCAAGCCACGCGAGCTCGCGGGGCACACGGTGAAGAAGGTCGTCGACCTCGACACCGGCGACGGCGTGAAGTTCTTCGTCGACGACGGCTCGTGGCTGCTCATGCGTCTCTCGGGCACCGAGCCGCTCGTGCGTGTCTACGCGGAGACGCGTGCGGAGAACGAGCTCGCGCCGATGCTCGACATCGGGGTCAAGATGGTCAAAGGAAACGTGTGATGGATACAACGGTCATCGAGTCCGTCGAGCGCATCCGGGCAGCGGATCCCGGGAACATGCTCGATCGCATCAAGGATCTCCCGAAGCAGGTGCGCGACGCGTGGACGATCGCGCGCGCCGCACAGCTCCCGCCGGCGCATGGAGACGTGCGCAACATCACGGTCGCCGGCATGGGCGGCTCCGCGATCGGTGGCGACCTCGCGGCGGCGCTGCTCGCCGGCGAGCTCAAGGTCCCCATGAGCGTGCATCGCGACTACGGTCTTCCCGCGTACGTCGGGCGCGACTCGCTGGTGATCGCTTCGTCGTACTCGGGGAACACCGAGGAGTCACTCTCGAGCTTCGAGGAAGCGCAGCGCCGCGGCGCGCGCGTGCTCGTGCTCACCACCGGCGGGAAGATCGCGGACCTCGCGCGAGCCGCGAAGTATCCGGTCATCACGTTCTCCTACCCGGCGCAGCCGCGTGCCGCCCTGGGCTACTCGCTGGGACTGGTGCTGGGCGCGCTCACGCGGCTCGGGTTCGTTCGCGACCTCAGCGCTGACATCGAGTCGGCGCTCGCCGATGTCGCGAAGCTCGAGGAGCGCGTGCACGAGGGCGCGCGAACCAACGACGCGAAGAAGCTGGCGATCGAGCTCTACGGCCGGGTCATCTTCGCGTACGGCGGCGGCGTGCTCGGCGTGATGGCCAGGCGCGTGAAGGGCCAGTGGAACGAGAACGCGAAGAACTGGGGCGCTTTCGACGTGCTGCCCGAGCTGAACCACAACGGCGTCGTCGGCTTCCCGCATCCCGACATCGCCCGCGATGCGTTGACCGTGCTGCTGCTGCGCAGCGACCGAGACAACCCGCGGCACAAGCTGCGGTTCGACGTCACGCGCGAGCTCCTCGATCGCGCGAGCATCCCGCACAAGACGCTGCAGTTCAGCGGGGCCAGCATGCTCTCGGAGGTGCTGCAGCTCACGTTGTTCACGGACTACGTCTCCTTCTATGTCGCGCTCCTGAACGGCGTCGACCCGTCGCCCGTGAAATCGATCGACTACCTGAAGGAGCGACTCGCCAAGGGGTGATCCACCGCGCGGCGCGCTTCGCGTTCTGCCCGCGCGACGGCACCGCGCTCATCCCCACTCGCATCGACGGCCGCGATCGGCCAACGTGTTCGGTGTGCGGCTTCGCCGACTTCATGCATGTGCAGATCGGGGCGAACACGATCGTCGAGCGCGACGGCGGTGTGCTCCTCGTGCGTCTGAATTACGGACCGAGAGATGGGGAGACCGGCTTCGCGGTCAGCCTCCACGGTCTGATCGCGAGCTGGATGCGGCCGGGCTTCCCGATCCTGGTCGTCGTCTACCGCGCACAGATCGAGCGCGGCGAGCTCCGCGTCGCACCGGACGAGGCTTCGGAGGCGCGTTTCTTCCCGCGCGCTGAGCTACCCGCTCTGGAGGAGCTGGCCTGGCCGTCTACTGCGCACGGTCTCGATGCCTGGCGGGCATACGAGCCACCCCGTCCCTAAACACCGATACCCCCCAGTCACTCGGCATCCCCCACGCGAGTTATCCAGGTTTGATAGGCCGCCCCGATGCTCACGCGGGAGCAAATAGGCCAGAGGGAGCATCCAGGGCGTGAGCCGCGTGCGTATCAGCGATGGCATGGGGGACTTGGGGCGTGGCGGGATCAGCCCGGTCGCGCGCTTCTCGTTGGCCCTCGCTGCCGTGCTTGCGGTCACCGCGCTGGTCATGGGCGGCGGCACCGCCTTCCTCGTCGGTCGCTATGTCGACGACGAGACGACCTCATTCACGCAGGATGCGGTCGCCAGTCACTTCGGATCTGTTTTCAGCGACGACGTGTTCCAGCGAGGTCTCTCCGCCGACGAGCGACAGGAGCTCCTGACCGTCGTGACGTTCCACTTCTCGATCTACAACGTCGTCGGCACCGAGTTCTTCGACCGCACCGGCACCATCGTCTTCTCCTACGACTCCGATGAGATCGGTCGCCGCCTGGACCCGGCAACGTATCCCGAGCTCGCTCGCGCGCTGAGTGGGATGCGCGACGCCGAGCGGACCACGATCATCGCCGACCCCAAGCTCGGTGTGCCCGGATCCGCCGTGGGCTACGGCAGCTTCAACACGCACCACATGGTCATGGACTCGAGCGCCGCGACAGGCCCGGTGAAGCAGAACGGTCAGGTCGTTGGCGCCGTCGTGGTCTGGCGTGACATCGCGCCGATCGACGCGGCGCTGTGGCGGATCCAGGTCACGATCGCCTCGATCATGGCCCTGGCCGCGGCGGTCCTCTGGCTCGTGCTCCGCGGCGTGTACGCGCGATCCTCGAAGCGGATCGTCGCGCAGGCCGGCGCGCTCGAGGACGCTCTCGCGCTGCGGGAGCGTACCTACGACGCGACGCTCACGGCGCTGACCAGTGCGCTCGACTTCCGCGACAACGAGACCGGTGGCCACTCCGACCGCGTCGTCGCGTATATGGAGCTGCTGCTGGAACACATGAACATTCGCGCCGGTGAGCTGGCGACATTGCGTCGCGGCGCCCTGCTCCACGACATCGGCAAGATCGGCGTCCCGGACAACGTCCTCCGCAAGCCGACGGCGCTCAGCGAAGCGGAGTGGGCGGTGATGAAGCGCCATCCCGAGTTCGGCGCGCGGATCATCGCCGGCATCCCATTCCTCGAGGACGTCGCGCGGATCGTTCGACACCACCACGAGCGCTGGGACGGCATGGGCTACCCGGACGGACTCAAGGGCGACCGAATCCCGCTCGGGGCGCGCATCTTCGCGGTCGGTGACTCCTTCGATGCCATGACAAGCGACCGCCCGTATCGCAGGGGCCTGCTCATCGACGCCGCGCGCGAGGAGATCCGCCGCTGCGCCAATTCGCAGTTCGATCCAGCCGTCGTCACCGCCTTCCTCAGCATCC
>WNFK01027548.1_pt2 | contig 10264 bp, 9 predicted proteins | sample 5400281 | NCBI WGS metagenome assembly WNFK01 (sample SAMN13153350, study PRJNA577476) | soil metagenome | isolation source: 20 cm soil on Douglas fir-dominated hillslope | place: USA:California | collected 2013-09-17
GATCTTGCCTCGACGTTTCGGCGCGAGCGTCTGGCCAGACAGCGATTCCAGGATGTCCTGGCGCTCCTTGATCTTGGCGTCGAACTTGGCGTTCGAACGCCCGCGTTGCGTCTCCAGTTTGCGGATCTCTCTCCGCACCTGCCGTTCGAGTTTCTTGCGAAAGGGGTCCATAGAAGTAGCCCCTCCATACTCGATCAAACATACTTGGTCAACTAGCGCCCTACGGCTCCTTACCGATCGAGCATCTTTCCCGGAGAGTCTCGCTGGGACCCTAGGAATCCCGGAGAGTCCCGCTACGTCACTCCGATGACATCTTGGCGCGCGTCCGCGCCAGCCCTAGCGACAAGCGCGCGCAGGAATCCTAGGATCCGGATACGCCGATGCCGCCTAACCCCGATCCGGCCCCACGTATCAGCATTGCGCTAGGCCGATACTTCCGGACTTCGACGCCTCCGCAGCGCTGGACGCCCTCGCTCAAGGACCCGCTCGTCGTCGCGCTGCTGCTGCTCGTGCTCGTCGTCGAGCTCGGCTGCTGGCGCGCGACGGAGGGCTACCAGCTGGCGGACTCGGTCGAGTTCATGGAGCGCGCGCGCAGCCTCGTGCGCGGCCAGGCGATGGTCGATTCCGTCGCGATCCGGCCGTTCGGATTCTCGACGGTCCTCGTCCCCTTCTTCGCGCTGGCGGATTGGATCGGCCTCCCCGACCAGCGCGCGGTCGCGTGGGCGATCTCTCTCCTGCAGATCGGGCTCGGCGTCGCGCTGGTCGCGGTCGCGATGCGCGTCGGCAGCCGTCTCGCGGATCCAGCGACCGCTCGGCGCACCGGCCTCGTCGCCGGCGTCCTCGCGGGGGCGAACCCGATCCTGCTCCAGTACTCGAGCCAACCCGTTTCGGGCCTCGCCGCCGGGGTCTGCGCCGGGCTCGCCCTCGACGCCGTGCTCGACGACCGGCGCTTCGCCGGCGGCTTGCGCGGCGGCCTGTGGATCGGCGCCGCGTTCCTCATGGCCTTCCAGAGCCTGCTGATCGCCGCGGCCACGCTCGTCCTCCTCCAGGTCCGCGACGGCTTCCGCCGCGGCGCGTTCGTGCCCCCCTCCGTCCGCGGGGTCCTGTGCGGTCTGGCCGCCGCGATCGTCGCGCAGATCGCGATCGATTGGGTTCTCTTCGGGGTCGCCGGGGCGAGCCTCTTCAACTATCTCCTGCAGAACAGCGGGAGTATCGTGATCTCCTTCATCGCGCGCATCGGCTTCGTCCAGCTCGCGCGCCACCTGTACGAGTCCCTCCACGGCGCCGTCGGCGACAGCGTCGTGCTGGGGGCGCAGCAGAGCCCGTGGTTCTACGTCGTCGAGCTCCCGCGGATGTTCGTCGTACCCGCGCTCGCGGCGCTCGCGCTCGGTCTCGTGCGCGCCGTGGCGCGCCCCAACTGGAAGGTCGCGCTGACGACGTTCGTGTTCCTGCTCAGCGTCCTGGCGATGAGCCACAAGGGCTCGAAGGACTTCCGCCTGTGGCTTCCGCTCCTGCCCGCGATCGCGGCGCTGTGCGCGCGCGGGTGGACGTGGCTCGCGCCGCGCGCGAAGCCGGCGCGGATCGTGCTCGACGTCGGCTTCGCCGGCGCGCTCTTCGTCCTCGGCGCGGGGGCGCTCGCACCGCTGGGTTCGAAGCGCTTCGCCGGCTACTGGCGCGCGATGGACTGGGCCAACGCGCGCGCGACCGGCGGCCCGCGGCGCGCGGTCGTCGCGAGCGCCTACAACTGGGCGGTGTACCTGCGCGACGCCGCGGACGTCGATCTCGTGAAGCTGCCCTGGCAGCTCGATCTCTGGTCGCACTACACGCCCGAGCAGCGCGCCGAGGACCTCGCCGCCCTCGAGAAGGTCGACCTCCTCCTCGCGCACATGCCGCTCCTGACCGGCACTCCCGAGCTCCTCGAGTTCCTGGCGCCGCGCTTCGCCGTCGTCGCCGCGGTGCACGACCAGAGGATCGACCTCCAGGGCTTCGGCCCGATCTTCGTACTCGAGCGGCGCCGCGGCATCGCCGGCGAGCACCTCTTCTTCGAAGTCGGCGGCGCCGCGCCCGCGGCCGGCCTCGTGCCCGCCGTCCACTTCGAGGGGTCGGCGCCCGACGGCCGCGCGCAGAGCCTCGATCTCCTCGACTGGAGCTACACCGCGCTCCCGCCGCAGGGCCTGGGCTGGATCTCCTACCGCTGGCGGACGCCGACGGGGCTCTCGCGCGACCTCGCGATCGTCGATCGGATCACGTCGCCGGACGAGTCCGACGCATGCCAGGAGAGCCGCGTTCCGGGATGGGGACGGCGGCCGACGAGCGCGTGGAAACCGGGCGAGATCGTTTCCGAGGGGCGCTTCCTCGTCCCGGCGCGCGATCCGTACCGCCCGGGCGGACCGTACCAGCCGATCGGCGGCGCGTCGAAAGAGGGGGGGCGCGCTCCGGCGACGCTGTGGCTCGAGGTCGGAGATCTCCGGGCGATCCGCGTCGGCGACGCGCCGGCGACGACGAGCGCGGACGGATTCGCGAGAGTCGGCGCGTTCGAGCTCGAGATCCCCCGCGACTGAACTCGAGCTTGAGGCTCCGGCCGACCCCGGATATCTTCTGCCCGTGCCCCGGTTCCCTGCCCGGTTCGTGCCCGTTTCGCGGCTTCTCCTGCTCGCGGCCCTGGGTCTCGCCGCGTGCAGCTCCGCCAGCGGCTCGAAGGCCGGCGACGCCCCGGTCAGCACGCGGCCTCTGCGCGTCCACTTCGTCGACTGGCGCTCGGGACAGAAACTGACCCTCGTCGACCAATCGCACACGGACCGATCGAAGCTGTACTCGAGCGCGCGCTCGCTGAACGAGGCGGGCACCAAAGTGGCGACCGACGAGGTGCTCGAGGAGACGCTGAAGTTCTTCAAGGACCAGGGATTCTTCGAGCACGCCCGCGCAGGCGCGGCGGCCGGCGGCGGAGACGCGGCACAGTCGCTCGAGGTCGAGACTCCCGACGCGACCGTGCACATGGACCTCGGACGGACGACGACCGCGGCCGACCAGAAGATCTTCCGCACCTGCCGCGACAACTTCGCGGCGCTCTACAACAACGTCTACCAGCTCCAGTCCGTCGACCAGGCGCCCGACTGGGACGCGCAGCAGAAGAAGATCCAGCACAAGGCCGGCGACAAGAGCGGAGGCGCGCCTTGACGCGCGCGATCGCCATCGTCCCGGCGCGCCTCGCGTCGACGCGCCTGCCGCGGAAGATGCTGCTCGCCGAGACCGGAAGCTGCCTCTTCGAGCACACCGCGCGCGCGGTCGCCGCGAGCGGGGCTTTCGCGCGCGTCGTCGTCGCGACGGACAGCGCCGAGATCGTCTCCGCCGCTGAAGCGGCGGGCCTCGAGTCCGTGACCACGAGCGCGGACCACCGCAGCGGGACCGACCGCGTCGCGGAAGCCTGGCGCAAGCTCTACTCCGCGGGCGAGCGCGCAGCGGTCGTCGTGAACGTCCAGGGCGACGAGCCCGAGAGCGATCCCCAGGATCTCGCGCGCGTCGTCGCGCTCTTCGCCGACCCCGAAGTCTCGATCGCGACGCTCGCTGCGCCGCTCGCCTCCGAGGAGGACTGGAAGAACCCGGCCGTCGTGAAGGTCGTCTGCGACGCGCGCGGCGTCGCGCTCTACTTCTCGCGCGCGGCGATCCCCGGGCGCGGCCACGGCGCGCCCCCGATCGCGGCGCGCGATCTCCCCGCGCGCCGGCACATCGGCGTCTACGCGTTCCCGCCGGAGAAGCTCGCGCACTGCGCCGCGCTCCCGCCGAGCCGCCTCGAGCAGGCCGAGAGCCTCGAGCAGCTGCGCTGGCTCGAGGCCGGCGAGCGGATCCGCGTCGCGCAGGCCTCGCGCGGAACGGAAAACGGGAACAGCCATCACGGCAAGAGGAGCGAGGAGCGGATGACGAAGCACATCTTCATCACCGGTGGCGTCGTGTCGAGCCTCGGAAAGGGCCTGACCTCCGCCGCGATCGGCATGATCCTGGAGCGACGCGGATTGAAGGTGTCGATGCAGAAACTCGACCCCTACATCAACGTCGACCCGGGCACGATGAGCCCGTTCCAGCACGGCGAGGTCTACGTCACCGACGACGGCGCGGAGACCGACCTCGACCTCGGGCACTACGAACGCTTCACGCACGCCCGCTTGACGAAGTCAAGCAATTTTACAACCGGCAAGATCTACTCGCAGGTCATCGCGCGCGAGCGGCGCGGGGACTACCTCGGGCGGACCGTGCAGGTGATCCCGCACATCACCGACGCGATCAAAGAAGCGATCCACGAGGGCGTCACGGCGAGCAACCAGGCGCAGGCGAGCACGGGCGGCGCCGCGATCGACGTGGCGATCACCGAGATCGGCGGCACGGTCGGCGACATCGAGAGCCTCCCGTTCCTCGAGGCCGCGCGCCAGTTCGCGCTGGAGAAGCCGCGCGGCGACGTGCTCTTCGTCCACCTGACCCTGCTCCCCTACCTGCGCGCGTCGGGCGAGATGAAGACGAAGCCCACCCAGCAGTCGGTCGGCAAGCTGCGCGAGATCGGCATCCAGCCCGACATCCTGATCTGCCGCACCGAGCGCGAGATGACGCGCGAGATGGCGCAGAAGATCTCGCTGTTCTGCAACGTGCGCCCCGAAGCGGTCGTCGAGGAGCGCGACGTCGAGACGTCGATCTACGAGGTGCCCGTCAACCTGGTCAGCGCGGGACTCGACAAGCTGATCGCGGAACGCCTCTCGCTCCCGATCGAGGGCGAGACGCGGCTCGACGACTGGAAGGCGATGCTCGAAGGCATCCGCGGCGTGCGCGACACGGTCGAGATCGCGCTCGTCGGCAAGTACATCGAGCTGCACGACGCCTACAAGTCGATCTACGAGGCGTTCAGCCACGCCGGGATCGCGAATCGCTGCAAGGTCGTCGTGCGCAAGGTGCGCGCGGAGGACGTGCTCGCGAACGGGACGCGCCTGCTCGACGGCGTCAGCGGAATCCTCGTCCCGGGCGGGTTCGGCGACCGCGGCGTCGAGGGCAAGATCGCAGCGATCCGGCACGCGCGCGAGAACGGCATCCCGTTCTTCGGGATCTGTCTCGGCATGCAGTGCGCGGTGATCGAGTTCGCGCGGGACGTGCTGCACCTCGAGGGCGCGCACACGACCGAGCATTCCCAGCACACGGCGCATCCGGTGATCTGCCTGATGGCCGACCAGGAGAACGTGCACGAGAAGGGCGGGACGATGCGCCTCGGCTCGTACGAGTGCGTGATCGAGCCCGGGAGCCTCGCGCACAGGCTGTACGGCTCGACGCGGATCTTCGAGCGCCACCGGCACCGCTGGGAATTCAACGACGACTACCGCGAGATCTTCCAGAGCGGCGGGATGCGGCTCTCGGGCATCAACCCTCAGCGGAAGCTCGTGGAGATCGTCGAGATCCCCGATCACCCGTTCTTCATCGGCGTGCAGTACCACCCCGAGTTCCAGAGCGCGCCGCTCGCCTGCCAGCCGATCTTCAAGGGCTTCGTCGCCGCGGCGCTGACGCATTCGCGGAACGGCGGGCGCGTGCGGGAAGTCGAGCACGCCTGATGGAAGGCGCGCGCAAGGCCAGCGACGTGCCGCTGCCGGGCGGCAACTTCCACCTGTTCGTATCGAGGCTCTCGATCCAGGCGATGATCTCGATGGGGATCCTCGAGAACCCGCTGACGAAGCGGAAGGAAGTGCACCCAGGCAACGCGCGGATGCTGCTCGACGACCTGGCGATGCTGCGCGAGAAGACCGCCGGGAACCTCGACGGCGACGAGAAATCGCACCTCGACAAGGTGATCGCGGACCTGTCGGGCGCGATGACGAAGGTCGCGCAGTAGCCGTCAGCGCGCGATCCGCCGCGCGTGGAAGACGCTCGGCACGTCGTGGATCCACGTCGGCAGGATCGACGTGATCGCGATGCACTCGAGGTTGTTCAGGACGCCGACCGCGATCGCGGCCCAGAGCCATGCTCCGGTGCGATCGAATCCGAACAGCGCGACGGCGGCGGTCGCCTGCGCGACGCCCCAGGCCTTCGCGGACCAGCAGTGGTAGCTCGAGAGGCGCCCGTACTTTTCGAGATCGACGATCCAGGCGAGGCCTTGCAGCGCGAGGACGCCGAGGATCGGCCCGAGGTACGGCTCGACGAGCGGGCGCTTCGCGATCCACGCGCTCGCGGCGACGCATCCGTACAAGGCGATATCGGCCAGGCTGTCCGCGGACCGCAGCGCGGCCGTCTCGACGCCCCAGCGTCGCGCCAGGATCCCGTCGAGGATGTCCGAGAGGAACGCGGCGAGGAAGAGAGGCAGGAAAAGTCCGCTCACGCTCCCGTCCGCGGCGTCCAGGAGGAGCACGGGGCTCGCCGCGACCCGGAACGCGACGAGCGCCCACGGCAGCGCCCGGACCACGCTCATCGGATCACGGCTGGAGGCGCAGCTGTTCGTAGCGCGCGGGCGTCAGGACGTGCCGCAACCGGTGTCCGGTGCCGGAGAACCCCGCCGCGAAGAGGCGCTCGACGAAGTCCTCGCCGAAGTCGAACCAGTGGCCGTTCGCGAGCGGGTGCGCGCGCCCGTACGCGATCGTCTCCCTCCGGCCGAAGCTCATCGGCACGTTGAACACGGCTAGACCTTCGGGGTGCAGCACCCGCGCGAGCTCCCGCAGCGCCGCGTCCGGGTCGGGTACGTGCTCGACGACGTGGAAGCACGAGAAGAAGTCGACGGATCCGTCGGCGAACGCGAGCTTCTGGATGTCCTGTGTGTACACGACGAGGTCGTTGATCCGCCGGATGTCGATGCCCTCCAGGCCCGACACGTGCTTCGAGAGCAGCGACCGCATCCCCGGCTCGGGCGCGAACAGCAGCCGTTTGCCGCCGCGCGCGCTCAGGGCGTCGATCTCGGCGGCCAGGCCCTTTCCGAGCAGCTCCGCGAACCCGCGGTGCCGCGGGTAGCACCGGCAGCGCGGACAGAACGCGTCGTAGTTCACGTACGCGGCGCCGCAGTGCGTCATGAAGCGCGCGCCGCGCCAGCCGCAGACGTTGCACGCGACGCGCGCGCGCTCCGCGGCGGGCTCGGGGGCGATCCGCGTCCAGGTGTTCCGCAGCATCTCCTCGCGCACGAAGATCCAACCCGCCCCCAGCCCGCCGTCGCGCGCGATCTGTCCGCCCCGTCGCAATTCGCGCAGCCACTTCTTCATCGCAGGAACCTGCGGCACTCGTTCGCGAGTTTCAGCATCGCCGCCCCCGACTTCCCGTCCGACTCGATCGCCTTCCAGCCGTAGTCGTAGTCCTCGACGAACCCGCGGCTCGCTTCGAGCGGCACGAGCAGGATCCGGTCCGGAAGGCGGAGCGCGACTTCCTCCCAGCCAGCGATGACCCGGTCCCGGCGCTCGGGCGGCGCGAGGAGATTCTCCCCCTGCGTCCAATCCGAGCGGGACGCAGCATCCGCGCCGAGGAGCTCGAGCAGCGTCGGCGCGAGATCGACGTGGCACGTCGGCCGCGTCTCGACGCCGGGCTGGATCCCCGGTCCCGCCATCACGAACGGCACGTGCGTCTGCTCGAGCGTGAAGTTGCTCGTGTGCCCGAAGTACCCGTGCTCGTAGAACTCTTCCCCGTGATCCCCGGTGACGACGACGATCGTGTCGTCGAGCAGATGCCTGCGCTCGAGCGCGTCGATCATCCGGCCGAACACCGCGTCGTCGAAGTGCACGGCGTTCCGGTAGCTGTTGAACACCTGGTCGATGCGCTCTTGCGTCGGTGAATCGCCCATCTCGATGAAATCCACTCGCTCGACGTACGGGCGGAAGACTGTCTCTTCCCTCGGCCAGGCGTAGTTCCCGTGCGGGGCGTCCGCGAACGCGAAGCAGAAGAACGGCTTCTGCGGCGCCGCGTCGCGCTCGCCCAGCCACTCGTCGAAGCGCACGGCGATGTGCGCGTCCCGCTGCTCCTTCGTCGGGAATGGGAACTGGTCCTCCACCCTGTCCTCGATCGCGACGAAGGCTGTCGAGCGGAACTCCGGGTACGAGAGCGACGACGTCGACAGGACGCGCAGGTCGTAGCCGAGTTCCTCGAGCGTCGTCAGGAGTACTGGCGGCGCGTGGTCCTCGAGGACGGGCATCCAGTAGGTCCCGTGGATCCCGTACAGGAGGGAGAAGATCCCGAAGCGCGTCGCGTTGCCGCCCGACAGGTGATCGTCGAAGCGGCGCGCGTGCTCCGCGAACGCCGTCGCGCGCGGCATCGTCGCCGGCGCGAGCATGTCGGCGCGCAGGGAGTCGATCACGAACACGAGGACGTTCGGTCGAGGGCCAGCGGGAGACATCCTGGGCGGCGCAATCGGATAGCGCAGCAGCAGGCCGTCGCCCCCGAGCGCGACCTTTGCGCGCTTCTCGAGCTGCATGTGGAAGACGCGCTGCGCCAGGGTCTGGAGCGTCAGGCGCTGATACAGCGGGAACGCGCGCGAGAGGCTCGTGATCCCGCGGTCGCGCGTGAGATCCGCCCAGGCGTACAACCCTTTCTCGAGCACGACGACGGCGAACACGAACACGGCGGCGCTCGCGGCGAGCCGTGTCGCCGTTGCAGAGCGCAACCAGCGTGTCCAGAGGAACCACATCGCGACGAAGACGACGCAGCCGAGCGCCGCGACGAACGCCCAGGTCTGCAGGCCTAGGTCGATCGCGTCCCCCGATCCTGGCGTCTTGATCACGTTCCACACCATCCCGTTGAGGTGGTAGCGGAAGAGGCGCCAGATCCGCGTGTCCGCGAAGACGAAGAGCTGGAACAGCGTCCAGACGAGCGCCTGCGCGACGCCGAGGATGCGCGCGGACGGGAGCAGGAAGGCGAGCAGCGCCACGAGCAGCGCCGGCACGACCGCGAGCGTCGCTGTCGACGACAGCAGCGCCGCGGGGACGAAGAGCGCCGACCGGACCGAGCTCCACGGCTGCAACCCCGAGAGCCACGCGGTCCCGATCGCGGCCGCGAGGACCGCGTTCGCGATCCAGGCGAGGACGACGGCGCGGAAGCGCTCGGAGCGCGGCGGGACCATGGGGCGGGATCCTAGGGCAGCGTCTCGCACACCGCGATCTTCAAGGGCGGGCGTCCGTCGCGCGAAGGGAAGTCGGCCTCCGGAGCGAGCGCGTCGACGCGCGCGAGCGGACGCCGGGCCTTCTCCGCGCAGCGGCGCAGGAGCGCGATCCAGTCCTCGAGCGCGACCGACGGCGCGTGGTTCGTCGCGACGATCGAGCCGCCCGGCGCGGTCGCGAGCAGCGCGGGCTTGAACAGCGCCTGGTAGTCGTGTTCGACGTCGACCGCACCGAAGGGCCCGGTCGCCCAGGCGGGCGGATCGAGGAAGACGACGTCGAAGGTCCGCGCGTCGACGCGCAGGAAGTCGCGCTGCGCGCCCCGGCCCTTCACCGGAAGGCCCGCGAGCTGCCGCAGGACGGGAAGGCAGTCCTCCTGGACGAACCGCACGCGCTCCGCGGCGATCCCGTTCCGTTCCGCGTTGCGGCGGCCGATCTCGAGCGCCGAGCCCGCGAAGTCGACGTTCCAGACCTCGCTCGCGCCCGCCGCCGCGGCCGAGACGCCGGCCGAGCACGTGTAGGCGAAGAGGTTGAGCACCGAACGGCCGGAGCAGAGCGCGCGCAAGGCGCGGCGTCCGGCGCGCAGATCGAGGAACAGCCAGGGATCGACCCCGCGGTGGCGCGCGCGCACGAGGAAGGTCGCGCCGAACTCGCGGCACGCGTGGTCCTCGGACTCCGGACCGGCGCGCTCCCGCGCGCCGCGCTCGACGAACGCGAACTCCGTCGCCTCGGGAACGAGGGCGCGGAGGAGCGGCTCGAGCTCCGCGCGCTCGGCGTCGGAGAGCGGCTCGCGGAACATCTGGACGAGCACGAGGGTCCCGTACCGATCGATCGCGAGCCCCTCGCGCCCCTCGGCCGCGCCGTGGAAGAGGCGGCAGGAATCCGTCCCCTCGCCCGCGAGGGTGGCGCGGAGCTCCGCGCGCGCGGAGACGGCGCACTCAACCAGTCGCGGGAGCGTCGACATCGGGGGTTGCGACGACGATGAGCGCGACGGCGAGCAGTGCGACGTCGCCCCAGGTGACGATCGAGAGCGACTGCAGCCGATCGCGCAGGACGCGCCCGACCACTTCCTCGCTGCCGAGATCGCAGGCGAACCAGTAGACGACGAGGAACGTGGAGAGCGCGCTCCAGCGCCCCTTCGCGTACGCGGAGGCGCAGAGCACGAAGAAGAGCGG
>WNFK01061648.1_pt2 | contig 10261 bp, 12 predicted proteins | sample 5400281 | NCBI WGS metagenome assembly WNFK01 (sample SAMN13153350, study PRJNA577476) | soil metagenome | isolation source: 20 cm soil on Douglas fir-dominated hillslope | place: USA:California | collected 2013-09-17
TCGGTGTAATAGCGCTCGATAGCGCCGGCATGATCGCCAGCCTCAACAACGGCGATAAACTCATCAAGACGCGCTCGCGACGGCATGAAACCTCCAACGCTTCAGGTAACCATTGCAGTATAAAGCGTTTTCAAGCGAAGTGGAGACCGGTTTCGCGTCAAGAAAACGCGTCAAATCAAAAATCTAGCGAGGCTTCGCCTCAGACCGACGAGGCGTGTGTCAACGGGAAAGACAGCCGCAAGGGCCGACGCGGCTCTGGCTTCCAACTAAAATATCGAAAACAACCCCATGCAAAGTAGCACGGTGGTCGCTGGCATGGATGCTTTGAGCTATCCCTGCGAAAACATTTTGACACGTCGGGCAAATCAGTGGCACTATTCCATCATCGCGCAATTCGCAAATGCCCCCATGGCCCTGCCCGACAACGGCCTCCTCTAGCGCGACAGGCAAAAAATCCTTACCCACAATTGAAGTTGCATCGGCTCGCCACAGCGAAGGGGCGCCTCGAGGCGTGTGGATTTTGTGGCTCCGATCGCCGGTTCATGACGAGCTCTGGTAAGACCAGTCTCAACCGGCCTCCTGCGCCCAGGCCTCGCCGCCGCGCCGTCGATGCCCCGCTCAAGCGCGCATTCGACAAAATCAACACACGGGTCCAAAACACACGGGTCCAAGCATGGATCGATCAGGCCCAATTCGCTGCTTGAAACTTGACACATATAGTCCATGTGTCCTCACTCAAGCTGGGCTAGAGCCCCGTTTCGATTCTATCGAAACGGGGCTCTAGCAAATCAGATACTGGGGTCGGGAAATTCCGGAACTTGCTGCGGCGCCGCGCGCCGTTTCGCGAATGACGCCGCCACCAGCACGGCGAGCCCCAGCAGCACCGGCGGAAACACCACCATGTTAACCGCCGACCAGCCGTAATTCGCCAGCAGCTGGCCCGACGAGAACGATCCCACCGCCATCATCCCGAACACCAGAAAATCGTTGAAGGCCTGCACCTTGTTGCGCTCCTGCGGCCGATGCGTCTCCAGCACCAGCGCGGACGCGCCGACAAAACTGAAATTCCACCCCACCCCGAGCACGATGAGGGTGGCCCAGAAATGCATCGCGGTGATGCCGGACAGCCCGATCATCGCACCTGCGGCTTCGAGCGACAGGCCGAGTGCGACAATGCGAGGTGCCCCAAAGCGGGCGATCAGCGACCCCGTAAAGAAGCTCGGCCCGTACATCGCCACGATATGCCATTGGATACCGAAATTCGAATCGCTCACGCTCAGGCCGCACATCTTCATCGCCAGCGGCGCGGAGGTCATGACCAGATTCATCATGGGATAGGAGACGATGCCGCAAAACGCCGCCGCGATGAACCGCGGCTGCCGCACGATGTCGACCAGCGGGCGGCCGCCATGAAGATCCGACGGCGCGGGCTTCGGCGCATCGACGCCGACCAGCACCGCCATCGCGATCAGCGCGACCACCGCCTGCACCACAAAACTGAACGCGAACAGATAGGGCGGCCAGATATCCATGGTCCACTGCACCAGCTGCGGGCCGAGCACCCCGGCGAACACGCCGCCGGCCATCACCCACGACACGGCTTTGGGACGAAACGCCGCGCTGGCGCCGTCGGCGGCGGCGAAGCGATAGGATTGCGACACCGCGCCATAAAGCCCGCCGAGGAAGGTCGCGCAGCAAAACAGCACGAACGAACCGCGCAGGATCGCGAATGCCCCGACTAGGCCGGTCAGCACGCCGCATCCAGTGCCGATGATGAAGGCGACGCGGCGGCCATAAGCACGCGAGATCGCGCCGGTCGGCAGCGTGCCGGCGGCAAGCCCGACCACATACATCGAGAGCGGCACCGTCGCGAGCGAGATCGACGGCGCCAGCGTCGCACCGACGATGGAGCCGGTGGCGAAGATGACCGCCGAGTTCGCGCCGGTCAGCGCCTGCGCCGCCGCGAGACGCACCCAAATGCGGCCGGCCTTATTGATATCAGGCACTATGAAGGCAGGCGTGCGCTCAATCAACCGATGCAAACGGGCGCACGCCATGCGAACGAAGCAGATTGGACAGAACACGCGCAGCCGCGTAAATCAGAAGCCTGCCATTCATGCGATGTCTCGGCGGGCCGGGGTAAGCGCCCATGGAGTTCGAACCATGCTCATCGACGACGGGCCGACCATCGCCTCTCCCGACGACGATCCGTATCTGTGGCTGGAAGAGATCGAAGGCGAAGGCGCCCTCGCCTTCGTCGCGCGACAAAGCAAGCTGACGCTGGAAAGATTCGGCGACGCCGGATTCGCCGATGATCGCGACACGCTGACGGCGATTTACGACCGGCCTGACAACATTCCTTATGTCACGAGACGCGGCGGCTTCGTCTACAACCTTTGGAAGGATGCGATTAACCCGCGCGGCCTCTGGCGGCGAACGACGCTCGATGAATTTCGCGGACCGAACCCCAAATGGGAAGCCCTGCTGGATGTGGACAAACTTGCCCTCGAGGAGAACCAGGACTGGATCTTGTCCTGGATAAAGCCCCAGCCGGGTGTGAGTCCGCGCGCAATGCTAAGCCTTTCACGCGGTGGCAGCGACGCCGCCACGCTGCGGGAATTCGATATCGAGAAAAAGGCCTTTGTATCCGACGGCTTCGTTCTGCCGGAAGCAAAGGGCGGCGCCGAATGGCTCGATGCCGATACGTTGCTGCTATCGAGTGCCTATGGCGAGGGCATGGCGACTACGTCCGGCTACGCCAGAACCGTCAGGCTGTGGCGGCGCGGCACGGACCTGAATTCGGCGCCAGTGATTTTCGAGACGCCGCCAGACCACATGGTGGCATTCTCAAGGGTCGATCGAACCGACACGGTCCCGCGTGTATGGTTCACCGAACAGCTTGATTTCTTCAATCATAATGTGTGGCTTGGTGACCAAAGCGGCGCAAGATTGAAACTCGATCTTCCGACCGACGCCCATGCGGATTTTCACGGCGACTGGTTCGCCATAAGGCCACGCAAGCCCTGGACCGTGGGCACCCAGACCTACGCAACTGATACCGTGCTTGGCACGTCGTTGCCGGCATTTCTGGCCGGAGAACGCGAGTTCCAGGTTCTGTGTGAGGCCGGACCGCGCCGCGCGGTGCAGCACTTCTTCTGGACCGGCGGCAAATTGGTCATCTCCATCCTTGACGAGCTGCGTCCGATTTTCGAGGTCTGGACGCCATCGGCCGGTGGCTGGGCGCGTACCCGATTGCCGGGCATTCCCGAGATCGGCGTGGTCGACGTCTGGCGTCTCGACACGGAGGAAGAGGACAGCAACGGCGACCTGCTGGCCAACATCCAGGATCCGCTGACATCATCCGCATTGATGCTGATCGAAGACATGCAAAGCCCGACAGTGTTGAAGCGAGCGCCGAAAACATTTTACGCGGAAGGCCTCGTGGTCACCCGGCACGAGGCGATTTCGACCGACGGCGAACGCATTCCCTACGTGGAGACCGGCCCAGCGGCCAAGACCGGCGATGCACCGGTGTACCTCAACGCGTATGGCGGCTTCGGCGTGTCGGTGCGGCCGTATTACAATTCCGCTGTTGGCAAGCTGTGGCTTGAACGCGGCGGCACCAGCGTCATCGCCAATATTCGCGGCGGCGGCGAGTTCGGCACGCGCTGGCACGACGCCGGCCGATATGCCGGTAAAGCGCTTGCGCATGATGATTTTGCCGCCGTCGCCGCCGACCTTGTGAAACGCGGCGTGACGCGCGCCAATCGAATCGCCGCGGAAGGCGGATCGAATGGCGGCATCCTGATCTCCAACATGCTGACCCGCTACCCCGAATGCTTCGGCGCGTTGTTCTGCACCATTCCGCTGATCGATATGCGCCGCTACACGAAGCTGCTGGCGGGTGCGAGCTGGATCGCGGAATACGGCGATCCCGACAAACCGGAAGAATGGGCCTGGCTGCAGACTTATTCCGCCTATCACGCCGCAAAACCCGAGCAGAAATATCCGCCGATCCTGATTGCCACCACGCGGCGCGACGACCGCGTCCACCCCGGACACGCGCGCAAGATGACGGCCAAGCTGCAGGCGATGGGATATGAAGCGTATCTCTACGAGCCCGCGGCCGGCGGTCACGGTTATGGCAAGGACAACAAGGAACGGGCCGCGTTCACAGCGCTCGGCTACGCGTTCCTGAAAAGCAAGATCGGTTGGACCGACGATCGGGCGTAGGGCGTTTTCCGATCATGGTCGTGCATCCCGTGGCCTCATGGTTCGAGACGCGCGAAGGCGCGCTCCTCACCATGAGGGTTTAAGACCTCATCCTGAGGAGGCCGCAACGCGGCCGTCTCGAAGGATGAAGCCACCACACTGGGCGGGAGTTTTTTATTGGCGGGCATCTCGGCGATCTCCAGAAGTACCAAGCCAGCGTTTGCCGCCAGTTGTTCCAAAGCCTCGATATCGCGCACGCCCCATTCCGCATTGCCCTCGCGAAGGCTCGCGTCGAACACGGCATTGCTGACGGCGGTATGTTTGCCGTTGCGCTTGAACGGTCCATAGAGGAACAGCCGCCCGTCCGGGCGCAGGTAACACCCGGCGCCTGCGAACAGACCTTCGGCGACGCGCCACGGCGCGATGTGGATCACATTGGCGCAGAACACCGCCAGCAATTCGCCGGGCCCGCTGCCGTCATGCATCTTTGGACACCATGCGGGATCGGAAAGATCGATCCGCAGCGGCGGGCGGATATTCGCCAATCCTGCGTGCGCGCGCCACGCATCGATGCTTTTCAGGTGCCGCTCATTGAGGTCGCTCGGCCACCAAATGATATCGGGGGTATGGCGGGCGAAATCGACCACATGCTGGCCGGTGCCGCTGCCGGCTTCCACCACGTCACCGGATTCTCCGGCCAGGAATTGGCGCGTCGAGACGACCGTCCGGCTCGACCCGCCGGCCGTCCTTGCCGAATTCCACCGCATATACAGCCATATTCGCTCCGCGCTTGATCCCGAACGCCGCACTACTTCAGATCGCCACAATAAATCTGCTTGAGCACCTGCAACACCTGCAATGCACGCTTGTCTGCAACGCGATAATGCAATGTCTGCGAGGTTCGCCGGAATGCGACCAGGCCATCGGCGCGCAGTTTGCCCAAATGCTGCGACAGCGCCGACTGGCTCAGTTTCACGACGCCAACCAGTTCTCCCACCGTCATCTCGCCACGCGCGGCCAGAAAGCAAAGAACCAGCAGCCGCTTTTCATTGCCGAGCAATTTCAGCAACTGTGCGGCCTCGCCGGCCTGCCTTGTCAGCTTCTTCAAATCAGCGGCATCGTCGACGCGGATTCCGGCGGGCATTCTTTTCGGTGCTGCTGCAACGGCTCTCATGGCTTCCTGTCCAGATCGGATCTGCGCGCAGGGCAGAGCGCCCGCGCCCGTCTCACTCTACCGCGTAGTCAATTGTTTAGCATTGACTAAATTAGCTAATGACGATATATCTGGAACAATAACGAACGATGCGGCGGCAAGCCGCAGAGCGAGGGAACGTGCGGCCCGACCTATGGCGCAATATGACTGTGGTGTCCAAGCTGGCGGGTGCGCGCAATCCGCTGGGCCGGCGCTCTTTTCTCAGGCTGGGCGCCGCGCTGACCGGCGGCCTCGCGCTCGGCGCAAAGCCCGGCCATGCTGAGCCCGCGCAGGCTTCGCCACCCGCGGACGCGCCGTGGTCGCAATCGATCGGGGCCGGCGTGGTTGATCGGCCCTATGGCAGGCCTTCCGACGCTGAGGCGGGCGTCATCAGGCGCAACGTGCCATGGCTCACGGCCGGAACCGAATCTTCCGTCAGCTTTTCGCCGCTGCAGCACCTGCATGGCATTATCACACCGAACGGCCTGTTTTTCGAGCGCCATCATGCGGGTCGGCCGGACATCGATCCGGATCGGCACCGGCTGATGATCCATGGTCTCGTCGAGCGCCCGCTCATTCTCGCCATCAAGGACATCGTGCGCTTTCCATCGGTGTCGCGCATTCACTTCATCGAATGCCCGGCCAATGGCGGCATGGAGTGGCGCGCCGCGCAAATGAATTCGCTGCAATTCAACCATGGCATGATCAGTTGCGCGGAGTGGACCGGGGTGCGGCTCTCGACGTTGCTGGAAGAAGTCGGGCTCAAGAAAGAAGCGCAATGGGCGATGGTGGAGGGCGCCGACGGCGCGCACATGAACCGCAGCCTGCCGCTCGGCAAATGCCTGGACGATTGTCTCGTGGTCTACGCGCAAAACGGCGAAGCGCTGCGGCCGGAACAGGGCTACCCTTTGCGGCTGGTGGTGCCGGGCTGGGAAGGCAATGTCAGCATCAAGTGGCTGCGCCGGATCAAGCTCGGCGACAAACCATGGTATTCCCGGGAGGAGACGTCGAAATATACCGACCTGATGCCGGACGGCAGCTCGCGCGGATTTACCTGGCTGATCGACGCCAAGTCCGTCATCACGTTCCCCTGCCCCGAAATGCCGCTTGATCGCCCGGGCCAATACGAAATTCGCGGACTGGCGTGGAGCGGCAATGGCAAGGTCAAGTGCGTCGATGTCTCCACGGACGGCGGCGTCAATTGGCAGAGCGCGCGGCTGCATGAGCCGGTGCTGTCGAAAGCGCTGACCAAATTCACGCTGCCCTGGCACTGGGACAGCCAACCGGCGCTGCTTGAATCCCGTGCGATCGATGAGACCGGTTATGTCCAGCCGACCATTACGCAACTGCGAAAGCAGCGCGGATCGAATTCGGTCTATCACAACAATTCGATCCAGACCTGGCAGGTCAAGCCTGACGGGAGCGTGTTCGATGTTCAGCTCGCGTAAGCCTGCCCTGCTGCGCGGCGGAGCCTGGCTTCTATGATTATGGCGACCAACCCACGCCAGCCCAGATTACCGGCTGGGATATCGACGTGCGTGGCGACGATGGGGTGGGCCTGCCCCCCGGCAAAGGCACGGTCCAGAGGGGCTCAGAGGTCTACGCCGAGCAATGCGCCGCCTGCCATGGTATCTTCGGCGAAGGTGAAGGCCGCTTTCCCAAACTCGTGGGCGGCGCAGGAACGCTCATGGACGACCGGCCGGAACTGACGGTGGGCAGCTACTGGCCATTTGCGCCGACCCTATGGGACTACATTAACCGCGCCATGCCAATGGCGGCGCCGCACACATTGTCAGCCGATGACGTTTATGCTTTGACCGCCTATATTCTGCACCTGAACGATGTCGTCTCCAATGAATTCGTCGCCGACCGGGACAGTTTGCCGAAAGTCAAAATGCCCAATCGTGACAATTTCATCTGGATCGACCCAAGACCTGATACCATGGCCAAGCCGTGCATGAACGCGTGTGCCGACCCCAGGGACATCAAGATCATGTCCACGGCGGAAGGCAGAAATGTCACGCCGCGCACGACCGGACCACTCGACACGATGCAACCGAAATAGAATTACGGGAAACGCCTTTGACCTACTATCCTTCGACGCGTCCCGTGCTGTTGCAGGCGCTGGTGTTGGCATTGTTGATCGGCACCACCGCGTCCGTGACTCCTGCCTGCGCGCAATCTGCGGCCGCCGAGGGTCAAAAGCTGGCTTTCGATCGCGGCAAGGGCAATTGCCTGACCTGCCACGAGATCAAGGGCGGCGATTTTCCGGGGACGATCGGGCCGGCGCTGAAGGATATCAAAAGCAAATATCCCGACCGCAACGATCTCGTTGCCATCCTCTATGATGAAACCAAGCGTAACCCGCAAACCGTGATGCCTCCGTTCGGACGAAATCGCATTTTGACCGACCAGGAGATCAACGCGATCGTGGACTTCCTGCAGACATTATGATGGCGAATGCTCGCCTTAGGAGACGATAGATGACCATCATTCACGACGGATTTCCGGCGACGCGGCGCGTGATCCTGAAAGGCGCTGGCGCGGTCGCGCTGGTCGGCCTCGGCAACATTCCGTTCAGCCTGGTTCCGGCGTTCGCCGCGGCCAACGACAAATATCCGGAAGATGCGTTCAAAGCGAAGAGCGAAGCGGACGCGATCAAATCGCTCTATGGCAAGACCGCCGAGCCATCCGACAAGGTCAAGCTCGACGCACCGGAAATCGCCGAGAACGGCGCGGTGGTTCCGATCTCGGTCAGCACCACCCTCGCCGATGTAACCTCGATCGCGTTTCTGGTCAGCGAAAATCCCAACGCGCTGGCGGCGTCCTACAAGATTCCGGCCGGGACCATGCCAAGCGTGGCCAATCGCCTGAAAATGGCGAAGACCAGCAACGTGATCGCGATTGTGGAAGCCGGCGGCAAGCTCTACAGCGCAACCAAGGAAGTCAAAGTGACCGTCGGCGGCTGCGGCGGCTGAAGCGCATGATCCGAAAAAAGCATGCCACCGGGCTACGGGCGGAAACCAGTTTCCGACAGGATCATGCGCAAAATTATGAATGAGGGAGTATTCTGATGGCATCGACTATTCGCGTGCGCGCGACTTCGAGCGGAGAGACCACCGAAGTCCAGGCGCTGATCCAGCATCCGATGGATTCCGGCTTCGTCAAGGACGCCAAGGGCGAGGTCATTCCGCCACATTTCATCCAGGAACTGACCTTCGAATATGACGGCAAGAGCGTCTTCGTCGCGGATTGGGGAGCGGCGGTCTCCAAGGACCCCTACGTCAAGTTCAGCTTCAAGGGCGGCAAGAAGGGCGATGACCTGAAAATCAGCTGGGTCGACAACAAGGGCGCGACCGATACGGCCACGGCGAAGATTCAATAACGGTTTTTGTTTTGACGCGTTTCTTCATGCGAGCCGGTGTGCACCCCGCATCAAGTGCGGGGCAGGCTTTCGCTGAAAACGCCAGGGAGAAGTGAACGTGCGATCTGTGATCCATTTTGCCTCGGCCGCGCTCGCGCTGGCAGCGCTGGCGTTTACAGCCGTGCCGTTCGCTGTCGCCGCTGACAAACCCGATCCGGTGGCCGACGCGAAAGCGTTCAAGAATTTCTTCACCCAAAAATTCCCCAAGGTGAAGCTGGAGGATTTCGTCAACGGCCCCTATTCGATGAACGAGGACATGCACCGGCAATGGGAGGAGAAGGAACAGTTCCCGCCTTATGAATTTTCGCTCGATATGGGCAAGGAGATGTTCGCCAAGCCGTTCAAGAACGGCAAGAGTTATGCGGATTGTTTTCCGAACAAGGGCATTGGCATTCGCCAGAACTATCCGTATTTCGACGCTGGAGAAGGCAAGGTCGTTACGCTCGAACTCGCGCTGAACCGCTGCCGCGAGGCCAACGGCGAACCAGTGTTCTCCTATGTGAAAGACGAGATGGCCGCGCTGACCGCCTATATGGCGTTCACATCGCGCGGCAAGCCGTTCGACATCAAGATCCCGGACGATCCGCGCGCGCTGGAGGCCTACCAGAACGGCAAGCGCTATTTCTATACAAGGCGTGGCCAGCTCAATTTCTCCTGCGCGACCTGTCACGTGCAGACCCCGGGCGAACGGATACGCGCCGAAGTGCTGGCGCCGGCGCTCGGAATATTGAATGCGATGCCGATCTACCGCTCCGAATGGAGCGGGATGGGCACGATCAGCCGGCGCTTCACCACCTGCAACAGCCAGATCCGCGGCGTGCCGCTCAATCCGCAGGACGACGAATACCGCGATCTCGAATATTATTTGTCCTATGTCAGCAACGGATTGCCTATTTCCGGCCCGGGTGCGCGGCCATGAGGGATAAGATGCGGACATCCGCCTTCTTGGTGACTTCAGTGCTGCTGATCACAAGCGCGGCGTCTGCGCTGGCCGCCGGCTCCGAAGCCGATTTCAAGGCAGCCTACGCCGCGGCCGAAGCCGCCAACAAGGAAGCTGGAAGCTTGCGCAATCAATGGACCGTGACGGCCTCGGCCTTGGCGGCCGCAAAAAAGGCTGCTGATACCGGCGACTTCGACAAGGCGATCGCGTCATCGAAGGAAGCCGAAGCGCTGGCCAAAGCATCTATTTTCCAGGCGACAAGCGAGAAAGAAGCCTGGAAAGCACTCGAGATACGCTGAGCCTGGAGTATGATTCGGAAAAGCATGCCCTCCGGCCACGGCCCGATGGGTGGAACCGGTTTTCCTCGGGACAAACGCGTCGCGTTTGCCCGGAAATCATGCTCAGGCAAAGAGATGGGATTCTGATCCGATTCGATCCAGTCGGATCAGAATCCGAGAGGCGCGGAGACATCGCATGACCATCCGGCGCCGGG
>WNFK01212818.1_pt1 | contig 10259 bp, 6 predicted proteins | sample 5400281 | NCBI WGS metagenome assembly WNFK01 (sample SAMN13153350, study PRJNA577476) | soil metagenome | isolation source: 20 cm soil on Douglas fir-dominated hillslope | place: USA:California | collected 2013-09-17
ATCGATTTCAGGCAATCGACTCTCCGCTCAGACGCCCGCACCGTCCTCACCGCCGCAGGATGCTCCCGCAAAAACAGATTCGACCGCGAAATCAGCTCCATCAGCGAGCCCGAATGAGGAAGTCTCCAGCCACGACACGCCGACCACCTTCAAGGTGCGCGTAAACCTCGTGCTGGTGCGCGTGGTGGTTCGCGACAAGCAGGGCAAGATCGTGCCGAATCTCAAAAAAGAAGACTTTCAGCTGTACGACAACCGAAAACTACAAACAATCTCTTCTTTTAGCGTGGAGACACCCGAAACACGCACGGCCTCAGCAATAGCATCCAGCGCGGAGTCAGGTTCTTCCTCGAGTATGGACGCAGCCGGCGGCAAAGCCGTCGTGCTGCCGCAGCGATTTGTCTCCATGGTGTTCGACGACGTGCACCTCTCGATGGCCGATGCGGCGTTCGTCCGTGATTCGGCGACACGCTTTTTCGGAGCTTTGGCGGCGAGCGATCGCGTTTCGCTGAACACCACCTCCGGGCAGTTGACTCAGGAGTTTACGGATGATCACGAAAAACTCGCAAAAGCGCTGCTTGGAATCGTGCCGCGGTCCCTGACAGGCCACGGTTTTCATGATTGCCCTGACGTGGACTATTACCAAGCCGATCTGATCGTGAACAAGTCTGACATGCAGGCGCTTGGCGTCGCCACCGAAGAGGCGCTCCAGTGCGCTTTCAACGGGGACACCAAGATGATGGCGGCCGCGCAAAACCTGGCGCAGGTCGCGGCGGACCGGGCGGTGGCGCAAGGGGACAACGAGACGCAGTATGCCTACAGGCATCTGGAGGAGGTCGTAAGACGCCTGGCAACCATGCCCGGTCAACGCGTGCTCGCTCTGGTCTCACCCGGCTTCATCCCGTCGACCCTGCAGTCCGAAGCATCTGAAATGGTGGATCGCGCGACCCGCGCAAATATCGTGATCAATACCATTGATGCCCGCGGCCTCTATGCCCCGGACGTGATGGGGGACATCGCCGATCCACCGAAAGACACCTTCCGTACCGCCGGTTACAAAGTCTCCTACCGCGTGGCGGCACAATCCGCGCAAGAGGAGGTTCTGGCGCAGTTGGCCGATGGCACGGGCGGCAAATTCTTCCACAACCGCAACGACTTGGATGAAGCCATGCGGGAGGCGGGCGCGGCGCCGGCGTTCTCCTATTTGCTCGGATTTTCTCCGCAGAACCTGAAAATCGACGGACGATTTCATACCCTGAAAGTTGCACTCACAAGCAAGGAAAAATTCGAAATCCAAGCGCGGCACGGTTACTTCGCGCCGAGGACGCTCACCGACCCCGCCGAAGCGACAAAGCTGGAGATGCAGGAAGCCTTGTTTTCCCAAGAGGAAATCCGCGACCTGCCGGTGGAGCTGCAAACGCAATTTTTCAAGAAAGACGAGGCCCAGGCGCGCCTCGCGGTCTTGACGCACTTTGATGTGAAGGGCATCCACTTCCGGAAATTGCTGGGGCGCAACAACGACGAATTGACGATCGTCACCGGCATTTTCGACGAGAATGGAAATTTTGTCACTGGGCTTTCAAAGGTCGTGGAGATGAACTTGCTCGACACGACCTATAGCAGATTGAGCCGCTCGGGGTTCACGGTGAAAACCAGTTTTGACGTGAAGCCGGGCACCTATCTCGTGCGGCTGGTCGTGCGAGACGCCGTGGGTGCGCAGATGGCGGCACGCAACGGGGCAGTGGTCATTCCTTATTGAAGTTAAGTGATTTTGGCGGGGGATAACATGAATACACTGACAAACCTCAGGCGAACAATTCAATTGGGCGCGTGGTTGGCTGCCGGAGCGATGTGCGCGGTTCCTGCTCCTTCGCAGGCGCAAGAGCAACCAGCTCCGCCACCGCCGCAGGCGGCCTCACCGGCGGAGCCGCAGCCGGCCGTCGTGATCAAGAAAGAATCAAAGTTGGTGCTGGTCGATTCGGTGGTGACGGATAAGAAGGGCAACTACATCCGCGACTTGACACAAAATGATTTCAAAGTTTTCGAAGATAACAAGGAAAAGCAGGTTTCCTCTTTTTCCGCCGGCGCCGATACGGCTACCCAGGCGAACGGACAACGCCGGTATCTGATTTTGTTTTTCGATAACTCCACGATGGCGGCGCCGGACCAGATTCAGGCGCGGAGCGCCGCTACCAAGTTCATCGCAGCGAACGCCGGCCCCGATCGATTGATGGCTGTCGTGGATTTCGGGGGCTCGCTCCGCATCGTGCAGAATTTCACGGCGAGCGCGGACGTGCTCCGCGCGGCGGTGTCGGGGGTGAAGAGTTCGTCGGTCGATGCAAACGCACCCGCACCGGACGTGCCCGTCACGATAGCGTCGACAGGTTTATCATCACTGGGCAATGCCGCGGCGGATTTTGGGGCGCGCAGCATGCTGCTGGCGGTACGCAGCCTGGCGAAGAATCTCCGCGCCGTCCCCGGCCGAAAAATGGTGGTGCTGTTCTCGGGAGGGTTTCCGCTGACGCAGGAAAACCAAGCGGAGTTAACGGCAACTATTGATGCTTGCAACAAGTCGAATGTGGCGGTGTACGCGCTGGATGTTCGCGGTCTGGTGACGACAACTCCAGGTCCAGGTGGGAGCGCCGGTAGGAGATCGACGGCTGCGAAGACCCATGCCGTTTCAAACCACGTTCCCGCACGAAGGGCTTCACCACGTCCGCGCCTCCTCCTCGCAGCCTATCCGGCGATGGCCATGCCTGATCCGCAGAAGCCGGGCGGAGGCGGTGCTGGCGGGGGCGCTGGTGGTGGCCGCGGCGGCGGTGGTCCCGGTGGAGGCGGCCCGGTAGGCGGGGGTGGTGGCCGTGGCGGCACGGGCGGCGGAGGTACCGGAGGCGGTGGTAAGGGTGGCCCCGGTGCAGGTGGTGGTACGGGCGGCGGCGGTAAGGGTGGCCCCGGTGCAGGTGGTGGTACGGGAGGCGGCGGTAAAGGCGGCACGGGCGGAGGCACAGGCGGCGGGGGCACGGGAGGCGGCACTCGCGGTGGCGGTTCCAATCCTTTCTCTAACAATTACAATTCGCCCTACAACCAGCCGCGGACAATCGTGCCGGCATTTCCACCTTCGGCTTCGACCAACCAACAGATCCTGGCGGCGCTGGCGGAAGGAACGGGCGGTTTCACGATTTTCAACACCAACGACCTGCTGGGTGGACTCGAGCGCATCGGTCGAGAGCAAAACGAGTTCTACATTCTGGGGTACGTGCCTGGCGACACGCCGGAGGGAAGCTGCCACACGCTGAAAGTGAAGCTGAATCGTGGCGGACTAAACGTGCGCGCGCGCAGCGGATATTGCAACACGCGATCCGCAAACGTGCTCGAAGGCAAGCCCTTGGAAAAACAGCTCGAATCGCACGCCATGGGTTCTCAGCCCGGCTCGATTCGTGGCGTATTGCAGGCGCCCTATTTCTACACCGCGCCTGAGACGGCGCGTGTCAACCTGGCGATGGAAATTCCGGCGGATACATTTCAGTTCAACAAGGACAAGGGAAAGTATCACGCCAACTTGAACGTGCTGGGAGTTGCTTACCGGGCGGATGGGACGGTCGGAGCGCGATTCAGCGATACCGTTAATCTGGACTTGGAGAAAGACGAATGGAAAGAGTTCACAAAGTCGCCGTATCGCTATGAAAATCAATTCGACACAACACCGGGCACGTACAGGCTGACCGTGGTCCTGAGCGCCGGTGGCGATGCCTTCGGCAAATTCGAGTCGCCGCTCGCCATCGATCCCTATGACGGAAAACACTTCAGCCTCAGCGGCGTGGCGCTGACGAATTCCGCGCAAAGAGTGAACGATATTCCGACCGGCCTGGATTCCGTTCTGCTCGAAGATCGCACGCCACTGGTGGTCAAGGGTTTGCAGATCGTTCCTTCAGGCAGCAATCGCTTCAAGCATACGGACAACGTAATTCTGTACACTGAAATCTATGAGCCGCTGCTGACCTCGGCGACCGCGCCGGTTGTGGGCATGGGCTACCGCATTTTCGAGCGATCGACCAACAAGCAAGTATTCTTCACCGAAGTCGTTCGCGCCGATGAATTCATCCAAAAGGGAAATTCGGTGATCCCCATCGGTATGAAGGTAAAAGTGGATGACCTGAAGCCGGGCTCCTACCGCTTGATGATGCAGGCCGTCGACAGTGCGAAAAATCATGCACCCGACCGAATCGTGGACTTTGACGTAATGGAGTGATGGGGTTCCCCAAGCCCTGAAAAATTTCCGCGCGCATTTTGGAGTGCGGGAGCCTTGCTCCCGCTTTTGCTGCTGCTTCCAGGCTGAACCCTAAGAGCGGCTGCGAAGCTCCTGCACACCATAGTCGCCCCCTAAGTCCTTATCCTCACTGCACATTCAGCCGTGGTAATGATTCGACACGTTCTCCGGACTTGTGCGACTTCTTCGCTGGGCACGGGTTATTCTATTCGTGACTGGCGATTCCCCCAATTTGTCAGCCGGCAGGAGAGTGCGATGAGTCCGCAAAAGCGCTCCGCCTCACCATTATTTCACCGGATCCCCGCGATTTCCGCGACGCCGAGATCTTTGCTCGCGGCCATCCTCTCTTTCGCTTGCATTATGCCGCTCACTATCGAGCTGCCGGCCAGCGCTGCAATTCCCGCAGTGGCGAAGGACAAGAAGCCGAGGACGGATCCTGCGCTCAAAGGATTGCCGATTACAGAGCTCAGTCCCGACGAAGCTATCCTTCATGCGTTGAACCGCCTCGCCTACGGCCCGCGTCCGGGCGACGTTGAGCGCGTCCGGCAGATGGGCTTAGCCAAGTGGATCGAGCAGCAACTCAATCCCAATTCCATCGATGACAAAGCCATGGAAGCGCGCCTCCAGGACTATCCGACTCTTCGGCTCTCCACTGCGAAATTGATTGATGAATATCCGCAACCCAAGCAAGCGGAGAAGCAAGCCGAGAAACTGGCTCAGGCACAAACGAAGCAGGAACAACGCCGCGCCGATGCCGCCGCGGAAACCGTTTCTCGGGACAAGCAAGCAGCGCAAGGACAAGCCGCCGGCGGAGGCGATGGAGAAGCGCCTCGACAAACCGCCGCGAGTGCAAAGCAAGAAATGAGCGATGCCCCCGCGCCCATGAAGCAGGAGCAGGCTAAGGGAAATCCCGCGGCCAATGGCGGAAGGAAGCGGGAGGTTTTGGGTGGCGGCGACCCCAACAATGTTCCGCCTGCGATTGCCGACGACAGCAAAAGGCCGCAGCGCGTGGTGGCCGTGATGGACGATTTCTGGTTTAACCACTTCAACGTTTTCGCGGCCAAAGGCGAAGACCGCTACTACCTTACGTCGTATGAACGCGACGTCATCCAGCCGCACGCGCTGGGGAAATTCAAGGACCTGGTAGCCGCGACGGCCAAGAGTCCGGCGATGCTTTTTTATTTGGACAATTTTCTGAGCGTGGATCCGCGGGCCGCGCAGCGGCAGGCGGCCGAGCGGGCCATGCGCCAGCAGAGGCGCCGCGGAGGATTTGGTCGACCGCGGCCCAGGCCAAATCCGCAGCAAGCGAAGAAAAATGAGCGCGGGCTGAATGAAAATTACGGGCGCGAACTGATGGAATTGCACACCCTCGGTGTGGACGGCGGTTACACGCAGAAGGACGTCACGGAAGTGGCGCGCTGCTTCACGGGCTGGACGATTGACAAACCGAGGCAGTACGCGGATTTCAAGTTTGACGACAAGCTGCACGATCCCGATCCGAAAATCGTGCTGGGCAAGAAAATTCACGCGGGCGGGATGAAGGATGGCGAGCAGGTGATCGACCTGCTTGCGCATCACCCGAGTACTGCAAAATTCATTTCCACAAAACTGGCGCGCCGTTTTGTTTCCGACAATCCACCGCCGGCGCTGGTGGACCGCATGGCGCGGACGTTTCAATCGAGCGACGGCGACATCCGCGCGGTGCTGAAGACCATGATCTGGTCGCCGGAATTCTGGTCGCGGGAATCGTACCACGCAAAGATCAAGACGCCGTTTGAACTGGTAGTTTCCGCGGTGCGCGCCCTGGGCACGGATGTGGACACGCCCATGCCGCTGGTGCAGTGGATTGGGCGAATCGGCGAGCCGTTGTATCAGTGCCAGCCGCCAACAGGTTATTCGGACAAGGCCGATGCGTGGGTAAACACCGGAGCGTTGTTGAACCGTCTGAACTATTCCTTGGCTCTCGCGGGCAACAAAATGCGGGGAGCGCGCACCGATGTGCCTTCGCTGCTGGGCCTGGATTCCTCGGCAGACCCGAAGACGGCGCTCGACCGCGCGGTGCAAGTATTCCTCGGCGGGCAGGCGGGACCGACTACGGTTGAAACGCTCGAGAAGCAACTCGATAACCCGCAAGTTTTGCAGGCCAAGCTCGATGATCCGCGCAAGCAGGTGGATCTGGGCGTCGTCGCGGGCTTGGTGCTGGGCGCGCCGGAATTTCAGCGCCGCTGATTTGGAGTGCGGGAGCTTGCTCCCGCTTTTCCGGCGGCCAAGGCGTTTGGGAGTGCGACAAGCGGTCGCGGAAGTAAGAAAATCGGCGGCAAGCCGCCGCACTCCATAGGGCAAGTGAGGTTGCGATGAGTTACAAATGCTGTGAAGGCGTCAGGGGCCTGAAATTCTCGCGGCGCTATTTCTTGAAGCAGGGCGGCGTGGCCATGGTCGGCCTGAGCGCGATGCCGGCGTTTTTGCAGCGTGCCGTGGCTGCTACCCCGATGCCCAACAAGAAGCAGCTCGTCGTACTGTTTCAGCGCGGCGCGGCCGACGGCTTGAATATCGTAGTGCCCTTCGGCGAATCCAGCTACTACCGCATGCGTCCTACGATCGCCATTCCTCAGCCCAAGCGTGGCGGCACAGATGCGGCGATCGACCTTGACGGTTTTTTCGGTTTGCATCCGAGCCTCGCGCCCCTGGAGCCGCTCTTTCACAAGAATCAACTTGCGATTGTGCATGCCGCCGGCTCGCCGGATCCCACTCGCTCGCACTTCGACGCGCAGGACTTCATGGAATCGGGCACGCCGGGCTTGAAGTCGACCGAAGACGGCTGGCTGAACCGCGCTGTGGAAACGGTTCCGGAGGAGAACTCTTCGCCGTTCCGCGCCGTGGCGATGGGGCCGAACCTACCGCGCATGCTGCATGGAGGAGCACCGGCCATTGCGCTGCCGGACCTGAAGCAGTTCAAGGTGATGGCGCAGGCGCCGGGAACGGGCCAAATGGTCGAGGGCGGCTTTGAAGCCATGTACTCGCAGACCGTGGATCACGCGCTGCATGGCACGGGCACGGAGACGTTTGAAGCCATCGATCTCCTGCGCAAAGCCGATCCGAGCAAGTATCAGCCGGAAAACGGCGCGCAGTATCCGGCCAGCAGGCTCGGCCAAAGTCTGCAGCAGATCGGGCAACTGCTTAAAGCGAACATCGGCGTGGAAGTGCTCTTCGTCGATTGTGGAGGTTGGGACAACCACGTGAACGAAGGCGGCGTACAGGGTCAGCTTTCCAATTTGCTGAAGGATCTTGGGCAGGGCATTGCGGCGTTTCATCTGGATATGGGCGACCGCATGGAGAATATGGTCTTCGTGACCATGAGCGAGTTCGGGCGCACCGCCAAGGAAAATGGCAATCGCGGCACCGACCACGGCCACGCCAATTGCATGTTCGTGATGGGCGGCGATGTGAAGGGCGGGCAAGTTTACGGCAAATGGCCCGGCCTGAACGATCACCAACTCAACGAAGGCCGCGACCTCGCGCTCACCACGGATTTCCGCTCCGTCGTCGGTGAAATCTTGACCAAACACATTGGCGTGAAAGAACTCAACGCCGTCTTCCCCGGCTTCGACAACAATCCGCGGAAATTCCTGGGCTTAATCCGCTCGTAATTTGGAGTACGGCGGCTTGCCGCCGCTTTTCTTTCCGTCACCGCACCCTGCTAAAACTTACACGTCCGCCCTGTCTGAAAAGTGGGAGCAAGCCCGCACTCCATAAAGGCGAATTACTCCACGCTTTGCACTTCAAAATCGTCCGGAACGTTCAGCTTGTCGGTCCTAAATCCAGATACCGTTTGAGAGAAAGAACGCGCGGCCGTTCTCTCGAACCATCCGGCAGAACACCACGGATATTGACGAGGAACCCGCACCAACCCATGCCGGACCGCGTTCTGGTGTACATAATTCAATCTGGCCAGAAACGACCGAGGAAATGTAATTCGTGTCTCCCAATACTCGAACCACACACGCCTGCCCGGAGTCTCGTCCAATTTGTTCGGTTCGATCGCCGTAATAGAATGCAAATGGCGCACGAAGCCGTGCAACGATTCCGGAACTTGCGAGCGGCCCACCAGGTGGTAGTGATTCGGAAATACGGCCCACGCCTGTAATGACCACCCGTACCGGTCCGCCAATTCCAAGATGTAATTCGTGAGGTTTGTGAGCCGATCGGAACCCTTGAACAAAGGAACTTTCTTGTACGTCCCCGCAGTGACGATGTAAGAGCCTGCGTCACACAGGTGGTGTGCTGGACTGTGGGCCAGTTCCGCAGTTTTATCACCGGCGAGTTTCCGAAATCGGGACTAGGCCGCGCGGCGGGTGGCTGTTCTTGGAGTGCGGGAGCTTGCTCCCGCTTTTCCGGCGGTTGCGGGATGCTTTCATTTTATAGCTAGTATGGTACTTGTCAATATTTGTGAAACGAGCAGGTATGGCAGGAAGAAAAGCGGCGGCAAGCCGCCGCCCTCCAAATGGGGGCCAAAAGGCGTAAATTTTCCGTTGAACAATTCACAACTCGCGGATCCAAATGTTTCGGTAGCGCACGGAGTTGCCGTGATCCTGCAAAGCGAGCGGCAGCTTCTCCGGTTGCGGTGAATACGGTGGACGTGCTTTATGCGCTGTCGGCCCCGTGAGTTCGACGTTGTCCTGCACGAGAACGCCGTTATGAAGCACCGTGACACGAGCGGGGCGCAGGAGCTTCCCATCCTTATCGAAGCGCGGGCCGTGAAAAACGATATCGTAGCTCTGCCACTGGCCGGGAGGGCGCGAGGCGTTAACGAGCGGGGGATATTGGCCGTAAACTGAGGCCGCTTGGCCGTCCGCGTATGTTTTGTTTTCGTGGGAATCGAGCACCTGAATTTCGTAGAGGCCCATCAGAAAGACGCCGCTGTTGCCGCGCTCCTGGCTTTCGCCTTTGGGAGGCACTGGTTCGGCAAATTCGACATGCAGTTGGCAATCACCGAACGCTTCGGGCGTGTAGATGTTGCCAGTTTTCGCCACGACTTCGGCGTAACCCTGCTCGACTTTCCATTTTGCAGGGCTGCCGTCTTTGTGAGACCAGTGCGAGAGATCCTTGCCGTCGAAGAGCACAACGGCATCAGAAGGCGGGCGTCCGGGCGAATCTTGCGTGCTTGGAGTCCCAGCGTTTATTACCGGCGGCACCGGGCGATCGGTATCATGAATTTTCCATCGAGAATCGACTTGCGCGTAGCTCAGCTGGAAAGTAGCGGCAAGGAGCAAGCCGGTCCGGACGATCAGAAAGCATTTCTTCATGGGCAACACCTCAACGTGACAGTGGATGGATTCTACTTCCTATCTGCTTGCAATTGTACGATGGGTTCAAGAAGTCTTGCCGGCGATCTCCACGTCCGCCCGCGCAAGGCCAAGCAGAAAGGTCGCACGATTTATTTATGACTGTCATCATGCCAGCGGAGCCAGGGTGACATGGCTTCCTCTCCAAGGAAATATTCGAGGCCGCGCAGTGCTTCGGCGGTGGTGATGTTCCACGACGCCGGGTACTCATCGCGCTGGCCATTCGACAGGTAATACTCAATGACTGCTTTCTCCGGCCCGACATACTGTGGATTGCGGGTGGAGAACCCTGCATCGCCTTCATGGCGCACATACATCAGCCACGCAGCTTCGCCATTGATTAGCGCACCGATTGCCGGCCAGCCCGCCGCGTGTTGCATCCAAACTTCCGAAAATTGGGTGCGGCGGATCTGCGCGAGGCGCACCCGAAGTTCGTCCGGGTCGGTGACTTCGTACAGAACCTTGTTGATTTTCAGTTCCATGAACTTTGCTCCGCGGATGGCCGCCGAGCTCGACGAAATCTTCGCACATCAAAGTTCATGCTTGAAGAAGAAACGGGACGGCCACCAGCCGCCCCGTTTCTTCTTTGTGTGCCGAGCATGTCCGACAGCTGGGAGGTGCAAGTCCTCTTCACAACCAGATGGAGGTGAAGT
>WNFK01174592.1_pt2 | contig 10258 bp, 8 predicted proteins | sample 5400281 | NCBI WGS metagenome assembly WNFK01 (sample SAMN13153350, study PRJNA577476) | soil metagenome | isolation source: 20 cm soil on Douglas fir-dominated hillslope | place: USA:California | collected 2013-09-17
GGCGACGCGTTGGCAGACGAAGCCGCCAACGATCGCTGGTCTGCCGCCGGCCGCGCTGCCGCGAAGCTCAAATGCACGGTCTTGTTGAAGGGGGTTCCGACCGTCATCGCCGATCTGCGGGGCCCCGCGCAGGTCGTCGCCAGCGGGAATCCCGGACTCGCCACGGGCGGCAGCGGTGACCTGCTGGCGGGATTCATCGGCGCCTTCCTGGCGCGTGGCACGGCGCCTGCGGAGGCGGCTGCGCTTGGGGCGCATGCCCTCGGTCGCGCCGCGGAGCAGGGGGCACGGCAGTGGACCGCCCGCAGCCTGCGCCCCGCCGACGTGCTTGCCGCCCTCCCGGAGGTGTGGAGGGCCTGGCGAGAGGTCCTCCCCGCTCGACCTCCCGTTCTCGCGGAACTTGAAGCCCCTGACGTGTTGTAATACAAGGCAATACGATGAACCTCGGCCCAGGCAAGGAATTCGACCGCGTTCGTGGGATCCTCGCGCAGATCGCAGAGGTCGCGGGCGACGTGTCGGAACTCGGGGACGACTGCGCGCTGATTCCGTTCGGCGCGGCGACCCTGGCCGTCAGCATCGACACCTCGCTCGAGAACGTCCACTTCCGGACCGACTGGCTCAACTTCAAGGAGATCGGATTTCGCGCCGCCGGCGCGGCGCTCTCCGATTTGGCCGCGGACGGCGCCAAACCGCTCGGCGTGCTGGCCTCGTTGGGAATTCCGCCGATCGACGGAAAGAAGGGCGCCGACCCTGCCGCGGAGATCATGGCCGGTGTCGCGAGCATGGTGAAGAACGTCGACGCGAAGGTGCTGGGCGGCGATTTGGCCCGCTCCGATCGCTACCTGGTGGACGTGTGCGTCATCGGCGTCGCGGATCGGCCGGTGCGTCGCTCCGGGGCGCGGGAAGGCGACGGGCTGTGGGTCACCGGATACCTGGGAGGGGCGGCGCTCGCCCTCGAGCACTTTGGCGCCGGGAAGAGCATGCCGGCCGCGCTGCGGAATCGGTACGTGTGCCCGGAGCCGCGCATCGAGGCCGGCCTGTGGCTGGCGAATCACGGCGCCAGCGCGATGATCGATATCTCCGATGGTCTCACGGCGGACGCCCAGCACCTCGCCGCCGCGTCCGAAGTCGGCATCGAGATCAATCTCGAGCACATCCCGTGCTGGGAGGGCGTGGACGCGATGGCCGCGGTCGCCAGCGGAGAGGAGTTCGAGCTACTCTGCACCATGCCGCCGACGTTCGGTGATACCAGCGTCTCCGCATTCCGCGCCCAGACCGGTCTGCAGTTGACCCGCATCGGCACGTGCCTGCGCGGTGCCGGCGGACGGCGCGGCGGCGTGCGGCTGCTCGACCACAGCGCACCGGTGGAGCTGCCCGCGGGATACGATCACTTCGCGTGATCCGTACCCTCTGGTACTACGTCGTTCTCGCTGTTTCCACACTCATTCACGCAACCGGAGCCTTCGTGGCCGGGGTGTTCCGCGTCAAGAACCGCCGCGGCGGCGTGTACGACTGGGCGGGAGCCGACTGGGCGCGCGACATCCTGCGCGCGGCCGGCACTCCCGTCATCGCGGAAGGTCTCGAGTCCATTCCCCGCGATCAGCCGCTCATCTACGCGTCCAATCACTCGTCGATGTTCGACATCTGGACCCTGTTCGCCACGCTCCCCGGCTCGATCCGGTTCGTGGCCAAGCGCGAGCTGTTCCGGATTCCGCTGCTGGGCGGCGCGATGCACGCCGCCGGACACATTCCGATCCATCGCGAGGCGCGCAAGAAAGCGTTCGAGGCCTACGACGAAGCCGCGCGCACGATTCGCGCGGGAATTTCGTCCATTGTGGTCTTTCCGGAGGGGACCCGCAGCCGCACGGGTGAGTTGTTGCCGTTCAAGAACGCGCCGTTTGGGCTCGCGATCGCCGCCCAGGTCCCGATCGTGCCGGTGTATGTGCACCACACCTTCGAGATCCTCCCCAAGGGCGCCTGGCGGCTGCGTCCGCGTCCCATCCAACTGCTCGTCGCACCACCCATCCCCACGCGCGGCCTCCGTCCTGCCGATCGCGACCGCCTGCGCGAACAGGTTCGCGCCGCGATGGTTGCTCTTCAGTCCAAGGCACGGTAGGGTTCGTTCCACGATGAGCACTGTCATCGCGGTACACGCGCGCGAGATTCTGGATTCCCGGGGCAACCCCACCGTCGAGACCGATGTCACGCTGGCGAGCGGCGCGAGTGGCACCGCGGCCGTGCCGAGCGGCGCGTCGACCGGCGAGCACGAAGCGGTCGAGCTGCGCGACGGCGACACCAAGCGCTTCGGCGGCAAAGGCGTGCTCGAGGCGGTCAAGAACGTCAACGAGGTGATCGGACCGCGGCTCGAAGGCCTGTCGGCCGAAGATCAGATCGCGATCGACTACGCGATGCTCGATCTCGACGGCACCCCCAACAAAAGTCACCTCGGCGCGAACGCCATTCTCTCGGTGTCGCTGGCGGTCGCACGCGCGGCCGCCCAGGATGCCGGGCTGGCGCTCTACCGCTACCTCGGCGGGCCGGTTGCCCACGTGCTGCCCGTGCCGATGATGAACATCCTGAACGGCGGCGCCCACGCGGCGAACACCGTCGACTCCCAGGAGTTCATGGTTGTCCCGATCGGCGCTGAATCATTTCCCGAAGGCTTGCGCATGGGCGTCGAGGTGTTTCATGCCCTGAAAAAGGTGCTGGCCAAGCGCGGGCTCTCGACGGCGGTGGGTGACGAAGGAGGCTTTGCGCCCGACCTGCCGAACGACGAAGCCGCGCTCGAGGCGATCATGGCCGCGATCGATGCCGCCGGCTTCGAGGCGGGGAAGGACATCGCGATCGCGCTCGACGTGGCGGCCTCGGAGCTGTACGAGGACGGCGCCTACACCTTCAAAAAGAGCAAGGGCGGCACCAAGAGCGCTGAAGAGATGATCGCGCTCTATAAAGGATGGATCGATCGCTATCCGATCGTCTCCATTGAGGACGGCCTGGCGGAGGATGACTGGACGGGATGGGCAAAGCTCACAGAATCGTTACAGGAACGGGTGCAGCTTGTAGGCGATGATCTCTTTTGTACGAACGTCGAGCGGTTGGCGCGGGGCATCGAGGAAGGTGTGGCAAACGCGATTCTGATCAAGGTGAACCAGATCGGCACCCTGACCGAGACGCTGCAGTGCATCGACCTGGCGCGCGGCAACGGCTACGGCTCCGTGATCTCGCACCGCTCCGGCGAAACCGAAGACACGTTCATCGCGGATCTGGCGGTCGCCACCGGCGTCGGCCAGATCAAGACCGGCAGCGCCTCGCGCACGGAGCGTGTCGCGAAGTACAACCAGCTGCTCCGCATTGCCGAAGAGCTTGGCGACGTGGCGCATTACCCCGGCCGCCACCTGTACGGTTTGTGACGCGCACGCGCCTTTCCGGCATCGCCGGCGGCGTGGCGCTCCTCGCGCTTGCCGTGTGGGGCGGGGAATACGGCACCGCCGACTGGATCACGATCCGGCGGCAGCTCGCCGAGGAGCGCGCGAAGGTCGCGCTGTTGCATGTCGAAATCGACTCGCTGGCCAGGCTGGCGCACGACCTGGAGACGGATCCGGCCGTGCAGGAGCGCGTGGCGCGGGAGCAGTTCGGGATGATCCGAGACGGCGAGGTACTCTACCGCGTCGTGCCCAAATAGAGGAGGCACTATGAAGCTGCTGGGTCGGTTCGTACCCGTCGTCGCGCTCACCGCTGCCCTGGGTGCCGCTGCCGCGTGTGGTGGTGGCGACTCCACAGGGCCGGCCGCCGGCTCTATCACGGGCATCTTCGGTGACAGCGATTCCATGTTCACCGGTGGAACCATCAACATCGGTTTCACGGTCCTGGGCTCCGACGGCTTTCCCCTGAAGGGCGCGAGGATTACGTGGACGCTGGCTCCCGCCACGGCCGCGACCATTACGCCGGCGACGCAGACCTCGGACACGGCGGGCGGGGTCATCGCATCGGTCCACGTCGGCAGCGTAGTGGGTGCGTTCACCGCGAGTGCCGCCGTCAACGGCGTGGCGCCGATCGTGTTTCACTTGAAGGCGCTCGATCCTTGCGGGTTCGCAACGAACTACGTCGTCGGCGACACGATTTCCGGGGCGCTCGCGCGGACCGACTGCAAGATCAGCGGCTTCTTCTACGACTTCTACGCGTTCGATCTGCCGGCGGGCCAGAACAGCATCCGCATCAACATGACCTCCACGGCGTTCGACGCGTACGTGGATCTCTATTCCAACGCGACGGGCAACGTGCTCGGCTCGGATGACGACATTCAGCCGGGCGTCATTAAGAACTCGCAGCTCGACATCATCCTGGGGCAGGGCGGCAGCTACATCATCGGCGCCAACTCGTACGATCAGGACACCGTCGGCGCCTACAAGCTGTGGGTCGAGCCCCGGGCGACGTCGCTCGTCAATTGCCAGGATGCGTGGATCTCCGGTCCCGTGACGTTCACTGACACCGTGCGCACGACCGACTGCTCCCTCAACGGCGCGCATCTCGACCGCATCTTCCTGTGGGCCAAGGGCGGCGCGGTCTTGAATTTCATCGAACGCTCGCCGGCGATGAACCCGCTGCTCAAGCTGTACTTCGCCAACTTCACGACGTCGACGTTCGACTCCGTGGCCGCGAACGACGACAGCTCGGCCGGGAATGCCGACGCGTACGTCACCTACACCGTTCCCGGCGACGGTCTGTACCAGCTGCGCGTGGGGACCGCGACAGTGGGCGACACGGGCCAGTACACGCTGGTCTCGGCGCCCGTCGGTCAAGCGAGTGTACGCCGATCCCAATCTCTGGACGAGATCCTGCGCTTCTACCCGCGCGTGAAAGGTTGGAAGGCAAAACTCTAGTCCTGCTGGTGTCACTGGCCGTCCCTGCGCTCCGCGCGCAGGGACGGCCGTGTGATCCTCCCACACCGCTCGGCCCCAGTCACGATCTGTATTGTCTCGAGCTCGTCCCCGCGCCGGGCGTCGCGGGCGTCTCGGGACGCGTCGAGCTCGCCAGTCCGCCCGGTCCGTTCACCGTGGCCGTCACCGCCGAAGGCCGCACCCGCGTTCTGCCGATCGTATATCTGAGCGGCCTCCCACGCACCGATGGTGTCTACATCGCGTGGGCCGTCGCACCGCAGATGGACACGCTGATCAAGCTCGGCCCGGTGCGGAACGGCAGCACGACGCTGCGGCCGATCGATCTCGACAAGTTCCTCATTCTCATTTCCACCGAGCGGAGCGCCTCGGTCAGCGCGCCGCGCGGGCGCATGATTCTGCGCGGCCAGTCGCCGAGCACGCGGCCGTTCCCGCCCGACGTGCTGGAGTTCTCCGTCGGTGGCATGAGCATGCCCGAAGCGATGGAGCACCACCAAGACGATTCGACTGCCTGGCCGATGCCACCCGTGCCCGCAGGTCTGACGATGCTGCCCGCCGAGATGGCGCTGCGACCCGACGTGACGCCCTTTCTGCCCACCACGGATGAGCTCCTGCCCAACGCAGATTCGAATGAGGTCCTTCGTCTCAAAGACGGCGATTTCATCGATCTCGATGCCGAGCTCGTCCGCCGCACGATCGCCGGCCACACCTTCACGATGTACAGCTACAACGGGCAGTATCCTGGACCGTTGATCGAAGTCGCGCAGGGGTCGGAGATCATGGTGCGGTTCACGAATCATCTGCCGGATTCGACGAGCATTCATTGGCACGGGATACGGCTCGAGAACGCGTTCGACGGGGTGGATGGGGTCAGCGACGCGTTCACGTACACGCTGCGGTTTCCGGACGCGGGGATCTATTGGTACCATCCGCATATTCGCGAAGACATTCAGCAAGCGCTTGGCCTGTACGGCAACATTGTCGTGCGGGCGCGCGGCGCGCGCGTCCCTGCCAATCGCGAGCAGTTCCTGATGGTGCAGGACCTGCTGGTCGGGGATCCGGGGGGGGGGCTCATTCCGTTTGGCCTGGAATCACCGACCCACGCGCTGATGGGGCGGTTCGGCAACGTGTTTCTGGTGAACGGTGCGACCGGATACCGGCTCGCGCTGCGCCGCGGTGAGGTTGTGCGCTTCTACTTCACGAACGTGTCGAACACGCGCACGCTCAACCTCTCGTTTCCCGGCGCGCGCATGAAGCTCGTCGCGACCGACGCCGGGCCATTCGCGCATGAGGCGTGGATCGAGAGCGTGGTGATCGCGCCCGCGGAGCGCTACGTGGTAGACGTGCGCTTCGACAAACCCGGGAACGTCGCGCTGGTCAATAAGGTCGTCGGACTCGATCATCTATTTGGACGGTTCTTCTCGATGGTTGATACGCTCGGCAACGTGTCGGTCGCTCCGCAGCGCGTCCATCGCGACCTGAGCCGTGCGTTTGCCGCCCTGCGCCGCCATGCGCCGCCCTTCGCCGCCGCCTCTTCATACCTGCATCGTCCACCCGATCAGACGCTTGTGCTCACGCTCCAGACGCACGGCCTGCCGTACATCACCGAGCGCCTGATGCAACTCGACTCGATCTACTTCGCGCCGGTCGAGTGGGGCGGCACGATGCCGATGATGAATTGGGCGGCGACAGGCAGGCAGGTGCGCTGGGTGCTGAAGGACCCGGCGAGCGGCCGCGAGAACATGGACATTGCGTGGCACTTCCGGCGGGGTGAGCGGGCGAAGATTCGCCTCGTCAACGAACGGCGTGCGTTCCACGGCATGCAGCATCCGATTCACGTGCACGGCCAACGGTTTCTCGTCCTGGCGGTGAACGGCGTGCCGAACGGCGATCCGGCGTGGAAGGACACCGTGCTGGTGCCGGCCGGTGCGGTGGTGGATATTCTGCTCGACACCGAGAACCCTGGCGACTGGATGCTGCACTGCCACATCGCCGAGCATCTCGCGGCCGGGATGATGATGCATTTCACCGTCGATTAGCGAGGATCCTTCATGTACGCGCTGACTCTGTTGCTCGCGCTCACCACCCAACGTCCCGATTCGCTGGCGGCGGCGGTCCGCGAATATGTCACGGTCGATACGTCGCTGCTGGCGCTGACCCACGTGCTGCTCGTCGATGGAACGGGCGCCGCTCCCAAGTCCGATCAGACGGTCGTGATTCGTGCCGGCCGGATCTCAGCGGTGGGCCCAGCGGCGTCGGTGCCGATTCCCGCCGGTGCGCGTGTGCTCGACCTGAACGGGTCGACGGTCATCCCCGGCATCATCGGGATGCACGACCACCTCTTCTATACCGCGGCCGGTGGCCGCGCGGTGCAGATGGGATACACCGGGCCGCGCCTGTACCTCGGCTCGGGCGTCACGACGATTCGTACCACCGGCAGCCGTTCGCCATATGCCGAAATCAATCTGAAAGACGCGATCGATCACGGCCTCGCGCCGGGACCGCGGATCCATCTGACGGCGCCGTACATCACCGGTGAGAACGGCGGCGGCTCGATGGCGATTCTGAATTCCCCGGAGGCGGCGCGCCGCTTCGTGGACTATTGGGCATCCGAAGGCGCGACCTGGATCAAGGCGTACACCGACATCCGGCGCGCGGAGCTGGGCGCCGCGATTCAGGAGGCGCACAAGAAGGGCATCAAGGTCACGGGGCATCTGTGTTCGGTGAGCTTCCAGGAAGCGGTGGCGCTCGGCATCGACAATCTCGAGCACGGCATGTTGACCGCGTCCGACTTCACGACCGGGAAGCAGGCGGACATATGCCCGGTCAATCTGATGACGCAGATCAGCGGCGCCGATCCCAAGGGTGATGCGGGGCAGGCCACGATCCGGTCGCTCGTCGACCACCACGTGCCCATGACGTCCACGCTCGCCGTGTACGAGCCGTTCGTAGCGAACCGTCCGACGAAAGACGACCGCACGCTGCAGGCGATGGATCCAGGCGTGCGCGACAGCTACCTGAAGCAGCGCCAGCAGATCGACTCGAGCGGCACCGGGTGGGTGTCGCTGCAGGCGTTCAAGAACGCGATGGCGTTCGAACGCGCCTTCGTCGCCGCCGGCGGCGTGATGGCCGCGGGCGTCGATCCCACCGGCATCGGGGGCGCGCTCGCGGGGTTCGGCGATCAGCGCAACTACGAGCTCTTCATCGAGGCGGGGTTCACGCCGCCGCAGGCGGTGCAGATCATGACCCTCAACGGCGCGAAGATCCTCGGCGTCCAGCAAACGCTCGGCAGCGTCGAGCTGGGCAAGCGGGCCGACCTGGTGGTGCTGCACGGCGACCTGACGGCGGACCCGTCAGTGATTCGCAATGCCACGATCGTGTTTAAGGACGGCGTCGGCTACGACTCGGCAAAGCTGCTCGCGTCGGTGCAGGGGAGGGTTGGCGTTAACTAGTGCCCTTGCTAGTTTCTTGGCGCAGGTGATGGCGGCGTAGCTCAGCTGGTCAGAGCAGCGGAATCATAATCCGCGGGTCGTCGGTTCGAGTCCGACCGCCGCTATGTCTATGTAGTAAGATGACGGCACGGAGCGCATGATTTGTTGATCAAGGGAGAGTACATGATGATCCGCCTCAAATCTGGTCGATCGCTGGTTGGGCTGGCCATAGTCGTCACAGTGGGCTGCGCGTCCGCATTGAGGACGCGTTCAAGTCCGGCCGACGCCGTTGATAATGAGATCAGCCGCGTGCTCGCTGGGCTTGGTCCAGCGGTAGAGTCGGCCAGTCTTCCACCCGTTCGCTATCAACTCGCCCAACGCCTCGGAGACTATCACACCCCGGGTCTGGTAGTCGTAGTCATTCGCGACGACAGCATTCGTTGGGCGTACAGCATGGGCGTTGCCACAGTGGGGGGCAATGATTCAATGACGGCCTCGACGCGGTTTGTCGTGCAGTCCCTCCACAAGCCGGTCACCGCGTACGGAACGATGCGGCTCGTGGAGCAGGGTGTCCTCGCGCTCGACCGCCCAATCGACGACTACCTGCGCCGGTGGCACGTGCCGCAGAACGAATTCACCGCGCATGTTCAACCGACGGTCCGGGAGATACTATCGCACACCGCTGGGTTTTCGGTGCGCGGCGTTCCGACGTATCGGGAAGGTGAGCCGGTTCCGACAGTATTGCAGGCGCTCGACGCGCTTCCACCGGCGAAGGGAAGCGCCGTTCGGATCGAATACGTGCCTGGAACGGAGCAGCGTTACTCCGGCGGCGGTTACACCGTGCTGGAGCTTCTCCTGGAGGACGTCACTGGCACTGACTTCCCGACGTTGATGAAGCAGCTCGTGCTCGAGCCCCTGGCCATGCAGGGTAGCCGGTTCACCGTCCGTATGCCGGCTGACTGGCGGGCCCAGGCGGCCACAGGTCATGACGTCCGTGGCGTACCGATTCGTGGGCGATGGCTAGGTATGGCGGCCGGCGGATTTGTGTCCACGGGTGACGATCTCGCGAGATTCGTCATTGAAGTCGGCCGGGCGTGGCGAGGTGAGTCGAAGCTACTGTCGCGCGAGACCGCGCGCACGATGCTCTCGCCGCAACCGCACGGTTGGGGCCTCGGGTTCGAGGTGGCCGGGTCGGGAGACTCACTCTCCTTCTCGCACAGTGGTTCTGGCGGTGGGTTCCGCACGCTGATCTACGGCTATCCGGCATTGCGTGCCGGTGTGGTCATCTTGGCGAACTCCGATGCGGCGAATGAGCTACGATACGAAATCCTCCGGAGCGTGGCGCGCGAGTATGGCTGGCCCGGTCCCAGGACTGAACGCCGCACGATGGTAACGCTCGGCGCCGAGGCGCGCGGTGCAGTGCTGGGCAGCTACGCGTTTTCCGACTCATCGGTGATGCGGATTGTTGACGTCGACGGGAGCGTCTGGGCGAGATGGAAGGACGAGATGCCCCAGCGGATTTATCCGACGAGCGCGACGCATTGGTTCGCTGAAAACGCGACGGAGTTCAACTTCGCCGACGGCTCCGTTGACGGCTTCATCCAACTCGATTGGAGTGGAGATTTCGGCTCATTCAAGGCGCTGCGGACCTGGCCGCCCCGATAGGGCTAGGGTTTCGGCTTCCACACCACCGGTTGGATGTTCCGCGACATCTCCGCCCCGGCCTGCTGCGCCTCTTTGAGCTTCGCTTCGTACTCCGTCCGCCACGCGGCGGGCAGGTTCGCCCGGAAGTAGGTCGCCGTGAGCAGCTCACCGCGCGGCTCGAACTCTCCGACCGCGATGACGTCACCAAGAAACAGCGTCGAGCTCCCGGTATCCATGACGTTGGCCACGCTGCATTCGAAGTGCGCGAAGCATTCATCCAGCACGGGGACG
>WNFK01247250.1_pt1 | contig 10257 bp, 8 predicted proteins | sample 5400281 | NCBI WGS metagenome assembly WNFK01 (sample SAMN13153350, study PRJNA577476) | soil metagenome | isolation source: 20 cm soil on Douglas fir-dominated hillslope | place: USA:California | collected 2013-09-17
GGCAATCGAGGCTCCGGCCGTCCGCGAAGCGCCCGCCCGCCTTGAACGTCTGCGCCGCGCCGCAGCGGGGGCAGGGACCGGACACCTCCGCGAGCCGCCAGTCTTCCTTCGAGCGCTTGACCGCCATGATGATCCCGGCCGTCAGGAAGGTGGGCACCAGGATGAAGTGCGCCACCGGGATGAAGAGCCCGCCCAGGGCCAGCGCCCAGAACATGCCGAGCCCGGCGAAGGCACGGCCCACCCGCTCGCCGGTGGACTGCTCGATCACCACCGCGGTGGCCGGGCGCGGCGAGAAGCCGAACGCGGTGAGCGAGACCGCCACCTGGGTCTGGGTCATGGAACGGTTATGAGGTCAGGTCCGATGGCTGATTCGGTAGATCCGGCCCGCGCCGTCGTCCGACAGATAGAGCGCGCCGTCGCGCCCCACGATGAGATCCACCGGCCGCCCCCACGCGGAGCGGCCCTCGAGCCAGCCGGTGGCGAAGTCCTCCACGCCGGCCGGCTTGCCGTCCCGGAAGCGCACGCGCACCACCTTGTAGCCGGTGGGCACGGTGCGGTTCCACGAGCCGTGCAGGGCCACGAAGAGGCTGCCGCGATACTCCGCCGGGAACTGGGTGCCGGTGTAGAAGGCCAGGCCGAGTGGCGCCGAGTGCGCCTGGATCTCCACGGTGGGCGGCGTCACGCGGTCACAGCGCGCGCCCTTCTCGAAGCGATCGTCGGGGATCGCCTTGCCGCCCACCACGAGGCAGTCGGGCCAGCCGTGGAAGGCGCCGTCGCGCACCTCGGTGATCATGTCGGGCGGCAGGTCGTCGCCGCGCCAGTCGCGCTCGTTCACGGTGGCCCACAGCGCGCCGGTGCCCGGCTGGAACGCGAGGCCCACCGCGTTGCGGAGGCCGGCGGCGAAGATGCGCTCGCCCGAGCCGTCGGCGTTGTAGCGCAGCACCGCGGCGCGGCGCTTGTCGCTCTCGCGGCACACGTTGCAGGAGGAGCCCACCGAGACGTAGAGGCCGCCGTCGGGGCCGAAGACCGTGGTGCGCGTCCAGTGCCCGCCGCCCGCGGGCAGGCCCGGCACGATCACGGTGGGCTGCGTGGCCTTCATCGTGGCCGGGTCGTAACGGAAGCGCTGCACGCGCTGGTCGAGCCCGTCCACCACCGTCTGGATACCGTCGGCCCTGCCGCGGCCGTTCTTGTCGGGCAGGGCCAGCACGCGCCCCTTCGCCGGCTCGGAGACCAGCAGGGTGCCCGCCGGATCCACCGCCATGAAGCGCGGGCTGCCCACCTTGGCCGCGAACACCTCGATGGCGAAGCCCGCGGGGACCTTGAGCTGCGGCTCGTTCTGCGCGCCGCCGGCCACCGGCCACGCGAGCAGCCCCAGCAGGAGCGCGAGCGCCAGCCTCACCTGCGCCCGCGGCGGTACCAATCGGAGATCTCCTCGCCGGTGGTGAACCACACGCCGGGCTTCTTGCGCATGTAGTCGTAGACGGCCTCGAAGTACTTGATGCGGTGCGGGACGCCGGAGATATAGGGATGCACGGCCAGCGCCATCACCCGCGGGTTCTTCGCCCCCTCCGCGTAGAGCCGATCGAACTGGTCCTTCGCGCGCTGCAGCCATTCGCCCGAGGTATGGTGCTGGATCACCATCATCGGGATGTCGTTGAGCTCGAGCGTGTAGGGCACCGAGACGAGCGGCCCCGTCTTGGTGCGGATCTCGTACGGCTGATCGTCGTTCACCCAGTCGGAGACGTACTCGATCCCCTCGGCGGCCAGGTGGTCGAGCGTCTCCCACGTCTCGGTGAGGCCGGGCCCGAGCCAGCCCTTTGGCTTCCTGCCGGTGAACTTCTGCAGCAGCTCGACGGCCTGGCGGATGGCCGCGGGCTGATCGGGCAGCAGATGCATCGCCCCCTGAACCACTCCGTGGGCCATGAATTCCCAGCCCGCGTCCAACATGGCGCGGGCCACCGGCTCGTAGGACTCCACCACGTGGGCGTTGATCGCGGTGGTGGCGCGGATCTTCCGCTTGGTGAGCGCGTCGAGCAGCCGCCAGAACCCCACCCGCATCCCGTAATCGTGCCAGGCCCAGTTCGGGACGTCGGGCACGACGGCCACCCCCTGGGGGGTGGTCAGGTACTGGCGCGCCATCGCCTTCTCGATGTCCCACTCCTCGATGTTGACGATGGTCCACACCGCGATGCGGGCGCCTTTCGGCAGGGACCAGGGCTTGCGGGCGGCGATGGGCGAGTAGTCGAAGCGGTCGCGGGGTAGCTTCACCGGGCGTTCTCCTCCCTCGCGGAGTGTACGGCAACCGCTAGCGCTCGGCCACCGCCGGGGCCAGCCGTCGAGTGCCCCGCGTCCGAGGCACTGAATGTCGGCTCAGTGCACTGCCCGCTGTGAAGCGACGTCCGTGTGGACGAGTCAAACCCGCGCCACGCCTGGCGGCACGATCGCCGCGTGCGATGGCACGCGTGCTGCTTTTCTCGACGGCATGCGAATACTGATCGGACTTCTCTTCGGTCTTCTGTTCACGGTCTCGGCCGAGGCCGGCATCGTGCGTCACGTTAACCGCACGGACGCCGCCTGCGGCGGACAATCACCGTGTTACGGCAGCATCCAGGCGGCGGTGAACGCCACACAGTCGGGCGACGCCGTCCGGATCCAGGCGGGCCACTACGTCGAGCAGGTGAGCGTCGCGGCCAAGAACGCCGGCGCGACGAATCCGGCGACGCGGATCGTGATCCAGGCCGATCCGTCCGCGCCGGTCGGCAGCGTGGTGCTGCACGGCGCGGTCACGCAGTGCGCGGCCGGGCACGGCATCCAGGTCCGGCAGTCGCGCTTCATCACCATTCGCGGGTTGAGCATCACCGGCGCGGGCGGCGCCGCGATCGCGCTGGCGGGCGGTGGCGATCGCAATCTCGCGGTGCACATCGAGCGCAACCGCATCGTGGGCAACGGCGGGACCGGCTGCGACGGGGGCATCACGATCGGCGCCGGGAACGTCGGCACCCTGATCGTCAACAACCTGGTGCTCGCCAACGGACGCAACGGCATCGCGACGGGGGACGGAGAAGGTGGGCCGCACACGTTGGTGCAGAACACGATCCACGGCAATGGCTGGAACGGGATCAGCGCGACACGGGCGCACGTCTTCCTGCTCGTCAACAACGCGATCACCGGCAATGGGACCCAGACCGGTTCCACCGGAGGCCGGGCGGGCGTTAAGCGGGAGACCGCGCCGTTGCCGCTCGCGATCGTGCTCCGCAGCAACTTGATCTGCGGCAACCGCCTCGGCGAGATCGACGGTCCGGTGCTGGACGGGGCCGACGGCGCCAATCTCACGCCCGGTGGCTCCGAGGGGCCCGGGGTGACCGCGAGCCCGGGATGCGACAATCCCGCGCTCGTCTATCGGAGCCTGGCGGGCGCCGACCATGCCCTGCGCACGCTCGACGATGATCCGACGCCGGCGGCGGCGTCCCCGCTGATCGACCGCGGCCTCGATCCGCGCACGCTGCTGACTCCGGATCTCAATGCGCGCTTCGAGGCGGACTACTTCGACGAATCGGTGCGCCCGGCGGCGGGGAGCGCCGGCGGTCCGGCGCGCTTCGACATCGGCGCGGCGGAAGCACGGAGTGACGCGCAGCCGCCCACGGTAGTCTTCCAGGCCCCCGCCGCCAATGCGCACCTGCGCGGCACCGTCACGGTTCAGGCGCTGGCCACGGATCCGGGCGGGACGGTGGCGACGGTGGCCGTGCGTGCCGATAGCCAGGAGCTGACGACGACCCTCGCCCCGCCATCTCCGGCCAGTCCGGTCACCGCCACGGCGGCCTGGAACACGACGACCGTCACGGACGGCACTCACACGCTGACGGCCTCTGCTACCGATCAGAGCCAGAACGCGGGGACAGCGAGCCGGTCGGTGCTCGTGGACAATACCCCGCCGGACACGCAGATCACCGGGGGGCCGGAGGATCCGATCACCACGCCTTCCGCGACATTCACCTTCACGGGTACTGATAACCTGAGCCCGGCGACCGGGCTGGCGTTCGCCTGGCGACTCGATGCGGGAGCGTTCACCCCGTTCGCGGTGGTCACCAGCGCCACGCTCTCCGGCCTCGTGGCCGGATCGCACGCGTTCGAGGTGAAAGCGCGCGACCTGGCCGGCAACGAAGATCCCTCCCCGGCGCGGCGTACCTTCACGGTAGCCGGGGGTGTACAGGTGGTGATCACGGAGCCCGCCGCCGGCGCGTCCGTTCCTTCGGGACTGCTGCTGGTTCGTGGTACGGTCGCTCCGGGTGGCATCGATGCGGGTGTCACCGTCAATGGGGTCGTGGCGGCGAAGCAGGGGAGCTCGTTCGCGGCGATGGTGCCGGTGACGGCGCCGTCGGTCACGCTCACCGCCGTGGGCACGACCGAGTCGGGGGGCGCGGCCACCCACGCCGTCACGGTTGCCGTGTCCGACCTGGGCGAGAACGCTCTGGCGCTCCGCGCTCATCCTGGGACGGGAGGCGTGCCGCTGACGACATCGTTCTCTCTGATCGGCGGGCCCGTTCCGTCGCGCGTCGAGCTGGACTTCGATGGCGACGGGCGGACGGACTTCGACGGGCCCGGCTCGAAGGCCAGACGTTCACCTATACCGCGCCTGGGTTGTTCTTCCCGAGAGTTCATGTCGTGGACAATCAAGGCGCGGTCTTCACGGGCACTGGACTCGTGCAGGTGCTCGACCCGGCCGCCCTCGAGCCGGTACTGCAGGCGCGCTGGAGCGGACTCCGCGACGCGCTGAGCCGGGGCGACGTGCCGGCGGCGGTCGCTCTCTTCGCGGGCGCCTCCCGGGACGCCTATCGCGATCAGCTCACCGCCCTCGCCGGGGTCGGCGCGCTGCCGCAGGTGGCCGCCGACCTGGGCGCGATCGCCCCGGTCAAGGTGCTCGACCGGGCCGCTGAGTACGAGCTGCGCGCGGTCCAGCGGGGCACTCTCTACTCCTTCCACGTTCTCTTCGTCATCGACACGGACGGCATATGGCGACTACGCGTGTTCTGATCGGAACTGTCGTACTCGTACTCACGCTGCTGCTGAACGGGGCGCCCATTGCGGCGCAAGAGGACGATGGCCCGCTCCGCCCCTCGGCAGGGCCCTACCGGGGCGTGGTCGTCGACGACAAGACGGGCCAGCCGCTGCCCTCCGCCGCGGTGATCATCCTGTGGCAGCGCCTCGACGACCAGGTTCAGGGCCTGCGGCGCCTCTCGGGAGCGCGCGAGGTCTTCACGAATGAGCACGGCGAGTTCGTGCACGATGTGGCGAGCGTGGAAGGGCGCCTGCCTCCGCGGACCTTCGCCCCACGCATCGTGATCTTCCGCCCCGGCTACGCCCCGCTGCCGAGTCGGCCGCAGCTCTTCCCGCCGGGCGTCGCCGCCGCGCGTTTCGCGGAGGCGGGGGCGGCGGCTCGGCTCACCCCAGTCACGGACTACGCGGATCGCGCGGAGGCCTTCAATACCTTCGTCGCGATGCTGAGCGCCGCGCAGCTCTTCCCCGCGACGGAGTTGGCGGAGACGTCGGAGTTGATCCGCTTCGAGCTCGAAAGCTTGGGCGCGCGGCCGCTGAAGCCGGCTACTGGGGGTGGGCGGTGAGTGCTGGGTTCCGGTTTGTCGCGCTGTGCTGCGCGCTCGTCATCGTCGGACCGCTTGGGGCTTGGTCGCAGGAGAGCCAGGGATGGGACCGATACCTAGATCGACCGCGGGCGCCATACCGGGGGCAGGTCGTGGACGCCCAGACCAAGGCTCCGTTGGTTGGCGCGGTTGTGGTGGCCCTCTGGTGGCGAAACCGCGTCTATCCGTTTCACTCGGTCGCCGAACACTATGCGGTTCGCGAGACCGTTACCGATGCGGAGGGGAGGTTCTTGCTGGATGTGAAGGATGTCGAAGAAAGCGCTCCCCGGAGGACATATCACCCAGAGTTCCTGATCTTTGAGCCTGGGTATGGTTCGTATCCGAGAAAGCACGTGTCCCCCACAGGATTCACGGGGGGCATATTCGAGGGGCGTGGAGCGGTCGTCGAACTGCCACGTCTCGTAGACCCGTCTCGTAGACCGGGAGGATCGACGGCAGCATCTGTGGCTCTTCGGACCGTATAGCTACTCGGACAAGCCGTTTAGGGATCTTCCTCAGTTGATGCGCCAGATCAATGCGGAAAGAATCGCAATTGGACTCGAACCATACTCACGGGAGTAGCTATGAGACGGAATGTGTTACTCGCGATGCTCTTGGTCATGTCCCTGCTGTTGCCTGCCACGGGAGTTGCCTACGAGGTCCGGACACACGAAGACCTCACCAGGAGTGGTGGTAAAAGCTCGACGTTGGATGAGGTCCTCCGTGTCCGGCTTGGAGTGAGCAACGGCCTGGATACGATCATTCGCGGCCAAGCGTTGACGGAATGGCTCGCTCAAGGCGGTCGCCGCGAGGACGAGTTCCTCCGGTTCTTGAATCACTTCCATAACCCGCTCGCAGACTGGTCGGCGGCGGGCTTGCTGGGTAGTGTCGGCCAATCGGCCGTTCTCTGGGGCCAGAATACGGCGCTGTCGGGCTGGTCATGGCAGGACGTGCGCAGCACGTACTTCGAGGCGCTAACGCGGTCAATTGCCGCCGATCGAGAGACAAGCCTGGCGCGCGCATTTGAAGGGCTCGGTCATCAGACACATCTCGTCCAGGATGCAGCGTCCCCTGCCCACACCCGGAATGACCCTCATGCCCTGTACAACTACGAGTCCCTGGTCGATCAAGTTCGACGGCAAGACCAGAATGCTTTTGCTTCATGGCTGGGTGGATCGCCCGATGCGCCTGGAGTTCCCGACGCAGGTTGGCGAACGCTCGACAGCAATCCACTGGCCCCGGTGGCGACGGCCCGGTTGATCGACACCGACCGGTATCTCGGCGGGAACCCAGCGGTCACGGCGGGCGCGCTCATCGGGCTGGCCGAGTACACGAACGCGAACTTCTTCAGCGAGGATCGGATCTTCACGGAGAACGAGGTCGACCCGCTGAAGCGGTTTCCGTATCCCAATCGGGCGAGCGTGATCGAGCAGGACTTCGACGTGAGCGTCCGGGGCGCGACCGTCAAGCGGCGCTACTTCGTGAAGACCGCCGACGGCGCGACGGGCTATCGCCTGGCCACCGTCGGGCTCCTCCGCGACTACCAGCAGCGCTTCAACCTGGACCGGACGCGGTTCCGCGAGAGCCCCGCGCTGGATGAGGGCGTCTATCGCGACTATGCGGCACGCCTGGTGCCTCGGGCCGTCGCGTACTCGTCGGCTCTCCTGGACTACTTCTTCCGCGGACTCCTGGTCCCCTTTGGGAACGATCGAGCGTTCGGGTTCGTGAATGGCAATGACGAGGCCATGGACGGGACGTTCACCCTGTACTACGACGATGCGGGCGAGGTGCGGCGCCCGGTGCCGGGCGCCCAGTGGACGAGGACTTTGGCGCCATTCGGAGTGGTCGAAGACCTCAACGTGTCGCCACCCAGTAGCCCACCGGCCAAGGAGCCGGGGAAGTACATGCTGGTCTTTCGCGGGGCCCTCGGGAGTGAGCGGGACGCGGTGGTGGGGCGCCAGGTCCTCATAGACTCGGTGATGATGGCGCGCCTGGTCAAGCGCAGCGACGGGACGCCGCATCGCGGGGCCGCTGTCCAGGCGATCGACGTGCAGAGTGGGGCGGTCCTCGCGTCAGGTGTCACCGACCAGGACGGGCGGGTTGAGCTGGCCTGGAAGCCCGGCAGGACGGTCCTGTTCATGCCGAGGATCAACTTCTTCCCAATGTACTGGGCCGGTGCGAGCACCTTCTCGAGCCGCATCGAGGGCGGGCGGATCGTCCAGGCGACGGACCTGGATGCGCAGCGACAGGTGACGATACCCGTGCCACTGATCCTGGCCGCTTGGCCTGAGCGCGTCGAGGCATGCACGGAAGCGCCGCTCTTTACACATCAGCCGAACGGGTTCTTCCGGCGGACCGTTCTGCTGGGCGACGGACTGGCCGACTTCGTGAACGTGCTGTACGGGGTCAATCTCATCACGTTCATCCGGGACGACAACGGGCAGGAAACCGAGCTGTGCGGTAACACATCACTCGGGTGCGTGGATCCTCGAGCCGCATTCGTCGCCGAGGACACCAACCGGGTCGGACAGGTCGTGGGACGTCTCGTGCGCGACATGTTTGCCCGGCACGTACGGCAGATCATCAATGCGGAGGGCGGCGAGCCGGTCGGTCAGCCCATCTGCGACACGGAGTACGCCGAGGTCGAGATCGTCCCCGTCACCGTTGCCGAGGAGTAGCCGTTGACTCACCGGGAGCGCCGTCCTAGGATGGCGCTCCCGGATCGAGCGTGACCAGCCAACTTCTCCTCGTCTACGTGCTCGCGATCGGTCTTTTCTTCCCCGCGGCCACCGTGAGCGGGGCGCCGCTGCCGGAGCGAACGCCACCCTCGGGCTTTGCCTCCGTCAACGGCCCGACCAGTGGCCGCACCCTTGCCGGCACCTTCGGCGGCAACGCCCGCTCCGCCGGCGCGGTCCTGGGCGGCATGCTGGGCGCCCTCCGCGGGTACTTCGACGGCGCGCCGGCGGTCTCGAGTGCCGTCGGCGATCCCAACGACCGCGGCATCATGGCTTTTTTCGACGCGCGCCTGCAGGGCACCCCGGTGCGCGGCGCGGTGATCGTGCAGCTCAACGACGGCGGCGGGGGCGGCGTCGCCATCCTCTTCGACCGCCCCGCGGACATCGCCCGCTCGTTCCCGGTCATGGCCCGCCAGCTCGGGGCCATCCAGGTGCCGGGCGGGGGCCAAGCTCAGCGGCCGGTGCAGCTTCAGCAGCAGACCACGCCCGACGGCAAGGCGGCCATCGGGGTGCCGGCGGGCTGGCGCATCAGCGGCTACGGCAACGGCGCGGTCGATGTGGCGGGCCCGCATGGCCAGCAGGTCGACGTGGGCATCTACCTGCCGATCATGGTGCGGCCCAGCTTCGTGGAGCCGGTCGCCGGGACGATCTATCTGCCTTTCATCGCGGACCCGGCCGCGGCGGTGCCCGTGGTGAGCCAGGCGCTCTCGCAGCAGACGGTCGCCCGCGGCGGGCAGGGGACGACCAACGTCGAGGTGCTGGAGCGCTACAACACGCCGCCGCCTACCGGCGCGGGCCAGGCCGCCTATCTCTTCGCGCGCTCGCGCATCGGGGGCCGGCCGTACTATCATTTCGCGCTCGTGAACACGGCCCCCATCGACAACAACTCCTGGGCCTACTACTACTCCACGGTGGCCGCGCCCGACGGCGTCTTCCAGCGCGACTTCACGCTGATGCTGAACGTCTGGCGCTCGTGGTCGCTCAACCAGCAGATGCTGCGCGACCGCCTGCAAGACGCGGCCATCAAGATGCGCCAGACCGGGGAGATCCTGCGCTCGGCCGCGCGCGGGCAGAGCGACGCCTACGACCGCGCCAACAAGGGCTTCAGCTACTACATGCGCGGCCTCGAGGTGCTCGAGAATAACCAGTCGGGCGCCCGCGCCAACTTCGACCGCGACTACGCCGACTCGCTGGTGAAGTCGGACCCGCTCAAGTACCGCCTGGTGCCGCCGAGCCAGTACCGGACGACGGACTAGGCGGCGTCCGCGCCGCGGGCACGATAGCGCGCGTACGCGCCGCTCTCCAGATCCCGGCGGTCTTCCTCGAAGGCCCTCCGCAGCGCCCGCTGCGCCACCGCCCGGAAGAGAGGAGCGATCAACCGCTTCACGCCGCGGGCTGGGATCTCGAAGGTGACGTAGACCACGGCGAGGTTCCCATTCCCCGAGAATCGGTAGAGCACGCGCAGGCCCCAGTTCGTGCCCCCGACAGCCTCGGACTGCAGGCTGCCATCCGGGAGCCACGTGTTCAGCAGGTCGTCCGCCTTGCGCATGCCGAGCAGGGTGACCTCCTGACGGTAGCGGCACTGGCGCTCGTCCTGGGCGACCACGGTGAAGCGGACGCCGGAGTGCACGCGCGCCGCCGCATGGTAGGCCGTGTCGGCGAACTGCTCCCGGACCTCCTCCAGCGGCCGCTTGATCGCGCCCGACGAGGTCACCCGGATGGTACCGGCCATGGTGAGAGCCTCCTATATCCAGGCTTACGATCAGCCCACCCGGCCGGATTCGTCGACTACGCCCCCTGGCTGTCTATAGTAGAATCCCGCCCGTGGCAGCGCCCCAGGGCATCGACGTCCACGCGCACTTCTTCCCCGAGCGCTTCCTGCGCGC
>WNFK01035643.1_pt1 | contig 10255 bp, 11 predicted proteins | sample 5400281 | NCBI WGS metagenome assembly WNFK01 (sample SAMN13153350, study PRJNA577476) | soil metagenome | isolation source: 20 cm soil on Douglas fir-dominated hillslope | place: USA:California | collected 2013-09-17
GAGCACGTTCGGGATACAGCGGGGGACGCAAAGTCCGCCGATCTCTTCCGCGAAGAGGGGTCTAGTATACGCGTCGGCGAAGGGCGGCGGCGGGCTATGATTGGGCGGCTAATGAGGGATCGACCGATGACGGACAGGCGACGCGGAGCCAAGAAAGCAGGCAAGAAGGCCACGGCGCGCCCGTCGGCGCGGCCCGGAGGCCCCGGCCCGCTGAGCGGCGTCACCGTGCTCGACCTGAGCGGTTACATCGCCGCTCCCTATGGCTGCACGTTGCTGGGGGATCTGGGCGCGGCGGTCATCAAGGTCGAGCCGCCCGAGGGTGACAATCTGCGCAACTACCCGTCGACCCTCGCGGGGGAGAGCCGGGCCTTCCTCGGCGTCAATCGGCGCAAGCGCGGGATCGTTCTCGACCTGAAGCAACCCGACGGGCTCGCGGTCCTGCGGCGGATGGTCGAAGCCGCGGACGTGCTAGTGCACAATTTCCGGCCCGCGGTTCCCGCCCGGCTCGGCATCGACTACGAGCGGATGAAGGCGATCAATCCGCGCCTCATCTACTGCGCGCTCACGGGCTATGGCGAGCGGGGCCCGCTCAAGGACCGGGCCGGCTACGACCAGGTCTTGCAGACCATGACGGGGATCTGCGTCGAGCAGGGGAAGCCGGGAGACCCCGCCATCGTCTACGGATCCGCGGTGGATTTCTACGCGGCCTCCATGCTGGCCTTCGCGGTGTCCTCGGCCTTGTTCGAGCGCAGCCGCACCGGCGAGGGCCGCCAGGTGAAGGTGTCGCTGCTCCGCAGCGCGCTGGCCATGCAATCCGCCCGTCTCGTGTGGGCGGAGGGCGAAGGGCGCGACGTGGCCCGTGATCTGCGCTCGGGCGGGATCAGCGGGCTCCATCCGACGAAGAGCGGCAGCCTCTACATCTCCGCCAACGCGCCGCATTTCTGGACGGCCCTGTGCGAGCTGACCGGCCTGCCCGAGCTGGCCGCCGATCCGCGCCTGGACACGATGAAGAAGCGCGCCGCGCACACGGCCGAGATCGTCCAGAAGATCCGGGCCGCTCTCGCCACCCGGACCGCCGTCGAATGGGAGGCGCATCTCGGCGATCGTGTCCCGTGTGCCGCCGCCCGCACCGTGGAGGACATGTTCGATCATCCGCAGGTGGAAGCGGAGGGGATCCTCGCGAGCTTCGAGCACCCGCGCCTCGGACGGTACCGCGCGCTCGCGCGCCCGGTCGACATCGGGGCCGGTCCTCCGCCTCTCCGCGCGCCGGCCTTCGGAGAGCATTCCCGGGACATTCTCGCCGGCCTCGGGTACCACGATGCGGAGATCGAGCGTCTGTGCAAGACGGGGGCGGTGGGCGCGCCGGTGAAGGAGACCGACGCCTGAGCGCCGTGGCCTTCCTGATGCGCAGCAAGCTCTTCGTGCCCGCCTCGCGGCCCGAGCTGTTCGCGAAGGCGCTGGGCGGCGAGGCCGATGCCCTCTCCTTCGACCTCGAGGACGCGGTGCGGGAGAGCCGGAAGGTCGAGGCGCGAAGCACGCTCCAGGCATTCCTGAAGGAGAGAGCCGACCAGCCTCGCGACAAGGTCATCATCGTGCGGGTGAATGGATTGCGGACACCGCACTTCGAGGCCGACGTGGCCGCAGTGACCTGGCCGGGCGTGGACATGATCAACCTGCCCAAGCCCGAGTCTGCCGATGCGATTCGGGCCGCGGCGGCCACGCTCGCCCGCTACGAGAGGGAGCACGGGATCACGCGGCCCATCGGCATTCTCGCGAATATCGAGTCGCCGCGAGGCTTAAGGCTCGCCGCGGAGATCGCCACCGCCGACGCGCGGGTGGCCGGGCTGCAGCTCGGTCTCGGCGATCTCTTCGAGCCCTCCGGCATCGATCGGAAAGATGCTCAAGCGGTTCACGGCGTCCAGCTCGCGGTGCGAATCGCGGCGGCGGAGGCCGGGCGGTGGGCGTGCGACACGGTGTACGCGGCGGTCAACGATCCGGAAGGATTCACCCGCGAGGCCGAAGCGGCGCGACGCCTCGGCTATATCGGGAAATCCTGCATCCATCCCACCCAAGTTCCCCTGGCCAACGCGGTGTTCCGGCCCAGTGACGCGGAGATCGCGGCCGCCACGCGTGTGGTCGACGCCGCACGCGACGCGGACGCCCGCGGGGTGGGCGCGTTCCTCGTGGATGGCCGCATGATAGATCTGCCCTTCATCGAGCGTGCCGAGGCCATCCTCGCCGCCGCGCGCCGGCTGGGCCTGTTGCCTGTTTCCTGACACTCGATTCTCGTTGCACCCTCGACTACCATAGCCGCGCCGCGGAGCAGGCAACCGCAACCTGGCGTCCGACCGGGCGCCCAAGGAGAACGCGATGTCACGAGGGCTTGCCGAAGGTGTCGTGTTGGGATTGGCCGTGGTGGGCGGCGTGACGGGGGCGTGGGCGCAGGGGCTGATCGGCATGCAGAAGCTGTCCGCCCCCCTCGCCAACGAGCTGGTCGGTGAGTCGGTGGCCGCGTGCGCCCAGAAGGGTTACACAGTGACGGCGGTCGTGGTCGACCTCGACGGTGTTCGCCAGGCCCTGCTCCGCGGCAACGGCGCCCCTGTGCACACTCTCGACAGCGCCTTCTACAAGGCGTACTCGGCGGCCTCCCTGACTCTCCCGCGCAAGGAAGACAGCACGAGGACGGTGGCCGAGCGGATGGCCAAGAGTCCCGCGACCACGGTGCCGCAGACCCCGCTGCCCAACGTCACGTACGGGGTGGGCGGAGTGACCATCATGGCGGGGGGAACCGCCATCGGCGGCATCGGGGTGAGCGGGGCTCCGGGCGGCCAGTTCGACGAGGAATGTGCTCGCGGGGCCCTCGACAAGATCAAGGACCGGATGAAGTAAGCGGGCGGGCTCAGTCCGCCCTCAACGCGACCTGGCCGCGCGCACGAGCAGGAAAGTCGGCCGCCGATACTCGTCGACGAAGTCGGGGCGCCGGCGGAGCGTGGCCTCGTCCGGAACAGGTTCGAGGACGCGCTCCACGGCGAGCCCGGCGTCGACGAGCCCGTTCAGGAGGGTGGCCACGGTGCGGCGGTACTGGCGCACGCCGTTGACGAACCAGTGCTGGTCGCGCCATCCCTCATCGGCGTAGCGATCGAGGGCCCAGTGCATCCGGTTTCCATCGCTGTCCAGGGCCCAGCCGGTCGCCGGATCGATCGCGGTATAGATCGGATGCTCGGTCGAGTAGACGAGGACACCGCCCGGGGCCAGCCACTCCGCGATGCGCCGAACGAGCCCCGCATAGTCCTCCACGTAGTGGAAGGCGAGCGAGCTGACCACGAGGTCGAAGCGATCGGCGGGGAAGGTCACGCGCTCGATGGCGTCGCGGAGATAGGTCACGCGCGGATGCGCATGCGTGGTGGCGGCGAGTTCGAGCATGCGTTCCGAGATGTCCCCCCCGATCACCTCGGCCGCGCCTGCCTCCGCCAGGTGCTCGGCGAGCTGGCCCATGCCGCAGCCGAGATCGAGCACGCGCTTGCCCTCGAGGACGGGGAGAAGCCGCATGAAGTGGGCGTGCTCGGCGGCCTGCGTCCAGCCCGCCCCGAATCGCTCGAGGCGTGAGTAGCCGGCGAAGAACTCCGGGTCGTCGTAGATATTTTGCGGAGAGCTCATCGCCGCCCACCGAACAGCCGGGCGAGGCAGTCGCGCCACGTGCGCCGCGGCGGCGCGAAGCTGATGCGTCCCGGACCTGCCTGTATCTCGAGGGCCAGCGGAGGAGCGGGCGGCCAGCGGATCGTCACGGTGGCCACATTGCCGCCCGCGCCCGTGCGATATGTCGCGGCGACCCACGCACCGGCCGAAGGTGTCTGGCCATGCCGCCCGTTGCCGAAGCGCACGGTGGCTGATCCTTCCGCGCCTCGGTCGACGACATAGACGTGATCGCCGGGCCCGGAGCTCTCGAGAGATGCCACTTCGCGCCAGGGCGAGGCACCGATGGTCACGAGCAGGCGCGAGCGGGTCTCGAGATAGGTTTCCCCGGCCAGCCGGGACTGGTATTCGGCCAGGGTGTCGCCGAGGAAGGCGAGGAGCTCGATGAGGGCGATCGACGGATCGTGCTGATTGCCGTCGTACCACGGGAGCTCACGCCGCACGATCGCCTCGAGGTCGTGGACGAGCCGCTTCAGGCGATCATCGTCCAGGCCGCGGGCGGTCTCGCTCATCCCGATGTCTAGAGCGCGCGCACGGCGCGGAGGACGTCCCCGGGATCCGGGCGAACCTGGAAGTTCCGGCTGACCGAGAACCACCGCACCACGCCGTCCTGATCCAGCACGACGGTGGCGGGTCGGGGCACGTCCTGTCCGTCCGGCCCTCCGCGCTCGTGCACGAGGCCGAAGCGGCGCGCCACCGCGAGGTCGCGGTCGGCGAGAAATCGATAGCCGAGGTGGAGCCCTTCGGCCACCTTCTGGCTCTGCTCGTTGGGATCAGGCGAGATGGCCACGATCTCCACGCCGCTCTTCTCCGCCTCCGACAGCTGCGCTCCAAGACCTTGGAGCTCCGCCATGCAGAACGGTCACCAGTAGCCCCGGTAGAAGACGATGACCACCGGCTTCTTGCCGCGATAGTCAGCGAGCGACACCGGGCGGCCCGTGGCATCGGGCAAGGTGAAGTCGGGCGCACGCTCGCCCACGTGAAGAGCCGTCGGCGTGGCCGGCACGCGGGCGGCGACGAAGTTGAACCACGCGCCCGCGACGAGAACAAGGCCCATGAAGCCGAGGACGAGCCAGGCGGGCCAGCGCCGGCGCTGGGCACGAGCCACCCCGAGCGCGGCCAGGGCCGCGGCCAGCGCGAAGGCGATCACGTAGCCCTCGGGATGATTGCGGATGATCGCGACCGGGAAGAGAAGCACGTAGGCCGCCACGGCTCCGATGGCGACGAGAACGCTGAGTAATAAGAGGCGGGCCGAGGTGCTCATTCGACGATTCTGCCACGGGCCCGCTTCGCCGGCCACTTGTCACCCGGCCGGCCCACGAGAAATATGAGCGGCTCCGAGGAAGGGTTTGGTATCAAGGAGGGAGATGGCCACCGCTCTCGTCGCCAAGCCGCCCGCCGCCGAACCGAAGGCTGTCGTGTCCGCCGCCGAGATGGGCTCTCGCCAGCGGGAAATCTCGGTTTCCGAGTTCTTCACCAAGAATCGTCATCTCCTCGGCTTCGACAATCCGAGGAAAGCCCTTCTCACCTGCGTCAAGGAAGCGGTGGACAACGCGCTGGACGCGGCCGAGGAGGCGGGCATCCTGCCCGACGTGGTGGTCACGTTGGAGGTCGCGTCGAGCGACGGCACCGCGCCGCCGCCGGCCAGCCAGGCCACGCGCTTCCGGGTCACCGTGATCGACAACGGGCCGGGCATCGTCCGCCACCAGATACCGCCGATCTTCGCCAAGCTGCTCTACGGCTCGAAGTTTCACCGGCTGCGCATGAGCCGGGGGCAACAGGGCATCGGCATTTCCGCGGCGGGCATGTACGCCCAGCTCACCACGGGCAAGCCGGTGCAGATCACCTCGCGCACGGGGGCGCGGGCGGCCGCCCACTACTTCGAAGTCCAGATCGACACCAAGAAGAACGAGCCCCGCATCTTCGAGAGCAAGAAGATCGACTGGGAGCATCCGCGGGGCACCCAGGTGACGCTGGAGATCGAGGGCCGCTACCAGAAGGGCCGCGCTTCCGTGGACGAGTTTCTCGAGCAGGTGGCCATCGCCAATCCGCACGTGAAGCTGGTCTACCACACCCCGGAAGGGGAGCAGCGCGAGTATCCCCGCACCATCGAGGAGCTGCCCCCCCAGCCGCGCGAGATCAAGCCCCATCCCTACGGCATCGAGTTCGGCATTCTCCTCCGGATGCTCCACGACACGAAGAGCCACTCCCTCGCGGGGTTCCTCGCGGGCGACTTCAGCCGTGTCTCGTCCGCGGTGGCCCAGGAGATCTGCCATACCGCCAAGCTGTCGCCGGAGGCGCGGCCCCGAAACGTTCACGGCACGGACGCCGAGGCGCTCTACAAGACCATCCAGGCGACCAAGATCATGGCGCCGCCATCGAACTGCATCTCGCCCATTGGCGAGAAGGCCATCCTCCACGGCCTGTACAAGCAGATCAAAGGCGAGTTCTATACCGCGGTGACCCGCCCGCCCTCGGTGTACCGCGGCAATCCGTTCATCATCGAGGCGGGCCTGGCTTTCGGGAAGGGACCGGACCAGGCGCCCGCCACCCCGGACGCGCCCGCCGTCCCCCTCGCCGAGGGCGAGCAGGTCGACGACGACAACGAGCTGGCCCGCGTCATTCGCTACGCCAATCGCGTCCCGCTGCTCTACCAGCAGTCGGCCTGCGCCACCTTCAAGGCCGCGCTGGAGACGGCGTGGCGGAACTACGGAGTGACCCAGTCCCGGGGAGCGCTTCCCGCCGGGCCTATGGTGATTTTCGTGCACATGGCCTCGGTGTGGGTGCCGTTCACCAGCGAATCCAAGGAAGCGATCGCCGACTACGACGAGATCAGGAAGGATATCAAGCTCGCCCTGCAGGAATGCGGGCGGCGGCTGGGCATGTTCCTGCGCCGGCGCGAGCGCGCCAAGAGCGAGTTCCGCCGCCGCAACATCTTCGAGCTCTACATCGAGGAAGTCGTGGAGGCCTGCGCCCGGCTCAAGGGCGGCAAGCTGCCCAAGGAACGGCTCAAGGCCCAGCTCCAGAAGATCGCCTTGAAGCGCACGGGGGGAACCCGAACCGACGAGATCCTGGGCCACGAGGGCGGACCGGAAGGCCTGCCCCATTCGATCATCGTCACTCCCGACGGTCCGGAAGGAGAAGCTCCGGTTCTTCCCGGCGCAGCATCGGTCGAGGCCGCATCGCCGGAAGAGGCTCGGCCGGAAGCGGACAAGCCCGCGCCGCGGCGCGGGAAGGGCAAGGCGACCAAGACAGTCAAAGCCAAGACAAAGACGGCCAAGGGTAAGCCCAAGGCTAAAACTGCCAAGCTCAAAACTGCCAAGCCCAAGGCGAAGACTGCGCAACGTCGGACGAAGCCCCCCAAGCGCAAGAAGAGATAGAGGACGCCATGGCGAACGCGGCAGCCAAGAAGCCCGGACCGGTCGAGAAGAAGCTCATCAGCGTGGCCGACACGGTGATCACGGCGGCGGAGCGGAGCAAGGATCCCACCCTGGCCATTCCCGTGCGCAGCCTCGCCAACATCAACTTCAACGAGAAGCGCGGCATCATCGAGATGGGCCGACGGAAGCAGGCGCGCACCTTCTTCAACGTGGCCATGGCGAAGAAGTTCATGCAGACGGTGCTGGTGGCCGATGCGCTGAGCGAGCTGCAGCGGGCCGGCCTCACCACCTCGCTCCGCGAGATCTACTACCGCACCAAGCACACCATGAAGGGCTCACACGAGAACACCTTCGACAACCAGAACGAATCCGACCCGCTCATCGAGGATCTCGAGGTCACCCTGGCCGCCCTGCGCGAAGAGCTCCACGTGCGCGCGGAGAACGCGGGGAGCATCGTGGGGCCCGTGGTATTCGGCGACGACGGCGATCGGGTAGACTGCGCGCGCCTGGGCAAGGGCGGCTACTCCGTCCCCTCCATCGTGGAGCCCGAATACATCGAGATCCGTCGCTGCACGGCCGACTTCGTCCTCCTCGTCGAGAAGGGAACCCAGTGGAACCGCCTCTCCGAGGACAAGTTCTGGCGCCGCTACAACTGCGTCCTCCTCACCGGCAACGGCCAGCCGCCCCGGGGTGTCCGGCGCCTCGCCCGGCGCCTCCACGAGGAATACAAGCTGCCCGTGTACGTCCTCGTCGACAACGATCCGTGGGGCTACTACATCTACTCGGTGGTCAAGCAGGGCTCCATCAACCTCGCCTTCGAGAGTGAGCGCATGGCCATACCCAAGGCCAAGTTCATCGGGCTGTCCAGCGCCGATCCCGACCGCTACGGCCTTCCGCGCAACGTGGGCATCAAGCTCAACGACAAGGACATTGGCCGCGCCAAGGAGCTCACGAAGTATCGCTGGTTCCAGAAGAAGGAATGGCAGGAAGAGATCAAGCGGATGCTCGGGAGCGGCCTCAAGTACGAGCTCGACTCGCTGGCCAACAAGGACTTCCAGTACCTGACCAAGACCTACCTGCCGAGAAAGCTCAAGGAACAGGACTGGCTGGACTAGCTCTCGGGCGAGTCCGTGGAGTCCGCGCTATCCGCCGCGGATCACCGGCCCGCACGCCAGGCGAGCGCCGCTGTTCCCGGCCGGATCGGTGCGCAGATCGTCCGGGCCTTCGTGGACGACCAGGCTGGTCCCGTTGCCGTCGAGGAGCGACGCCGGCCCTTCCTTGAGGTTCACGCGCGAATTGGTCACCTCGAGATGGCCCTGGCCCGTCTCGTCCACGGTGATGTTGGGCAGATCGCCCGCGTGAGGGCCCTTCGGATTCGCTGAGCCGTGCTCGGTCTTGGCGGGATTGAAGTGCGGTCCCGCGGAGTCGAAGGTCGGCGGCTCGCAGCGCGCCGCCGCGTGGATGTGAACCGCCTTGATGCCCGGAGGCAAGCTCTTGACGTCGAGCAGGATACGCACGCCATCGTCCTGCTGCAGGAACACCGCGCTCCCCACGATGCGCCCGGTGGCATCCTTGAGGTTCACGCCGGCCGAGGGCGGCGGCGAGGTCACTCCGGGAATATAAGGCAGGCTGCACGAGGTCAGGGCGAGCGCGAGGACGATGATCCACGCCGCCGAGGCCGCCCCGGACACTCAGGCGCGCTCCATGACGACGATCGAGATCTCGCGCGGGGCGGGCGCCGGCGGCCAGCCCGGTGGTCGGCCGCGGGGAACGGGTGACGAAGCGGTCATGGGGCGTACCTCCGGGCGCCAGTCTGCCACGCGGCCTGTCCGTGACCAAGCCCTGAGCGAGAACTTCCCCCTTGACCGTGCCGTCGGCGATGTTGTACCAAGCGGGCACCGAGCACGAGGAACCGCCCCGCCCGTGGTACCAGGGCCAACCAGAGGAGAGCGCAATGACGCACAGACTCCTTCGACTGTTCACTCTGTTCGCGATACTGGGCCTGGTCGCCGTGGGCACCGCGGTCGCCCAGGAGTGCAGCGGCACCATCAGCGCCGACGAGGCGATGAAGGCGGAGCTGGCGCGCTATGCCGCCCAGACCACCAACGACTTCGCGGCCATGGACAAGCTGTTCGGCAACGACCTCACGTACAACCATTCCTCGGCGGCCAGCGACGACAAGGCCAAGTACATCGACGCCATGCGCTCGGGCCGCACGAAGTACCGCAAGATGACCCCGAATAGCGACGTGAAGACGCGCACGTACGGATGCATCGGCATCATCACGGGTACCGCCGTGTACGAAGTGACGGCGGGGGAGTCGAGTTCGTGTCGTGGCAGTCCACGGGTATTCCGAACCAGTAGCCGAGAAGGTCCCCGTCGCCCTCGGCTCGTCTGAAGGGACAGGCTAGACGAGCCGAGGACGATCGCCCTCCACGATGATCCGCCAAAGCACGCGGCTCTGGCTGCGGTCGTAGTCGCCGTGCGCCCGATGCATGGTGGCCCGGTCGTCGATGACCAGCACGTCGCCCTTCCGCCAGGCGTGGTGATAGACGATGTCCGGCCGGATCATCCGGTCGAGGAGCCCGCTCATGTAGGTGCGGCTCGCCTCGGGCGTCATGCCGCTGATGTGGGCGGCCTTGGAGATGTGGAAGTACACCGCCCTCGATCCGTGGATGGGATGGGTGCGCACCATCGGGTGCTCGATGGGCCGGCCGTACTTCTCCTGATCTTCCCGGCGAGTGTCCACGTGACCGTCCAGCCCATTGAAGGTGGTCAGCGACTCCAGGCGCCGGCGCTCGTCTTCAGGCAACGCGACATAGGCCGCGCGCATGCTCGCCACGCTGGTGCCGCCGCCCTCCGTCGGAATCTCCACCCCGTACAGGATGGTGGCGGCGGGCGGGCACTCGCGGTTGGTGTGGTCGGTATGCCACATCTCGGCGGGCTGCTGGCCGTTGCGATGCCAGATCAGCCCGATGAGCGGGAAGTCCGGCATGTTGTGCTGTGAGTAGTGCTGCTCCATGGGAGGCCCGAAGGCGGATGCCGCCGCGAGGTACTGGGCCGGGGTGAGGGACCGGCCGCGGAACACCAGAGCCAGGTGATCGGCGAGGGCGCGGGAGAGCTCAGCTCTGGTTGGCGGGTCGATCGGCGCGGCAAGGTCGACGCCGGCCACCTCGGCGCCG
>WNFK01196746.1_pt1 | contig 10253 bp, 10 predicted proteins | sample 5400281 | NCBI WGS metagenome assembly WNFK01 (sample SAMN13153350, study PRJNA577476) | soil metagenome | isolation source: 20 cm soil on Douglas fir-dominated hillslope | place: USA:California | collected 2013-09-17
GGGCTCGATGGTCCCGCCTCCGATCCATTCGTGAGCGTCCAGCTCCCGGCTGGTACCTACACGGTGGCCTTCGTGAGCTTCGCCAACGAGGGCCCGGGCCCCTTCGCCTACTGCCTCGAGCTGAACGGCCCCGCGACGTGCAACGGGACCAGCGTGCCGGCTCCGGCCTCGCTGCTCCTGCTCGGCCTCGGCGCCGGTCTCGCCGGCTTCGCCGGGCGGGGACGGCTGGCGCGGCTCGTCCGCTAGCCCCGACCGCTTCCTGTCGTCACGGGCGGCGCGCCGCGAACGCGGGCGCCGCCCGTGGGATTTTCAGCCGGCGAGGAAGTCCCCCACCACGCGGAGAAACTCGTCCAGCCGGTCGTGGTGCAGCCAGTGGCCGGCGCCGTCGATGCCGACCACGCGGGCGCGGGGGAAGAAGCGGGCACGGCCATCCTCCTCCGGATTGCCCGACCGGCTCTCCTTCCCATAGAGGAGCAGGGTGGGGCAGGTCACGCGCGACCAGAGATGCGCGATGTCCCGGCCGCGCATGTCGTAGGGAAACCACGCCCGCACGTAGTTGTCGAACTTCCAGCTGTAGGTCCCGTCCTCGTTCTGGTTGACGCCGTGCACGGTGAGGTGGCGCGCCTGCTCGGCGGAAAGGTGGGGATTTTCCTCCTGCATGCGCTTGAAGGCGTCCTCGATGGAGGCATAGCGGCGTGGCAGGCGCCCGGCCAGCATCCGCTGCTCGTGGATCCACTCGTCCATACGCTGGTCCATGGTCTTCTCGCCCCGCTCGGCGCGAACCTGGGGCGAGGGGCCGAGGCCCTCGATGGCCACGAGCCGTGACACCGTCTCCGGATAGATGCCGGCGTAGCGCAGGGCGATATTGCCGCCCAGCGAGTGCGCGACGATGGTGACGGGCGCCAGCCGTTGCTGGTGGATGAGCTGGGCGAGATCGTAGATATGCCCCGCCATGGTATAGCTGCCGTCCGTCGACCACTGGCTGTCGCCATGGCCACGCAGATCCGGCGCGATGACATGCCACCGGTCGCGGAAGGCGGCGGCGGTCCAGTCCCAGTTCCGGCAGTGGTCGCGGCCGCCGTGGACCAGCAGTAGCGGCGGCGCCTCGGGATTACCCCAGTCGACGTAGTGCAGGCGCAGGCGCTGGGAGAAATACGAGTGCGAGGCGGGGCCCGGCGCTCGATCGCTCCTCATCAGCGAAGAGGTCAGAAGTCGAGGAAGTCGCGGAGCGCGGCCAGCACCGCGTCGGGATTGTCCTCGTGCAGCGTGTGGACGGCCCGCGGGATCTCCACGAAGCGTCCCCGAGGCAGGGTCGTCGCCATGCGCTCCGCCACATCGCGGTCGAGCACGGTGCTCTCCGCGCCGCGCAGCACCAAAGTCGACGGCGTGACCGTCTTGAGCAATCCCCACCAGTCGATCTCGCCCGTGAAGCGGCGCTCCTTGACGCTCGGATGCCAGGCCCAGATGAGCCGGCCGTCCGCGCGCGTCTTGAGGCTGGTGGTCGCCACCCAGCGGTAGTAGTGGATGCCCGGATAGGGATTGCCCCGATAGAGATGCTGCGCCGCCTGCTCCACGCTGTCCCACGTCTCGGGCTCCGGCGGGCCGGATGATGGCTGGCCGGCGCGCTTGCTGATCTCGGGGCCGATGTCCACGATGACCAGCTTCTGCACCGCCTCCGGCCGCTTCGCCGTGAAGTAGATCGCGTTGCGCCCGCCCATGGAGAGCCCCACCAGGACGAGCGAGGTGAGGCCGAGCTGCGCGGTCACGCCGGTGAGATCGTCGAAGGCCGTGATGGGGCCGTAGGTCTCGGCGGGATCGCTCTCGCCGTGGCCGCGCTGGTCCAGCGCATAGACATGGAAGTGCGGCTGGAGCGCGATGCTCAGCGTGTCCCAGGCATGGGCGTGTCCGGTGAAGCCGTGCAGGAGGAGGAGCGGCGTGCGCCCCTCGCCACCCCAGTCCAGGCAGTGCAGGCGCAGGCCGTTGACGGTCAGATAGCGGTCGGCGGGCCGGAGGAGATTCATGAGCTGGGCCAAGAGTAGCGGGCCGGGCAGGATGAATCAAGGGTGCGATTGGCCCCCCGCGCGTCGCGTGCTAGACTCGCGCGCGTCGGGTTGCCGCGGCCAGCGCCGCGAGGGGAGGACGCCATGAGGCTCTTGAGCGACGCTGAGCTACGGGCTCTCGAACCGGCCGAGACGGCGGCCTTCCCGGGGCCGGTTCCCACCCAGATCGTCTCGAGCGACGAGTACTTCCCGTCGCCGCAGAGCGCCGAGCAGGCGCGGGTCGAGGCCCGCGTGAAGGCTCTCGGCGACGAGCTCGGGCGCAAGCGAGGGCTGTCGCGCCGCGCCTTCTTCCGCACCGCCAGCGGGATGGCGGCGGCCTACGTGGCCATGAACGAAGTTTTCGGCCACGTCTTCGACGCGAGCCTGGCCGAGGCCGCCGACATCGAGATGGCGGCGGAGCGCGCCCGAGGGCTCGCCGGGCAGTTCGTGATGGACACCCACACGCATTTCCTCCGCGACGACACGCGCCTGGAGGGCTTCGTCCGCCAGCGCGAGGCGGTCGGCCGGGCCGGGTGGAATCCCGATCTTGCCGGTAAGCCGCAGACACTTGAAGACCTCAAGTTCGACAATTACTTCAAGGAGATCTTCCTCGACTCGGACACCAAGGTCGCGCTCCTCTCCGGCGCGCCCTCCGAGGTGCCGCAGGACTGGTTCCTCACCAATGACATGGCGGCGGAGGCCCGCGCCAAGGTGAACGCGCGGCTCGGCGCGCGGCGACTCATGGCGCACGCGATCTTCACACCCGGCTACCCCGGCTGGATGGAGGAAGTCGACCGCGCGATCACCCAGCTCAAGCCGGACTCCTTCAAGGGCTACACCATCGGCGACAACACGCACAAGGACAAGAGCCAGCACCCGTGGCGGATGGACGATGAGAAGCTCGTCTACCCGGCCTACGAGAAGATGCAGAAGGCCGGCCTCGTCAATGTCTGCGTACACAAGGGGCTCTTCCCGCCGTCGCTGGATCAGCGGTTCCCGAGCCTCCGCCCCTTCTGCGACGTGCGGGACGTGGGCAAGGCGGCGAAGGATTGGCCGGGGCTCAACTTCATCATCTACCACGGCGCGTATCGGTTCCCGGGAGGCGGCAACCCGGCGGACGCGCTGGCCCAGTTCGATCGCGAGGGCCGCGTGGACTGGGTCACCGATCTCGCCGAGATTCCCGCGAAGCACGGGGTCGGCAATGTCTACGCCGACCTGGGCCAGCTCTTCGCCCAGACCACGGTGTCGCAGCCGCGAGTCGCCGCCGCCCTCATGGGCACCCTCGTCCGCGGCATGGGCGCGGACCACGTCATCTGGGGCACGGACGCCGTGTGGACGGGCGCGCCGCAATGGCAAATCGAGGGGCTACGGCGGCTCGAGATCCCGGAGGACATGCGCAAGGGGCACGGCTTCGCGCCGCTCGGTCCCGCCGACGGGCCCGTGAAGCGGGCCATCTTGGGCGAGAACGTCGCGCGTCTCTACGGGTTCCGGCGGGAGGCCGAGCTGGGCCGGCCCGGCGATCGGCTCGCCGCGCTCAAGGCCGACTATGAGCGGGCCGGCGGCGGGCGCTCGAACCTCCGCTACGGATACGTGTTGCCCTCACGCGCCTGAGCGGCGCCCGGCCGTCGCGGGGGTGGGGAGCTCGTCGGGGTCGATGGGGATCTCGATGACGGCGGGCTTGCCCGAGGCCAAGGCCGCGCGGACCGTGTCGCCGATCTCGTCCGGCGCCTCCACGTAGTAGCCCTCCGCCCCGAACAGTCGCGCGAGCTGGTCATAGCGCGGGTTCCCGATATCGCAGCCGATATAGCGTGCGTTGTAGAACGCCCGCTGGTAGGCCTTCTCCGATCCCCAGCAGTTGTTGTTCATGACGAGCGTCACCGCGTTGATCTGGTGGCGCACCGCCGTCTCCAGCTCCTGGACGTTCATGAGGAATCCCCCGTCGCCGTGGATGGCGAGGACGGGCGCCTCCGGCCGGCCGAGCTTGGCGCCGAGCGCCACCGGAAAGGCGAACCCGAGGCCGCCGAGGTCCAGCGGCGTGAGGAAGGTGCGCGGCCGCGCGAAGGTCAGGCGGTCATAGCCGTAGGCGGGGGCCGCGCCCGCGTCCAGCGTGACGACGGTGTCGGGGGGCAGCGCCTTGCGCAGCTCCGCGTAGACGCGCTGGGGCTTGAGCGGACGCGCGTCGAGGCGGCCCTCGGCCTCGAGCCGCGCCTGGCGCTGTCGCCGCAGCGCGTGGGCGTCTTCCCGCCAGCGCGCGCGGTCGGCCGAGCCGCCGTCGCGGGCCAGGCGCTCCGCCAACGCCGCGCAGGCGAGAGCGGCGTCGGCCTGCAGGCCGACCGCCACCGGATAGTGGCGGCCGATCTCGCGCGCGTCGATGTCGACGTGGATGAGCGCGACCTCGGGGCGGATGGCGCGGTCGTCGAAGTGGCTCGTGAACTGGCCCAGCCGCGTGCCGATGGCGAGCAGCACGTCGGCGTGACGGCAGGCAGCGGCAGCCTCCGGCGCTCCCGCGCGGCCGAGCGGACCCAGGTAGAGCGGATGCGCGCTCGGCACCGCGTCGTTCCGCCCATAGGCGGTGATCATGGGGATGCCGTGGCGCTCGGCGAGCTCCAGCACCGACTGATTGGCGTTCGCGCGCGTGACGCCGCCGCCCACCAGGAGCAGCGGCCGCTCCGCCCGGCGCAGGAGAGCCACCGCTGCCTCCACCGCGTCCGGGTGCGGCGGCGGTGGCCTGGTGACCCGATACGCGTCGGGCGCCATCGGAGAAACCTCCAGCTTCTGGTCGTTGAGCACGTCGCGCGGGATCTCGACCAGCACGGGGCCGCGGCGTCCGGTCATGGCCGCACGCAGCGCGGTGCGGAGCAGCTCGGGAATGCGCGCGGGCCGCGTCACCTGCAAGGCGAGCTTGGTGACCGGTCGGAACATGCCGACGAGGTCGTATTCCTGGAAGGCGTCCTTGCCCTGATGGTCGAGGGGTACGCCGCCCACCAGCACCACCACCGGGGAGTGAGCCACATGCGCGGCGGCCACGCCGGTGAGGAGATTGGTGGCGCCGGGGCCGCTGGTGACCAGGCAGACGCCGGGGAGATCCGTCACGCGGGCGAGGCCGTCGGCCATGAAGGCGGCGGCCTGCTCGTGGCGCACGTTGATGTACTCGACGCTTCGGTCATCGTAGAGGGCGTCGAGCACGTCGAGAAAGGTCGCGCCGACGATCCCGAAGATGTGACGGACGCCCTCCGCCTTGAGGAGCTCGACGACGGCGCGCCCGGCGGTCATGTCCGCCATGGGGGCCTCTCCCTAGTGCATGATGACGCCACCGGTCACGTTCAGCGCCTGGCCGGTCATGTAGCCCGCGCGCTCGGTGGCGAGGAAACCGATCACCTTGGCCACGTCCTCCGCCCGCTCCATGCGGCCCAGCGGAATCTGGGCCTCGCGCTGGCGGGTGAACTCCTCCGGCGAGAGGCCCAGGAGCTTCCCCTGCTCGCGCGCCACCAGCGTCCACATGTCGGTCTCGACGAACCCCGGGCAGACGCAGTTCACCCGGATCCCATCCCCGGCGTGCGCGAGGGCCAGGCTCTTGGTGATGCTGACCACCGCCGCCTTGCTCGCGTTATAGGGGAGGTTGGTCCGGCTGCCGATCTTGCCCGCCAGGGAGGCGAGGTTGACGATGCACCCGCGCTTGCGCTCGATCATGGCGGGCAGCACCGCCTGGCAGGCGAAGAAGAGCGCCCGGGCATTGATGCCGAGGACGGCGTCCCAGTGCTCCTCGGTGACCTCCAGGGTGGCTGCCGCGCGGTAGATGCCGGCATTGTTGACGAGGATGTCGATCTTCCCCAGGTCGGCGAGGGTTCGGGCCACCATGGACTCGAGATCGGCGCGCCGGGTCACGTCGGTGGCGAGGGCGACGGCGCGGCGACCGGCGGCCTTCACCTCGCCGGCGGTGCGCTCGGCCCCCGCCTTGTCCAGCTCGGCGACCACGATGTCCGCGCCGAGCCGGGCCAGCTCGAGCGCGGTGGCGCGCCCGATGCCGCGGCCCGCGCCGGTGACGATGGCGACCTGTCCGGCCAGCTCCATGGAAACGCTCCTCTCTACGCCGCGCCCGGCATGATGACCGTCTTGGCGCCGCGGCCGGCGCTGGCGTGGGCAAAGGCCTCGCTGATCCGCTCCAGCGGGAAGCGCCCGGTCACGAGCCGCTTGAGACCCAGCCGCGGCAGCAGCGCCAGCGCGCGGCGGAAGGCGGTGCCCCGGCCATAGGCGCCGTGGACGCTGATCTCGCGGAAGTGTACGTCGAAGAGATCGAGCGGCAGGCGGCTGCCCTTGGGGTTGACGCCGACGAGCTGGACGACACCGGCGGACCTGACCAGCCGCAAGGCTTCGGCGACGAGCTCCGGCTTGCCCACCGCCTCGCAGACGACGTCGGCGCCGCGCCCCTTGGTGAGCTCGCGCATCCGCTCGTCCAGGCTCTCGCGCGTGGGATCGATCACCACCTGCGCGCCCAGCTTGCGGGCGATGGCGCGCCGCTCTTCAAGTGGATCGGACACGATGAGGCGCTTGGCCCCACGTTTCCGGGCCATGGCCATGGTGATGAGGCCCATGATGCCGCCGCCGATCACCAGCACGGTGGCGCCGCGGGGCATCCGGTACATCTCGAGCCCGGACAGGCAGCAGGCGGCGGGCTCGGCGAGCGCGGCGGTGACGGGGTCGAGCCCGCGGGGCAGGGGATGCGTGCACGAGAGCGGCAGCGCCACCCGCTCGGCGAAGCCGCCGACGCGCGTGGCGCGCGGGCACTGGGAGATGCGGCCGTTGGCGCAGGCCGAGCATTGGCCGCAGCCGTAGGAGGGCTCGCAGGCGACCGCCCGTCCGATCATCCGCCGGCTCACGCCGCGGCCGACGTCACGGACGACCCCGCTGTACTCATGGCCCATGATGAGCGGCGGTGTCCACGGAAACAGGCCCTGGGTGGCGTGGATGTCGGTGCCGCAGATGCCGGCGGCGTGGACGTCCACCACCACCTGCCCGGGGCCCGCCACGGGCTCGGGCGCTTCGTCCAGGGTGAAACGGTCACCGCCTCGCCACGTCGCGACCTTCATGGGGCGCCGCCTTCCATGGGGGAGAGAATCATCACCTCGGCGGCGTCGAGGAGCGGCGTCTCCGGCGTGGCGATCTCGCCGTTCACCGCCACGGTGGCGTCGGCCGAGGCGTCGATGCCGATGAGGTCGAGGAGATCGGCCACCCGCGCGCGCGGGGGCAGCGCATAGCGCTGCGGCCCCTTCGCGCCCGGGGGCAAGAAGCGCCGGAAGCCCGCGAAGAATGTCACGCTGACGGTGACGGCGCCGCCCGCCGTCACCGATCCAGCCACACGTCCTGCATGCGCCCGTAGTTGTAGAGGGCGTTGTGGGGCACGAGATTCTTCACGTGCGGGTAGTGCGCGAAGTATTCCTTGCGCCAGCCGAGCATGGGCCGGGCCACGTCGGCCTCGAGCCGCTTCTGGATGTCGAGCACGAGCCGGAGGCGCTTGGCGCGGTCCAGCTCCTGGGACTGCAGGTCGATGAGCCGGTCCGTCTCCTCGCTGCAGTAGTCGGTGTAGTTGCGCGAGGACCCGCACTTGTAGTTTTCGAAGAAGTAGGCGTCGGGATCGTCGAAGCCCCCGGCGGTGAGATTGGCCCCGATCTGGAAGTCACGCCGGGCCAGGGCCGGGAACCACGCCGCGGAGTCCATCTGCTTCACGGTGGCCTCGATGCCGACCTGGTGGAGCTGGTCGGCCACGAAGGACGCCACGTCGAGATAGATCGAGAGGGTGCGGGTCGCCAGCTCCACGCGGAGGGGCTTGCCGCCGGGCCCGAAGCCGGCAGCGGCGAGCAGGCGTCGGGCCTCCGCCTTGTCGGTGGCGCTGTTGCGGTAGCCCGGCAGCGCCTTCAAGTCCCCATCGGAAAGCCCCCAGATCCCCAGGGGCTTCGGCATGAGGCCCGCCCCCACCACCGCGCCGCCGTGGCGCACGCTCTGGACATAGCCGTGCCGGTCCATGGCGAGGCTCACCGCGCGGCGCACGGCGGGATTGTCGAAGGGCGGGCGCTTGTGGTTGATCACCACGTTGTCGCTGCCGTTCTGGCCCACCTCGGTGATGACCAGGGCGGGCGCGCTCTTCTTGGCCGCCTCCGCCATGGCACGGGTCATCTCCAGCGGCACGAAGGCGTCGAGACGGCCGGCCTGGAGCGCGGCGAGACGGGTGCCGCGCTCGGTGATGACGATGTAGCGGATCCCGTCGAGATAGGGCCGCTCCGGGATGAAGTAGTCCGGATTCCGCTCCAGCTCCACGGACTGGCCGCGCTGCCACTCCTTGAACCGGAAGGGCCCGGTGCCGAGGCACTTCTGGCGCAGGTCACCCAGCGGCACGTGCGCCGGATAGATCGGGGAATAACCGGAGGCGAGCATGAGCAGGAGCGAGGGCTGCGGGCGTTTGAGCCGGAACACCACCGTATGCGGCTCCGGCGCCTCGATGGCCTCCACGTTGACCCACCAGTCCTTCCGGGGGCTGAGGCGGAACTTGGTGGGCGCCTCGGGCGCCTCGCGGGCCACGTCGAAGGTGTACTTCACGTCGCGTGAGGTCAGCGGCTTGCCGTCGTGCCACTTCACGTTCTTCCGCAGGAAGAAGACGAGGTTGCGGTAGTTGTCCTGCCAGGACCACCGCTCCGCGAGCTCGGGAATGACGGTATCCGCGCTCTCCAGCATCTTGAGCGGGTGGAAGAGGACGAGGTTCGAGTAGCACGGTGACATGGGCCAGACATTGGAGACCGTCGCCGACTCGTGGGCGAGTAGCCCCGCGGGAGGGCAGACCCCGGTGAGGAAGGCGAGGACGAGGAAGAGCCTGAGCGCGAGGGGAAGGGGAGAGGGCAAGGGCATGAGTGTCAGATGGGGAAGCGGCGCCGGAACACGCGCCGGATGAGGTACGGGTTGGCGCCGAGCTCATAGAGCCTGCCGATGTCTCCGGCGCTCAGCGCGGTCCGCTCGGCGTCACTGAGCGCGTGGCCGGCCATGTCCTCCTCGGTGAGGCTCTCCTTCAGCTGGTGCTGGCGCGCGATCGCGGTGAGCAGCTTGTTGAGCGCGTAGGAGATGACGATCACGGATGCACCCACACCGTCGCGCAGCCGGTGATCCACTCCGCCACCGGCTCGTAGGCGAGCACCTCGCCCTTCCACCCGGGCACGGCCCCCAGCAGCGCGATCCAGTTCCGGATCTCCTGGCCGCCGTTGCCGCCGTCTCGCTCGATCTCCTCCCAGGTGAGGCGGGCCAGCGGCGCCACGTCGCCGCGGGCGATGTGGTCGAGCACCCAGTGGTCCCAGTCCGGGTTGATGCGGCCGGTCTCCGGTGTGCCCACCCAGTGGGAGAGCCCACCGGTGGCGATCAAGGCCACGCGACCGGGGGCAGCGCGGCCACGCACGAACTCGCCCACGAAGGCGCCCACCTCGAGGCAGCGCCGGGTGAGCGGCAGCGGCGGCGCCGCGCAGTTCGTGTAGACGGTCACCAGGGGGATGGTGGCCTCGGGCAAGAGGAAGGCGAAGTCGATGCCGGCGGCGAGCCCCGCTTCGAGGAGCGCCATGGCCCACTCGGGATGGCCGCGCAGCGTGCGCGGCGTCAGGCGCATCAGCCCCGCCCCGCCCGGGCTCGGCGCCTGGTAGCTTCCGGCCAGGCCCACACAGAAGGCGGGGAGGTTGTCGTAGGCGAAGTTCTGCAGGTGGTCGTTGACGAACATGACGAGGAGATCGGGGCGCGCGGCGGCCAGCCGTCGGCGCAGCTCATGGAAGCCGGCGTAGAGCCGATCGCGCTGCTCCGGCCGCGAGACGTCCGGCTTCCCGGTGATGAGCGGGGCATGTGCGGTCAGCGCGGCAGCGACGATCTCGGCCATGAGGCCCTCCCCCTGTGACGACGGGGCCCACTTCAACATTGCCGCCGGTGGGTGTCAAGCTGCACGCCTGCATATATAATGACGCGCGTGAAAACGAACGGCGCGAGCGCCAAGGGACTCCGGCAGGTCGCCTACTTCGACTGTCCCGGCGGCGGCCAGGTGGTGGTGGACGGACACCTCGCTTGTATCGCGCACATGAAGGCCCCCCACGGCACGACCTTGGTCGACGTTCGCGATCCTGCCTCGCCCCAGCGCGTCGCAACACTCGAAGTCCCGCCCGGCACCCACTCCCACAAGGTGCGCGCCGCCAACGG
>WNFK01160406.1_pt1 | contig 10252 bp, 8 predicted proteins | sample 5400281 | NCBI WGS metagenome assembly WNFK01 (sample SAMN13153350, study PRJNA577476) | soil metagenome | isolation source: 20 cm soil on Douglas fir-dominated hillslope | place: USA:California | collected 2013-09-17
CCCGTCGTCTAGCCTGGCCCAGGACGCGACCCTTTCAAGGTCGAGATCGCGGGTTCGAATCCCGCCGGGGTCACCATCGTTCTAGCACTCAGACTCCCGGCCAGGAGTCTCCCGAGCGTCGCTTCGTCCGCGTATTCGTACGCGCACACGCTGTCAATCACGTACGGTGTGAGCGTGAGACGGCCTACAAGCAACTTCCTGTGCATCTGACGGCCTTGGATACCTCGGTCCCGCGACGTCACCTTGCGATCGACAGAACTCGCGGCAGACGCGGTCGTACGGACCTCGGGGGTCAACGCGACCGCCCACGCTGACTGCCACCCGATCCGTAGCTAGTGCCCGGGCCGTATCCATAGCTCGGATTTGAGTCGAGCAGTCGCTGCTGGCGGGTGCCCAGTTGGCCAGTGTATGGGTTCACACTCGGGTACGTGGACCAGTTGCTGGTGTAGTTCGAATCGGGTGCGGACCGCATGTGCGGCCGCACGTAGGCTCCGTCGCTTCGGTCGGATTCCTTCGCAGGAACATCGTCCTCGGCGAGGATTTGGCTAGCCCCCGAGGCCTACTGCTAGGAGAAGCGCTAGGAGCGATACCGCGAAGCGTTTCATCCAGATTCCCCATTCTGGAATATGTCGTGAGAGAAAAAGAACTTTGGGTCGTGGACACTACCCGCTGTCCGATGTGGTGTCAAGCGCGCGCGTGGCATGCGAGACGGCCCTTACGCTGAACCGGGCGCGTGCCTGACATCACAGTCGGTAGCGTACGAGAGTCGCCTTCGGCCGAGAGAAAGCGGAGAGGCCAGGGCTAAGGCTGACACTGTACCGGAAGTTCATCGAGCTGCATGGAGAGCGAATCTGGATCAAGAGTCAGGTGGGTGTGGGCTCGACGTTTCGAGGCCGGCAGCGCCGCGTAGCTGGCGGCCGGCATGAACCGATCTTCTTTCACCGTCGGCATGCCCAGGTCGAGGGGGGTCACCAGCGACGGGTCGAGGGGGGCGATGCTCGGGCATAGGACCCGGGTCCGGGTGGTGAACCGCCCGAAAGTTGAACAGGTGACTGACCACCCCCGCCACCTCTCCGGCTGGTCACCCTGATCGCGCTCCAAACCCGCGCCATCAGTTCCGGAAGTTGAAAGCGCCGCGGGCGGGTGTCGCCGTCTTTCACAAGTCACCCTGTTGGGCGGCCGGCGCTTTCATACATTTGCCGTTTTATTTCATAGATTGAATGACTTCCGGAACGCGGAGCCGCCCGCGCGTGGATCAGCCGTGCGCGGTCTCGATTGCGCGGGGTCCTCGGAAGCTTATTTGGCCATTGACAGATCGGGCTCAAAAGCATAGTTTCAGTGCATTTTCTCGGCGCCTGATTCGCCGTCCAGTGGGTGTCGGGCTCTTCTGGCCTGGGATCTGCATTGCGAAGCGCATCGGAGTCGACGTAAGCGGCGAAACGGCCGAGTAAGAGTGCAGTTGATCTCATTCATTTGGGAGCGATGATGCTCGACGTTGGAACGGTTCTGGCGGAGACCCGGGAGCTTCCTCCGTGTGGTCCCAATCTCGAGCACGACATTTCGTTCTTCGAGCTCGAGGAGGCCGCCCGAGGGAAGCCCGAGCAGCGTACCGGCGACGCCGTCAAGCCTGCCGAGGACCCCAACTGGCCGAAGGTCATCGACCGGGCCCAGGCGCTCCTCAACCGGAGCAAGGACCTTCGGGTTGCCGTCCACTTGACCCGGGGGCTCACGTGCACCGAGGGCATCCCTGGGCTCGCGACCGGTCTCAGCCTCATCCACGGACTCCTCGAGCGGTACTGGGACGGCATCCATCCGGTGCTCGAGACCGACCGTGATGGTGATCCCACCGAGCGGCTGAACGCGATGGCGCCGCTCGTCGATCCGGAAGTGATCCTGAAGGACCTGCGTGACACCTATCTCGTCAGCTCCCGCGAGCAAGGCCAGATCCGGGCTCGCGATATCGAAGTGGCGCTCGGGCGTCTGGCCCCGCCGCGGGCTGCGGACCCAAGCACGATCAAGCCGCTCGGCCAGCTCCACGCCCAGATCGGCGCGGCGTTCGCGAGCGACCGCTCGGTGCCCTCGGCGGTGCGCGAGGCACACGAGCACGCCGTCGCGATCCAGGCGCTCATCAACGAGCGCGTCGGCGCCTCCCGGGCGCTCGATCTCGCGCCCCTCGTGCAGCCGCTCGCGTCTCTGCTCGAGGCCTGCGATACGGCGCTCGGCGTGAAGAGCGACGCGGCCAAAGACGGTCAGGCGGAATCCGGCGACGGAGCGCGGCCGGCCATGACGGGCGAGATCCGGAGCCGCGACGACGCGGTGCAGATGCTCGAGCTGGTCTGCAACTACCTGGAGCGACACGAGCCCAGCAATCCGGCGCCGCTGTTCATCCGGCGCGCGCAGCGGTTGATCAAGAAAAGCTTCTTGGAAATCGTACGAGATCTGATGCCCGACAGCCTCTCGCAGCTCGAGAAGCTGGCCGGCGACGTCGACAAGACGTAGAGGAGGCCCGACATGGCGAAAGCCAGCAGCCAGAAGTTCATTGCCAGAAACCGCGCGCCGCGAGTCCAGATCGAGTACGACGTGGAGCTCTACGGCTCGGAGAAGAAGATCCAGCTTCCGTTCGTCATGGGCGTCATGGCGAACCTGTCGGGCAACCCGTCGGAGCCGCTTCCCGACGTGGCCGATCGCAAGTTCCTCGACATCGACATCGACAACTTCGACCAGCGCCTCAAGGCGATGAAGCCCCGGGCGGCCTTCCAGGTGCCGAACACGCTGACCGGCGACGGCAACATCATGGTCGACATCACCTTCGAGAGCATGGACGATTTCTCGCCCGCAGCGGTCGCCCGCAAGGTCGATGCGCTGAGCAAGCTCCTCGAGGCGAGACAGCAGCTGGCGAGCCTGGTGACTTACATGGACGGGAAGAGCGGCGCCGAGCAGCTGATCAAGAAGCTGCTGCAGGATCCGACGCTGCTCAAAGCCGTGGCGGCATTGCCGAAGCCTGACGAGGCCGCGGCGGACGCACCCAAGTCCTAAACCACTATTGACGAGGACACACTATGGCGACTGAGCAACAGACCGAGGGGCAGGGCGCAGGATTCGAGGCCACTGATCTTCAAGGGCTTCTCAACAAGGAGTTCAAGCCGCGGTCGGACGCCGCCAAGGAAGCGGTCGAGACGGCGGTGCGGACCCTTGCCGAGCAAGCGCTCGGGCAAACCACGCTGATCTCGTCGGACACGATCGGGACGATCGAGGCCATGATCGCCGCGCTCGATCGCAAGCTCAGCGAGCAGGTCAATCTGATCATGCATCACAAGGCGTTCCAGGAAGTCGAGAGCGCCTGGCGCGGGATCAACTACCTGGTCACGAACACCGAGACCGACGAGATGTTGAAGATCCGCGTGATGAACATCTCGAAGGCCGACCTGGGTCGAACGCTCAAGCGCTTCAAGGGCGTGGCCTGGGACCAGAGCCCGATCTTCAAGAAGCTCTACGAGGCGGAGTACGGCCAGTTCGGTGGCGAGCCCTTCGGCGCCCTCGTCGGCGATTACTTCTTCGATCACACGCCGCCGGATGTCGAGATGGTCGGCCAGATGGCGCAGGTCGCCGCGGCCGCGCACTGCCCGTTCATCGCGGGCGTGTCGCCCTCGGTCATGCAGATGGAGAGCTGGCAAGAGCTGGCCAACCCGCGTGACCTCACCAAGATCTTCACGACGGCGGAATACGCCCCGTGGCGGTCGCTGCGGGAGTCCGAAGATTCGCGCTACATCGGGCTGGCGATGCCCCGGTTCCTCGGTCGCTATCCCTACGGCAAGGCGAACCCTGTCGAGGAGTTCGACTTCCAGGAGGACACGGAAGGCGCCCGGCACGACAAGTTCACCTGGGTGAACTCGGCCTACGCGATGGCCGTGAACATCACGCGGTCGTTCAAGCTCTACGGCTGGTGCTCGCGCATCCGCGGCGTGGAGTCGGGCGGGTCGCTGGAAGGCCTCCCGGTTCACACGTTCCCGACCGACGACGGCGGCGTGGACATGAAGTGCCCGACCGAGATCGCCATCAGCGATCGGCGCGAGGCCGAGCTGGCCAAGAACGGCTTCATGCCGTTGCTCCATCGGAAGAACACCGACGTCGCGGCGTTCATCGGTGCGCAGTCGCTGCAGAAGCCGTTCGAGTACACCGATCCGGATGCCACCGCCAACGCCAACCTCTCGGCCCGGCTGCCGTACCTCTTCGCGGCGTGCCGGTTCGCGCACTATCTGAAGTGCATCGTGCGCGACAAGATCGGCTCCTTCAAGGAGCGCAACGAGATGGAGGCGTGGCTCAACAAGTGGATCTCGCAGTACGTCCTGAGCAATCCGGCGTCGGCCGGCGAGGAGACCAAGGCCAAGTATCCGTTGTCGGCGGCCGAGGTCACGGTCGAAGAGGTCGAAGGCAACCCGGGGTATTACAGCTCGAAGTTCTATCTCCGGCCGCATTACCAGCTGGAGGGCCTGACGGTATCTCTGCGCCTGGTGTCCAAGCTGCCGTCGGCCAAGGGCGGGAAATGAAGTATTGATTCGGGCGAGTCACGATTCACTAGCGGAGAACGCGGTGCGAGAGGAAGAGGAGACGATCCATGGCCGTTGATATGTTCCTCAAGATGGACGGAATCAAGGGCGAGTCTGTGGACGACAAGCACAAGGATGAGATCGACGTCCTATCGTGGAGCTGGGGCATGTCGCAGTCGGGCTCAGCCCACACGGGCGGCGGCGCCGGAGCGGGGAAGGTCAACGTGCACGACCTCTCGTTCACGAAGTACATCGACGTGTCGTCGCCGGACCTCTATCTGTCGTGCTGTAACGGCAAGCATCTGAAGGACGCGAAGCTGGTGGTGCGCAAGGCGGGCGAGAACCCCCTCGAGTACCTGATCGTGACGATGGAAGACGTCATCATCAGCTCGGTCTCGCCCGGCGGGTCGGGCGGCGAGGATCGCCTGACCGAGAACGTCAGCCTGAACTTCGGCAAGGTCAAGGTCGACTACTCCGCTCAGGACAACAAGGGTGGCGCCGGGGCCAAGCCGAAGATGGGCTGGGACATCGCCGCCAACAAGAAGCTCTAGGGCCGACGGATCGACTGATGCTGGCAGAGCAGAGTCTGCGTGAGGGGCGTGTGGCCGATGCCTTGGCCGAATTGCAAGATCATGTCCGCAAGGCGCCCGACAACGCAGAGTACCGGGTGTTCCTGTTTCAGTTGTTGTGTGTGATCGGGGATTGGGAGCGAGCCCGCACTCAGCTCAAGGTGCTGAGTGAGCTGAGCGCCGGCTCGCTCCCGCTCGTTCACGTCTACGGCACGGCGATCACGTGCGAGCTGCTGCGCCGGGAAGTCTTCGCCGGCGCCCGGACCCCGCTGATCCTCGGCGAGCCGCTGCCTTGGCTCGCGCCCCTGATCCAGGCATTGTCCGAAGCCGCGCAGGGGCGAGCGGCCGCGGCCGCCGAGCTCCGCGCGGAGGCGCTCGACAAGGCGAGCGCCGTGTCGGGCGAGATCGACGGTCAGGACTTCGACTGGATCGCCGACGCCGACTCGCGATTGGGCCCTGTGTGTGAAGCCATTGTCGACGGTCGCTATTACTGGGTGCCGTTCGAGCGAATCAAGTCGGTCCGTTTCGAGGCGCCCAGCGATTTGCGTGATGTGGTGTGGATGCCCGCGAAGCTCGGCCTCGCCAACGGCGGCGAAGCCGCCGCGCTCATTCCGGCTCGGTACCCCGGGTCGGAAGCTGACGGAGACGCTATGGTCCGACTCGGCCGCAAGACCGAGTGGGACGAGGTGGCGCCCGACACGTTCCACGGCCGCGGCCAGCGGATGTTCGCCACTGCCGGAGGTGAGTACGCCCTCTTGAGCGTGCGGCACATCGAACTCGGAGGCGCGGAGGCGTGACATGGTCGAGGTCGGCGCGCGGGATGCGCTGCAGCCCGCCCTACTCGACCGCCTGACGGACCACGACCCTACGCGCAAGGTCGAGGGCCGGGACGAGCGGGTGCTCAGCCGCGCTCAGCTCAGGGCGTCCGTGCTGCGCGATCTCACCTGGCTCTTCAACTCGACGAATCTCGCGAGCTCTATCGATCTGTCGGCCCACCAGCTCGCCGCGCAGTCGACTCTGAACTACGGCCTCGCCGCGCTCGCCGGGAACACCGTGGCGGGCCTCGAGCCGGCCGAGATCGAGCGGATCCTCAAGGAAGCCATCCTGCGCTTCGAGCCGAGGATTCTTCCCCATACCCTGGCGGTGCGCAGCATCCCCGCCGCGGATCCGATGGGGCATCACAACGTGATGACCCTCGAGATCACCGGCGAGCTCTGGTCGCAGCCCTATCCGGTCGAGCTCCTGATCAAGACCGACATGGATCTCGAGAGCGGCGAGATCCGGCTGGCCGAGGGGCGCTGATGGACGCGCGGATGCTCCGGTACTACAACCAGGAGCTCGCGTACATGCGCGAGATGGGCGCGGAGTTCGCGGCCGCCTTTCCGAAGGTCGCCGCGCGGCTGGCGCTCGATGCGACCGAGGTCGCCGATCCGTACGTCGAGCGGCTGCTGGAAGGATTCAGCTTCCTCTCGGCCCGGGTGCGCCTCAAGCTCGACGCGGAGTTTCCGCGCTTCACCCAGCACCTGCTCGAGTGCGTCTATCCGCACTACCTCGCGCCGACACCGTCGATGGCCATCGTCCAGTTCACGCCGGCAATGACGGAAGGATCCCTGGCGACCGGGTTCACGGTGCCGCGGGGAACCGTGCTGCGCGGCCAGATCCCGCGCGGCGAGGTGACGGCGTGCCAGTTCCGGACGGCCCACGAGCTGACGTTGTGGCCGATCGAGATCGCCGAGGCGCGCTACGCGCCGTTCGCGCCGGATCTGCCGCTCAACACCTTGGGGTTGGCCGAGCCGGTCCAGGCGGTGCTGCGGCTCAAGCTGCGCGCGGCGGCGCCCTTCACATTCGATCAGCTCGCCATGGACGGGCTAAATCTGTTCCTCTCCGCCGGCGACGAGGTGGCGCTGAAGCTCTACGAGCTCATCCTCGGCAGCGGGCTCGGCGTGTTCGTCGCGCCGCCGGCACGCCCGGCGCCCTGGTTCGAGTGGCTCGGCCGTGATGCGATTCAGCCCGTGGGCTTCGCGCGCGAGCAGGCGCTGATCCCGTACACGACGCGCTCGTTCAGCGGCTACCGGCTGCTCCACGAGTACTTCGCCTTCCCGGAGCGCTTCCGGTTCGTGGAGCTCGCGGGCCTCCGGAAGGCGCTGGCCCGTCACGGCGGAGACGAGATCGAGCTGGTGATCCCGCTCGCGCGGTCGGACGGCGCCCTGGGCGCGCTCGTCGACAAGGCCGGCTTCGCGCTGCACTGCACCCCGGCCGTCAACCTCATCTCGCGGCACGCCGACCGGATCCACGTGAGCGACCAGCAGGCCGAGCACCACGTCGTCGTCGATCGCACCAAGCCGATGGACTTCGAGGTGTACTCCGTCGAGCACGTCGTGGGATACAGCGAAGGGCTGGAGGCCGAGCGGGAGTTTCGCCCGTTCTACGCGTCGGTCGACGCGGACGGAATCCATCCCGCGCACGGCTACTTCACGATGCGGCGCGAGCCCCGCGCGCTGTCCGAGCGCCAGCGCCGCGACGGCCCGCGCACCAGCTACATGGGCAGCGAGGTCTCGCTGTCGCTCGTCGATTCGCGCGAGGCGCCGTACTCGGAGACCTTGCGCCAGCTCGCGGTCGACGTGCTGGTGACCAATCGCGACTTGCCCCTGCTGATGCCGGTGGGGAGCGATCGCGACTTCAGCCTGGCGATCTCGGCGCCGGTCGATGGGATCCGATGCCTGCGCGGACCCAGCCGACCTCGTTCCGCGATCCTCGACGGCGAGATCCCGTGGCGGCTCACGAGCCATCTCTCGCTCAACTATCTGACGGTCGCCGACCTCGACGAAGATCAGGGCGCGACGGCGCTGCGCGAGTTCCTCGAGCTCTACGCCGATCTGGTCGACGCCGACATGCCCGACGCGATCTCGCGCCGCCAGACGCATGGGGTGCGCCGGGTGTCCGTCACGCCCCGCACGCGCCGGCTTCCGGCACCCGGCCCGATCGTGTTCGGTCGCGGCCTCGAGATTCGACTGACCGTGGACGAGACGTCCTTCGCCGGGGCGAGCGCCTACCTGCTGGGTGCGGTGCTCGAGCAGATGTTCGCGCGCCTGGCCTCGATGAACACCTTTACCGAGCTCGTGCTGGTGTCCGAGCGCCGGGGGGAGATCAAGCGATGGCCGCCACGGATGGCCGCGCGCCAGCTCGTCTAGCGCTGTTCGCTGCGCTCGCGCGGGCACCCTGGACGTTCGATTTCTTCCAGGCGCTCCGGCGAATCGAAGGTCTGTTCGCCGACAAGCCGAAGCTCGGGAGGGCTCTGCGTCCCGGGGACGAGCCGGTGCGCCTCTCGCAGGAGGCGTCCGTTGCCTTCGCGCCGTCGACCCTGTCGGCGTGTGAAACGAAGGCCGGCCGGCCGCCGAGGCTCGAGCAACGATTCTTCGGCCTCCTCGGGGCCAACGGACCGCTACCGCTCCACATCACCGAGTACGCGCGCGAACGGCTCATCCACAACAGCGATCCGACTCTGGTGCGCTTCCTCGACCTCTTTCACCACCGGATGGGGCTGCTCTTCTATCGCGCGTGGGCGGAGGCACGGCCGACGGTCCACCAGGACCGACCCGAGCAGGACCGGTTCACCGTGTACGTCGGTTCGCTGGCCGGTCACGGCATGCCCGGCGTGGTCGCACGCGACGCCGTGCCCGATCACGCCAAGCGATTCTTCGTCGGGCATCTGGCGCGCAATCCAAAGAACGCCGAGGGCCTGGCGTCGATCCTCGAGGGATTCTTCCGGCTTCCGACGCGCGTCGATCAGTTCGTGCTGGGCTGGCTCGATCTGCCGCGCGACCAGCGGACCGTGCTCGGCGGCGAGCCGAGGCTCAGCGGGATGCTCGGTCGCGGCACCGTGCTCGGCGAGCGCGTGCGAGACGTTCAGAGCCGGTTTCGCGCCGTGATGGGGCCGATGGATCTTGACCGCTTCTGGGGTACGAGTTCGATTGGGACGTCCAGCTCGTGCTGGCGCGCGACGAGGTGCCGGGTATCCGCCTCGGGCGTGAAGGCCAGCTGGGATGGACGACGTGGCTGGGCGCCCGGCAGACGGCGACCGACGCTGACGATCTGACCCTGTCACCAGAGCGCGCGCGGCCGCCTCGGACGACTCGAGCGGCGGCATAAGAGAGGACGACAATGGCCGAGATCAGCCGTGCGACCCTGTTCGGCAAGCTCAACCCGCTCATGTTCAAGTCGGCTGAAGGGGCGGTGACCTTCTGCAAGCTGCGGGGTAACCCGCACGTCGATCTGAGTCACTGGCTCTTTCAGATCGTCAACCTGCCGGACTCGGATATGCACCGCATCCTGCGCCATTTCGAGGTCGACACCGCGCGGCTCGTGCGAGATTTCCAGACCACGCTGGAGCGGCTCCCGCGCGGCGCCTCGGCCATCGAGGACTTCTCGGAGCATCTGCCCTACGCGGTCAAGGAAGGCTGGATGTACGCGACGCTCCTGTTCGGCGAATCGCAGGTCCGCAGCGGCTATCTCCTGGTCGGGCTCCTCAAGAACGATCGCCTGCGCAACGTACTGACGCGAATCTCGGGCGAATTCGAAAAGGTCAAGGTGGAGACCTTGACCGAAGATTTCGCGCGCATCGTCAAGGGCTCGCCGGAGGACGGGCAGGCCGCGAGCGATGGATTCGCGCCGGGGACGCCAGGTGAGGCGAGCAACGCCATCCCGCCGGCCGCGATGGGCAAGCAGGAGGCGCTGCGGCGCTTCGCCTCCGATCTGACGGCGCGGGCGCGCGCGGGCCAGATCGACCCGGTCACGGGCCGTGACGAGGAGATCCGGCAGGTCATCGACATCCTGATGCGCCGGCGCCAGAACAATCCGATCCTGACGGGCGAAGCCGGAGTCGGCAAGACCGCGGGGGCCGAAGGGTTTGCGCTGCGCATCGCCAACGGCGACGTGCCGCCCTCGCTCAAGGACGTGCAGCTCTGGGTGCTCGACATCGGCTTGCTGCAGGCCGGCGCCAGCATGAAAGGGGAATTCGAAAACCGGCTGCGCTCCGTGATCGACGAGGTGCAGGCCTCCGTCAAGCCGATCATCCTCTTCATCGACGAAGCCCACACCCTGATCGGCGCCGGCGGCGCGGCCGGCACGGGCGACGCG
>WNFK01005330.1_pt1 | contig 10250 bp, 5 predicted proteins | sample 5400281 | NCBI WGS metagenome assembly WNFK01 (sample SAMN13153350, study PRJNA577476) | soil metagenome | isolation source: 20 cm soil on Douglas fir-dominated hillslope | place: USA:California | collected 2013-09-17
AATTTATTGAATTCCTAGTGAGGAAGCATAAGCGGCATTCAGTTGCATACCTGCTTTCTTTGCTGTCAATGCATCGTTGCGGGCATTCTCAATATTATTAAGATTTTTATAAGTATAGGAGCGGTTCAAAAAGTAAGCTGGCTGTGGGTCTAATTGAATTGCGGTATTAATGAATCCAAGGGCTTCCTGGTTTTTTCCCATCATACGATAACATTCACCAATGGTATTCGTCACATCCGGATCATTTGGCTGGTAACTTAAAAAACGTTGCCAATCTTTTATTGCTTCATTATATCTTTTCAGACTCATGTAAGTAATGGCCCTGTTACTATACGTCGGTTTGTAATCTGGTTTCTGTTCAAGCACCCTGGTAAAATAATATAAAGCAGAATCAAACATGCCTCTCCTGGCATATAATGCTCCCATATTATCCAATGCAACGTAGTAATTTGGTTTTACAACCAAAGCTTGTTTATAATCTACAATGGCATTACTAAATTTATTTTGATCCATATAAATATTTGCCCTGTTGTTATATGATTCATGATCGATCGCATTTAACTTAACAGCTTCCGTATAATAGTCGATTGCCTTCTGATAGTTTTTGTTTGCTTCTGCATATTTCAAATTGGCTTGCTGTTCTCTCTTTGCATTCTTATCTGCATCGGCTTCATTTTTGAGCTTGTTTGCATCTCTTCTGAAAAGCGTTGCTCTTGCGCTGTATGCCCTGGAGCAAGGCTGATTTTTAATAACATTATCCCAAAGCGTTTCCCCGCTTTTCCATGTTCGTGTTTGTAAAAAGGATACCACGGAAAAAATAAGCGTAACGGGTATAATAAATGCATAGGCTTTTGTCATATTGCCTTTTGCATATCTGTCCAAAAGACAACCTGCAATAAAGAATAAGCCAATAAAGGGTACATAAGTATATCGTTCGGCGATCACAGCGCTACCGACTGAGAAGATCTGTAATACGAGTGAAAGGTTAACGATGTAAAAGGCGATACCAAAAGCAGCAAACCTGTATTTTTTCCAGGTGAAATAAGTTACTGCTGCAAGCAATAGGGTGAATACCGGGCCTGCATAATAAACCGGAGGTAGATTTTCATTTAAAGCAGGAAACGGATAGAATGCAGCCAGTTTAAATGGAATGATCATTTTCACGAAGTACATCATGATGCCATAACACCCAAATAAGATATTTTTACCCAGGCCAAAATATTCTTCACCAGTAGCGCCAACTGTTTTCTGCGCATTGATCGTTAGCAAACCCATTATTATAGCCGGGATAAAAAATGGGATCTTTTCGATAATAAGCTTAAATGAGAACTGGCGTCTCCTTAAAATATCTATACAAAATAAGGATACAGGAAAAATAACGGCGGCAGGTTTTGACATTAACGATAAGACGACAAATAATAATGTGAGCCAGTATTGTTTTTTTGATGCGGTGTCAATGTATTTGGTATAGGTAATATGACCCGCAATAAAGAAGAGTGCATATAAAACATCTTTTCGTTCTGATATCCATGCTACCGATTCCACATGCAATGGATGTATGGCAAATAGAAGTGATGTAACAAGTGCAATAAGCGAATTGTTTTTTGAAAGTAAAAAAGCCAGTCTGTAAACAAGATAACAATTGACGAGATGAAAAAGGAGGTTAAATAAATGATATGACCATTCATTGTCCCCGCTGATGGCAAAATTCAAAGCAAGGCTGAACATTGTCAATGGATGATAGTTGCCCTGCACGGGGGTTGTAAACAACTCAGGGAGCCTGCTGAGATCACGGATCAAATAGCTGTTCTCCCCAACATAATCAGGATCGTCCCAGTTAACAAAACCTGCAGATAAAGCAGGTATATAAATGATAAATGTAATAATAAGAATAAGCGGTATATGCCAATTGGGCATGGCGGCTGCTTTTGGTTTAGATATTTTGGAGTGAACATGTTTTTCTATTTTCTTCTTCTTTGCCATAATAATTTATTGCCGTGGTAAATTATTAAAATAAACTGATATTTTATTGCAAAACGTTCAATATTAATTGGCTACAGGCTTACCTGTATTAATCATATCGTTTAAAACTTTCGAATGATACGGTTCTTTTGTATTGATTATGTCAATATCCATTAATTATTTAATTTAGGTATTCTGACCAAACTTTTCTTAATAACGTGAAGAAGCAAACTAAATCAAAGAAACCTAGTGCGTCAAACCAAAGGCCTGTGAGAAAAGCAAAAGACTCCGGTAAACGATCCATGATAGTTTGGCTTTTCATTGCGATCGGTCTAACTGCTCTTTGTTTTTCTCCAATGTTGAGCAACGGGTTTACACAATGGGATGACGAAGACTATGTAACTAAAAATGCATTATTAGTCGGTCCCGACTGGTATGGAATTTTTACACAACCTGTTTCAGCGAATTATCACCCGTTAACAATGATTTCTCTGGCCATTAATTATAGGCTTACGGGGTTAAACGCATCTTCCTATCTGCTGTTCAATTTAATTCTGCATTTATTCAACACTTTTCTTGTCTTTTATTTTATATGGAAGATCTCTGATAAAAAAACCTGGGTAGCTTTTTTTACAGCGCTTATTTTTGGCATTCATCCAATGCATGTAGAATCTGTAGCGTGGGTCTCTGAGCGCAAAGACCTATTGTATACTTTTTTCTTTCTTTTATCCTTGATTCAATATTGGAAGTTTTTACAAACAGAAAAACGAACAGGATTTTGGCTTTGTTTTTTGTTTTTTCTTTTATCGGTGTTATCAAAACCATCTGCGATCATACTACCTGGAGTTTTATTATTACTTGACTATTGGAAAGGCCGTCCGGTTACCTGGAAACTGATCACTGAGAAAATTCCTTTTTTTGTTTTAGCATTGGCGTTTGCTTTTCTTACAATGAAGATCCAGGCTCCTGCAGTTGCTGGGCTGACTGTATTTCCTTTATGGACCAGATTTTTCTTTGCATGTTATGTAATAATGTTTGACTCTTTTCGATTCTTTATTCCCTATCCGTTATCGGCATTTCATCCATTTCCTCCTGCAGGTAATTTAGGATTTGCAATTCTATTTTCACCAGTTGTTATTATTTCGTTGCTCGTTTTTTTATGGTTTAAAAGGAAAAACAAAACATTGATCTTTGGCTTTTTATTCTTCATTGTTAATATGCTTTTGGTACTTCAAATCATAACCGTTGGTGCTTCTATTGCACCTGAACGGTATACCTATGTGCCTTATATTGGTATAGCATTTATTCTTGCCATGTGGCTAAACCAATTTAAAGGTCGTTCACAGAATTTATTATGGATCATTACAGGAATAGCGTCAATTGTATTTGGCTTTATTACTTTTCGCCAGACCAGTGTTTGGAAAAATAATCTGACGCTATGGACGAATGCTATCAAATATTATCCAGATCTACCGATTGCAAGATCTAATCGTGCAAATTATTTAATAAGCAAGGCCTCTCAAATGAGTAATCCAGACAGCGCAAACTTACTTTATCAACAGGCACTTGAAGATTGTAATGTGGCATTACGTGCAAAACCAAATGATGAAGAAAGTCTTGCCAACCGGCAAAATGTATATTTAAATCGTCTCGAGGATTCATTAGCTTTTGCCGATGCAGAAACGCTTATTCGGTTATATCCAAAAAATAAGGCAGGATATTATACAAGAGGAGTAATTTATAGCCGAAGAAATCAACCCGATAAAGCATTAGAAGATTTGAATAAATGTCTTTCTTTGAATGCATCGATAGATTGGGGCTTTAGTTATCGGGGGTTTATATTGTTTAATTCCTTTAAAAGGTATGCGGAAGCGCTTTCTGATTACAGCAAAGCAATCGAATTGAATCCGCAGGCAAACCACTATCTGAACCGCTCCTATTGTTATTATTATCTTGGCGATAAAATAAATGCCAGAAAAGATGCGCAAACAGCCGTGGCTATGGGTGCCACTTTAGCTGATGATTACAGGAAAGCTATAGATTTTTGACCTTATTTTCATTCTAATGATTTTGCAAGCTCTGCATCAATCTCCAAACCACTTTGTTTAGCGATCTGTACGTCTTTTCTTGCCGATTCAATATCTTTTAAACCTATATAACAATAGGCACGATTCAAATGATAACGGGGATCGCTTTTTATTGAAATTGCCTGGGTAATAGTTTTAAGCGCCTCATTGTATCTTCCGAGATTGCGATAGCAAAGGCCAACCATATTCATAATATCCGGGTCGCCTGGACTAAACTCTAAAATTTTTTTAAAATCGTTCAGGGCATTTTCGTTTTGTTTCAATTCAATATTAACCAGGCCCCTGTTTCTATACGATGAAATATATCCGGGATTTACTGCCAGAGCTTTATTCAAATAAATTAAGGCTGAGTCATATTGCCGCCGCAAGCCAAATATCGCTCCAATGTTATCCAATGCGGTAACATAATTGGGTTTTATCTCAAGTGATTTTTTATAGTCTGCGAAGGCCAGCTCTGGTTTGTTCATATCAAAATACACATTGCCACGACTCATGTATGCCTCATGATCCGCAATATTTATTTTTATTGCTTCATTATAACATTGAATTGCGAGTTCGTATTTTTTTTCCTCCTTATATAGATTTGCCCTTGATATATAGGCCCGTGCGCCTGGAGTGGTTTTTATAGCATGATCCCACAATGAGGCCCCATCTACCCAGATCATACTTTGCCTGAAGGTTAATGCACCCAGGAGGATGGCCAGTGGAATAATAATATAATAACTACGGGTTATAACACCTTTTGAATAGCGGTCAATCAGCCATCCTATGATATAAAAAAAGCCGATATAAGGTATATATGTATAGCGATCAGCGATAATTGCACTTCCTACGGGTATGAACTGCAATACCAGCAACAGATTAAGTAAATAAAAAAGAATACCAAAAACAATTACACGGTTTCTTTTTAATGAGTAAAAGACCAGAGCAATCAATAGCACAGAAAATAACGGAGCTATATAATAGGAAGATGGCAACCTTTCATTAATTGCTGCAAAAGGATAGAATGGAGAAAGGTTGACAGGTATTAATAATTTAATAAAATACATCATGATCCCATAAAAACCCATCAGCAAACGAGTACCTGTATTGAATATATTTAAGGCTTCCGTTGCTCCCTTTTCTTTTTGTGCGACAAACGTAAGCAAGCCCATCGCCAGTGCTAAAATGAAAAAAGGTGTTTTCTCTAACAACAACCGGTAACTAAATCTGCGGTTCCTTAAAATATCAATGGAAAATAACACCAATGGAAAAATGACTGCGGCAGGTTTAGATAGTAAAGAAAGGACAAGGAACAAAACGGAAAGCCAGTATTGTTTTTTTGAGTCGGTATCAACAAATCTTAGATACGATATTAATCCTGCCAAAAAAAATAAACTGTAAAGAACATCTTTTCGTTCAGACACCCATGCTACTGATTCAACATGCATTGGATGAATGCCGAATAACAAAGATGTAGTGAATGCGATTATTAAATTATTCCGGCTTAATAAAAGTGCCAGCCTGAATACAAGAAAGCAATTTGACAAATGAAGTAATATATTCAACAAATGATATGACCATGCATCAAATCCGGAAATGTAATAATTCAATATTAAACTTATAACAGTGAGCGGATGGTAATTTCCCTGTATCGGTGTTGTAAAGATCATTTCCAGGTTGGAAATATTTTTTATCATTGGATTGTTAGAAATGTAATCAGGGTCATCCCAATTGACAAAACCAGCTTTCAATGCGGGTATATAAGCAACGAACGTAAATAGCAGAATCAGAACAAGAGCGAGATTACTTTGTTGACGTGACAGGGGTGAGGTCTTTACCTCTTTTTTCTTGCCAGCTGGGATCTGAGGTTTATATTTTTTTGCCTTTTTCTTCATCTTGTAAAATACAAATTGAGAAATTAAGGTTGTCCTTTATTATTGGCAAAATTGTTTTTGCGCATCTATTGCTGTCTGCACACCCATATTAGCCGCTGTTTTTAGATCTTTACATGCGGCTTCTTTTCTATTTAAAAAAAATTCTGCCATCCCTATATTATAATAAGCCATTGCAGAATCTCCTTTCAATGCAAGAACTTTGAAACAGTCCTCGATAACTTTTTCAAATTTTTTCTCTTTGATCATAAGAATGCCCCGGTTGTAATATGAGTTTGGTAGCTCAGGCTTCAGCCGTATTGCCATGTCGTAATCTTTCATAGCAAGTTCATGATTATTCTGGTCTCTCATTAAATTACCCCTGTTTAAATATGCTTCTGCAAAAGAAGGATTCAGCGCAAGTGCCTTATTAAAATTATAAAGAGCTGAATCCATATTTTTTTCTTCGAAATGTGCAATTCCAAGCGTATTGTAAGCTTCGGAATACGATGGCAGAAGTTGAATAGCTCTGTTAAGATCACTTTTAGCTTCGTTGTATTTTTTTAAGTCTAGAAAAAATGTCCCTCTCTTATAATACAATTCCGGGTCATTTGGTTTCTCTTCAATGGCCTTATTGTAGTCTGCCAGGATTTCATCAGGGGATCTGCTTTTACCTAAAAGTACGTCCCGATTTATTATCGCTTCCTTATAATTAGGGTTGAGTTCAAGGGCTTTATTATAATCCTTCAATGCCTCTGCAGATCTTTTTTCCGTCATGGAAAGTAAACCACGGTTATAATACGCCTCAGCGAAGTCGGCATTTAATTCAATTGCTTTGTCGAAATCTGCTCTCGCCTCAGAATTTTTGCCCGTTTCCATCATTGCAAGCCCCCTGTTACTATAAGCGGCGGGATAGTTTTTTTGCAACTCAATAACCTTGTTAAAATCGCTTATTGCTTCCTGGTATCTTTTCTTATCCAGGAAAACCGCTCCCCGGTTATTAAAGGCTTCCGTATACATGGGGCGTAACTCAATTGCCTTATTGTAATCAATAAGTGCCTCATCATATTTTTTTTCATCCCAAAAAAAACTACCCCTGTTATTATAAGCAAGTGCTACGGTAGGATGCTTGTCAATTACATCACTAAAAAGAGTTAGATCATTTTTCCAAACACCGGTTCGTTGAAAAGTTATTATGCAAAAGAGAAGAGCAAATAAAGCAGTTATGGCAATTGCAGGAGTTCTATATTTTTTGTTCCATAACCAATAAAGTCCCTCGCCGGCGAGGTAGAACAACCCGATTGATGGAATATAACTATACCTGTCAGCCATTATCGCATCACCAACAGGTAGTAATTGAAGAACAAGAAAAACAGTGATTGAAAAGAAAAGGAATCCAAAAATTACTTTTTGAGTGAACCTTCTTGAAAGAAAAACGGCTGCCACAACTACAAGTACGAGCAGTGGATATATGTAATAGCCAATTGATAGCTCGCCGCCACTCTTAATTGGATAAGGATAAAAAGCACTTTGTTTGAAAGGCAGGATGAGTTTCCATAAGTAGGTAATGAAACCATAAGACGCAAAAACTATACGTTGGAAAAAAGAATAAGCAGAAGCTTCCTGTACAGAATTACTTAATTGCTGGGCAAAAACAGCAACCACACCAAACACGATTGCCAATACGAAGAATGGTATTTTCTCAAGAAAAACTTTGGTACCCATTTTTCTTCTTTTAAAATAATCAGTCAACAATAAGACTACAGGAAATGAAGCCGCCATTCCTTTTGAAAGCAATGAAAGTATGAATATCAAAATGGCAATCAAATAAAATTTTCCTTCCCTGTTTTGGAGATATTTGAGATAAAAAATATAAGCACCCAAAAAAAAGAAAGTATAAAGAAGGTCTTTAAGTTCCGAAACCCAGGCCACCGACTCAACGTGTAACGGATGAATGCCAAAAAAAAGTGCAGCAATCAATGCGACCTCAGGTTTACGGATGAGTAATTTTATTGAATAGAAAACCAATAAAACGTTTGCCAGGTGAAGTAATAAATTTACAATATGATATCCGGTAGCGTCAAGCTCGAAAAAATGATATTCAATTGCAAAGACAAGCATTGTTAATGGGTGATAATTACCCATTACATTTTCTGAAAAGATCTTGTTAAGATCAATGGTTCTGATAAGTGTATTCTTTTGGATATAATTAATGTCATCATATGCAAAGCCAGCATTGAAAACGGGTATATATGCCAGTACTGTAATCAAAAGAATAATTGCCAGTCCAATTGCTGGCCATCCAATAGCTAGCGAAAATTTTTTCGCCGTTTTAGTTTCAGCATGTACAGAAGTTAATTGGTGTACATGAATATGTTTTTCTTTCCTGTTCTTTTTTGCCATAAGCGTGATTGCATTTGTAAAATAATGAATTATAGCGATTTTAAAAGCCTCCTCGAACTTATATCTGCTATTCGATTAAATTATTAAAGTTGGCAAAGTGCTGATCGCTTATTTTAAAAGAATAGTTTTTTAATTCACAAAAGCAAATGCTATTTTTCTATTAGCTGGGATGGGGTGATTACTACAAAGTGGAGTGGAAGTACTCAATTTTTGAAATGAGCAGGGTAAATAGCTTGTCATCCGTTTTTTGCTGTAATAACTTTGAAAGACCCTTTTTTCGTATCCGTACAATCTGTGCCTATGAAACGTAGTAGTTTGTTGATATTAATATTTTTCTTTGCGCCTGTACTTTTATTTTGCCAGGCAAATGGAAGTAGTTGCGCCAGCCCTCTGCCAATTTTAATGGATAGTGTTAGTCATAGCTATACTATCTCTTCTGCAACGGGAAGTAATTTGGTTTGTAGCAGTTCGGGAACGACACCTATAACTTACTTTTCGCTTGTTGCCAATAGCTCAGCTCAAAAAATGATCCTTAAAATAACTGGTCCTAATAGCCAACCAGTAGAAGTAGCTTTTTATGATGGTACCTCTTGTACTAATGGGAATTTGGAAACAGCATCAAGCATTTGTTTCTATGATGGTCATGGAGATTGGGCTACGGCTGCCAGTTTCACTATTACTGCTAACAAAACCTATATCCTGAGAATTAAAACTTCAACAACGGGATCGATCCAAATACTTGGTCAGTATTATACACCGCCAAATACTTCTTGTCTAACCGCTACACCCATAAGTACGATACTGACATATGATAACAATGCTACACATCCTCCTGCTGGTCTAAACCCTGCAACATTATGTACCGGGCAATTAAATAATACTGCCTTTTACTCGTATACCGTTGGTGTAACCGGAATATCAGGTATTTCTATTGAGAACATGGAAATCGATAATAATTATCAAAGTGATCTGCTAAATCTCGGTTTCTCGGTTGGACTTTTTACAGGTTCATGTGCAGCGCTGACGAGTATTGCTTGCTATGTAGGTGTTTCAGCCAATGCACAAATAAATACCGGCATTTTGCCGGCTGGTACTACTGTTTATGTGGCAATTGATGGACTTCTTGGAACTAATTGTGATTATGGGATTAGGGCGATTAATGCATTGGTTTTAGAGGCCACATTAAAATATTTTACTGTTTGGAAAAATAAAGAAGAAAACATAATTCAATGGGTTAGTTTAAAAGAGGAAGAGAATGCTTTCTTTGAAGTTCAAAGGTCAATTGATGGCAGCAATTTTACAACTATAGATCGTGTCGACGGGCAGATAAATTCTACCGCTGAAAAATCATACCAGGTAACTGATGCGTCTCCACCGCTCACATGTTATTATCGTTTGAAATTGGTTGATATAAATGGAAAAAATACATATAGCAAAGTGGTTCGGGTCGACAGAAGCTCTGATGTAAATTCAAAAATAAAGTTCAATAACATTGTTACTAACCAACTTTCGATTCAAGTTGAAGATCTAAAACAAGAGAACGTTTCTATTAAAATAATTGACGCATCCGGAAGAGAAGTATACCGGCAAAATACAAGGATCACTAATGGCGGAAACAATATAAATATCAACACCTCGGGTTTATCAAGTGGGTTACATTACTTGATATTTTCCACTTCAGATTACAAGCAAGCTTTTCCATTTGTAAAATCCTGAATACTTAGATGAATTTTTAAAAGAAAAAAACCCGCCCCGATAACTATCGGGACGGGTTTTGAAATGGCTTTTCTTAATTAATCTATTGTTCTATTTTCAAAAGCTTTCCTGTCGCTTGTTTACTACCTACTCTAAAGATATAGATCAGTCCTCCGTTGAGTTTTGTCGATGTTTTGTATTCAACGATCTGTGATCTTTCAGCTACTATGGTTCCATTGTAAACTGTTTC
>WNFK01015915.1_pt1 | contig 10246 bp, 11 predicted proteins | sample 5400281 | NCBI WGS metagenome assembly WNFK01 (sample SAMN13153350, study PRJNA577476) | soil metagenome | isolation source: 20 cm soil on Douglas fir-dominated hillslope | place: USA:California | collected 2013-09-17
TGCCAACCGGGTTCGCTGAGCCGCCACGCGGCGCTCAATCCGGCCATACCTGCGCCGAGGACGGCCACCCGTCCGCGCGTCCGCCTCACCCCAGCAGCGCTCGCGTGCGGTCGAGTTCAGGCCAGGTTTGGTCAGGCGTAAAGCGGCTCAGCGCGGCGACCAGTGCCGCCCGAGCCGGCTCGCCAACGAGTTCGAAATCGTCTGCGGCGGCGCGCAATTCGAAAATATAGGCGCCCTGGGCCTGGGCCAGCTCGATGGCCGCACGCAGGTCCGCGTGCTGCGCATCCGGGTCGTCAGTTGTGTGAGCCCGGATGCACAGCAAGTCCGCGTCGTACATCCGCAACTCGGTTTCATCGGCCATCTGGAGCGCGAGCTCCACGCGTTCGCGCGCCGCGTCCTTCATGCCGGCGGCCGTGAGCAGCCGCGCCAATGTAGCGTCGTACCCCCCGAGGAACGACTTCATTTCGGCTGCGCGCCACGCCTCGACGACCGCGGTCATGCTGTCAATATGCTCCTGCAATGCAGCCGGTTCGGCCGCGCCCGCAACGAGCGCAGTCCGCGCGGCCAACGAGACCTGGTTGCACGCTGCGATCATGACCCATTCGTCGAAGCCGTGCTGCTCACCAAGGCGGGCGACTTCTTCGATCAGTTCGGCGGCGCGGTCAAATTGGCCGGCTTCGGTGCGTATCCCTGTTTCCAACGCCCGCCCATAGCAAAGGGTGAACGCGCCATGCGGGAAGCGCAGCTTTTCGCACCGGCGTTCCATCTGCGCGAAGGCAGTCTCTACGCCCGCCAGATCTCCCTGGATGAACCGGGTAAACGCGACATATGCGTACATCGCCGCCAACGGGTCATTGGGCGCGAACCATGCCCGCTCGATTTCCGGTGAGCCCAAGTCATCGACCGCGCCGGTTGCCTCCAGCGTGGCGCGCGCGGTATGGAATTCGCCCCGCAACACAGCCAGCACGCCCAGCAGCAGATCAGTCGCCGCCTGATACCAGTCCGGCATGTCCCCAAGCCGCGTCCTCAGCGCCTCCACCAGCTGTGTCGCACGGCGGAGGTCGCCACGTGTCGCGTAGTAGGTAAAGAGGGCGCTCAGCGTCGCATACAGCGCCGGACTGGGCTCATCTCCGATGAGCTGCAGGCACCGCTCGAACTCGGCGGCTGCCTCAGTACTTGCGTGGCCCGCCGCCGCCGAGGTGAGGAACCCGCGCTCCAGGCGAACGGCGACCTCATGCCGATCACGCACCTGACTGGGTGCCAGCCGCTCGATGTTCTCCAGTGCGCGGGTGAGGTGGGAGCGGGCTTCATTGAGCGCACCTCGCTGCCGGGCATTGGCCGACGCCTTCTGGTAGGCCGATGCCGCATCGTCGAAACGCTCAGCTTGTTCGTAGTGGTGCGCCACCAGCGGCCATTCAGGCGCACCGTCGGCCGCTGCCGCGACGAGGGCATCTGCTATTCGACTGTGCAGTCTGCGCCGAAGACTTGGCGGCGAGAGCTCCGCAGCCACCTCGCGGAGAAGCTCATGCTGGAAGCCCCAGTTGTCTTTGCCAACAGGCCGGAGCACCCGGCCACGCCCGAGCTGCTGGAGCACATCGTCGACCTGGCGTTTGTCCATCTCGACCACGGATGACAGCAGGCGTCGATCGAAACGGCTGCCGATGAGCGCGGCCGCCTCGACAACGAAGAGCGCGTTCGTGCTCGAACGCAGCCGGGCGAACAACGTTTCGTACAGGGTGTCGGGCACCCGAGCTGACTCTGCGGCATCGGAGGGTTGCTCTTTGAGCTTGGCCACAACCTCCTCGATAAAGAGCGGGATGCCGTCACAGCGTTCTTGCACGGCCCGTCGCGCATCGGGTTCCATTCCCGGATCCAGGGCCAGGATCAGCTTGTCGGATTCGGCGACGCTGAGGGGCTTCAAGTCGAACACCTCCGTCCTGCCGGGCGGCGACGGAAGTTGCCGTCCGGTCATGACGACGAGCAGCCGGCCGCTGTCCTCGCGCATTAGCGCCTGGACTACCTCGTTGGTGTCCTCATCGAACCAGTGCATGTCTTCGACCAGCACCAGCCCGGGTCCCGTTCCCAGACACGCCAAGAGGTAACCGTGGATGCCCTCGGCGATCTGTTCGTACAGCTTTGGGCCGCCGGCGCGAACAGGTTCATAGCCGCTCTCTGGACCGATGCCGAGGACGGGCGCCAATAGCGGGACGACCGCGGCCGGATCCAATGAGCGCTTCCGGACCTCTGCCTCCAGCCTGCGAATGCGGTCCGCCGCATCCGATTCGCGCCTGATCCCACATCGCCCTTCCAGCATCCGCCGTACCGGGCGTAAACCGACATCGGTGTGAAACGGCGATCCGAACAAAGCCAGCACGGCAGCGCCTGCCTGCTGGGCCATGTCGACGGCGGCATAGGCAAGCCGAGTCTTGCCTATGCCGCCCTCGCCCTGAAACGCGATTCCCGGCGTCGCCAGCGTGCCGGCCGTTGCCTCTGCCCAGCTTCTTTGGAGGGAGGCGAGCTCACGCTCCCGGCCCACCCAGGGTCCGCGCATGCTTGTTGTGACGTCGCGTTCTGAAACTGCGCGGTAGTGCGCGATCAAACCGTCTACGCCCTTCACGGATCTCGGCGGCAGGGGATCTAGCACGAACGCATCCCGGACGAGTCGTTCAACCGTGTCCGAGATGGCGACCGCTCCGGGCTCGGCAAGTTCGCATATTCGGGCAGCGAGGTTGGCCCCGAAGCCGAAGACGTCGTCATGGGCGGTGTCGAGGTAGACCAGTCCCCGATGAATACCGACCCGGACGCTGATGTTGAACCCGAACCGGCTCTGCACCCGATCGCTGAGCCTGCTGACCTGACGCGTGATGTCGAGTCCAGCCGCCACGGCGCGGTGCACGTCATTCTCGTGGGCTTTCGGGTGTCCAAACACCGCCAGCAGCCCGTCGCCGTGCGTTGAGCCGATGTGACCCTCGTAGCGGTCGACGACCTCATGAACCTGTTGGCGGTATCGCCCCACCACGGTGCGATAGATCTCGGGTTCGATGCGGGTGGACAGTGCGGTGGAATCGACCAGATCGGCGAACAGGATTGTCAGGCGACGGATCTCGCCGCTGTCTTCGGGGGCAGCGAGCAGTTCTTCGGCGTCTGGATTGCTGCGGTCAACTGCCAGCACCTGCCCGGCGAGGGCATCGGCAGTCGCCCGGTCGCCGCGGTTGATTGCCTGCACCGCGCGGTCGAGCAGCTCATCGATCGTGGGCTGGGTCACGGATGTGCGCATCGTCCGATTGTGACTGGCATGGCCGCGAGTTTTGCTGTCTTGGGCCAGCTGTGTCGAGAGTCTCTTGTGCGGAAACGCCGTGAGCGCTGCCAGAACAAGGTGAATCCCCAGGTGAGGTGACTCACGCGTGGGCCGTGCGGGCTCGACAACGGGGTTGCCGCGATTCGCTCGACGTTCATGCCCGGGTCGGTTCAGTCACTGCCAGCGCATACGCTTCTTAACGGTTGTCGACAGGCAATTCATCGATCGGCGCCGCAGCGGTCAAGATCGCTCACAGACCGACGATGACCTCTTCTTCGGAGGGCGCCGCCTTCGGGTCGCTCGCGGGTGTTAGGCGCACTTTTCCTTTGTAATTCGCGCCAACGAAGCGGTAGTCCTTGAGGACGACCCGGAACTCTGTGGCTCTGGCGGGCAGCACCTCCGGCTCGAAGCCGATGCTGTGGGCGGGAATTGTCGTCTGTGGTAAGCCGATCCGAACGAACGCGGACGCGGCCTGCAAAGTCCGGGGATAGTCCTTCGGTTCCACGATGATCGGAACTGACGGTTGCGGCTCCTCGTCGAGCGGTTCGGTCCACCAAGGTCCTGCGAGGGCGACCTGTAGAACGGCAGCACCCGTCCTCACCTGAAGATCGACGAGTTCGTGGATGGTGCGAATCCAGCCGTCCAGACCCCAGTCTCCGGCCTTATCAGTTCTCGACGCGTTTTCCGTGATCGTCTTGACCTCTTCGGACCGCTCATGGGGCAGCACCACCCTGCTGTGTCTGGTTCGGCTGGCGGCTCTGCTGTGTCTCGCTCGGGCGGCCGCGCGGGTACCGCGGCTGATTCACCCTTTCCAGGAACTCCAACGGTGAGCTGACCAACCGCCCCGTGACCTTTTGGCTCAATTCCGTCACATCGCTCAGCCGCAGGCCCCCGGCCATCCACTTCTCGGCCACCTCGAAGTAATCGTTCGCTACATCTTGAACAGCATCGGTCCAAACGTCGACGGCCGTCGCTACGACGTGAGTCGACGGCCCTGAATCACTCGTCTCGGGATCTGCCTCCGGCTGTTGCCCGTGCTCGTAGTAAGGGAACGGTTGCGGCTTGTCCGGCTTGTTTTCGGCGGGGCCAAAGAGAAACTCCGACGACGCCGTGCCGTACCCGGTCAGGCAGACCCATCGCGTCTGCGCGTAGGGCGACAAGCCGTCGATGTGGATCACCTTCCGGGTCCGCACCCGGACGCCGGGCACATCTGGGTCGCCCTCGGTCGCCCACATGTTGATGTAGCCGCGATCGACGAGCACCTGGCCATCGCCTGGGCCGGGCGTTGGGTCGTCGAGGTCGTAGTCGAGGCTGGCTTCGAGCTTACGGTCGGTGGGGTGGTACTTGAGCGCCGTTGTGATGTCCAGGCTGTCGAGTTCACCGAAACCGACCGTTTCGAGAACGCGTCGCCAGCCGTCGCGTCTGAACGGGTCACGGAATGGTGCCATGTTCAGAAAGAAGGCGGGGTAATTCTTATTCCAGTTGAACGGATTGACAATCGCTTTCAATTCGTTGAGCGAAATGTCGTCCGACTCGAGGTCGGTGTCGATCACGGCGCACCGCAAGCCGTCGACCACGACCAGCGCGGATCGGCACAACGGAACGTTCAGCGTCGACCGGTCGACCACTTTCATTTCATCCGAGGCGGACTTTTCACGGTACGGGAGGTAGTTCGCGCGCCCCACAGAACCAGACTGCACCCGGTCAAAAAAGTAGTCGTCGAAGTGGTGGTAGACGTTGTCGAGGCGCCATTCGTACGTTTCATCCTCGGGTCCTGCCGCCGCCAATCCCGGGAGCACGGCAGCCTTGAAGTCCTCTTTTGAGCCTGCCAACACCGACGTCGGCGCGACTTCGTGTATGCGTGCCGCGGCTGAAAGCCCGTAGAACAGCCGTTGCTTCTGCGGGGCGGTCAGCGGTCGTGCGTTGCCTCGCTTGGCTTCCTTGGCATGCTCGCCGAGCCTCATGCACGCGTCGCCCAGACTCGGGGAATGCTGCGCGTTTTCACGGAAAAAGAAGTCCTCGACCTCGCGGTACCAGCCGGGGTTCCTCGAGGCTTTGGGGAGAAATTCGTCCAAAGTTGCGGCAGTTGAGGGATTACTCGATTTGCCGGCAGCCTCGTCGAGTGCACCGTAGACCTCGAACAGATCACGCAGCGCCGCCATCGCGCCTCCTCGCACCGTTTGCCCAGTTAGCATACCGTCAGACGTGCACATACACAGGCCAAATTTCGGGGAAGGGTTGACTGCTGGTGGACCGCGGGACGGGCGACGGCAGCATCAACGATCTGCCTTGGGCGTCGGTATTTGATCCAGCTGCCAATGCGCGCGCACTTAGCGCAATACAGGCGCAAGGATTTCGGGCAGCCAGTGAGATTGTTGATCGCTTTGCCCGCATCGCCACGACGGGTCTAAACGGCAAGGACAGCTCCACGACATCGGCGGCACCCCTTACGGATGACCAGCGTGCTGACCTTTTCGGCGCCACCGACATCGAGCCGTTGATCCGGTCATGGTGGGCGATGATCGGTCAGTTATTGCTGGGAGCAGCTCCCCCCACCCCCGATGGGGCTTCGGCGAACTCGGCAACCCTCGATCTATCGAACGCTGAGGCCAACGGCAAACTCGATCTCGCGGCCACGTCGCCAGGAGCCGCGAAAGCCGAAGTGTGGCTGCACAACAGAGGCGCGAACGATCTTGGCCAGGTCAGGCTGCGCTGCAGCGACTTGCTGGCCCACGACGGCAGTGTGGTCGGGTCCGGTACGGTGACGTTCAATCCCGCGGCCGCTGCCATCCCCGCCCGTTCGAGTCGCGGCATCGAAGTGAAAATCGAAGTGCCGCAGGGGGTTGCGCCAGGCACCTACCGTGGCACGGTGCTGGCGGAGGGGCACCCGAACCTGTGGCTGCCGGCCGTCCTCACGGTTCGCGTGCCGCTCACGTGACGGATATCGCTGACCGGCCCGATTTGGTGGCCGGCGTCGAGAACCGGTTGCGAGAGGTGGCCAAGACTGTCCGGCGTTCGATGCTGGACGCGATGCCCGATGGCGAACCCAGCCGATGGCTCTACGCGCCGATGCGCGAGTATCCATCCCGGCCCGGCAAGGCATTACGGCCTGCGCTGTGCATGACAGCAGGACGGGTCTTTGGGGCGAGTTCGGAGGATCTGCTCGGTATCGCGGTGGCAATCGAACTGCTGCACAACGCATTCCTTGTTCACGATGATGTCGCCGACGCCAGTGAGATACGGCGCGGTAGGCCGACGCTGGCCGCCCAATACGGCGTCGCGGCCGCGGTCAACGCCGGCGACGGCCTCGCAGTGGTGGCCGGCCAGGTGCTGCGCCGGGCGACGCGGCGGCTCGGCCGCGATCTCGCCGATTTGGTGTGGGCAGAGTTCGACACGATGGCGTTGCGCACGTTGGAAGGGCAGGCCACCGAAATCGGTTGGCAACTCGACAATGTCGAGCAGTTGGGGCCGGAGGACTATCTGCATCTGATCATGCACAAGACCTGCTGGTATACCACCATCCATCCGCTTCGTGTCGGCGCGATGGTGGGTTCGGGCGGCACGGCGGACCTACGTCCCCTGGTACGGTTCGGGTTTCATTTCGGCGCGGCGTTCCAGATCCGCGACGACTTGCTCAACCTTGTGGGCGACGAACGGATGTACGGCAAGGAGATCTTGGGCGACCTGTACGAGGGCAAGCGCACTCTGCCGCTGATGCATTTACTGAGCGTCGCGCACGACGAGGACCTCGCACTCGTTCGCGATTACCTCGGCCGCACCCGGTCGCAACGCTCACCGGAGATGGTCCGCACTGTTCGTGAACTGATGGATACCTACGGAAGTATCGCGTTTACCCGCGAGTACGCCGAAGGCATTCTGCTCGTCGCCGAGGAGTACTTCGAGCAAGCCTTCACCGGCGCAGCGCCGGGCCCGGATCTGGACTTTCTGCGCGCGCTGGTGCCGTACGTGTGGGCCCGGTGGCGGTGAGCTAGGGCCTACAGACGAATCCGTTGTGCGGCAGGATCTCGACCATCAACGGGTCGAACACCTTGCTGCCGCCGTGGCCGATCGGCATGATCGTCACGGTCACCATTGCCTCGATCAGGGCGCGTTTTCGGTCCATCGATCACATCGCCGAAGTAGCGGTGGCCGTCGGGACCGTACAACTGTGACTCGACATCGGCCAGGCGCCGCTTGATCCGCTTTGTCGCCGTGCGCAGCTGAGACGACGTCAGCACACCGTCGGCGAAGTCGGCCGCCAGCACAAGTCGGGACCGTAACGCCGCCTCCTGCTCACGCAGTTCAGCAGCGCTCTCGGAGCTGCTGCTCATCAAGGCGCGCCACGCGTCGGGCTGCGCCAGCGCGTTCGCCACACGCCAGACAACCCAGTTGTCGACTTCAGCCTGTAACCGTGAAACTCCGAAGCACTGTTTGCACACGTAGACAACGCGGCCGGCCCGAGTCTTCGACCCTGTCCCGACCGGCGCACCACACTGGCCGCACCGCGCAATGCCGGTCAGCAGGTGCTTGCGCCCGACCCATCGAATCCGCCGCGACGGGTCGGTGAGGATGCCGTGGACTGCGCGCCACAACTCCTCGGGAACGATCGCGGGCCAGTCGGCCCTGCCGAGGATTTCATCTCGGGAGAAGCGGAACCCGCCGTAGCGTGGACGCATCATCATCTGCTTCACCGATCTGCCTGTCCACGTGTTGCCCCGAGTCGTCTTGATGGCGGTGAAGGCGGTCCAAATCCCACACCACCACGGCGGCGACCAGTCCGGCTCGGATGTCGTCGAGCATTTTCTCGTAGGCGGGTCGGCGCCCCTTGCTTGCCGACTTGTCGTTGTGCACGTACTCGTGGGGAGTCCATCCCCGCCCCTCGCACAGCTTGAGGCAATCGTCACGCTGGCGACTAATCGCAAGTTCGTCACCGTACCTGTCAACGGATTGACGCAGGTAAATTGCAGTTTCCATACGGCGACACTACGCATGCGGGTGGGGCATGGCCATTGGCAATTCTGTTGAAACGCCTTGGCTTGCACCGTGATCGGGGCCATTGCGGCTGGCGTCCAGAGTACGGCGCAGGTGTGGCCGGTGGGACCCCAGGGTGGGTGTTCTGAGGTCCTGCAGCTTGGCGACGGTCCACGTGTCGACGGCGCTATGGACGTTGCTGTGGTGGATGCGCACGTCATCGCTACTGTGGGCGCGTGTCTACTCTGAGCGGGGGTTGCCCGCCCAAGCGGTGAACCGCCGGCGGCGGCCGAAGCCGTCCAAGCGATACGTCATTGGAGCCCGGTCGAAACGACGGCCGCACGAACGGCCGACGACGTGCATGATCTGTGCGGTGGCTCGCAGGCTTGCGGCGGCGGCGCCGGCGGTGGTGTGGGATGCCGAGTTCTATCTTGAGGTCGGATGGTCGACGCAGGCGATCATCGAATACCTGAACTACTTCGCCGAGCAGCGGCGGCCATTGCCGGTGAGCCTGTACTTCGACGTTGTCGATCTGATCGAGACCGATGAAGGGGACGACCGATGGCTACGAGGCGTGCAGCTTGCGCTCGGCCGAACGCCACGACCACGGATTGGCCCCAGTCAGGCTTAGCACACCCGCGCAACTGTGATGCACGATGATCACCGCGAGCCAGTGGCGGCGTCGGCGCGCCGCCACAGGTCGGCCAGCTCGGTGCGCATCGCGGCCAGGTAGTCGGTGAGTTCATCTCGCGGCGCACCGGTTTCGGCGAGTTGGGTCATCCGGATGCCGTGGAATCCGACGGCGCGCCGGTAGGCGTCGTCGAGGACTTCGCGCGCGTACTGTGTTGCCGCGGTTGGTGTCACGGTGCGGGTGTAGAGCTCGGCCAGGTGTACGGCGAACCCGTGGTGTCGTTGTGCGCTGACAGTTTGGTTGGCGGGCGTTGCGTCGGCCGGTGGCCGTTGACGGGCGGTGTTCAGCACCACCACCGGATCGGGGTCGGCGCCGGTCTCCACGATGTGGCGGATGAGCTCGACGGCCCACCGGTGGTCGGGCCGCCAGATGGCGGTGTCGGGCAGCGCGCCGACCAGCTGGGCTTCGGGATCCCATTGGCACAGCACGCTTGTGGCGCGCCAGTCGGGCATGGGGTTCGGCGCGACCAGTGACAGGGGCCGGGGCTTGGGTTCGGCGGTCATGTCGGCACGTCCAGGTCGAACAGCGCCGGGTCGCCGGACAGCGGCCGGTGGCCGGTGCAGCGGCACTCGGCGACAGGTCCGGCATCGAGCGAGATTGCGGTGCAGCCGGTTTCGTCGTGGTCGCGTTCGGGATGCGCGCAGGCGCAGAGTTCATCGATAACGGCATGACCGATGACCCGATTGCCGGTGGCGCCGAGGATCTCGTAGCTGGCGTGCGTCCAGGTGGCGGCTACGACGCGCGGGCGGTGATCCGTTGCATCGAGGAACTGATCCAGCTGCCCAAGTGCGGTTTCCCGGCTGGGGTGGGTAGTCATCGAGGTGACGTGCGGGTGGTTGATGGTGAGCGCGAACATGTTTAGGCGATGTCGCGGGCCAGGTCGGCGATGTGGTCGGGGCGATGCCCGCTCCAGTGCCGGTCGCCGGCGACCACGACCGGGGCCTGCAGTGCGCCCAGGCTCATCACGAAGTCGCGGGCCTCGGCGTCGGTGGTGATGTCGACCGCCTCGTAGTCGAGGCCAGCGCGCTGCAGGGCGCGCAGCGTGGCGCGGCACGGCGGGCAGCCGGGTTTGGTGTAAACGGTGATGTGTTGCATAAAAAGCCCTTTGGGTGTGGGAATTGCTTGGTTCAATTCTAAATGCGTTTTGAGGTGTCCAGTTACGCTAATTCGCGGATATCCACACATTTGTCGTCATGAACAGCTTTAGTTGTGACGTTTTTTCCGGTGGCGATCCGCGCGGGGCTGGATATCCGCGCGACTCAACGCAATACGCCATGTGTGCGGAG
>WNFK01174114.1_pt1 | contig 10245 bp, 7 predicted proteins | sample 5400281 | NCBI WGS metagenome assembly WNFK01 (sample SAMN13153350, study PRJNA577476) | soil metagenome | isolation source: 20 cm soil on Douglas fir-dominated hillslope | place: USA:California | collected 2013-09-17
GCCGCCGACGCAGTGCCCTCCCAGCGCGGCGACGACGAGCTTCGGCGTGTGCTCGAGCCGCAGCAACGTCTCGTTCGCGTGCAGGCAGAACTGGTACTTGAAGCCGGGCGCGACCTCGTTGAGCATCGCGACGTCGGCTCCCGCGCAGAAGAACTTCTCGCCGGCTCCCGCGAGGACGATCACCTGCACGGCGTCGTCGAAGCGCGCGCGCAGGATCGCCTCGTCGAGATCGCGCATCATCTCGTGGCTGTACCCGTTCGCGGGCGGGTTCGTCAGCGTGAGGAGCGCGACGCCGCTCCCGGAAGCGTACGTCACCTTGCCACGCGGCATCGGCTCGGGATTGGAGAGGTGGGCGGCCACGGGTTGACTTCTTCTCCTCGGGAGAGTTCGCGGGTGCGGACGAAGCGCGCGCAGTCTAGCGTTCCGCCGATGCGCGGGTAGCATCGACGGGATCGAGGCGCGGCCCCGGGCTCCCTCATGGCTCGCAGCAAGCTCAGCTTTCGTCTCGCCGTCACGGTCGCCAGCCTCGCGGTTTTTCCGCTGCTCGAGCTGGGATTGCGCCTCGGGGGGTTCTCGGTTCGGCGGCGGCATGTTCACGACGGCCCCGCGGCAGCTGTGGGTCCCACGCCCGGGAGCGCCGATCGTCTGGGGGAACGGCGAGCGGATCAACGCGGCCGGCTACCGCGGTCCGGTGCGCCCGATCGAGCGGACCCCCGGCGTCCCGCGCATCCTCGTCCTGGGCGAGTCCTGCACCTTCGGGTACGGCGTCGCGTACCCCGACACGTTTCCGGCGCAACTCGAGAGCTCGATGCGCGCCCACGGCCGCGACGTCGAGGTGATCGACGCCGGCGTCGTCGGATACACGGTGACGCAGGGGCTCGAGAGGTACCGCGCGTTCGCACGGGCGTACCACGCGGACGTCGTCGTCGAGGCGTTCGGCGAAGTGAACGAGCACATCATGGCGGAGGGAGTCCCCGACGCGCAGAAGATCGAAGCCGGTGTCCAGGAAGGCTCCGCCTGGGAGGAGATCGTCAGGCTCGCGCGCAGCCGCGTGCTCACGCTGCATCTCGCCGCGAAGATCGTCGACCGGATGAGCAACGAGCGCGTCCTGCGGCGGGAGGTCGAGTTCCGCCGGAAGGCGGTCGAGAACGAGCTCCGTGCGCACATGGGCGAGATCGACTGGGCCGGGCATAGGCGCGTGCCGCTGGACGACTTCGAGAAGGCGTTGCGGACGCTGGCGCAGGAGGTGAAGGCCGACGGAGCAGCCTTCGTGATGCTGTCCCCGCCGCGCAGGCAGGCTGCGGAGGAGCAGGCGCCGGTGCTCGCGCTCTACACGCGCGCGATCGAGGAGCTGGCTCGCCGCGACGGCATCCCGCTCGCCGACGGCGTGCAGGCGTTCCGCGACGCCGAGGCGCGCGGAGTCGCGCCGGACGAGTTGTTCCACGATTCCTGGCACCCGTCCCGCGCCGGCCACCGCGTGCTCGCCGAAGCCCTCGCACAGAGGATCGAGGCGATCACGACGCTGCGCTGAGCGTCCGTCAGCGAGCCGACCAGGTCCTGCCGTCGCGGATCGCCTCGAGCTGCTCGAGGTGGTGCAGCGCGTGGTTCCCGCAAACTTCGGCCAGGCCGATCGCCGTCACGGGCCCGCGCTCGGGATGGACGGTGCCGCGTTCGAGGGCGTCCGGCGGCAGGACGGAGAGGTAGTGCGCGAGGCCGGCGCGCGCGGCCGCGATGCACGCCATCGAGACGGCGATCGGTCGCTCGCGCACGCGCAGCTCGGTCACCCACCGGTCCTGGTCGAACGGGACGATCGGCACGCCCTCCTCGGCGACGACCTTCAGGAACCGGTAGTAGTAGACGAGATCGCAATCGGCGAGGTGCCCGAAGACCTCCGCGCCGTTCCACTTCCCCGGCGCGTACGGGCGCGCGAACGTCTTCGCGTCGACGCGCGCCATCGCTTCGAGGCCGCTCCGGCCGGCCTCGATCCGCTGCGCGGCCTCGACGGCGCGTTCCTTCACGTTCATCGCGAGAAGAACTGGAGGTGCAGCACGCTGCCCGAACGCGTCAGGCAGGAGACCATCGTGCCCTTGAAGTGGCGATCGACCGACTCGGGGCCGGGCAGGAAGCGCAGCGGGCTGTCGGCGCCGCCGGTGGCCTGCGCGAGCATGCCGCTCATCTGCTTGAACGCGGCGAGCGTCATCTTGAACACTTCAGGCGTCGCCGCGAGCGAGAGCGCGCTCGCATCGGCGTGCGCGTCGAAGAGCGGCTTGAACACGTCCTTCTCGAGCGCGGAATCCTTCTTCTCGGCGGACTGCATGCGCACGGCCTCGTGCATCGCCGTCGGAAGCTGGGCGAGGATCATCGCGTTCTTCGTGAACGCCCATTGCATCGAGACACCCGGCCCCATCGAGAAGGCGTGGACTTTCGTCCCCTGGTAGTCCTCGGTCTTCACCATCTCGGACATGCCGATCCCCTTCACGATCTCGTCGAGGAACTCGGAGACGACCTGGGCATCCTGCAGGCCGATGAGCGTCGCCGAGCCTAGACCCGCCGCCGCCGGCTTGCCGGCCGCGCTGGACTCGGCGGCCGGAACCGGAACCTCGAAGCTCAGGAACCGCCCGTCGAACTGCGCGATGAAATCCTTCTCCAGGTCGCCGGCCGAGTACTGCTCGAGGCCGGAGTCCATCGCCTCCTTCGCCTTCGCCGCGGCGGCGGAGTCGATCTCGGCGTAGAGCTTCCAGGCGGACTGCCACAGCCCCCAGACGTCGAACTGGTACAGCGCGATGGCGGCGCTCTCGCGCGGAGCCTTGCCCGCGAGATCGCGCGAGACCTTCCCGAGCAATCCGGCCCAGTCGTGGAGGTAGCCCTTCTCGGGGATCTTCGCCGTGACGTCGAAGCTGACCGTCTCGCCCTTGCCGACGTCGCCGGTCGCGTAGAGCCAACGCAGGCCGTCGACGCCGAGAGCGTCCAGGACCTTCGAGTTCTTCTCGTCCTTCGCGGCTTTCGTCCGCGCGGCTTCCGTCAGTTTCGAGAGATCGCCGAAGGCCTCGAACCGGCCCGGTTTCGCGGCGCTCGCGCGCGCTTCGGCGAGGAGCGCACTGCCGTCGATGCCGGCCGCGGAATCCTTGGCGCGGAAGCGGTCGACGATGCCGTGAGCCGTCCCGATCAGCTCCTCCCGCGAATCCGCGAGGACGATGCACGTCGCGCCCGAGACGTCGAAGAGCGCGGTGAATTCCTTCGCGTCCTGCGCGGGCGCATCCCCCTCGGCCGCCGGCGCCTTCTGGATCACCTGCATCGCGACGCCGGAGTAGTCCTCGCCGGAAGCCGTGCGCTTCTTCTTCCAGTACTCGGCGATCTTCGTAAGCATCCCGTCGAACGCCGCGCGCGGCTCGCCGGGGTCGATCAGGATGCCGATCGACGGCTCCTTCACGGTCGACTGGACGACGCCGAAGAGCGCGACCGATCCGTGAACGGACTGGAGGAACGCCCAGGGGTCGATGTCGAGCGCGCCTTCCTTCTTGTCGCCGCCCTTGTCCGCGATTGCCTTCGCGATCCAGCCGCGGAGGCCCTTCATGTCCTCGTCCTGGTAGAAGCCGTACCAGGATCCGGCTTCGAAGTCCGCGCGCAGCGACTCGAGGCCCTTGAGCTGGACGAAGAACAGCGCGTCCTTCGGAACGGCGCGCGCGAGGACGATCGGCGCCTTCTCGGCCTTGGCGGCCTGCGGGGCTTGGACGGAGAGCAGCGCGGCCAGCATGAGGGGAATCATGCCCGGATTCTATTCGCGTTCAGGGCGCGTGCGCCATCTCGCGCTCGTGCGCGAGCAGCCACTGCTTGCGCCAGATCCCGCCGGCGTAACCCGTCGGCGAACCGTCCGAGCCGATCACCCGGTGACAGGGGATCAGGATCGCGAGCCGGTTGTCGCCGTTCGCGCGCGCCACGGCGCGCACCGCGGTCGGCCGCCCGCTCTCGACCGCGAGATCGGCGTACGAACGCGTCTCCCCGGGCGGGATCCGGCGCAGGAGGTCCCAGACGCTCGTCTGGAACGGCGTCCCGCGCGTCAGGAGCGGGACGTCGAACGTCGAGCGCTCGCCCGCGAAGTACTCCTCGAGCTCTTCCGCGAGCCGGTCGAGCGCGTCGTTCGTCCCGGGCACGACGGGGAGCGGGAAGTGCCGGCGCAGCGTCGCGATCTGCGTCTTCAGCCCGCGCCGATCGGTGAATTCGAGCAGGCACACTCCGTCCGCGCCGGCCGCAGCGAGCATCGGACCGAGCGGGCTCCGCAGCCAGCGCACGCGCAGCACGTCCTTGCCCTCGGCCGCCGCGCGCGCGGGTGGCACGCCGAAAAGCCGCACGAAGGCGTCGCGGAAGCCGCTCTCGGACTCGAAGCCGCTGTCGAGCGCCGCGGTCGTCACCGCCACGCCCCCGCGGATCCGCTCGAGCGCGCCGACGAGCCTCCGGCTGCGCGCCCAAGTCTGGAACGTCATCCCGTACCGCGCGCGGAACCACCGCGCCGCCCGCGCGGGGTCGATCCCCTCGCGACGCAGGTCCGCGGCGGTGATGCGATCCGCGCGCGCGCTCTCGGCCAGCGCGACGAGCTTCTGCGCCCACGGCGGAGTGGCGAATGCCGGCTCCAACGGGTTGCAGCGCAGGCACGCGCGGTACCCGCGCTTCTCCGCGTCGGCGGCCGTGGCGAAGAACTCGACGTTCTCGCGCAAGGGCTTCTTCGCGCCGCAGCCGGGCCTGCAGAAGATGCCGGTCGTCCGGATCGCGGCGAAGAAGGAGCCGTCGTAGGTCGCGTCCCGCGCGACGAGCGCGCGGTACATCTCGGCGGGAGGCGGAAGCGTCTTCATGGCGCCCATCGTCGCCGGTTTCGCGCCTCCCGCCACCGCGTTCCGGCGTCCGAATTCGGATTCCCGCCGGCCTGATTTCACTGCGCAGAGGCTTTGAAGCTGAACTCGCCCTCGAAGTCGATCTCCTGCCGCATCTCCGCCGACTCCCCTTCGCCGAACTCGAGCTTCGCAGTCGTCTTCATCGAGAGCTGCGTCTTGCCGCTGGAACGCAGCGACCGGAAGTGCCCCGCCGCGAGGTCCCAGAGGAGCTCGCCCTCGAGATCGAACTTGGTCTTGAACGTGGACTTGGCCGCGTCCTTCTCCTTCGATTCGAGCTCGCCCTCGCTCTCGAGCTCGGCCGAGATCGCGATCACTCCGACCTTGTGCCCGTCCTCGTCGCGCACGCCCTTCCAGGTCGCGTGCACCTTGCCCTCGAGGTGCTTCCGGATCTGCATGCCGAGATCGTCCCCGGAATCCGGCTTCTCCTCGCCCTCCTGCGGAGGTGCGTCGAGCTTCAGGTCGCCTCCTGGAGCGAGGATCGAGTCGAAGCTCTTCGCGTCGACTTCCCAGGTCTCGTCCTTCGCGACCTTGCCCTTCGGGAGGAAGGCGCGGAAGTCGGTGTCCTCGACGAGGTCCTCGAGCAGCTTCTCGTCGCCCTTTCCCTCGGGGAAGGACGCGTCGAACTTCGAACCGTCGTCGTTCCAGGTGAAGAGCACGCTCTTGCCTTCGAGCGGACTCTCTTCCTTGCGCTCGTCGTCGTCGCCTTCCTCGCCGTGCGGCCCCTTGGTGGACTGCTTCTGCGTGCCGGCGAGCTTGTCGAAGGTGCGCTTGAGCTTCGCCGGGCGATCCTTGCCCATCGCCATGTACTCGTCGGTCAGCTCGATGCGCTCGAAGTTGTCGAGCGACAGCGTGGCGTCGCCCGCCTCGTCCGACGGCTCGTCGTCGCCGTCGACCGAGACGTGGAAACGGGTCGACGCGAGGTGGACGGTGGTCTCGAAGGCCTTCGTGAGCGAGGTCTTCGGCTCGACCGCGAAGCGCGGTTCGTCGGAGACGCCGGCGAGGTCCGCGAGGAGTGCGACGGCGGATGCAGCGAGGAGGATGCGGTTCATGTGCGAAAGATAGGACGCTGGACGGCGAGGATTGCGGATTAAGGCAGTTCCGCGCGCAGTTCGACCTCGGCTCGGTCGCCGCGGATCGTCACGCGTGGTATTTCGACGTTCGCGCCGCCGCGCTGAACCTCGAGCCGGTATTCGCCTGGGAGAAAACGCCCCATCTCGATCTTGCCCTCGGCGTCCGAGGCGCCCTCGCCCTTGAACATGCCCTCGAGGACCCTGTCCGCGTCCGAGCTGTCGAGGTTCGGTCCCTCGTCGGCGCGGAAGAGCGTGGCGCGCGCGCCCGCAGCGGGCTGGCCGTCGTTCTGGTAGACGCGGACGCTGACCAGGATTCCGCGTTTGAGCCGGACGTCGATCGGCTTCGCATCCCCCGTCGCGTGCTCGATCTTCACGTCGCGCAGCGATCCGTCGGCGTAGTCCTTCGCCGCGGCGCCGATGATGTAGACTGCCGGCGCGAGCCCGGCGACCTCGAAGCGCCCGTTCGCGTCGGACCGCGTGCGCTCGGGTCGGCCTTCGGAGCGGTCCTGGCGCCGCACGGAGACGCGCGCGCCGTCGATCGGCTCGCCCGACTCGCTGCGCACGAATCCGACCAGGGTCACCGGCGCGACGAGGCGCAGGACGCAGCCGCGCTCGACGCGGCCTTCGTCGACGCGCACGACGACAGCCTCGGGCGGCGCCCAGCGCTTGCGCTCCTCCTTGCCGCGCGGCGGGCGCACGGTGACCTCGTACTCGGCCGCGCACAGCCGTTCGAAGGTGAAGTGTCCGGTCTCGTCGGTCGTCGCGCGGGCGCCGGCGTCCTGGCTGATCGCCATCGCGAGGAGGCCCTTGAGCTTCGGGGCTCCGAGCGCGCGCAGGCGCACGTCCGCGCCCGGCACCGGTTCGTGCGTCGCCTCGTCGATCACCTGGCCTTCGAGTCCGCCTTCGGGCAGGGAGAGATCGGCGTGGAGCTCGGGTTGATCGGGGACGTCGAGCAGCATCCGGATCTCGCGGGATCCACGCCGTTCTCCGGCGGCCTGCAGCGTGAGCTGCCAGCGTCCAGGCGCGAGCCCGGGGTAGTCGTACTGGCCGGTCGACGAGACGTTCGCGATCTTCATGTCGACGCCGAGCGCACCGGTCCCCTCCGAGCCGAGCCCCATCAACATGCCCGCCGCGACCGGCTTGCCGGCGTCGAAGATCGTCCCGTGCGTCACCATGTCGAAGTTGAGCCGCCCCAGGAAGCTCATCGGGTGCAGCGCCTCGTCGCCGCGCGTCACGACGAGGAAGTAGCTCCCCGCCGCCATGTGGGCGATCTTGTACTGGCCCTTCGCGTCGCTGAGTCCCTGGTACAACGCGCCGTTCGCGCCGCCGCCGCCCATCCCGCCCATCGCCATCGGCGCGACCGCGACGACCATGTCGCCTTCCACCGGTTGTCCGTGTCGGTCGGCGACCTTGCCTTCGACGCCGCCGCCGGTGTGCATCACGATGCGCACGTCGGCGATCGCGCCGCCTTCCTCGAGATCGAGCGGATCGGACACGCCGTAGGCCTGGTCGCGGTGGAACGCGCGCACGTGCAGCGCGCCGGCCGAGACGCCTTCGAGCGTGAACTCGCCGCGCGCGCCGGTGACGACCTCGCGGTCGCCGAACAGGCCGAGACCGGCCGCGTAGCCGAGCAGCGCGGGCGGCATGGAGTCGAGGCCGGACAGCGGCATGTCCGCGCCTTCGCCCCGCGACTTCCGCCCGTCCCCGGACTTATCGTCGCGGACCGCGACCACGTGCGCTCCGGCGACGGGATTCTCCTGCTCGTCGACGACGATGCCGCGGATCTTGCCCCCGGCGCTCAGCTTCACGACGACGTCGCGCAGGACGCCGCCTTCGGGGATCTCGACCTTGACCTCCTCGTCCGCGTAGCCGCGAGCGGAGACGCGCAACGTCTTCGAGCCCGCCGCGACCGCGTCGAGGCGGAAGCGCCCGTGCTCGTCCTCGACGAACTTGCCTCCGGTGAAGGGATTCCAGGACCCCGGAACGCCGGCTTCCGTGTCGATCGCCGCCGAAGTCGACACCGTGAACGTCGTCACCGGCGCTCCGCCGGACTCCTCGACGACGGTGCCCTCGACCGAGCCGCCGCGCGCGAGCACGACGACGAGCTCCTCGGCGGCTTTTTCGGCGTCGACGACCTTCTTGGCGTCCTCCCAGCCGAGCTTGTGGAACTCGAGCGTGTACGGCGGATCGCCGGCCATCGGCCCGGCCGCGAAGCGCCCGTCGGCGTCGCTCGTCGGGAAGATCCATCCGGGGATCGCCTGCCCGAGCATCGGCGCGAAGCTGAAGTCCTGGGGCGAGAACTCCGTCCCCTCGAGCGGATTCCAGCGGACCTGGACGCCCGCGATCGGGTTGCCGGCCGCGTCGACGGTGCGGCCGCGCACCATCGTCCCGGGCGCGAGCGTGATGTCGTCGATCGAGGCGCGCGACCGGTCCGCGACGAGCGCGCGGCCGCCGAGCTTCGGCAGGTGTTCCGCCGCCACGACGGCGACGTCGACCTCGCCGGGCGGGACGCGCGCGAGCGTGAACGAGCCGTCCGCGGCGGTGACGGAGTGCGTCGCGGCGAGCACTTCGCCGACGAGCAGGAGGTCGCGGATCCCGCGCGGGACGGCGGCGACGTGCGCTCCGGCGAGCGGAATCGACGTGTCCGTGCCGCGGCTCTCGACGACGCGACCGCTGATCGTCGCGCCGGCGCGCGCCTGGATGTCGGCGCGCGATTCCTTGCCGGCGATCACGTCGACCCCGATGCAGTGCGAGACGGCGAACGTGTCCGCGGCGGCGCTGACGTCGTAGCCGTTTCCGGGCGGGATGCCGTCGAACGCGAAGGCGCCGTCCGCGTCGCAGGCCGCCTCGAAGAGGCGCAGGTCGCCGCTCGCCGCGTCCTGGAGAAAACGCCCCGGTCCGCCGATCAACACGACGTGCGCCGAGCGGGCCGGTTGTCCGTCGGGTGCGACGACGCGGCCGACGACGCGCCCTCCCGCGCGCACGTGGACCTCGAGCGGGCCGCCGGCGCCCGACCGCTCGACGCGCGCGCGCAGCGTGCCCTCGGGCGCGTGGAACGGTCCGCGCGCGTCGACGAACCACGATCCGGGGCGCACGCCGACGAAGGCGAAGTTCCCGCCTTCGCCGCTCATCGCGGAAGCGACGGGCAGAACGCGCTCGGGGAGCTCCGGTCCGAGGCCGAGGAGTCGCAGGATGCGCGCCGCGAGCGTCGTCGCGGCCGGCGGCAGCGGCGTGAGCTCGACGCGCACGCCGGCGACGCCGCTCCCGCTGACGCGGTCGACGACGCGGCCTTCGAGTCGACCGTCGCCGGCGAGGCGCGTGCCGACGGGGAGTCCGCCGACGCGCGCCGCGGCGTCGCCGCCCGCATCGAGCGCGTCGCGACCCTTGCCTTCACCGCGGCTGAGCTCGCTCTCCGCCGGTGCGCCGGCCGCGGCGGGGCTCGCCTCCGAGCGCACCTCGGAGGGCGCGGTTCCCCCGCTCTTCAGGAGGAATCGCGAGGCGGCTCCCGTGCGAGTGCCGACGTGTCGGAGCATGGGCTCGACGGGCATCGTACTTCCCTGCGGACGCGTCGGGGCCGGATTTCGAGCGCGCCTACTCCTTCGTGATCCGGAGTCCCTTCGGGAAGCTCATCGTCGTCTCGAGGACCACGTCGCTGCCCTTGTCGCCGCGCGGGACCTTGACCACCCAGGTCTGGATCCCCTTCTCCTCGCGGTCCTGCTTCCAGCGCGCGTCCTCCGAGGGCTTGGGCTCGGTCTTCGAGATCTCGACGCTGATCCGGTCGTCGCGGCTCTTCGGGCAGGCTTCGCGGACGATGACGTCGACGCTGCCGTCCTTCGCGGCCCCGAAGGCGCCGTGGTTCACGAGGTGGATGCGCCAGCTCTCGACCCTGCTGCTCTTCGAGGAGAGGAAGCCGGGCTCCTTGGCGAGATCCTGCGTCTGCGTCCGCGTCACGGTGAGACCCGGGTCGGCGCCGAGGTGGAGCGTCAGCTCCTCGCCGGTCTGGACCGTCTCGATCTGCGCCGGCCCGAGGTAGTCGGCGCCGAAGAAGACCGCGGCGGTGCCGGGGAGGAGGACCCAGGGGCTCGTGTTCTTCGTCTTCGCGCGCAACCACACGGTCGGGTCCAGCGCGGGGACGCACATGCGCTCGGGAGCGATCGCGAGGTCGCCGGTGCCGACGAGGACGGTCGTCGGCTGCTCGCGCGATTCGATCGTCTCCTTCTTCGCGAGCTTGAAGTGGACGGAGAGGCCTTGGCTCTCGACCGTGGCGAAGGGACGCGGAGCGGCGGGGG
>WNFK01181797.1_pt2 | contig 10242 bp, 9 predicted proteins | sample 5400281 | NCBI WGS metagenome assembly WNFK01 (sample SAMN13153350, study PRJNA577476) | soil metagenome | isolation source: 20 cm soil on Douglas fir-dominated hillslope | place: USA:California | collected 2013-09-17
GTCTTCGATCCGGAGGTGGGTGCCGTCCTCCGCCAGCCGCAGGCTGAGACCGCTCAGATCCTCGGGGACTTCGTCCCTCAGATGTCGCCCAGGCACGAGCAGCATGCGGTTCCGGGAGTAATCGAGTGTCACGCGGAACCGTCGCAACACCTCGCCGCCGATCAGCGCGACCCCCGGGGCCACGCTCGGAAGGTCCTCGATCACGAACCGCCCCAGCTCGAATCGTTCGATCCGCCCGAACACCACCTCGTACGTCTGACCGGACCCCACGCCACCCATCACGCGGCGCAGCGGGCCGCGCGATTCGAGCAGCACCGAATCATCCACCGCGTCCTCGGATCCGCAGTCCACCAGCAGTCGCCGCGATCGTGCGGGCCGGCCAGGAACCGTGAGACGCGCGGTGATGTGGGGCACGTCGTGGTCGAACGTGAGCGGGATGCTCTCGGCGACTTCGGGCGGGGAATATCGAGCCGGATCGTGCAGGCGTACGAACCTCGCGTCGTAATCGATCTCGACCACGACCCGGCGGAAGAAATCAGTGCCGAGAACTCCCGCCACCGAATAGCCGAGAATGCCGGGCTGATTCGAAAGGTCGATCGAGATCGTGCGATCCGATCGGAACGAGACGCCGGCGACCGTGAACTCGACCGAGTCGCGCGGATACCGTCGATACGCGACGGGTCCCGCCCCGGCGCCGGTGCCGGCGCCGGAGCCGGCCGGATGAAGCCCGAGGCTGTCCGCGAAACCACGATCGAGCGCGATCGAGTTGGCTCCCGAATCGAGGATGAAGAATCGCGGCTCGCCTCCGTTGACCCGCACCGGCAGGAGCACGGTGCTGCCGCACTCGGGAAACGGGACCAGGACCGGCAGGCGAGGGGGCGGATCCTGAGCGGGGCCCGCCTCGCGGGCGCCCGCGCAAAGGCCCGTCAGGGCGGTCAGCGCGAGCCATATGAAACTCCGCACCTTTCGCATAAGGGGCATCATGCGTGTTTTGCCGATCCCGGCGCTTGAACGCTATTAGCGGGCGGGCCCGGTCAGGCGGGCACGGCGGGGACGCGACCGGCGGCGATACTCGGAGGGAGTCGAACCGGTCTTACGGCGGAACACGCGCGTGAAGTGCGCCTGGTCGGCGAAGCCCGCATCCAGCGCCACGTCGGCGAGGGGGAGGTCGTTTCGCTGAACCTGCTCACGCGCCCACTCGATCCGAAGCCGGTGGACGAAATCCGTCACCGTGCAGCCCATGTGTGCGTGGAACGCGCGCGCCAGGTGGGTCGCATGAACGCCCGCGACGCGCGCGAGCGCCTCGTGATCGAAGCGGCCGCGGAAGTGGGCGCGGATGAACTCCAGCGCGGCCGGCAGCCACCGGGGTGGGCCACCGCTCCATGAGGCGGGGGTGGGATCCGCCTCGGCGAGAAGCGTGTGCGCGAGTCCCTCGATCGCGAAACCCGAGATCGAGTCGCGTGCGGTCAACTCGCGCGCGATCCTGGCCGCCACCCGGGCCGCGGCTGCGTTCTGACGGCCCGGTCTCGGCTGTCTGCCGCGCTCGAGTTGCCCGAGCAGTCCGGCCGAAGTCGGTATGGGTTTCGCCCGGCGGATGGAACAGGAGATCGCCGGTGCGTGCTTCGCAGAGCGTGGAACCGACGCGCTCGTCGAATCCGCCGCTCAGGACGAGGCAGAAGTAGGGGGCGGTGTGGGTGTGGAGTGGGAGCCGCGATGGAAACCGATGCAGCGTCTCGGTGATCGCGAGACCTGCCACGATCTGATGGTGGCGCGTCTCCCCCAGATAGCGACCGGGTCCCAGCTGGAGCGGCATCGCTCAGGTCCGCACCCGGGTGGGATCGATCCCGCGAAAGTAGGCGAGACCGTTGCGCGGATCGGTGGTGAATCCATCCATGCCGCTGATGATGGACAGGAGCATCGCAACGCCGGCGATGCGCGCGTATCGAGAGAGGGTGAGGCGGCTGCGATCATCTTCGGATGGAGCGATGGCCATCGGGGTCTCCCTGGGAGCCAGGGGAGTCTAGCGGCTCCGTCCCCGATACGTCTCCGAGGTCTGGAGTGTTCCGTCGTCATCCACCGAGTACCATGGACTGCCATGCGTCCCACGATGCGGGCCGTGGCATCACGCTCACGGTTCACGACGCCGTCTTCTGGGACGCGCGCGACGACGGTGGTGCACGCGCGGCCAGCGGCGTCTATTTCGTCCGCCTCGCCACCGAAGGCCGCGTCCTCACCCGGCGGCTGACGTTGATGCGCTGACCATCGGCACCACTCCGTCGCCGGGCGAGTGCCGCTGCCACCAGCGCCCGGACAGCGGGGCGGTTGGCCTCGGTCAGGGAGCGGATTTTTACGTGGCGAAGCCCCTTGCCGGTGCCTTCCAGCATCCGTTTGGGGTCCGCAAGCACGGCCCCCTGATAGAAGCCGAGATTGATGTAGCCGCGCATCGGCATGATGTAGGCGTAGCCGTCGGTCATCTTCTTCGGCCCGACGCCATAGGTGGCGGCGTTGTCGCCGAGCCGCACGGTCTCGACCGTGCTCACGTCGATGGCCCGGATCACGGCCCGCAGGCGCCGCGCGATGGCGGCGAGGTCGGGCTCGACGTCCGCGAGCAGTTCATCGAAGGTGCCTTGCGCCGCCTTTGGCAGATTGGCCATTGAAAGACGAGCTTACCAAAGAGTTTGGTTGGAGGGGGTGGTTGCGAGAGGCTTGGTGTGCCTACTCGCGCGACGGGATGAGGTCGAAGTCGCCCACCATCACCCGATCCAACCGGCTGGTGCGCCAGCCGCGCGTCGTATCGCGCACCATCGGCGCGGCACCATCGCGGTAACGGCGCGCCACCTGGGTCGTGGTTGCCGAGCTCTGGACCAGCCGCTCGCGCGCCTGCCGGACCAACCCGGCCACGCCATCGCGGGCCGGTTCGGCAGGTTGCGAAGGACCTGATTTCTTTTGCTAAAGACGAGAAAGGAAATGCAGTTGCGAGGATCTCCGAGTATCTTTCTACGGTCGTGTGCCAGAGAGTTCTCCACACGACCGTTCGCTCACCGGAGGTCACCTATGCCGACGTGCCGCAATCTGCTCCTCGTTACCGGCCTGCTGGCGCTCGCCGCTGCATCCGCGCAAGCCTGCCCGAATCACACGACCAACACCTCCGCGGTGCTGACGCCGCCGCCAAGCCATGCCGCCGTCGTGGCATGGAAGCCGCGGGCCTGGTCGCCCCCCGCGCAGAACGTGTCCACCGCGCAGGGTCTGCGCGTCGCGATCGACCCGGTGGACGGCACCCTCAGCATGCCGACGCCGGATCAATTGAATTCGGACATCATCATCCAGAACGAGGCACCGGTGAGCACCCTCCGGCGTGCCGACGGTTCGGTGCGTGCCGCGCTCGACGATCGCTTTGCCGAGTTTGCCGTGGTCGAAATAGGCGCCGATGGCAAGCCGAAATGGACCTGCGTGCATGGAACCAGCGGTGCCGCGCAGTTCATGAAGCACCCGGCGGTCCCCGCGGCTGGCGCTGCGGCTTCCGGAACGCAGTGGGTGGTGAAATGACCATGCGCACCATCCTTCGCACGCTCGCAACCGCGTCGCTTCTGGCGCTGCTCGCAGTGCCCGCTTTCGCCGCGGTAACCATCACGATCATCAATCTCGACGGACCGGGTGAGGGCTTCAACGATGCGACGCCCGCGGCGCCGGTCGGCGGCAATCCCGGAACCACCGTCGGCCAGCAGCGGCTCCTGTGCTTCCAGCAGGCCGCGGGCATCTGGGGCGCGACGCTCACCTCGAGCGTGCCGATCCAGATCCAGGCGGCGTTCAATCCGCTAGCCTGCACCGCCACCAGCGCGGTGCTGGGTTCGGCCGGACCGCGCTTCGTCGAGCTCAACGATCCGCTGTTCGAGTTCCAGAACTACTGGTATCACGAGGCGCTGGCCAACAAAGAGGCAGGCGTGGACCACGGGTTCCGGCTGGTACTACGGCTTCGACCACAACGAGGGCGCGCAGATCGATCTGCTGGCCGTGTTGCTGCACGAGTTCGGCCACGGTCTGGGTTTCAGCACCGTCACCAATGGTTCGACCGGTAATTACCTGAACGGACCGCCCGCCCTACCCGCGGTGTGGGACAAGTTCCTGTACGACGAGACCACCGCGCTCCACTGGGACCAGAACACTCCGGCCCAGCGTGTCGCTTCGGCCATCAACACGAACAACCTGACCTGGGACGGATTCGACACGCAGGTCCAGGCAGCCACGTTCCTGAGCCACACGGCCGAAGTCGTGGTGCCGTTTGGTTCCGGCAGCCTGACGGCGAACCCAGCCGCGTTCGGCGCCGCGTTGACACTTGGCGGTGTGCTGTCGCCGGCCGTGCTGGTGGTGGACGCCGTGGCGCCGACCGGCGATGGGTGCGATGCGATCACGAACGCTGCCGCATTGGCAGGCAACATCGCCGTCATCGATCGCGGCGTGTGCACGTTTGTCATCAAGGCCAAGGCTGCGCAGCTTGCCGGCGCGATCGGCTGCATCCTGGTCAACAACGCCGCCGGCGCACTGGCGCCGGGGGGCGCCGATCCGACCATCACCATCCCGGTGGTCGGCATCACGCAGGCTGACGGCTTGGCGCTAAAGGCCGCCATGCTCGGTGGCCCGACGAACGTGAACCTGCGCCTGAATCCGACCTCGATCGCGGGGTTGAGCCCGAGCGGTCTCGTGCGCATGTATGCGCCGAACCCGTTCCAGCCTGGTTCGAGCGTCTCGCACTTCGACGTCTCGGCGACGCCCAACCTGCTCATGGAGCCGGCCATCAATGCTGACCTCACGAGCAACCTCGACCTCACCATCGGCCTGTTCCGTGACATCGGATGGTTGCCGCGCACCGGGCCGGTCGCGACGCAGCTGGCGCTCGTGAGCTCCGAGATCGTGGACGGTCATCCGCGGCTGAGGTGGTACTCGGCCGATGGCGCCAACGAGACGATGCGGCTCTATCGTCGCGCGGTGCCTGACGAATGGATGGCGGCCGGGAACCTGTACGCCGACGGCTCGGGCATGGTGACGTACGACGACATGGACGCCGTGCGTGGCCACAGCTACGAGTACAAGATCGGCATCTCCACAGCGACCGGCGAGCGTCAGCTCGGCCAGGTGTGGGTGGACGTGCCGCTCGATGCTCAGCTCGCGATCAAGCGACTGAGCCAGAACGCCTCGGGCAGCCCGCTTGCATTCGCGGTCACGCTCAGCAGCGACGGGCCCGCAGCGCTCGAGTTGCTGGACGTCTCGGGTCGTCGCGTGGCCAAGCAGGACCTGAGAGGCCTCGGCGCCGGCGAGCATCACGTGAACATCGCCGCGACGCCACGGCCCGGCATCTACTGGGCGCGGGTATCGCAGGCCGGCAAGATGCTCTCGACCCAGTTCGTGTTGATGAACTAGCTGCAGGTTCACGGCTTCGATCGCAGCGGCCATCCTCCCCGTCGGAGGGTGGCCGTTGCGCTTGACCCACCGGCCCGATGGAGGTTGGGGAGAGGGTCAGCGCCTCGGCTCGAGAATCCGGATCGCCGTCTCCAGCACGACGTCCTGTTCATCCCGGAACTGTGCTCGCACGTTCTCCAGCGTCAGCGGCACGCGAATATCCGGCGCGACGCCGCCCTCCATCCGCCAGTCACTGTCGAGCTGCACCTGCCCGCGCTCATCGACCGATCGGCCGTTCGGATACCCGACGGTGAGCCCGGCCGGCATCTTCACCTCGGCGCCAGACATGCCGAACGACCCGTACGTGCCGTTGAAGCCCACGACGTGACAGCCGGGCATGCGGCGCGCGACCATGGCAAAACCTTCGCCCGAGCTGACGCACGAGGGGTCGATGAGGACTGCGACCGGCACGACCAGTCGTGGCTTGCGCGGCTCGGTCCACAGGGTGCCCATGCCCTCTTGCTCGAATCGCCGCGTGTTGGCGCGATAGAACGTCGCGGATTCGTAGAAGTCGCGCCGGTCGACGAAGAACCCCATCAGTGAAGGGACGAGCTTGTCGGCCCCGCCGATGTTTCCGCGAACATCGATGACGATCCCGTGGACACGAGCGCGCTGAAACCGATCGACCGCCAGACGGACAACGCGCTCAGGCAACAACTGCGGCAAGGTCGGAAACTCGGCTCGAATCCGTACATAGCCGATGCCACCGGGCAACACGCGGATGTCGATGTTCCGATCCTTCAGACTGAACGAGTGCCTCTGACCCGTGCGCTTCAGCGGCTCGAAATCGTCGCGTACCGCGACCAGCGTGGCGGTCCGCGTGGCGGGCTCGTCGAGATTCCGAAACACGACTGTGGCTGGGGTGCCAACCGGAGCGCGCGCGAGGTGTCGGAGCTTCGCGAGCTCAAGGCCTTCCGCCGTCGCGGGCGGGCTCGCATTCCATAGCGCCGAGGTGCGCGCCACGGCCTCCTCGATCGGCACACCGTTCCAGGTCAGTACGGTCGCCCCCCATCGCATGCCTTGCGCAGCGGCGGGGCTGTGATCGATCACGACGTGCGCGATCGTCCGGCCATCGTCGAGACGGATGAGCGCGAATCCGTAACCGCCCTCAGTTGCGGCGACGCGCAGCGAGTCATCGCCCGACAAACCGACGTGACCGTCGTGCAGGGACCACAGGTACTCGCGCAGCGCGGTGGAGTAGGCCACGCGGTCGTGGGCTGCCGCGGCTGCGGCGATCTTTGGCGCGGCCGCATCGTGCAGCGACCTCCAGTCGACCCGCTTCCATTCGCCCATCGCGTAGGCGCGCGACAGTTGAGTGTGCAGGTGCTCGAACGCGTCCGGCCACGCGAACCCTGAGAAGTCCTGGGTGTCCTCGCCGGAGAAGAGTTCGCGGATGGGAGAGTTGGAGAGTGGATCGAAGATCGTGATGAACGCCGCATCGATGCCGAGGAGCAACACGACACCCAACGCCACGACCCAGCGCAGCGCGACCATGAACCAGCCCGGCCGGCGAGGCGCATGGTCGTCCGGCCATGAAGATCGGTGGAAGGCGATGAGCGCGACGACTGCGGCGACGACATCCATCGGGACCGACTCGAGCCGGTGCCGCCCCGTGACGAGCGCCGCGATCACGATCAGCGCTCCGGCTGCGGTCGTGGCGCGCCACAGCGTCCGACCCGGACGTCGCCATGCGACCACGAGCACCACTCCCATTGCCGCGTAGATCGAGAGCAGCAGCTCGGCGAGGGTCACGGGGCCGAGTCTATGGGCTCTGCAATCGTGAGGTCGAGAACCTCTGGACAGAGCGACCAGTTGTCCCGTTTTCCCCAGGCGGTGTGCGGCGTTCGGCCGCGATCCGACCGTCTCCCGACCGAATCCGGCGGACGTTCGGCAAACCCGCGCCGACGCCCGGCAATGCGGTTTGTGCGTTTCGGACTCTCGGTCATGACTTCCGGACGCGAGGCCACGCGTCCGCGGAGAACCTCCGCGGAACCGCGACATCTTACTCGCGTGGTCGCGGTACCAGCCGGCAGGCGCCGCAACCGCGAACGAACCTCGCCGGCGCAGGACAAACCAGTTTCCAATCTGAAAAGGAGCACCACGATGAACCCCAGAACCGCAGTCCTCGCGAGCGCCCTGGTGGTCGCCGCCATCCTCAGCGGCTGCTCGGACGACAGCGCACCGGTGCGGCCGCCGGTATCAGCGCCAGGCCCGCAGGCCACCGTCGTCTCCGCATCGGGCGAGATCGTCGCGAAGGTCGGAGAGTTCCGCACGCTCCTCGGCGATCCCAGCAACAACGGCGTCGCCGGGCAGCAGGCGGCGGGCCGCCGCGAAGTGAACTGGGACGGCGCCGGCGCCCGGCCGTTCAACAACCGGGACGACTTCCCACCCGACTTCTTCAACGCCAACGGGCTGATCTACCTTGGCACCGCGTTCCGCAACGACAGCCTGCTGTTCGCGGAGATCAATCCCGCCTACGCGAATGAGTTCCATGCCTTCAGCCCGAAGGTGATGTTCTCGAAGATTGGCACGAACGTTATCGAAGCGTCCTTCCACGTGGCCGGCGCCCAGACCGCCGCCGGCGTCACCGGCTTCGGCGTCGTGGTCTCGGACGTGGACCTCGACAACACGACTTCGCTCGAGCTGTTCGACAAAGACCGTCAGAGCCTCGGCCTGTTCTTCGCGCCCAAGCGCTCTGACGCGAACGGAGACTCGTTCGTCGGCGCGAAGTTCGATGACCCAATCGTCGCGTTTGTCCGCATCACCTGCGGCAACGGCGCGCTCGGCGTCGGCGTGAACGACATCTCGGCAGGCGGCACGAAGGATCTCGTGGTCATCGACAACGTCATCTATGGCGAGCCGAAAGCGTTCTAGCCCTCGCAGCGTCACGAATCTGGATCTAACCCATCAACGTCAACCGCCAGGAGCAGGCGGCGGTGAAGGAGCGCGAGCTGCGCGAGGCCGAGGCGGCCTGATTTTCGAGCGGCGCCCGGAAACGGGCGCCGCCTTCCCGCCCCGAGGTCGAGCTCGAGCAGGCACCCATGTACCTGTCCAAGATCCGCGCTGGTGCTGGGGGTGACGCTGTACGCGCTCACCCGGGAAGAGGACAGCGACATCGCAATGGCGGGGCCTGGTCTGTCGTGTGGTCGAGGGTGCGAGCAACGCGATCGGCATCTCGCGCCCGCTGACGCTCATGTCGCTCGCCGCGGCGAGCACCGCTGCCACGGGGGGCCCGGATGCCGCGGCCGTGAACGCGCTCGGCGGCCTGACACTACGCGGGATCGGGGGTGCGGGAGGAGCCGGAGCCTTCCTCTTCGGTCTCTCATATCTGTGTTTCAGCTATCTGTTTCTGCGCTCGCGCATCATCCCAGCCTGGCTGGCGTGGCTTCGGGCTAGCGAGACGGGCTGCAGGTTAGTGCGACGGGGCAGGCAGAGTGAACTGAAAGACGGCGCCGCGCGGCTGGTTCGCGCTCGCCCACAGTCGTCCATGGTGAGCTTCGATGATCGAACGACAGATCGAAAGGCCCAGCCCCAGACCGCCCGGCTTGGTGGTGTAGAAGGCCGCGAACAGTGGCTCCGGTGCCCCTGCCGCCAGTCCCGGGCCGCTATCGGCTACCGCGACGAGCACGCCTCCCGCATCGTTCTTCCTGGACCTGATCAACAAATCTCGCGACTCCTCGCCGAGCCCAGTCATCGCCTCGATTCCGTTGAGGATCAAATTGAGGATCACCTGTTGCAGTTGGACGCGGTCTCCGTGGATGAGCGGCACACCGTCCGCGAGGTCCGTCCGCACCGAGACGCCGTTCTCCACCGCCTCGCCATGGGTCAACTCGACGACCTCGTGGATGGCGGCATTGATCTCCACGGAATCATTCCGGGGTGGGGCCTTCTTGACGAGCGCGCGGATCTGGCCGATGACGTCCCCGGCCCGCTTGCCAGCCCGGACGATGAGAGAGAGCGCTTCGCGCACCTCCCCCAGTTCCGGTGGCTGAGCTTCGAGCCAGCGGAGCGCGGCGTGGGCTGACGTCACCACGGCCGTGATCGGCTGCTTCACCTCGTGCGCGATCGAGGCAGTGAGCTCTCCCAGGGTCGTCACCCGCGTCGCGTGAGCAAGCTCGGTCCTTGTTGTCTGCAACGCACTCTCCGCCCGCTTGCGCTCGGTCAGATCGAGGACGAAGGCCACGCCCTGGTTGCCTTTCTCTTCGAAGGTCGCCAGGCCGATGAGCACGGGCACGCGGCTGCCGTCCTTGCGGAAGTACTCCTTCTCGAACGGCTGCAAACTCCCGCTCATCGTGAGCTCGGGTATCCAGCGTCGTTCGTCGCGATCACGCCATTCCGGGGGAGTCAGGTCCGTCCAGTGCAAGCGATCCGCGACGACATCCTCACGCTCATATCCCACCATGGCGAGGAACGCATCATTCGCCTCGAGGATCCGCCCCTCGAGTTCCCAGATGAAGATCCCGATGATGTTGGCGTCGACCAGGCGCCGGATCTTCGCCTCGCGTTCCGTGAGGTCGCGGTACAACCGGGTGTTCTCGAGCGAGATCGCCGCCTGCGATGCGATCAGTTTCAGCACCGCGGTACGTGCCGGCGCGAAGATGCGAGGAGCAAGGTTGTTTTCGAGGTAGAGGATTCCCGTGAGTCTGGCCTGCTTGAGCAACGGCAGACAGAGCACCGAGCGGGCATGTTTGTCCCGTATGTACGCATCGGCCGAGAAGAGGGGATGCGCGGAGGCATCGTCCAGGATGACGCTCTCCTTCGTCCGCAGGACGTAACTCACGACCGACT
>WNFK01206979.1_pt1 | contig 10241 bp, 10 predicted proteins | sample 5400281 | NCBI WGS metagenome assembly WNFK01 (sample SAMN13153350, study PRJNA577476) | soil metagenome | isolation source: 20 cm soil on Douglas fir-dominated hillslope | place: USA:California | collected 2013-09-17
ACAACTACCCCGAGTGGCGGGGCACCTTCTATCCGGAGAAGTTTCCCCCCGCGAAGATGCTCCCCTACTATGCCGAGCGGTTCTCCACGGTGGAGATCAACTACACTTTCTACCGCATGCCCAATGCCAAGACCATTGCGGGCTGGGTGGCGGAGACGCCCGCCGGATTCTCCTTCACCCTCAAGGCGCCCCAGCGCATCACGCACTTCGCGCGCCTGCGCGAGATCGCCGACCCCCTCCGCTACTTTGTCGACACGGCGGCGGGGCTGGGGCCGAAGCTCGGTCCCGTACTCTTCCAGCTGCCCCCCAACTTCAAGAAGGATCTGGACCGCCTGGGCGGCCTCCTCGACCAGCTTCCCGCGGGGCTTCGCTGTGCCTTCGAGTTCCGTCACGACAGCTGGTTCGCCGACGATGTCTACGAGCGCCTGCGTGCCGCCAACGCCGCGCTCTGCGTGGCCGATACCGAAGAGGCGACCACGCCGCTCGAGGCGACGGGCGACTGGGGCTACTTCCGCCTGCGCGATCAGGGCTACACGCCGGCCGACCTCGAGGAGTGGAGCGGGACCATCCGGCGGCTGGGCAGCGGCTGGCGCGATACCTTCGTGTACTTCAAGCACGAGGAGGCCGGGACCGGCCCCGCGTTCGCGCGTCAGCTCCAGGCGTTCTTGAATCCCTGATCGTCCCTGCCCCGCCCACCGCTTCTCCGCCGACTCGCTCCGCCATGCGGGCGAGGGCCGCGGCCATGTCGATCCCTCCGCTCAGGACGGGCCGGAGCGGATCGGCCATGGCGTCGAAGCGCTTCGGAACGCTGGCCATGGTGAAGCGCGCCGGATCGAGGCGGGCCGTCACCTCGCTCCACAGGAGCGGGCAGGACGCGGGAGCGCCGGGCAGCGGGCGCAGGGAAAACGGGGCCACGATTGTCTGGCCGTGGCCGTTCTGGCCGAAGTCGATGTAGACCTTGCCGCCGCGGGCGCGCAAGGGCCGGGCCACCGTGGAGATGTCCGGCTCCGCCTCCACCCCGAGCACGGCGAGCAGGCGCGCGAACGTGCGCACCTCGTCGTCGACGTAGCGGGCCCCGAGGGGAATCAGGATGTGGAGGCCGGTGGCCCCCGACGTCTTCGGGTAGCTGGGTAGCTCGAGATCATCGAGGATACGGTGGAGGGCCCGCGCCACCTTCACCACGTCGGTGAAGGGAGCGCCCTTGGGATCCAGATCCAGCACCAGCCAGTCCGGCCGCTCGAGCGAGCCCAGCCGCGACGCCCACAGGTGAAGCGGGATGGCCCCTGAGTTCGCCACGTAGCGCAGAGACTCCACGTCGTCCACCACGAAGTAATCGATCTCGCGCTCCGCGTCCTTCGAGTACACACGCTCCGTGCGCACCCAGGCCGGAGCGAACTCCGGGGCGTCCTTCTGGTAGAAGGACTTGCCCGTGATCCCGTCGGGATAGCGGGTGAGCACGAGGGGCCGGTCCCTGAGATAGGGAAGGAGAAGCGGCGCCACCCGCTCGTAGTAGGCGACCAAGTCTCCTTTCGTATAGCCGTCGGCGGGCCAGAAGATCTTCTTGAGATTGGTCAGCTTCACCTCCTTCGCCACGCTCTCCCCTCCTGCCAGCGAGGCGGGGACGGCGGGGGCCGCAATCTCCTCCGGAGCGTCGTCCCGGGATGGCAGGAGGGGCTCCTCGCGCCGGCAGTCCCCGGGGCGCTTGTCGCTCCGCAGGCGGAGGAAGGTCGGGTGCCGGATCCCTCCGTCGTTGGTCCAGTCGCTGAAGCGCCCCTCGCAGACGAGCCGCGGCTCTACCCAGTGGTGCCCCCGCCCAGCGGGGCCCACAGGCTCTTGAGCGCCGCGTGGTGTAAGCCGGGGCCGACCTTGGAGACGTAGACGAGGCGCGCGCCGTCGGGCAGGCCCCCGTCGTACAGTCCCCCGTCGTACATTCCAATGTGTAGCGCGCCGAAGTAGCCGCGGGTGCCCTGGGGGTCGGTGTAGCCTCCGATGACGAACTCTCCGCGGCGCTGGCACTTGACCTTGATCCAGTCACGCGAGCGGTCGCCCGTGTAGACGCTGCTCGCCCTCTTGGCCACGATCCCCTCGAGGCGCGCCTCGGCGGCCGCCTCCAGGAAGGCCTCCCCGTGCTCCATCACGTGGTCGACGTAGTGCACGGGCCCGAGCGGAGGCACGAGCATCCGGAGACACTCCTTGCGCTGGGTCAGGGGCAGGCGGCGCAGGTCGTGGCCGTTGAGCTCCAGGCAGTCGAAGAAAGCCGCCTCCACGGGGATCCGGGCCGCCGCGCTCTCGATCTCTCGCGGATCGGTCAACGCCATACGCGGCTGAAGCCGCTGGAAGCTCGGACGGCCGCTCGGGTCGAGGGCCACGATCTCCCCGTCGATGACGAAGTGATCGACGCGCAGGGCGAGGAGCGTCCGCACGAGGTCGGGATAGCGGCCGGTGATGACCTGGCCGCTGCGGCCGTAGAGCTCGACGAGGGCGCCACGGCGGGCCGCAAGCACCCTCACCCCGTCGAACTTGATCTCGTAGAGCCATCCCTTGCCGGAAGGCACCCGCTCCCCGAGGGTGGCGAGCATGAAGGGCTGGCGCCGAGCCGTCACCTCGCGGCGCGGAGCATCGAGCGCTTCCAGGCGTTGCCGGATGGCCGCCAGGTGTCCCGGCGCGTCGGCCATCTCCTCCACGGTGAGGCCGGAGAGCACGGATTGGGGATACCGCTCGGTCAGCTCCTCGGTCGCCGCCGCGCCGTCCAGCTTCTTGAGGAGGAGCCAGTCCTTGTCCTTCCCTGACATGCGGGCGAGCGTCCACCGCCCGCGAAGCTTGTAGCCGAAGAGCTCGAACTCGAGCTTCCCCCGGCGGAGCTGCTCGAGAGGATCCTCCGGCTTCACCAGACGGTACCAGCCGCGGTCCCACACGATGACCGACCCCGCGCCGTAATTGCCATGGGCGATCACGCCTTCGAAGTCGGCGTACTCGACGGGGTGATCCTCCACGTGCACGGCCAGCCGCTTCTCTTCCGCGTGCATCGACGGGCCCTTGGGCACCGCCCAGCTCTTCAGGACGCCGTCCATCTCGAGCCGGAGATCGTAGTGAAGCCGCCGCGCCGCATGCTTCTGGACGACGAAGCCCTGGCCGGGGGCGAGTCGGCGGCCCCCGAAGGGCTCGGCGGTGCGGTCAGGGTCCCGTTTTTTCCGGTAGGCCTCGAGCTGCGGCGGCACGCCTTCTTCCATCACAATCCCTCGCCCCTTCCCGCCACGGTGACCACAACCGGTGTACGCCGCCGCCCAGAGCCTTGGAGCATAGCGCCGGCCGTGCTACCGTGCCAAGTCTCATAGAATTTCACCAGTTGGGAGGGACCGGCTATGGCTCCGCATTCACTCGGGTCGGGTACGATCTCCTTCGGGCTCGTCTCCATACCGATCAAGATGTACACGGCCGCCTCGTCGGGCGGGGTCAGCTTCAACCAGCTTCACGCCAAGTGTGGAAACCGCCTCCGCCAGCAGATGATCTGCCCAGTGGACAACGAGGTGGTGGACCGGAGCCAGATCGTCAAGGGCTACGAGTTCCAGAAGGACCAGTACGTCCGCTTCACCGACGAGGAGATCAAGGCCCTCGAGGGTGAGGCGTCCAAGATGATCGACATCACTGAGTTCGTGCCCCTGTCCACGGTGGATCCGATCTACTTCGAAAAGACCTACTATCTCGGCCCCGACAAGGGCGGCGAGAAGGCGTACCGGCTCCTCGCCGATGCCATGGCCAAGACGGAGCGGGTAGCCCTGGCCAAGTTCGTCATGCGCGGGAAAGAGAGCCTCGTCCTGATTCGCCCCTCCCAGCACGGGCTGATGCTCCATACCATGTACTTCGCCGACGAGGTGCGGGACTTCAGCGAGGTCGGCAAGGGCGAGTCGGCCACCCTCAAGGAAGGCGAGCTGGGCCTGGCCCTCCGGCTCATCGAGGATCTGTCGCACCCGGAATTCAAGCCGGAGCAATACCAGGACGACTACCGTCAGCGCGTGCTCGACCTCGTCAACTCCAAGGTGGAAGGCAAGGAGGTGACCACGGTCGCCCCGGAAACGCACCGGGCCCAGGTCATCGACCTCATGGATGCGCTCAAGCAGAGCCTGGCCAAGCGGACGGGATCGCGAGCGGAGACGCCGGCGAGAAAGGGCGAGGCCGCGGAACCGGGCGCGCCCATGGCCAAGAAACCCCCGGTGAAGGTGGCGAAGCGCGGCGCCGAGCAGGAGAAGGTCGAGAAGAAGGCCCAGGCCGGAAGGAAGTAACGCCCCTCCGCCTCCTTTACCTCGCGAGTAATTGCGAGGTACCGCGTGGCGAGGTACGGTGACGGGCAGCAGCAGTCACCTTCACCCCTCACAGCGGAGGACATCATGGGCGCACGAGCCGACATGCTGGCGAAGCAGTTCGAGAGCAAGGCGGGCGAGTTGACGGGCACCATCGAGAAGCTCTCGGATGCGGACTGGACGAAAGTCACCGCGGCGGAGAAGTGGCCGGTGGGCGTGACCGCTCACCACGTAGCGGGCGCACACGAGCCCATCTCCGGAATGGCCAAGACGGTGGCGAGCGGCCAGACCCTGCCCCCCTTCGCCATGGCCCAGCTCGACGAGATGAATGCCAAGCACGCCAAGGACTTCGCGGGCTGCACGAAGGCCGAGACGCTCGCTCTCCATCAGAAAGGCATGGCGAGCGCGGCGGCGCTGGTACGCGGGCTATCCGATGCCGAGCTCGATCGGAGCGGCGTGTTGCTGACGGGCATGCCCAACATGACGGTGCAGCAGATCGTCGAGAACGTCCTCATCAACCACGTGGCCGAGCACCTCGAGAGCATCCGCGCCACCGTGGGACACTGAGCTCGCGCCGAGGTCAGTCGTCGATCGCCTGGTAGGCCAGCGTCCAGAAATCCGTGTAGAAATCAGACGGGCTGGGGCTGGTCATCAGGCGCTGGGCGAGCAGGATGCCGATCATGTCCTCCTGCGGATCGACATAGCACGACGTGTGGAAGCCGCCGTCCCAGCCGAAGCTGCCGGATGACGGCCCCACACCGTCGCGCCGAGTGATCACGGACAGGCCGAAACCCCAGCCGTGACTGCCCCAGAATCCAGGGGCAAAAGGCGAAGCCGCCTTCTCCTCCGGGGTCAGCTGATCGGAGGTCATGAGCGCGACGGTCGGACGGGCGAGCATGCGCTCCTTCCCGTACTGGCCGCGACTCAGGAGCATGCGCGCGAGCGCGAGATAGTCGTCGGCGGTTGACGCGAGTCCCCCGCCTCCGGAATGGAAGGCCGGGGGCCGGCTCCACCGGCCGCCACGGGCCTCGTCATAGACGGCGAGCCGGCCCGTCCCGAACTGATAGCAGGTGGCGAGCCGGCCGAGCGTCGCCTCCGGCACGCTGAACGCGGTGTTCTTCATGCCGAGGGGGGCGAAGATCCGTTCCTGCAGGAAATCGCCCAGGCTCACGCCGGTCGCGCGGGCGATGAGCGCGCCGAGGATATCCGAACCGGTGTGATACATCCACCGCTCGCCCGGCTGGTGCATCAGGGGCAGACGGCCCAGGCGGGCGAGGAACTCATCGGTCGAGAACGGAAGAGGATCGGGTCCGGGAGCGAGTCCCGCCTCGGTCATGGCCTTCTGGATCGGGTAGCGATCCGGAAACTCCATGATCGCGCCAAAGCCGAGCCGAAAGGTGAGGAGGTCACGCAGGGTGATCGGGCGGTGGGCGGGCACTGTGTCGTCGAGAGGGCGGTCGATGTCACGCAGCACCCGGCGGTCGGCCAGCTCGGGCAGCCACCGGTCGACCGGATCGTCCAGCCGCAGCTTAGCCTCCTCGACGAGGATCAGGGCGGCGGCGGCCGTGATGGGCTTGGTCATGGACGCGATGCGGAAGATGGTGTCGCGCCGCATCGGCGTGGCGGCGGCGAGGTCCTGCTTGCCGATCGCCTCCACGTGAACTTCGTCGTGCCGACACAGCAGCGTGACCACGCCGGCCACCTCGCCGCGATCGACATAGCCCCCCATGACGTCCGCCATCCGGCCGAGTCGCTCCCGGGAAAACGCGCCTGAGCGAAGGCTCATTCCCCTGTCTCCTAAGCCTTGCCCGCGGACTCGGCGATGGACTTCATCTGGGCCAGGCCCTGCTCGAACATGCCGCCGATCATGGTGTCCATGCTCATGAACATGCCGATGGCCTTGGCCATGAAATGCTGCCGGCCGAACATAGTCCACGTGACCACGGTCTGATCGCCCTGGGGCCTGAAGGTGAACTCCGCGGTATTGGTCCCCGCGAACGGCTTCAGGAACTCCAGCCTCAGCCTGATGAGCTCGGGGGGACGGCTCTCCGTGATCGTCATGCGTCCCTCGCCCACCTTGTGATTGCCGGCCCAGGCGAAACCCGCGCCCGTGCCCGAGGGCGAGCCGTCGTAGGAGAGCTTGGCCGCCGGATCCAGCTTGACCCAGGGCGACCACGCTTCCCATTTGTGGAGATCGTTCACCTGCGCGAAGACGACGGCGGGGGGCGCGGACACCACCGCCGACCGCCCCACCCGGAACTCGGACGGTCGCAGGGCCACGAGGCCCACGAAGACCACCACGAGGAGGACCAGACCGATGAGGATCTTCATGAGCATTAAGCTATCTCCCGTCAAACGAGTGAGGTGTTCGGGCCTCGCGTGTCCGTGTCCTTCCCTAAGTCGAACGGGCCGGCGCCGGATCGACAAGCCTGCGCTCCGAAAAAACACTGCCCGGTCCCTCTCATTGTCCCTCCGAGCGCCTCAGTCGAGTTGGCCAAACTGGCCTCCAGAACGATAGTTGCATCTCTCCCTTTTGAGAGCTACTCTCTCATCAAGGGGGACCGGCCATGGCCAAGCGCTCGGAGAAGGTCACGAAGAAGAAGCACGCGCGGTTGGTGGTCAAGCGGCCGAGGGCCGCGCCGGGTTCCCCGGACTCCCAGATGGCCTTCAAGGGATTCCTCGCCCAGGACACTCCTCCCGCGAAGAAGATCCAGCTGATCCGAGGCGGGGTGGCCGCCCGAGTGGTCGACGACATGGTCGACTACTTTCACGTGTCGAAGAGCGAGATCTTTCGGATTCTCCGCACTCCCGAGAGCACGGCGCACAAGCTCATCAAGGACGGTCGGCCCCTCGACGCGGGAGCGTCCGAGCGCGTGGTCCGGGTGGCCGACATCACGCGGATGGCGGAAGACACCTTCGGCGGACGAGAAGCAGCCACCCAATGGCTGAAGACGCCAGGTGCGCGCGAGGTGCGCAGGATTCTCTCCGCCATCAACCACGGCGGCGTGTTCTAGTGGCCGAGGCCACCCTGTGGCGAATCGCGCGCCGCGCCTATGCTCTGGACAAGCTCGGGGTGGGGGCTCGCGAGGCGGGTGGGCGCTGGAACACGGTGGGCACCGCCGTCATCTACGCCGGCTGTACGGTGGGCATCGCCGCCCTCGAGAAGTTCGTCCATCTCGCGGGGGTAGTTCCCGCCGACCTCGTGCTCGTTCGCGTCGTGCTCCCGGAGGGCACCTCGTCGGAAACGCCTCGCGCGGCCAATCTGCCTCCGCGCTGGGACGCCCTCTATCCCAGCCACGCCAGCATGGAGTTCGGCACGCAGTGGGCGCAGGAGAAACGCTCGCTCGTCCTGTACGTCCCGTCCGCCATCGTTCCCGAGGAAAGCAACGGGGTGATCAATCCGGCTCACGCGGAATTCGCGTCGGTCCGGATGGAGATCGAGCGCGAGTTTCACTACGATTCGCGGATGTTCGCGAAGCGCCGAGCGAGGGCTCGCTGAGCCTCGCCGTCAGAGCTCGAGGCGATACAGCCGGACCCATAGATCCGGTTCGCTCCCCCCTTCCTTCTTCACGTTGAAGCGCCCGCCGGCGGGACCGGCGATGGGAGAGGTCCGCCACAGCGAAGGCCGCCGGGCCAGCTCGTCGCGGAACTCCTCGGTGGCCCAGATCTGGCCCGGCTCGACGTGCGGCTCGACCCGGGCGGCGCAGAGGATGGCGTCGCCCCCGGCGATCACCGTGTCGAGATCACCCACGCGCTGACGCGTCTGAATTTCGCCAAAGTGAAGGGCCATACGCAAGCGCGGCTGGCCGGGAGCCTGGTACACGTCGTCCATGATCTGCCGGGCCATCTGGGCCAGCGCCACCGGATCGTCATGGACGATCATGATGGCGTCTCCGCCGCGGGTCTCCGTGATGATCGCCCCCTCAGCCCACTTCTTCACCCCGTCCTCCAGCGCCTTGCGCACGGGAGCGTCCGCGCCCGAGCGCATGAGGGTGCCGAACCCGTGGACGTCGGCCTTCAGGACACACCACCGGTCTACCCTAAGGGTATGGTCGGAGATCTCCGTCTCCCGCCACGCCCGCCCGTAGCCCACGATGTTCACCCGGTCGATCCGCTGGAGATAGGCGGGATTGCTGCGACCGATCACATCCGACAGCACCGGATGCACGAGGTAGTGGGTGGCCCGAGGGAGCACGCCGTCAGGCTCGAGGGTCGCCTCCCCCGGGCGCAGGAAGCGCTGCACCGCCGCGCCCCGGACGCGATCGTGGTGAACGTAGCCGATCAGCCCGGCGCGATAGAGCGCGCAGAACACGTGCCTGGCCTCCCCTCCCCCGCCCGCGTCATTGTGCTCCGCGAAGAGCCGCTCCACCTCCTCGCGGGTCAGGATGTGCCCGGGCAGCCGGCGCAGAAATCCGTCGAGGTCGAGATGGCCCAGGTGGGGAGCGATCTCCGCCAAGTACTCGAAGGCGATCTCCGTCGCGGCGAGGTTCACCCCTTCCTTGAGACGGTACTCGTCCCGTCGCTCCTCTGGTCGGAGGGCGGCCAGACGCTCGCCGATCGTCATGAGGTCGCGCGGCCGCAGCAAGGTGTGCCGGCACACGTAGTCGAACGCCTCCTCGTCTTCACGGGTATAGGCGTGCGTCACGTGCGGCCGGCCGAGGAAGGCGTCCAGGGGATGGGTGCGCCAGCGCTCGGGCACGACCATCCGGTCCGCCTTGAGGAGCCGGATGTTGTTGATGAAGATCTCCCGCAGGCTTTCTTGCGAGTACACGATGTCCACCGCGCTGCCCCGATACTGCTGGGACATGGCGGTGCGCTGGGGCAGCCGCGAGTACGCCTCCTTGCGCACGGCCGCGAACACCTTGAGGTGGTGGTTGATGCGGCGCAGCTGGTAGGCAACCTCGACCAGCCCGAGCTGGGCGAAGTACCACACGTTGGGCGAAAGCTCGCCGGTGACGCTCGGGCTCTCCCCCCGGTCCTCCACGTGCTTGTTGAAGTACTCGTCCACCCCGTCGATGAAGATGGCGAGGGGCGCGGTGAGGGCGCGCAGCCTCGGCACGAGATGCCCGTCGGTGTCGGTGGCGCAGCGCTGGAGCTCGCTCGGGGTGAAGTCGAGCAGCCGCACGAAATGATCGATCACGCTGTGCAGGCGGTCGTCGTCGATGAGCCCGGCGAGGCGCGGGCTCACCCGGAGATCCTCCACCTCCCCCGCGTGCTTGAGGGCGGCCATGGCGATGGCAGCGAGCCACAGCTTCGACCACGGCAGGGCGGAAGCGGCGAAGAAGGCGAGGGCCTCGCGGCCGAAGATCTTGTCGCCGATGGGCTTGTCGAGGAGATTGCCGGTGGGCAGGCAGCCCGACCGGCCGTCGCGCTGGTACAGGATGCGCTTGGCCTTGAGGAGCAGCGTCTTGCCGAAGCCCTTGGTGGCAATGACGATGAACTTGTCATCCCGATCCGGGGTGAGGAAGCTGTCGATCTCGGGCGTCCGGTGGAGAAGCGACTCGTCGAAGTCGTCCGCCACCCGGATGTCATCGGCGTCAACCGTCCAGGCTCGCATGTCCCCCTCGAGATGTGACCGCGGAAGGTTCAGAGGATAGCCCCTTCCCTCTCCCTCGTCCAGCGCGACCGCCTCTCCCGTTCGCGGCGACACCGTGTGCTATCATCGCCGGACTGCACGTCCACAGTTGATGCCCGTCTCACAACGCGGAGGCGTGAGCATGCGCAAGCCCACCATCGTCGGAATCGTCCCTCTCCTGCTCGGAGTGACCGCGCTCCTCGGGGCTCCCCGCCTCGCCCACGCTCAAGAGGAGATCAGGCTGGGGGCCTTCTTGCCCATCTCCGGAATCAGCGCCGACGTGGGCGCGCAGATGAAGGCGGGGGCGGAGCTTGCGGCGGAGCGCATGGGCACGCTCCAGGGGGGCGGCAAGCCTATGAAGGTCCGCG
>WNFK01152290.1_pt1 | contig 10239 bp, 6 predicted proteins | sample 5400281 | NCBI WGS metagenome assembly WNFK01 (sample SAMN13153350, study PRJNA577476) | soil metagenome | isolation source: 20 cm soil on Douglas fir-dominated hillslope | place: USA:California | collected 2013-09-17
TGGGCAGTGGGCTGTACGGCTTGATCCACGCGCAGTTCAAGCGGCAGCTCAGGGACTCACTGGTGGACGCGACGCACGAGCTGGTGGGCGCGGCGCTCATTCGCGAGCGCGAATCCACGGGCGCGAGCGGCGACGTGGTGGACGCCGTGGACGAGCTCCGCATTCCCGATCGCGTGCTCTACCTGCTCGACAGCACGGGCGTGCCGATCAAGCCCGATTCGGCGACCCACTGGATCCGCTCGGCGGCCCGACACGCGGCGGCGGACAGCGTGTTCAGCAACGAGCGGGACCTCGGCCGCGATCATACACTGTCGCTGCACGCCGAGCGCTTTCGCCTCGCGTCGGGCCAGACGCTGGTCGCGGTGGCCGTGGCGGACCAGGTGGAGCTGGCCGACCGGTATGCCTCGCTCATCGCCGCGTTCGGCGGCGCCGCGGTCGCCGCCGTGGTGCTGGTGCTCGCAGGCGGATACTTCCTCATGCGGAAGTCCACGGCGCCGGTGGAGCGCTCGATCACGTATACGCGGCGCTTCATGGCTGACGCCGCGCACGAGCTGCGCACGCCGATCGCCGTGCTTCGCACCCGGGCGGACGTCGCGCTCCAGACGACCCGCTCGCCCGACGAGTACGCCGCCGCGCTGCGCGGGATGGGCCACGAGGCGCAGCGGCTGGGGCGCGTGGTGGACGACCTGCTCACGCTCGCGCGAGCCGACGCGGGTGAGCGGCCGGTGGCCCGCGAGCGCTTCTTTCTCGACGACGTCGTGATCGACGCCGCGGTGTCGGTGCGCACGCTCGCCCAGGCGGCTGGCGTCTCCCTCGAGGCGGAGGAGTTCGAAGAGACGCCCATCGTCGGCGACGCGGCGCTGGTGCGCGAGCTGGTGGTCGTGCTGCTCGACAATGCGGTGAAGTTCACCCCGCCGGGCGGATCGGTGCGCGTTCGGGTGCAGCCCCATCCACAGCCGACGCTCACGGTGGAGGACACGGGGGCCGGCATTCCCGCCGAGCAGCTCCCACACGTGTTCGAGCGCTTCTACCGGGGCGATCCGTCGCGCTCGCGCGACGGCGGCGCGGGGCTCGGACTCTCCATCGCCCAGTGGATCGCCTCCGCGCACGGCGCGCGCGTGAGCCTCACCTCGGAGCCCGGGCAGGGCGTGCGAGCCATCGTCGTGTTCCCGCGCGGGGGCGTGCCGGGGGGCGGCGCGACGTAGCAACGATGTAATAGACCTGACAGGTTGCCGGACTAGCGTTGGGTGGGTGCCCCTACCCCTTTCGACGCGCTCCTGTCACGTGCTGGCGGCCGCAACGCTCGTGTTCTCCAACACGCCCCGGCGCGCGTCCGCGCAGCTGCCCGTCACGCGGGCGGACGCCCAGCGCGCCGCGCTCGCAGCCGGTCCCCGCGTGGCGCTCGCGCGCGCGGACACCGCGGCGGCGCGCGCGGCGATCCTCTTTGCCCGCGCGTGGCCGAACCCCAGCGTGTCCTACGTCCGGTCGGTCGCGCCGCCGAGGAACCACCTGAACCTCGACATCCCGCTCGACGCGCCGTGGATACGGAAGCCGCGCGTGGCCTCGGCCAATGCCGCGCGCCGCGCGGCGCAGCTCCGGTTTCTCTCCGAGCGCACGGCAGCCGTGCTCGAGGTGGACACCACGTATACGGTGGCCCTCGCCGCCGACGCGCGACTTCGGCTGTCGCGACAGACGGCGCGCGATGCGGATAGCCTGGCCAAGATGGCCCTCGCACGGCGAGACGCCGGCGACGCCAGCGACCTCGACGTGGACCTGGCGACGATCACCGCCGGACAGCAGAGCAACGTCGTGTCGGGCGACTCGCTCACCCGACTGAGCGCTCTGCTCACAGTGCAGACGATGATGGGCATGCCGGCCGACAGTGTGTCGATCGTCCTCGCGGACTCGCTGCGGCTCGGGCCGGCCGCACTCCAGGACATGCTTCTATTGCTCGACAGCAGCACGGCGATCGTCGCGCCGCCGCCGCCCGGGATGGTCACGTCTCCCGTGACGCTGCCTTCCTCCACGCCGACGACGACCCCGCCGCCGGCGGGGCCGCCTGCCGGCGCCGTCCCCGTGCCGGCCGCGCCCGCCGCCCCCACCACGACGGCCGGTGGAATGGGGACGGGGTCACAGCAGCTCGCGGGCACGGCGCCCAGCATCGCCGCCGCCGAGGCAACGTTGCGCGCGGCCGAGCTGGCGATCACGCTCGCGAAGCGGAGCGTGTGGGGTCCGCCGACCGTCACGCTCGGCGTCGAGTCGGGCGACGAAGCGTTCGACCCGCCGAACAAGAAGCTCCCGCTCTGGGGCATCGCGATCCCACTTCCGATCTTCGACCGCAATCAGGGCGCGATCGCCCAGGCCACGGCGGAGCGCGACCGGGCGCGGGCCGATCTGCGCTCGGTGCGCCTCGGTGCGCGACAGCGCCTGATCGAGGGGCTGCGCGAGCGCGAGCTGCTGCGCGTACGCATCGCGCGCGACCAGGAGATGGTCGTCCGCGCCGAGCGCGTGGCCGCCAAGTCGCTCACCGCGTATCGCGAGGGTGCGTCGGCGCTCCCCGCGGTGCTAGAAGCGCGGCGCACCGCCCGCGACGTGCTGGGCCAGTACATCAACGATGTAGCCGCGCTGCTCACGCTGCAGGCCGAGCTTCGCGTGCTCACCATGACCGCCCCCCCAGCACAATGACCGTACACTCGCGGGTCCGCCGGACACGAGGCATGGCGCCTCTGTGCGTCGCGCTGTCGACGATGTTCGGCGGCTGCACGAAGCCGGACGCCGCCGCCGAGGACACGTCCAAGCCGGTCGTCACGGCGAAGACCGCGGTGGCGTCGGTGGCGCGGTTCACGCACACGCTGTCGGCGATCGGCAGCGTCGTGGGGCGTCCGGGGCGCTTCGCCTCCCTGAGCGCGCCGGTGGCGACGCGCATCTCGAAGGTGTACGTGTCGCAGGGCACGCGCGTCGGCGTCGGCCAGGCGCTCGTAGAGTTCGAGCAGGCGACGTTCGTCGCCGCGGCGCACGCGGCCCGGGCGGCGCTCGCCGCCTCGCAACGCAACTACGACCGCGCGCTACGGCTCGCGAACGAGGGGATCGTGCCGCGCAAGGACGCCGAGACGGCCGCGGCCGACCTCGCCCGGACGCGCAACGACGTGGTGACGGCCGAGCGCAATCTTCATCTGTCCGTGCTCCGCTCGCCGGTGCGCGGCGTGGTGACGCGCATGACCGCGGTGCTCGGCGCGTCGGCCGATCCCACGCAGGTGCTCGTCGAGGTCGCCGATCCATCGGCATTCGACGTCGCGCTCTCGATCGGGCCGACGGAGGCGGGGACGATCCATCCCGGCGCGCGCGTCGACCTGACGGCGGGCGAGAAGGCGGGGGGCGAATCGCTCGGCCGGGGCAACGTGGCGTCCATCAACGCGGCGCTCGATACGACGTCGCGCGCGGTGCCCATTCGGGTGAACGTGACCACGCCGACGCGGGCGCTGCGGCTCGGTGAGAGCGTCTACGGGGTGATCGCCGTCGAGACGCGGCCGAACGCGATCGTCGTGCCGATCGAAGCTCTCGTGCCCGCCGACGCGCCGGGCAGCTACAAGGTGTTCGTCGTCGACAAGAACGGCGTCGCGCACGCGGTGGACGTGAAGGTGGGAGGGCGGACCGAAACGACGGCCGAGATTCTCGATGGGCTCAAGGGTGGTGAGACGATCGTGACCCAGGGCGCGTATGGCCTGGAAGACAGCGCGCGCGTCGCCCGTCCCGTTCCGGTGAAGCCATGAGCGACGACGCGCCGACGCCGCACACGGGCGAGGAGCGCTGGACGCTCGCCGGTGCCGTAGCCAGCCAACGGCGCTTCGTGTATCTCGTCGTCGCGCTGCTCTGCGCGGCTGGCATCTGGGCGGCGCTCAGTCTGCCGTCGGCGATCTACCCCGAGCTCGAGTTTCCGCGCATCACGGTCGTCGCGCAGGGCTCGGCGCTGGACGCGCGGCAGATCGTGTTCACCATCACCCAGCCGCTCGAAGAAGCCATCATCATGGTGCCGAGCGTGACGCGACTTCAGTCGCGGTCGATTCGCGGCGCGAGCGAGATCTCCATCACCTTCGCGCCGAACACCGACATGGCGTTCGCGCTGCAGCAGACGCAACAGCGCGTGAATCAGGCTGCGGCGACGCTACCGCCGGGACTCGACGTACAGGTCGAGCGCCTGTCGCCGTCGCTGTTCCCGATCATCTCGTACAACCTCGAGGGGGGAGAGCCGGCGCTGATGTACGAGATCGCGCGCTACCAGCTCCGCCCCGTGCTCTCGCGCGTGCCCGGCGTAGGACGCGTGGACGTGCAGGCGTCCGACATCCGCGAGATCGAGGTGATCGCCGACCCCGTGCGCCTGTCCGAGCAGGGCCTGTCGTACGACGACGTCGCGAACGCGATCCAGAGGTCCACCACCGTGCAGGCGGTGGGACGCGTGGCGCAGGACTACAAGCAGTACCTCGTCGTGACGGCGGTGGAGGCGACGACGGCGGAAGACGTCAGCAACGTCGTGATCGGGAAGGGCGTGCACGTGCGCGACGTCGCCAGCGTGGTGGTGGGCACGGAGGACCACGTGCGCATCGTCGCCGGCGACGGCAAGCCGGCGGCGCTGCTCAACATCACCCGCCAGGTGGGTGGGAACACCGTCGCCATCGCCGACAGCCTGAAGAACGCGGTCGCCACGCTCCAGAAGACCCTGCCCAAAGGCATGATCCTCAAGCCGGTGTACGACCAGGCGACGCTGGTGCGCGAGGCGACGACCTCGGTGCGCGACGCGATGCTGATCGGCGCCGCGCTGGCGGTGATCATCCTGTTCATCTTCCTGCGGAAGGGACGCATCACGGCGATCAGCGCGGCGTCGATCCCGCTCACGCTCACCATCACCGTGTTCGTGATGTCGCTCGTGGGCCAGACGTTCAACCTGATGACGCTGGGCGCGATGGCGATCGCGATCGGCATCGTGATCGACGATGCCGTCGTGGTCAGTGAGAACATCGTGCGCCATCTCGGGTTCACGCCGGACCGGGACCGCGCGATCCGCGAGGCGGTGCAGGAGCTGATCGTACCCGTCACGACATCGACGATCACGACGGTGGTGGTCTTCCTGCCGCTGCGACTCCTCCAGGGAGTCGTCGGTCAGTTCTTCAAGGCGCTGTCGATCACGCTGACGATCGCCGTGCTGATCTCGCTGGTTCTGGCGGTGACGATCATTCCGCTGCTCGCCGAGGCGTTCCTGAAGGCGGCGCCGGCGGAGGAGCCGGCGGCGGCCGGCCGCACGCCGGTGCAGGTAGGGCTCAAGGGCAAGGCGAAGGGGGTTCTCGCCCGCGTCGGCCGCGGGATCGATGCGCTCTCGGAGAAGTACACGCGCTCGCTGGACCGCGTGCTGCACCACACCCGTCTCATGATCGTCGGCGCGGTGCTCATGATCGTCGCCGGTTTCGTCGTCTACAAGCTCGTGCCGACCGGCTTCCTGCCCGAGATCGACGAGGGCGCGTTCGTGCTCGACTACTGGTCCCCGGGCGGCACGGCGCTCAGCGAGACCGACCGGATGGTGCACATCGCCGAGAAGATCCTCATGGCGACGCCGGAGATCGACGGCATCTCGCGTCGCACGGGCGCCGAGCTCGGCCTGTTCGCCACGGAGCAGAACCGCGGCGACATCGTCGCCCGCCTCAAGGATCCGTCGCAGCGCAGCCGGTCCAGCCAGGAGGTGATCGACGACGTGCGCGTGAAGATCCAATCCGCGGTGCCGCGGCTGCGCATCGAGTTCGTGCAGATCCTCGCCGACGTGATCAACGACCTGGCGGGCGCGGCCCGTCCCGTCGAGATCAGGCTGTTCGGCTCCGACCTCGACGCGCTCGAGACGTATGCGCAGTCGGTCGAGCCGGACATGACGAAAGTGAGCGGCCTGGAGGACTTCTTCAACGGCGTGTCGGAGAAGTCTCCCGAGCTGCTGATGCACATCAACAGCGCCGAGGCGAACCGCGTCGGACTCACGCCCGACCAGATCGGGGCGTCCGTGAATGGAGCGCTCCTTGGCGTCCCGGCCGGGCAGGTGCGGTTGCAGGACCGGTCGATCAACATCCGGGTCCGCGCCCCGGATCACGTCCGCAACGATCCACTCCGTCTCGGGGCGATTCCCGTCGCCGTGCCGGGGATGCGCTCGAGCGCACCACTCGCCGCGATGGCCACCTTCGAGCAGTCGGAGACACGCGCCGCGTACACGCGCGAGAACCAGCAGCAGATGATCACGATGGAGGGCGACGTGAGCGGCTCGCTCGGATCGGTGATGAGCGGGGTGGACCAGGTTCTCGCGCAGCATCCACCGCCGCCCGGCATCCGAATCGAGATCGGTGGGCAGGCCGCCGGACAGAAGGAGGCCTTCCGGTCCCTGCTCACGGTGCTGGCGCTCGCCATCGCCGCGGTGATCGGGGTGATGGTCCTCCAGTTCCGCTCGTTCGTCGAGCCGCTGGTGGTGCTCGCCGCGGCGCCCATCTCGTTCGTCGGCGCGATGTTGCTGCTCTGGATCACCGGCACGCCGCTGAACGTGTCGTCGTTCATGGGGCTCATCCTGCTGGTGGGCCTGATCGTGAAGAACGGCATCATCCTGCTCGACTTCACGCACCACCGGATGCTCACCGAGGGCGAGACGCTGGAGCCGGCGTTGCTGGAAGCGGGGCGTGTACGGCTGCGCCCCATCCTGATGACGACGCTGTGCACCCTGTTCGGCCTTCTTCCCCTCGCACTCGGACTGGGCGCGGGAAGCGAGATGCAGCGCCCGCTGGCGCTCGCCGTGATCGGCGGGCTCGCGCTCTCCACGCCGATCACGCTCTTCCTCGTTCCGACCTTCCTCGTGGCCGTTCGGGGCCGCGACTACTCACTGGCTCCCAAGGGAGCAGCACGACCGCGGCTCGCGAGTGCGGGCGCGGTGATTCCATCAACCTGAGAGGAAGTCATGAAGACGACTCGTACCATCTCGGCTCTGGCGGCGATGGCCGCCATCACGTTCGCCGCGTCCTCGTCCGCCGCGCAGGCGACTGCGAAGCACGAGACGCAGGCACAGCTCCGGGCCCACGCGAAGGTGTCGGAGAAGGCGGCGCGCGCGACGGCGCTCGCGCAGGTCCCCGGCGGCAAGGTGAAGGCTGGTGAGCTCGAGCGGGAGAGTGGCAAGCTGCTCTACTCGTTCGACATCGTGACGAAGGGCAAGGCCGGCATCGACGAAGTGCAGGTCGACGCGATCACCGGCACGGTCCTGAGCAACAAGCACGAGACGCCGGCGATGGAGAAGGCCGAAGCCAAGGCCGACGCGAAGGCAGCCGTGGTCGCGAAGCACGCGATGCACACGAAGCCGTGACGCAACAAGCGGCGCCTCCGAACAGCTTCGCGTACTCGCCGTAGCCCTCCGCTGCGAGCTTGCTGGCCGGGATGAAGCGCATCGACGCGGAGTTCATGCAGTAGCGCAGTCCCGTGGGCTTCGGTCCGTCATCGAAGACGTGACCGAGGTGCGAGTCGGCATGCGCCGACCGGACCTCGGTGCGCGTCATGAAGAGCTGTCGATCGGTCTTGGTCTTGACGTTCTCCGGCACGAGCGGCCGCGTGAAGCTGGGCCACCCCGTGCCCGACTCGAACTTGTCGAGTGAGCTGAAGAGCGGCTCGCCGGATACGACGTCGACGTAGATCCCCGGCTCGTGGTTATCCCAGTACTCGTTCTGGAACGGGGCCTCCGTCCCCTCGTGCTGGGTCACCTTGTACTGGATCGGGGTGAGCTTCGTCTTCAGCTCGGCATCCGAGGGTTTCCTGAATGTGTCGGTCACGTGGCGGTCTCCATTCGTCGAACGAGCGGTCGTCTGCGCGATCGCCGGCACGGCGCCGGCGACGAACAACATGGTGGCGAGCGTCATCGTCACTGCGCGATGCGCGCCACGACGGGTAATAGACATCGGAGCCTCCGGGCTCGGGTCGCCGCGCGGCTGCGCGCTGGCTCCATGTAATACTCGCTGCGGGTGGAAAGAGTGCCCGCCCGCGCGAGGGATGGCGGTCTCGTCGGCGGCGTTTCCCGCGCTGGGATCTCGGCGCGGGCCGCGGGCGCGTTCCGTCGGGGGTCTCGGCGCGGGCTGCGGCCGCGGGCACTCCCTCCGTCGGGCTGCGCGCTTACACGCGGCGAGCCCGCGCCAACAGCCGCGCGGTCTCTTGCTACGCGCGATGCCCTCCTCCGCGAGCGCCCGCGTCCTCGCCCTATGCTCCACAGCGCGCGCCACCAGACCGCGCCCAGATCGCGCGCCCCTCAGACGGCGCGCCTCCGACCGACGGCGCGAGACACTCGACCAGCGGCGAGCCAGTCTCGGCCGACCGACGCGCTCGACGCGCTCGACGCGCTCGACGCGCTCGAGGTGCGGGTCCTTCGCTGCGCTCAGGACGACAGCAGGGCGGCGTCAGTCCACCACACGGGGGGCTGGTTCCGACGGCGACATCCACGTCGACACGTTCACGTCCACCGGCAGCTTGATGTCGGCCACCGCGCGCGCGACGTCGAGCATTCCCTGCCACACGCCGGCGAAGGTGAAGCCGACATCCTGCGGCGACTTGCTCTCGTCGAAGCCGCGGCCGCTGGCCACCCAGACACGGGGCTCTTCTTTCACCCCGGCGGCGAGGAACTCCGCCTTGAGATCGTCGTGCACGGCCTGCGCGTTCCACGCGTGCACGTACACGCCGGGCCGGAAGCGGCCGTCCTGGAGAAGCGTGCGCGCCCAGGCGCGATAATAATTGCGCATCGCCTGCGGCATCTTCTCCATCCGCTCGATGTCGAGGAAGACGACCGAGCGCGGCGCGAACCCCTCGGCTTCCGCCTTGGCGATCGCGTCCCTGCCGTCGGCCACGCCGCGATCGGTGGTCAGGAAGTCGGCGTTGCAGTTCGACGCGGACTTCTGAAGCCGCGCGAGCTGCTTCGCCGTGAGCGGCTTGGGTGTGCGGCCCCAGGTCTGCTGGCCGACGTACACCGCCGCGAGCCCCCAGCCCATGTCGGTGAGCGTCTGCCGCTTGCCGCTCCACGACGCATCCTTGTGGCAGGGCGCCACGAGATAGTAGCCCACCCAGCTGTACGGCGCGTCCGCCGCGGTCTTCCAGGCGTGCATGGTCTTGTCGCCGGGATAGGTGTGGGTGTCGAATCCGAGGTGCCTGCCCTCGAGCTGCTCGTCAGCCAACGGCGCGTCCTGGCCGGTCACCGCCGCGGCCGCCTGTGCGACCGTGGCGGCCGCGTCAGCGACCTCGGCCACCGCGCCGGGCTCGGTGGAGGAGCGTCCACAGGCGATGCCAAGGGCGGCGAGGGCGGCGAGCAGCATGGTGACGCGTCGCAGCGCGATGTCGGGACGGCGGCATGGCATCACCCTGCGCTCATGCAACAGACGTACTCCCACGACGGAGCGTCGCGAGCGTGTCGAGCTCGTGCGCGAGCCGCCGCCCCACGCTCGTCCAGTCATAGCGTGCCTGTGCCGTGCGGCTGAGCACGTCCTTGTAGCGCACACCAAAGCGCAGCGCGAGCGACACGTTCGTCACGATGTCCGCGACGGTGTCGAGCGGGTCGATCATCATGGCCGCCGCGATCTCCGGCGGGAAGAGCTCGGCGATGGCATCGATGCTCGCTTTCATCCCGCCGAAGTAGGTGCCGAGCGGGAAACAGCCCGACGCGAGGGCCTCGAGGAAGACCAGCGGGCCCGCCTCCTTGACGATCGACGGGAAGATCCCCGCGTCGCAGCAGGGGAAGAGGTGCTGGAGCTCGTGATGGGCGAGATAGCCGGTGAAGATCACGCGGTCGGCGCGGACATGGGCCCTGGCCAGCTCGAAGTAGTGATCCAGCTCGCCCCGATCCTCGAGATCGCGGAAGAAGCTCTTCACCTTGCCGAGCGACTGCGAGCCGCCCGCGCCGTCGGGATCGCCCTCCAGCAGGCGGCCGCAATCGACGATGCGCATGACGAGATCGCGATCTCCCTGCTCGAGCGCCGAGAGAAACACCTCCATCGGCTCACGCAGCGGGCCGTGTCCCACCGCGATGAGCCGGATACCGGGATCCTCGGCCAGCAGCAGCGGAAGCGCGGCGAGCCCCGACTGGATCCCCTTCGCCGAGATGAGCCGGCCCACGAAGAGCAGGATCGCGTCGTGCTCCCAGTCCACCTGCTGAAGTTTTTCCTCGACATCCTCGTCGGGCGCCTTGGTCTCGTACGTGAC
>WNFK01161421.1_pt1 | contig 10239 bp, 7 predicted proteins | sample 5400281 | NCBI WGS metagenome assembly WNFK01 (sample SAMN13153350, study PRJNA577476) | soil metagenome | isolation source: 20 cm soil on Douglas fir-dominated hillslope | place: USA:California | collected 2013-09-17
TCGGAATCGTGCGCCGCGTCGCCTCGCTTGCCGCATTCGGTTTGATCTATTCTGCACTCGTGATCCTCGGCTTGGCTCTGCGCGAGAGTTCCCAGCAGCTGACGATCATCTGGCCGGCCGCCGGGTTGCTGTTCCTGGCGCTCTGGTTTTCGCCGCGGCGCAATTGGATCTGGATCGTGGGCACGCAAATGGCCCTGGAGATCGCGATCGATTTCTCGCGCGTCGATCATTTCACTTTGCGCACATACGGGCCATTCATCGTCGCCAACTCGCTCGACGGCATCGTAGGCGCTCTCATTGCCGGTCGACTCATGGCGACTCCGGAAATTCCCCGGATTCGGCATGTTTTGCAGTTCTTCGCAGCGGTCGCGCTCGGCGCCGCGGCAAGCGCGGTCATCGGCGCGCTTGGTGCCGCGCAGCCGTTGGGCGCCGCCCGTTATTTTCGCGAATGGCAGCTGTGGTGGGCGGGGAACTGGCTGGGATCCTTATGCATCGCACCGGTGTTGATGTGCTGGGCCGTTCGGTGGCACGCGCGCGAGCATTCGGTTCCGTCGGCGCCCGCGGGTGAATTGGTCCTGATCGGGTGCGCGCTGCTCGGCATGACGGGTTGGGCGTTTTCGGCGCCGCCCGGCACCGTCGCTACCATCCTCGATACGCCGTTCATATTGCTGGCACTGGTCATCGTGGCGGCATTTCGCCTGCCGCCGCGCTGGTGTACCGGGTTGGCGGCCGCAGCCGCGCTGATGGCGTCCTACTTTGCGAGCCGCGGATTGGGCCCCTTCGCCGGGGATCCGAGTCCCTTCGTGCGGGTGGGCGCCGTGCAATTGTACCTGGCGACCCTGGTCGTGATCAATTTCATGCTGACGATCGTGCTTCTCGAGATGCGGAACACGGTGCAGCTGTTGCGTACCAGCGGCGAGCGGTATCACAATTTCATCGAGCAGAGTTCCGAAGCCGTATGGCGAATCGAACTGGATGTCCCGATGGCTCCCGACCTGGCGGTGAATGCGCAAATCGCGTGGCTGCGTGAGCATGCCTATGTCGCCGAATGCAATTTGGTCTACCTTCGGTTCAATCGGCTGTTCGGCCTGCCCGATGCCGACGCACGTCTGTGGCGCGCCGACGTGCCGTGGTCCGCGATCTATCTCGAGCATATCGGGAAAGCCGGGCATCAGGACTACTCGGTGGACGGCCTGCAATTCACTTTGTCGAACGAAGCCCAGCAGTTCACCTACATCACGGGTTTCCGCGGCGTGATGGAGCAGGGGAAGCTGGTTCGTGTCTGGTGCGTGGCGCGCGATATCACCGAGCTCGTCGAGCTCAACCGGCGTCTTCGCGAAAAGCAGGATCGAGTGCAGCTGTATGCGCGGCAACTGGTCGGCGCGGAAGAGCGAGCCCGGCGAGCGACCGCGGTGGATCTCCACGACGGCATAGGCCAGCAACTGGTCGGTCTTGCAATGACCCTGGACGCCGCCGCCCCACGCTCGCCGCCCGAGGTGCGCCTGCTGCTCTCCGAGGCGACCCATACCGTGCGTGAGGTGCAGTCGATCACGCAACGGGTCATTGCGGACTTGAGTCCCCCGGGGCTTTACGAACTGGGATTGGAACCCGCACTCAAGTGGCTCAGCATCTACATGCGCGGAAAAGATAATTTACAGGTCGAACTGGAGGTTGCCGCGGATGCGGCGGCATACAATCTCGAACTTCGGGTGCTCGTGTTCAAGCTCATTCGAGAACTGCTCCGCAATGTCGTCAAACATTCCGGCGTGCAGTCGGCAGTCGTCAAGGTCACACAGACGCCGGATGAACTATGCGTCGTCGTGGAAGATCGCGGCGTGGGATTCGAATGGCAACTCAGCTTGTTCGAGCCGCGGTCGGAGGGGTTCGGCCTGTGGAGCGTGGCGGACCGGGTGCGGGCTGCGGCGGGCGAGATGACGGTCGATACCGCCCCCGGCCGCGGGTGCCGTGTATCGGTGAGGTTTCCCCACAACCCCGTGCGCCCGCTGATCCAGCGAAGCGATCCGCTCACCCAGTCGCAGATTTCCGGAAATAGCCGGTCCGGGACGTTTTAAACGATTCATCTGAAATCAATGGGTTGCGTTGGGCCCATCAGTTGCTATCGGTACGAAACTAAATGATAATAATTCCTATTCGTAATAGCAATCCGAAACGACATGGACGAACGACATCGAATGACGGGCCTGATGCTGGCGGCGCTGCTGCCGGTTCCGGTGGTGATCGCGGCCGACTATCTCAGCGTGGATGCGGCCCAGAAGGCGGTCTTTCCAGAAGCCAATGCCTTCCAAGAAGTGCTGCTGCCGCGAACGCCCGAGCAGCTGCAGGCCCTATCGGTCCGCGCGGGACCGCAGCCGCCGCACGGAACCCTGCGCATCTGGAGCGCGACGCGCGACGGAGTGTTGCTGGGGCATGTATTTGTCGACGAAGTGATCGGCCGGCAGAGTCTGATCACTTACGCCGTGGGCATTGATACCGGCGGGGCGCTGCGCAACTTGGAGATCCTGTCGTATCGCGAGAGCCACGGCGGTGAGATTCGCAATGCTGCGTGGCGCGGGCAATTCACGCACCGTGACGCGCTGGAACAATTGCGGTTCGGCACCGACATCAAGAATATTTCCGGCGCCACACTGTCCTCCGAGCACGTCACTCAGGGCGTGCGTTGGCTGCTCGCTCTATGGCAATCCGCCTTGCGGCCGACCAATGGGCCAGGCTAGCCAGGCTCCCATGCGCGGGCAGGAGCATGGGCGGGCGCACGGCCACGCGGATCACCGGCGGACGCCGCACACACTGTCCGCGCCGCGCGACCGCATGCCGGCGCGCAACCGCCTGGCCGTCTATCTGGTGCTGGGCTCGCTCTGGCTTTCAGGCTGCGTGTGGCTGGTACTGGACGAGTTTTTCGGATCAAGGGGTCAATTCGGCATGATGCCTCACCCGTGGGCGCCGGCCATCTTGTTGGTGCACGGAATTGTCGCGATTCTCAGCATGTACCTGTTGGGTTGGGTCACGGCGCGGCATGTGCTCAGGTGGTGGTCGGGCCGATTGCGGCGACTGAGCGGTGGAGTGCTCGCGGTATTTTTCCTATTCCTGAGTCTCAGCGGATTCGCGCTGTTCTTCGTCAGCGACGACCGATGGCAGCATCTCGCGGCGACGGCTCACGATGCCTTAGGGCTCGGCATCACGGTGTTCGCGATTCAGCACTGGTTCTTCGCCAGGCGCCGCGACATGCGCAGAGCCGCTTCTTGATCCGAAACACGCCGGCTTCGATCGCGGTCGCGGTCAGCCAATCCATGAGCTGTCGTCCAAGTCCCTGGCGCCGATGCTCCGGCACCACGGCAAGCAGATTCAAGTGCGCCACCTCATCCCCGAAATGCATGATGGCGAACGCCGCAATTTGCCGCTCGCGCCGTGCGACCACCACCGAGGATTCGGGTCCGGAAATGAAATGCTGCACGCGCGCGGGAGTCCAGGACCAGGTCAGCCCCTGTTCGATCAGGTCGCGCGACATTTCCGCAATTTCGCGCGCATCCGACGTGCGGGCGAGTCCCAGGGTGGCGAGCTCCGACATTCTCAGTGCATTCCGGTTTTGATGGGTGGGGCCGCACGCTGCGGCAATCCGGCCGGCGCCGCCGGCAAAAGTCTCATGAGCTCTTGAACGCCGCGCTCCAACTGAGGGTCATGGCCTTCCAGTACTTTCACCGGGTCTTGTTCGACGACGATATCCGGATCCACCCCGTGCCCCTCGATGATCCAACGACCGTTCTCATCTGCTGTGCCGAACTCTGGCACAAATACGGTGCCGCCGTCGAGCAGCGGCCCGTGGTCGTCGATGCCGATCACACCGCCCCATGTGCGCTTGCCGATGAGTGCGCCGATTTTCCACTGGCGAAATGCATTCGCAAATATATCGCCGTCGGACGCGGTGTCCTCATTGATCAATGCCACTTTCGGTCCCGGCTGCACGACGCGCGGATAGGTGTCCGCCGCCTCGTGATTGCGGGCAAAGCTGGTACCGTGGAGCGTACGCGCCAGCCGCTCGATCAACAACTGGGAGATATTGCCGCCGCCGTTGTCGCGCACGTCGACCACCAAACCTTCCTTGCGGATCTGCGGATACCACCACTTGATGAATTCACGGATCCCGGCCTCGCCCATGTCCGGTAGATGAACGTAGCCCAGGCGTCCCAGGCTCAGGCGATCCACGCGCGCGCGATTTTGCGCGACCCAGGCCAGGTACAGCAGGTTATTTTCGCTGGCGAGCGGTTGATAGCGGATGGTCCGCGGCGCCTTGCCGTCGGCGGTTGCCGACACGCGCCACTCGGCCGGTTGGTTCGGCGCCGCCTGCAGCAGCTCGTAGGGATCGGTGCCGGCCTTGAGCTCGCGCCCGTTGACCGAGAGCACGTAGTCTCCCACATGCACATCCACGCCCACTTCCGTGAGCGGCGACCGGTAGCGCTCCTCTTCGTTCTCGCCGGCGAAAATCTTGGCGATCCGATAGCGGCCGGATTTGGCGTCGAGCTCGAAGCGCGCGCCGGGCAGTGCGACAAAGGGACGTTTCGGGAGGCCGAGGTCGCCGCCCTCGATGTAGGCATGCTGGACCGTGAGTTCAGAGATCATTTCGGCGATGACGTAGTTGAGGTCCGCCCGGGAGCCCACGAATTCCAGCAGCGGTTCATATTTTGCCCGCAGCTTCTGCCAGTCGTAGCCATGCATGTTTTCAACGTAGAAATAATCGCGATAGCGGCGCCACACTTCGGCAAAAATCTCGCGCCACTCGGCCGCGGGAACACGCGTGGTCACCAGGCCGGCGAGCGACACGGTCTTGGTGTCCTCGCTCGGACTTTTCGAAGCCGCGCCGACTTCGAAATATTTGATTTCCTTGGACGAGAGTTGCGCGAGCACGTGCTTACGGTCGGCCGTCGCACCCCAAGCCGTGACATCCTCGGCCACGGGCTTGGCCTCGCGATCCTTGATCGAGTAAGCCATCACGCCGGCTTTGACGCCCGAATCTCGCCCGTAATACGGCGGACCGCTGCGTTGGTAGAGGAGCATCTCATCGCCGGCCTCGAGATTGGTCAGATTGTCGGCCTCCAGAGGCACGCGGATCGCGCGCTGCTCGATTCCCTCGAACTCGATTTTGATCGGGCCTTTCAAGCTGCCCTTGCTCTTGTCCCGACGCTTTTCACGGTCCTTGTTGATATCCTTGTCGCGAACGTTGTCGCTGTCTTTGTCGCCGTCGGCATCCTTGCCGTCCTTTCCGTCATCGCCGGGTTCATCGTCGCGTATGCCGAATGGATTCTTGACGTCCTTGCGCAAGGTGACGGCGAAAATTCCCGTCTGCCGATCGGTGGCGAAGTCGAATTCGATGGTGCTGAGAAGCGGCTGATATTCGCGTTCGCTCAGGAAGTACAGCAATTCACCGCTCGGAGCCCAAGCGGGAGAGTGCGCATTGAAGAATCGCGGCGTAATGCGCCGCGACTTTCCGTCGGCCGCCGACCAGATGTACACGCCGGAGAACCCGTTGGATTCATTGAGCGAATAGCTCAAGAATTGACCATCGGGCGACCAGCAATAATCCTGCGTCAGGTCGGCGGGATCGCGGGCGACGGTGGCGCGCCGCTTGGTCGCCACGTCGATCACGTACAGCCTGCCCGTATTGTCGGAAAATGCAATGCGCTCATCGTCGCCCGACCACCGCGGCGAATACAAACGCGAGGCTGATCCCGATGATATTTGGACGGCCGGCTCGTTGCCGTCCTGCGCCTGCACGTAGATTTCTTCTTCGCCGGAGCGATCGGACACGTACGCCAGGCGTTTGCCGTCGGTCGACCAGGCGGCTTCCCGTTCGTGCGCGGACGATGACCGAGTGAGATTTCGGGTAACGCCGTGCTCTACCGGAACGGAAAAAACATCCCCCCGCGCCACGATCGCCACCCGTTCGCCGCCCGGGCTCAACGCTAGGCTTTCGACATTGTCGGCGGCATTGACCGTTTGAGGGCGAGTGGTGGTGGCGTCCGCCGGCACCGCGATCGCCAACGCGCGATCCTCATCATCGCGCGTATCGTAGATATGCAGCTCGCCGTCGGATTCGTACACGATCTGGCCATCGGCGTCGGCGCTGGGCCAGCGCACATCCCAATCCTGGTAGTGGGTGAGTTGCCTGGTTTGCCCCGTCGCGATGTCATAGCGAAAGAGATTGAATACGCCGGTCCGGTCGGAGTTGAAATAGACGGCGTCGCCGATCCACATGGGATCGCGGTCGGTGCGCGGATCGTTCGTGACTTGCAGCAGCGAAGGATGGATCAAATCAAAAATATACAGGTCGTTCGCCCAACCGCCCTGATAGCGCTTCTCGCTGCGAAAGTCGCGCCATAGAGGCGAGTATACGATCCTCTTGCCGTCGGGCGAAAAATGACCGGCGCCCGACACCGGCATGGGCAGCGCGGTCGCCGCGCCACCGTTCATCGGCACCGTGTAGAGTTTGGAATCCGTCAGCATGTAGCCGTCGCGCCCCGATCTGAACAACACGGCCGTGCCGTCCGGCGTCCAGCCGTAAACCTGATTGTCGTAACCCCAGCGTTCGGCGAGCGGACCCGGCGCCGGATAGAACGTGAGCTGCCTCGGCGCCCCGCCGCCCGACGGAATCACGTACACCTGTTCGTCGCCGCCGTACTGGCCGGTGAAGGCGATGAAGCGTCCGTCGGGAGAGAATTTGCCGAATAGCTCGAGGCCCGGATTCGACGTGAGGCGCGCGGCCGTACCCCCTCGCGTACCGACGGTCCACAAGTCTCCGGCGTAGCTGAAGACGATCCGATCGTGCCATACGTCCGGAAAGCGCAGCAGCTTGGTGGCAGCCGCATGCGATGCGAATGACAGCAACACGAGCGCAGCCGCCGCGGTACGGGCGGCTGAATATACGGAACGCATCAATCTCCTCGGCTAATCTCAGCGACTACGATACCGGTCGGTCGCGCGCACCAGCTCGTGTGTATTGCCCGCTTCGAATGCCGAGTGTCCGGCGTCCGGCACTATCGCCAAGTCCGCCTCAGGCCACACCCGATGCAAATCCCAGGCGCTGGTTGCGGGGCAGACGACATCATAGCGTCCCTGAACGATCGTCGCGGGAATGTGGCGGATACGCGGTACATCGTCCAGCAATTGGCTTTCGCTGCGCAAGAAGCCGCGATTCACGAAGTAGTGGCACTCGATTCTCGCCACGGCCAGAGCGAACTGATCCTCGCCCCACTTCTTGATGTTGTCCAAGTTGCTGTACAAGAAACTGGCGGAGGCTTCCCATATCGACCATGCGCGCGCAGCCGCCAGTGCGGCTCGCTGGTCGCTGCCGGTCAGCCGTTTATGGTAGGCACTCAGGAAGTCATCGCGTTCGTCGGGCGGGATCGCGTCGCGGTAGGCCTCCCAGGCATCGGGAAATATTTCCGAGGCGCCGTGCTGATAGAACCAGCGGATTTCGGCGTAGCGCAGCAGGAAAATCCCGCGTAGTACGATTTCGCTGACGCGCTCGGGATTTGCCTCCGCGTAGGCCAGTGCCAAGGTGCTGCCCCACGATCCGCCGAACACGAGCCAGCGCTCTATCCCGAGGTGTTTGCGCAATCGTTCTATGTCGGCGACCAGATGCCAGGTCGTGTTCTCGACCAGGCTCGCGCTTGGGCGGCTCCGTCCGCAGCCGCGCTGATCGAACACGACGATGCGGTAGTGCTGTGGATCGAAGAACTGCCGCGCCCGTTTATCGGAGCCGGCGCCGGGACCACCGTGCAGGAACACCGCCGGCTTGCCCGCCGGGTTGCCGCATTCTTCGTAATAAATCTCATGGACGTCCGAGACGCGCAGGTAGCCATGTCGAAAGGGCTCGATCGCCGGATACAGCTCGCGCCGCGCGGTGTCGCGTGCCTTGACCGAACGCGTCGCCAGCTTTGCAGCGCTGACCGGGCGTTTCTTCCTGGCCGCAGTGCGCTTGAGGGTGGACCGCCGCGGTGTGGTTCGTGATTTGACCGGCGCGCCCTGTTTCTTTTTCATCACTACTCCTCTTATTATTTGGGTAATTGTGCTCGCGAGACCAGGGGCCCGAGCGGCCGCCCGCCGAGCAGATGCACGTGCAGGTGGTAGACCTCCTGGCCGCCATCCGCATTGCAATTGATGATCAGCCGATAACCGCTCTCTGCGATACCTTGGGCGCGCGCGAGATCGCGCGCCACGATGAACATATGACCAATCAACGAGGCATCCTCGTCGGCAATATCGTTGGCGGTAGGAATGGGCTTGTTCGGGACGATGAGTATATGCACCGGCGCCGCTGGTCTGATGTCCAAGAAAGCGATGACCCGGTCGTCACGGTAGACCACGGTAGCCGGCAGGTCGCCGGCGATGATTTTTTCGAAAAGCGTAGGCATTTCAATGCCTCCGAGCATTAAGGGGTCTCAAGATTAGCAGGAACGGAACCACTGCTTGGATTTGCGATGCAACAATCCGATCCCGTAATAGTAATGGGAACGATTCTCATATAGAATTGCGTTCATGTTAACGACTTCTCGGCCCCCCATTCCAGCTCCGGCATCTGCCGACATCCGGCTCACGGACCTTCAGTTAGGAACTCGCGCGCGGGTGGTGTCCGTCACCGCGGTGGATGCTGCCGCGCCTGCCGAATTGGGAAGGCGCCTGGCCGAACTGGGCTTTTTGCCCGGCGAAGCCGTTCGCATCGTGGCCCGGGGCATGATGGCGCGGGCGCCGATTGCCGTGCGCATTGGTACGGGCACGTTCGCGCTGCGGCTTTTCGAGGCCGCCTGTATCCGCGTGTGTCCGGAGCAGCCGCAGCCAGCCTGAGTCCATGGAGGCTTTGCCCAGCGCTCCGAGTCCTCTCATTGCTCTGGTTGGAAATCCCAACTGCGGCAAGACTGCTCTGTTCAATATTCTCACCGGTAGCCGGCAAAAGGTCGCCAATTACGCCGGCGTAACCGTCGAGCGCAAAGAGGGCTCGCTGCTCACCCCTTCGGGGCTGCGCGTGCGCATACTCGACTTGCCGGGAGCCTACAGCCTCGATCCACTGACTCCCGACGAGCAAGTCACGGCCGATGTTCTGCTCGGCAGGCGTACCGGCGAGACCCAGCCCGACTTCGTCGTTTGCGTCACGGACGCGACCAATCTTCGCCAGAACCTGCGCCTGGTGCTGAGCTTGAAACGACTAGGTCTGCCCATGGTGGTGGCGCTCAACATGAGCGATATCGCGCGCCGCAAAGGCATCGTGATCGATGCCGAGCGGCTGGCCGCCGAGTTGGGTGTGCCCGTGGTGGAAACGGTCGGCGTCAAGGCGACCGGCGTCCGGGCCCTGATCAAGGTGCTCGATGGCTTGGCGATTCCGGGCCGCGCGCGGCAGGCTGCGGTATGGCGCACCCCGAGTGCCTCGGATATCGAATACGACCAGTCCGAAGTGCGCAGAATCTTAGGGTTGGTGGGCGGCGATCGGCTCGACGGCGTGACCATCAGCGATCGCGTCGATGCCGTCGTGCTGCATCCCGTGTTCGGGCCCCTCATCCTGGCGGGCATCCTGTTCCTGGTATTCCAAGCGGTGTTTGCCTGGGCGCAAGTGCCGATGGACGCCATCAGACTCGGGGTCGCGGCCTTTGGCCATTGGCTCGGAGCGGCGCTGCCCGAGAGCCTGCTCAAAGGTTTGCTCATCAACGGCGTGCTCGCCGGCGTCGGCAGCGTGCTGGTGTTTCTGCCGCAGATCATCATCCTGTTCTTCTTCATCTTGATGCTGGAAGACTCAGGGTACCTGCCGCGCGCCGCGTTCTTGCTCGACCGGGTGATGGGCAGCGTCGGCTTGTCGGGCCGCGCCTTCATTCCCTTGCTGTCGAGCTTTGCCTGTGCGATTCCGGGAATCATGGCGACGCGCACCATCCAAAATCCGCGCGATCGATTGGCGACGATCATGATCGCACCGCTGATGACCTGTTCCGCGCGCCTGCCGGTATACGCGCTGATCATCGGCGCCTTCATCCCACAACGAACGCTGTGGGGCGGATTGGAATTACAGGGGGTGGTCTTGTTCGGCCTGTATATCGTCGGAGTCGCGAGCGCCATGGCCGTGGCCTTCGTGCTCAAGCGCAGCGGCCGGGGCACGGGCTTTCAGGCACTGATGCTCGAGCTGCCCGCGTATCACTGGCCGAACTTGCGTAGCTTAGGCATCGGTCTGTGGCAGCGGGTCGAGAT
>WNFK01005664.1_pt1 | contig 10237 bp, 5 predicted proteins | sample 5400281 | NCBI WGS metagenome assembly WNFK01 (sample SAMN13153350, study PRJNA577476) | soil metagenome | isolation source: 20 cm soil on Douglas fir-dominated hillslope | place: USA:California | collected 2013-09-17
CACTGACTCGCTAATCGGGGCCATCGCGTCAGAACTAGAGAGCGAAGGCATCGAGCTGATCGATTCAACCTATTTCCTTCAAGACTACCTTCCGAAAACCGGTATCCTGACGCGTCGCAAGCCAGACCAACGTGAACGGGAGGATATCGAATATGGTTTGGAGATCGCGCGCGAGATAGCGCGTCTTGATTTGGGCCAGACGATAGTGGTGCGCGCGAAGGCCTGTGTGGCGATTGAAGCGATGGAAGGAACTGACGAAACCATCCGGCGCGCTGGCAACCTCGTGAAGAGGCGTCTGACGGTCGTCAAGATTGCCAAGCCAAATCAGGATATGCGTTTCGATGTCCCGGTAGTCGGCGTACCCACAATCCGCACCATGGCCGAGGCCGGTGCAACCTGTCTTTGCATTACAGCTGGCAAGACCCTCATGTTCGACAGCAGCCAAATGATTAGAGTCGCCAACGAGAGCAAGATTGCTATTGTCGCTGTGTAAGCAATCCCCCGCTTAAGATCAAATGCCACTCAATCTTCAAGTAACCGCTCACGCTCCGTAAATTTGCTGTTGAGGAGCGGACTAGTAATTTCCCTGTGAAACCGCTGCTGTTTGCGCGGCTTTTGGATCATAAGGAGCCGCCAGGAATTTCTTGGCTATAGCCTGCGCATTCTCGTAATTGATTCCGGATTGTACGGCCTTTTGATATTCAGAAACGGCACGCGTCCGTTCGCCTTTAGCATCGTAGGCATTGCCCTTCTTGATATGGGCCCACACTTCTATCCATGAAGGCTTCAAGGTCCCGTCAAGCGCAGCCTGAAAATTGTCGACGGCATTCTGCCAGTTGCGTTGCTCGAGATACAGTAAACCGAGATTGTAGTAAACCCAGGAGTTAGAACGATCGAGTTTTAGAGCCGCTTCAAATTGCTGCTGGGCTTCGGCGTAAACGCCTTCCTTCATTTGTTCGATGCCACGTCGCGCAATGATGGAGACCCGCAAGTCGTCAGACATCCGCAGAATTTTGTTGTTCGGGTCGACAACCACTTCCAAAGGCTGACCGTTAGATTCGAAATCAAAATCTTCGCTACGTCCTTCCAGACGCACAGTCGTCGTCTGATTATCTCCCTCCGCGCGCAGCATTAACTCGATTGGCATGTGCAGAGTTTCCAGATTCTGTTTGACAGTGCCGCGCGTGCGAAACTTGCCGGCGCGGGTGCGAATGATTTGATAGTCGACTGTGAACTCGGGTACGCCAGTACCTTCAACCCACTGGGCGAAAAAGTAGCGCAGATTCTCCCCGGCCACGTTTGAGGCCAGCTTTTCAAAATCGTCTATCGAAGCACTCTTCCCGCGATAGTTTTCCAGAAAAGTATGGAGGAGTTGGTCAAACTTGTCTTTGCCCATGGTCTCACGCAACATGCGCAGGACCATCGAGCCCTTGTAAAAGACGATCGATTGGTAAGCCGCAGACTGATCGTCGAGTGCGCTCGGTGCCCGGGCAATCGAAGCAGTTTGCTCGAAGGTAAGTGCGCGTTCCTGCTGCTCACGTTGCGCCGCATCCAATCCGCCCGCTGTAAGATTTACTTCCCTGAATGCAAATCCGCTCCACTCAGCGAGGCCTTGCGAAATCCAGGCATCGTCAAACGACTTCAGACCCACGCTCTGTCCCCACCACTGGTAAGCGACTTCGCGCTCAAGCCTTTCTTCCGGCACGGGACGCGAAGCATCGAACATTTTGGTAGACAGAAAAATCATTCCTGGGCCTGAATAGGCATCCAAACTCTCGTCATCGATCTGCGCAATCACCAAACGGTTGCCAAAAAGTGGCGCACCATAACGCTTGGAATAAAACTCCAGCACGCGACCTATGAGCTCCGCATAAGTATTGATTCGGTTTTCACTCCCGGGCGTTGCGTAAAGCTGCAGCTCATATGTACCAAAGCGCAAGTTCTTATTGATGTACTGTCCGGCCGCAAAATTTCCGATCAGTACAGGCTGGCGGTGTACGAAGTGATAGCGCACGGCTCCCTCTTTTGGAGTTGCCTGGGCCACAACCGGATCATCGCTCGTACCGGCAACTTGTACGCCCGCGGGAACGATCAATGTAATGTCAGACGTAGCCCGGTCGGCCGCATAATCATGGAAAGGAAACCAGCGCGAGGCATACATCAGATACGAGCCTTCCTGGCCGACATAGGCCAGGCGTTTTGTCGCTAGCGGGCCTCCTTCGGGAGAAACCAGTGCGCCGCTCCAGCGTACGCGAAGCGTGATGGGCTGATTCGCCGGCACAACCTGGCCAAGATCGATTCGTACGCTGGGACCGAGGGCGCCGACGCCCACCGCGTCCTGCACGAACCCCGTGAGAGGTTTGCCGTCTTTTTCAATACCTTCAACGTGTAGCGATCCATTCAATTCAAAAACAATCGAGCGCGTAGCATCGAGCGGGACCAAGGTTATGTCGGCGCCCGCGCGCAACATGTGCTGATCCGGAATGATCTGGGCTTCGATGCGATAGCTTGTAATATCGAAACGACTTGCGCTCTGTTGCGGAGCCGGCTGTTGTGAGTTTCCTGAGACCGCCAGTGTCAGCACGACGGCCAGCACCGCCAGAATATCAGGGAAGATGGGCTTGGTTCTTGTCATGGTTTTTGGTTTGCAAAGATTATACAGCCGTTCGTGCTGTCAGCGCGCATACAGCGAAGGTCTCCGTTTCTGAACAGAAGAGCGCTCGAGGAACGCCGGATCCCTCGGACTTGTTCGAAGAGGGTCCCAAGTCGCCGGCTGGTAGCCTGTAGAGGCTTTCTGCATAGTCGATTGTTTTGGATGGTAAGAACAGGCGAGCGGTTGGCCGAGTTTTCGCCTTCAGTTTGAATACCACTCAGGATCAGACCACATCACTCAACTTTCAGAATCTCACAGGTCGGGAAGGCGGACCCTTTCCACGCTCAAGTTTGAAAGCCACTCTCATGATCTGGATCCATCTTCCTGACGTGAGATAACTCTGCGCCTAGCCTTGACAGTGCGCTATCCAACACAATACATTCGCTGCCACGCAAGCTAGCGTCAAATGGTTCCCGCGAATGACTGCGAAGCCGCACCTGGGAACTCCAAAGATTAACAAGTCGCCCGAAGAAAGCTGTACACGCCAGCCAGGTGTGTACGCCAAGGCCCGAGTTCTCACGTGCCGGTCCACGAACCTTTGTTCAATTGCGAACATCTTCAATAATAAAAGGAGTCGATCTATGAGACGCGTCTCAAGGCTTTTGTTCCCTGTGTTTATCTGCGCCTTCGCCGTGCTCAACGGGCAAGCGCAGACCGCGCCCAACGTGCGCGTAGATTTCAAAGAGACCACATTGAAAAACGGCCTGCGCGTGATCACTGTTGAGGATCATTCGGCGCCGGTTGTGGCAATCTCCATTACCTATAATGTCGGCTCGCGCAATGAGCGCCAGGGTCGCACCGGTTTTGCGCACTTGTTTGAACACATGATGTTCAAAGGTTCAGAGAACGTCGGTTCCGGCGAGCATTTCCTTCTCGTTTTTAACAACGGCGGGACAATGAATGGAACGACCAACGAAGACCGGACGAACTATTTCGAAGCGTTGCCTGCAAATCAGCTTGACCTCGCGCTCTTTCTCGAAGCTGATCGCATGCGTAGTCTTGCGATAACCAAGGACAATCTCGATAACCAGCGGAACGCTGTTCAGGAGGAGCGGCGCCTCGGCGTGGACAATCAGCCTTATGGCAAGAGCAGCGAGGTCCAACAGGAACTGTTGTACGACAACTTCGCCTATAAGCACACTACTATCGGCTCAATGGAAGACTTGAACGCTGCGAGCGTCGATGACGTGGCTGCATTCTTCAAGATGTACTACGCGCCGAACAATGCGGTGCTCACACTGGTGGGCGACTTCGATAGCAAGGATGCGCTGTCCAGAATCCATACCAACTTTGAAAACATTGCCCGCCAACCTGATCCACCGAGCGTCGATATGACGGAGCCAGAGCAAAAGGCCGAACGGCGAACCACTGTTGATGATGTGCTTGCTCGCGCGCCCCGTGTCGACCTTGCTTACAAAGCGGTGCCCGGCAACACTGCTGACTTTTACGCGTTGCAAGTGCTGTCGGGCATCCTGCAGAGCGGTCAGAGTTCACGTCTCTACCAAAAGTTGGTCAAAGAGAAAGAAATGGTCAACAGCATTTTCGGCAATATGGATGAAAAGCGTGGAGTTGGTGCGCTTTACTCCGCCGCCACGCTGAGACCAAACGTCAAAACAGAAGACGTTGAAGCCGTAATTTACGCGGAGATTGATCGGCTCAAGAAAGAACCAGTTGCAGATTGGGAACTGCAAAAAGCAAAAAATACCGCGCGTAGGAACTTCGTTAACAATCTGCAGAGCTCCCTTGTGCGGGCGATCACCATCGGCCAGTACGCTGTTTACTACAACGAGCCCAGCTTGATTAACGCCAGACTCGAGAAAGTGGCCGCGGTCACCAAGGAAGATGTGCAACGCGTCGCCAACAAGTATCTGGCCGACATGAATCGCACGGTAGTAATTACGATGCCTAAGGCCAAGGCTAAAGCCGCAACGACCGCAACAGGGCAGTAAGGAGTAACAATGAGAACGATACAGACCAGAATAATCGCAGCAGCAGTAATAATTACTCTCGCGTCCGTCGTGGTCTTTGCGCAGGGCACAACCAGTACCGGCCCCGCGGGTCAAACCACAAAGGGCGCAGTCATCAAAGGCAAGGCGCCTGTAAACAAAAATCTCTTGAAGGTAAAACTTCCGAAGGCCCAGGAAGCTACGTTACCCAATGGCTTAAAAGTCATCCTTCTTGAGAGTCATAAGGTACCAACCTTCACGATGCAGTTGGTCGTTTTGAGTGGCGGCCTTGCCGATCGGTCTGATTACCACGGCCTGGCAACTTTTACAGCGGCTCTCCTGCGAGAAGGAACTGCCAAACGCTCAAGCAAGGACATCGCCGAGCAGGTCGACGCCCTGGGCGCTACCCTTACCGCATTGTCCGGCTTGTCGTCTCTAACAAGCACGGTCACTGCGGCTGGGCTAGTCGAGAGTTTTGATCAGACGCTCGACATATTCGCCGACGTAGTTCGGAATCCTACTTTCCCTCAGTCCGAAGTTGAGAAGTATAAGACGAGATCGCTAGCTCAGCTTCAGGTCCAACGTTCAAATCCGCAGTTCCTGGCCCAGGAACAATTTAGTCGGGCGATTTATGGAGATCATCCTGCTGGTTTGATTTCCGCTCCGGTAGAGTCGATCAAGAAACTATCCACAAAGGATCTGGCAAATTTCCATTCCACGTATTTTCGTCCTAACAACGCCATCTTGGCGATTGTTGGCGATGTAACCATGAAGGACATCATGCCGAAGCTGGCAAAGGTATTTGGCGATTGGCAAAAGGCTAATGTTCCTGCCATGAACATTCCTCCGGCTCCGACGCAATCAGCATCTCGTATTTTTCTAATCGATCGCCCAGGATCGGTGCAGACCGTTTTGACACTCGGCACTCTGGGAATTGAACGGACCAGTCCTGATTATTTTTCGGTGCTCCTTGCAGACAGGGTTCTGGGGGGTGGACCATCGGGACGTTTGTTCCTGAATCTGCGTGAAGACAAAGGCTACACTTATGGGGCGTACAGCGGATTTAGTGGTTCAAAGTATCGCGGCACCTGGACCTCGAGTTCGGAAGTCAGAACAGACGTTACCGCAGGCGCAATGAAGGAGTTTATGTATGAACTAAAACGTCTGCGTGATGAAACAGTCAGTGCCGAAGAACTCGATAATGCGAAACGGGCGATCATAGGCGGTTTCGCTTTATCGCTCGAGCAGCCTCAGACTCTGTTGCAGAACATAATTACGCAGAAGATCTACAATCTGCCGGCAGACTACTGGGATACTTATCCACAAAAGGTTGCGGCCATCACGGTTGAAGACGTGCAAAGCGCTGCCCAGAAATACATCGACCTCGATCATCTCACCGTCGTCGCCGTCGGGGATGCTAAGAAAGCGCGAGAGGTATTGGCTAAGTACGGGAAAGTCGAAGTCTATGATGCCGAAGGCAAGCCAGTGGCTGGAGGCGGTGAAAACAACAAGTAGTAAGTCGAATAACTAAGGCGAAGGGTTAGGTGTTGCGATGAAATCGATCTCCTTCTGGTCTTCGTTTAAACCAGCAAGAGCTTTATCGATTGGTGCGAATGTATAACCGTCCTTTGAAGGTATCACGCGGTAGGTTCTTTGCGAGGGTGCTACACTGAAATGATAATTACCTTCGCTGTCGGTAGTTGAAGCTAACACCGTACCCGACGGACTGATAAGCACGACCACGACATTCGCTATTCCAGTTCCATTGGCATCCTTGATCTGGCCCGTTATCTTCACGGTTGAACGCAGACGTGACGCAGTTGCCCGCAATGAATCTTCAAACGAGGGCGACGCAACGGCAGGTGATGGTGTATCAGAAGCTGCGGGTGTGGGAGTAGGACTGGGCTCCGCCGCCGCTCGGGAAGTGCTGTCTGGACTGGACACAGGAGTGGCTTCTGGTTTTGCCGCCTCCACCGTGTCGGACGGCTTTGCAGGCGTCGCATCCGTTTTTGCGATGTCCGAAGGAGAGGCTTCAGGTGTCGCTATCTTCTCGGGTGTAACCGTGGGTTCGGCAGATGCAGGCGCAGGGGTGGCAGTAGCCTCGGGAGTCGCGATTGGCTTACTAGAAGTCGTTACGTTGACTGCGTCAGGTGTGTTACTGAGATTCGCCGGTCCGATGCGCTGATCAAGACCATCCAGTGAGCCGTTGATCTTGCGATAGAGTTGCTCGATGACTGAGCGTCTGATCGTATCCGGTGCGCCTGAGTTGTAGCTCTTTACATAGGAGTTAAGCGCTTCTTCCTTGTTACCGGATTGTTCGAATGCGACCCCCAAATGCCACACTGCTCCACGCCACGACGGGGTACCTTCCGGAAGGATACTCACTGCTCGTTTGAGATGTTCCACGGCCTCCGGATACTTGTCCTGATTAAAAAGAGCCCAGCCGGAAAGATCCTCTATCCGTCCGCTCAGGATACTTGAAAGTACGTTTCGAGGAGCTTCCTGGATGTCAGGAGGGCCTCCTGCGGCAATGGCCCGAGCACGAAGCTCGCGATACTCGTCAGCTTGAACTGCAAGCGTTACGGCCGGAATGTCCATCGCGGCATCGACGGATTTTTTGGCATCGTCCACGAGTTCAAGAGCTGCCGTTAGCCCTGTGTTGTTTCTGATCAGACGACTGGCTGCGTAAAGCTGGCGATAGGTACGCATGTTGTCCGTGCCGGAAGCGAATTCCTGGGCGGCAGCGACCGCTGTTTTCTCATCGAGCTTCTGACTGTCTCCGGATGGGTTAAGTGCGCCATTGAATGACAACAGCGCCTTCAATATTTTTGCGTTGGCAGCTGTGTCAGCCGTGGTGAACTGATAAATACTGGCGCGTCGTTCCGGTGCCAGCAACTCAATAAAACTCGCTTCACGCGCGGGCAACCGGCCAGCCAGACGCGTTTCGATCTGCCCGTCTTTTATTACGAACGATTCTCGTAAAACTTCTCCGGCTTCATCGTAAAGTCCCATCCCAGCAAGCACATTGGCTAGTTCATAATCGAGCGTGGCAAATTTTCCGTACTGCCTTGCGAAACGAATGGCTCTTTCCGCCTCCAACGGTCGCTTCAGACCTAACAACGCATGGACTAAAGCGATTTGCGCCCAGGTGTAGCGCGGCTCAAGAGCGACGGCCGTGCGTGCCAGTTCATAGGCCCTGTCGTTGTTTTCGTGAGCAGCAAACCAATAGGCCGCTCCGGTTAATAAAGTAATGTTTTGCGGATCTTCTGCCAGCGCGGAGTCTAGAGCTGAGTTTGCTTCGTCCTTACGTCCGAGCTCATAAAGAGACAAAACAGCGCCCGTCCGCGCCGCTTTGTCTTTGGGATTGGCCTTTAGTTGTTCCTCATAAAGTGCCAAAGCTGCTTCGGGTTTCCCGGCAGCCCGGTCCAAATCGGCAAGACTGCCGCGGGCGCGCGTCGAATTTGGATCCAATTCGAGGGTGCGTTTGTATTCCCCAATCGCTTCATCTAGACGCAGAGAAACGTGTAAGGCTAGAGCCAGCGCGTGATGAGCCTCAGCCATATCGGGAGCAAGCTTTACTGCTTGTTCCGCTACGCGCGCGGCTTCGTCACCTCGTTCGATACCAAGATAAAACCCGGCAATTGCGAGCAGCCTTTTTGGGTCGGCGCCAAACTTTGCCTCCACATTTTGAGCAGCTTTGAAAGCGGCGACTCGCTCACCACGCAGATAGAGGTTGAGGGGTATTTGTGAAATCACACCTGAGAACAACTTTTCCGAAATATTCGTGTCAGCTTCGTTGATAGCGAGCATCAGTTCTTCTATACCGGCGACGCTATCCCCGTTCTTCAATTGCTGATCACCCAGAGCAGCATGTGCACTGATAAGTAGTTCGCCTGCTCGTGGTCTTGCTTTGGATGTAGGATGGCTTTCAAGAAACTCTTTCAACTTGCGAACGCGCTGCAACAAGGGCAAGGTGAGGGTCAGTTCAACTTCCTCAGCTTCCGCCTCATCATCCACTGCCAGGGAAGCTTTCCTTGTTGCAAGTGTTTCCGTTTTTGCCCGGGGCGTGACTCTAGCTAGCCGGGGCCGAGTTTTTTCAGATGCCTTGGGGCTCGCCTGCGCCGACAAAGGTAGCGCGGTTTCCCTGGCAGTTTCCTTGTCAGAGGTAGCACTGTCTCCAGCAAGCGCCGCAGGCTTGTCGATATCCTGCAGACTAAAGCCAATCTTTTGAGAGAGCGCGTTAACAAAATGGTCTAAACCGTCATCGACAGCTTCCGAATAGTTCCCTGCTCCAAGTGGTGAACGCATGCGCTGACTCATTTCGCCAAGGACACCCTCGGGCAAGTCTGCTTGCACTGATCTACTGAACTGAGTGAAAGAGGTTTTGTCACCGGTTGAAATTACCAGGAGCAGACTTTTGTTGGCGCTGGTTCGGTTGCCGATGTTCCATTCGCGCGCGAGTTCGCGCGAAAAGTCAAAAATGTCCTTAGTCCCGGTGCTCTCTACTGTGGCGATATAAAACTCGATTTGGCTTCGCTGCTTCAGGTTTTCCAACAGGCTCTCGAGTCGATCTTTGGTCTTCGCGTCGAGTACGCTGGCAAAATCATTAACGTGGCCCGTTGGCGCAGCTAACTTCGTCTGCGCGAGTGGGTTTACATTAAGGAGCAGGAATGCTCCGCACATGACGAAGGTGGTTAGCAAAAGTCTAAGCACTGGAGTTTTTGTTCCCATTGTTTTGCTGGGGCGTGGATAAAAACCTCGACCAAATAGTCGTACGATTGCAAGTAGTATCCACTGGGGGACGGTTCGGCTGTCATGATACCATCGCCTTCGTCCTGCTGCGAGAATATGAGTGAACTTGATGAAGCATGGGCGGTGGCACTGGCACAAGCGGAGCAGAAGGCACGCTTGGCTGGCCGTGGAGACATTGCCGAATATCTTTCATTACGAAATTCCAACGACCTGCTGCGCAAAGCCGGAGTAGAGTGGTTGATAACGAGCTTTACCACGAAGGCAGGTGAAGCAAATCGAGACGGCTCGAGCCTTAAGATCGCCAATCAAGAAGGTCACCGTTTCCGCGCCGGGTCTTCCACGATGGTAGGAAGCCTGCTGACTCTCACAAATGGTGTGCGAACATTATTCGTAGAAGCCGGTTGGCCTCGTACACCGCGCGACGGCATTGTACGCGGTGGTGGACTTGCTTATGGCAATCTCCGGCATTTGGGAATACGCAACGCGAGCGAAGAGCTTCTGCTGCTGAAATCGGAGACGGGGGCGCCTCGTTGGGTAATCGTAAAAAAACATGGACCGCGTTCTCCGTTTCATGAATCGCGCGTACGCAGGCACCTGGCTATCCTCCTCGATAAGAACGCATGAACGGCAACGAATGCCGCTCGTAACCTTTTCCGTAATGGTCTGCACGTTTTCGCGCTAACCCTCACGTCCGCCGGCATCGCATAACCTGGGTGGATCGTTAACCTCCTTGATTTTCCAGCGTAATAATTCCGTTCTTACTTACTAATTGAGTAAGGCACGGCGGTTGCCAAACACCTTGGCGGCGAAACGCTCGCCAGGAAGAAATCCCCAGCACAAGCGTTACGAAAACCGGGCGGTGGAATTGTGGATTGCCACCCCGACA
>WNFK01170468.1_pt1 | contig 10237 bp, 9 predicted proteins | sample 5400281 | NCBI WGS metagenome assembly WNFK01 (sample SAMN13153350, study PRJNA577476) | soil metagenome | isolation source: 20 cm soil on Douglas fir-dominated hillslope | place: USA:California | collected 2013-09-17
CCGATGCCACCCCACAACGGCAGCTGCAGCGCCTCGGCCGAAACCACCTCCACCGGCCGCAGCCGTATCAGCGTCACCGGAGCAGTCGGCCGGTCGTTCGGATTGCGCTTGTTCAGCCAGCCGTCCAGCTGCCAGCGCACCCGGTCGGCGGTGGCGTCCTCGGTCAGTGGTTCGGCGCAGCGCCAAACCCGTTCCAGCTCTTCGCCGTTGGCGGTGACGGCATGGATGGCCAGCCGGGTGCATCCGACCCCCGAGGCCTCGAGGCTGCGGTGCAGGTCGCCGGCCAGCGACCGACCGGCGAACGCGGCGGCATCCACACGATCGATCGGCGGATCGCAGTTCATCACCGCGTCGAGCTCCGGCGGTGGTTCACGCCCCGACGGGCCGCGGGTGGGCTCGCCACGGGCGAACCGGTGCGCGGCAACGGCGTCGGCGCCGAACCGGGAGGCCACATCGCTGCGCGACAATGCGGCGAACTGTCCGATGTTGCGGATCCCCATGCGCCACAACAGGTCCGCCAGATCCTCGCGGCCGGGTGCGGCCAGGCTCGGCTCGGTGGCCAGTTGCCGGATTGACAGTGCGGATAGGAACAGTGCGTCCTTGCCGGGCTCGATGATCCGTCCCGCCCGTGCGGCGAAGACGGCGGTGGACAACTGATCGGCGATGCCGACCTGGCATTCGGCCCCGGCCGCGGCCACCGCGTCGACCAACCGCTCAGCGGCGGCCTGTTCGGACCCGAAGTAGCGGGCCGCGCCGCGCGCCGGCAGCACCAGCAGGCCGGGACGCAGCACCTCGGCCCGCGGCACCAAATCGTCGACGGCGGCCGTCACGTCTTCGAAATGGCGGGCATCGCGCGCGGGATCGGCGGTGACGACATGCAGTTCCGGACACCGGGCCTGAGATTCCCTGCGGCGCAGGCCGCGCCGCACCCCGGCCGCACGGGCCGACGCCGAACAGGCGATGACCCGGTTGGCCAGCGTGACCGCGACCGGGGTCGTCGGTGGAAGGCTGGCCGCTGCAGCGGCCGCGACGGCGGGCCAGTCCATGCACCAGACCGCCAGCACTCGCGAGGTGGACCCGGAAGACACTCATCCGCCTACCGCACGGACGGTGCCGAAGGACCGCCCCCTGGCACGCATCGCCAGCCGTACCCGGCTGATTCGCCCGCATCCGGGAGTCGGCGCACCATCCCCAGCCAGCGGGTGGGCCCCCAGCTTGCGGGGGGAGGGTCCCCACCCCGCACCGGTGACCTCATAGCCACAGACCCTGGCCTCCAGCCGGGTGGACGCCCCTTGCCAGTCGCCACCGGTGACCAGCAGGGTGCAGCCCTTCTGCCGCGCCCGGGCCACCACCGCCCGCGCCCGGCCTGCAGGCACCGACCGCCCACCCAGGCCGAGCACCACCAGGTCCATGCCATCCATCAGCACGGCGGCCACCTCGACCGGATCGGCACCGGGTTCGGGAATGACCGCGATCCTGCTCAGATCCGCTCCCATTTCGACGGCCGCCAGCAGGCCGACGTCGGGCTGGCCGACGATCGCGGCATGCCCGCCCTCCGCCGTCACCGCCGCCACCATGCTCAGCGACAGCGACCGGGCGCCTGACAGCACCGCCACCGTCCCGCGCGGCAACGACGTCGGCAGGAGTTCGGCCAGCGATTCGGGCAGCGGCAGCAAAGATTCCGAGTCCGGCAGCGGATCGATCGACGGCGCTGGGCCCCGGCGCCCGTCGCCGACCTTTCCGGACACCGCCGCGATCTTGCGACGCAGGTGTTCTACCTGCTCAGCGCGGTCAAGCCGACGCTGTTCCAGGCTCATAGCTGCCGTCACAGCAGCACCTCCTGCATCATCAGAATCACTCTATGTTCGAATGTATGTTCGATATCCCGAGTAAACACCCACCCACCGACACCGTCAAGCGGGCTTCAGATGCGCGAGCAGTCAACCAGCTGCCGGTTGATGGCGTCGTTGCGGCCGCCCCACAAGGCTCACGCCTTGTGCGCGGCGGTTACCTCCCATAGTTGGCGGAACCACAGCGCACCGTCGAACACTCCGATGCGGCCACATCCCGATCAGCTCGCCACCGATGAGCTCGGTTTCGAAGGCCTCGCACACCAGAGCAGCAGCCGACGCGTCGGTCACCGCCTGCTCCAACCACCGGAAGCACGGGCCATTCGACCTCTAGCGTCGCGGCCTGTTGGGTAAACGAGACTCTGATCCGTTCCGGGTGGGTGACATCCGCGCCAACCCATCAACCGTTCTCGCGCAGCAGCGCTACGTCGGAGACCATTCGGATGTGTGCTGCCATCGCACGTGCAGCCTCGACAGGATCCTGCCGCCGCACCGCCTCCGCGATTCGGCGGTGACCCTCAAGCGAGGCCCGCGGCCGTTCGGGTTGGGAAAGGGATTCGATGCGCGTCTCGCGGATGAGGCCGGAAATCTCATCCATCAGTTTCGCCAGGAGTGCCGAATGCGCGGCAGCCGTGATCGCCTCGTGGAACTGTTCGTCACCGAGGACACCGCGCTCGCCGGCCTCGACCTCCACCTCCATCGCCGCAATCGCAGCATCGATCGCCGCCATCTCGGCGTCGGTACGGCGCTCGGCGGCCAGACCGGCGATCTTCACCTCGAGCGCCTCGCGGGCCTCGATGATGTCGGGGAGGCGGTCGGCGTGTTCCCGCAACGCCTTGACCGCTCCTTCCTCGACAGGCCGGCGGATGAGGACCGCACCGTCGCCGTGCCGAACGGAAAGAACGCCCTGGACCTCAAGGGCCACTAACGCCTGGCTAAGCGAGGCTCGGCTCACGCCGAGTTTGGCGGCCAGTTCGCGTTCGGGCGGTAACCGGTCACCGGCAACCATCTCGTTGTCGGCGATGTGCAAGCAGAGCTGTTCGACGATGACCTCGTACAAGCGAGGCCGCATCACAGGACGCAGTTGGTCAACCACTGGGCCACCTACTCTCCATTCCAATTGACCTTTCCACTGTATCCCGGGTAACTCCGGTAACGGCAATCACAACAGGGGTTGACAGTGAGCCGTCTCACGGTCAAGATTGGCTAGGCCAATGCTCCACTGGGTCAGTTTGACTCTCATCCGGGTCCGCTGCCCAACAGGGATCATCGCTCGACCAGTGCCCCTAAAGATCCGGAGATCTCGATGTCAACCGAACTGATACCCATACTCGCGCTCGCGGTCATGTTCATCGCCGCGACGGTGCTGCCAGTCAACATGGGCGCGCTGGGCTTCGTCGCCGCCTTCATCGTCGGCACCGTATTCGTGGGAATGAGTACCGACGACATCATCGGCGGTTTTCCCAGTGAATTGTTCCTCACGCTGGTGGGTGTCACCTACCTGTTCGCCATAGCGCAGAACAACGGGACCGTCGATCTGATGGTCCGGGGTGCGGTTCGCCTCGTGCGGGGCCGGGTCGCGCTCATACCGTGGGTGATGTTCGGGATCACTGGGGTGCTCACCGCGGTCGGCGCGCTCGGGCCGGCGGCCGTTGCGATCATCGCGCCCATCGCGCTTGGGTTCGCCGCACGGTACAAGATCAACGCGCTGCTCATGGGCATGATGGTGATCCACGGGGCCCAGGCGGGTGGCTTCTCCCCGATCAGCGTCTACGGAGTCACTGTCAACACCATTACCGCGAACGCGGGCCTCGTTGACAGCCCGCTCGCCCTGTTCCTCGGCAGTCTGCTGTTCAACGCCGCGATCGGGGTTCTGCTCTTCGTATTTCTTGGCGGCAGGTCGCTGATCGGGCGACACGTCGACGACCATCACCCGGAGGTGTCGGACGCCGATGGGTCCGGTTCGTCTGGTTCAGGGACGAACGGTACGTCTGGCGGCGGCGCGCCGTTGACGCCGGGGGGCGGGGGCGCGACCGTTACCAAGTCACGGGTGCCGACCGCGGTAGCCGTGGAAACGAAACCCGACCCGCCAAGCGTGACATTTGAGCAGATCGCGACCTTGGTGGGACTCGCCGCACTGGCGCTGTTCTCGCTCGTTCTCGATCTGGACGTCGGCTTTGTCTCGATGACGGTCGCGGTGATACTTGCCCTGCTGTCCCCGAAAGCGCAGAAGGGGGCGATCTCGCAGATCAGTTGGTCGACCGTGTTGCTCATCGGCGGTGTGCTGACCTTCATCGGGGTCCTACAAAAGGCCGGGACCGTCGACTACGTCGGTAACGCCGTCGCGGGGCTGGGGATGCCACTGCTCGTCGCACTGCTGCTCTGCTACATCGGAGCGATCGTCTCGGCCTTCGCATCCTCCACCGCGATTCTCGGTGCGACGATTCCGCTCGCCGTGCCCTTCCTGCTCGCCGGTGACGTCGGTGCGGTCGGAGTGATCGTTGCGCTGGCGATTTCGTCGACGATCGTGGACGTCAGCCCGTTCTCAACGAACGGTGCGCTGGTCCTCGCTAACGCACAGGGCGTCGACCGAGATCGCTTCTACAAACAGATCCTGAAGTACAGCGCCCTTGTGGTGGTGATCGGGCCGATTGTGGCCTGGGCCGTGCTCGTGGTCCCCGGCTGGCTCTGAGCCGACACCCTCACCCGCGGCCGTCCATGATCGGCGGCCGCTGGTGCAGCTAGATCGTCGCGCCCGCAGCGGCAGCGCGCTCGATCCCGTCGTCCTCAAGCCGCAAGGGCGGCAGAGGGTGCGGAGCCGGCCGGCGGTGCCGCCAAGGCATGCCCGGGTGGCATCTGGACGGCGCGCTTCGCGCCCCGCTCGGACATGAGGCGCATCGCGTCATACCACTGCACCGGCCGGGCGACCGCCTGGGCCAGATCATCGAGGACCGCGGCAGACTCAGCGCGGACACGGCGGCCCCCCGGTGTTGGTCAGCTAAGCCACCCGCTGGGCTCGGCGCGGGACGCGGGCAAGGTATGCCGCCATGCGTTCGGCAGTCGGTTTCTGCAGCGGGCAGTGGGACGCAATGGTCACGTCGAGGGGCTCCCATCAACGGGCGCCGGCTTGACGTGAGGGACCTGTTGCGGTCGCACTCGGCGAGGGTGCGGGACAAGAAGTCTGTCTGTTTCTGGTTGTCGCCTTTCAGCGCCACGCGGTCACCCGGGCCGCAGCAGCACCTCAAACGTCTCTAAGCCGCGCGCCGTCGATTACCTTGCCCTGGCGGTAGGTCGACACGGCAGCGAGCCTGTCCGCCTTGGCTTTTCGGCGCTGATCCCATGCCCGCGGCGGGGCGACGATGGTCGTCATGCGGCTGGGCTCAGGACGGCAGCCGGAGTTTGGTGTACTCAATCATTCGAAGCCTGTTCTTGTCACAGCCGTCAGAAGGCCGTCTCACCGTTATCACCCGGCGTCGCGTTTCACCGCGCCTTTGTCGCCACCAATGGCGCCCATTGTCACTGTCCGCCAGCTGATATCGGCAGATGCGCTAGCTGCTATACGGCGCCGGGCGCGCGGCGTTTGGTCCAGCCTTCTACTGTGTCTGGGGTGCGCGGTCCTGGCCCGGTGTAGAGCGCAGCGGGACGCACTAATTTGCCCAGCCGCTTCTGCTCGAGGATGTGCGCGGACCAGCCCGCCGTGCGCGCGCACGTGAACATCACCGGCATCATGTTCGCGGGCACCTCTGCGAAGTCGAGGACGACCGCGGCCCAGAACTCGACGTTCGTCTCAATTGCCCGGTCCGGGCGACGCTCGCGCAGCTCGCTGAGCGCGGCCTGTTCCAGCGCGGTCGCGGCCTCGTACCGCGGTGCCTGGAGCGCTTTCGCCGTATTGCGCAGCACTCGCGCCCGCGGGTCTTCGGCCCGGTACACCCGATGACCGAAGCCCATCAGCCGCTGCTTGCTATCGAGGATTCCCTTGACAACGCCCTTCGCGTCATCCGTGCGATCCACCTCCTGAATCATCGGCAGCACCCGGGCTGGCGCGCCGCCGTGCAGTGGCCCCGACATCGCGCCGATCGCACCGGACAGCGATGCGGCGACGTCGGCGCCGGTGGAGGCAATCACCCGGGCGGTGAAGGTGGAGGCATTCATACCGTGCTCGGCGGCTGAGACCCAGTAGGCGTCGATGGCCTCGATGTGGCGCGGGTCCGGTTCGCCCTTCCACCGTGTCATGAACTGGGCGGCGACGGTGCTGCACTTGTCGATCGTCGATTGCGGCACCGCGGAATGATAGACGCCCCTTGCGGACTGTGCGATGTAGGACAGCGCCATCGCGGACGCGCGGGCCAGCTGCTCTCGGGCGGTTTGGTCGTCGATGTCGAGCAGCGGCTCAAAGCGCCACATCGGCGCCAGCATGGCCAGTCCCGCCTGGACGTCGACTCGCACATCGCGGGTGTACACCGGAAGCTCAACGGGCTCCGCCGGTGGCAGGCCCGCGCCAAACTTGCCGTCCACCAGCAACGCCCACACGTCGCCGAATTCCACCTTCTCGGCGACCAGATCCTCGACGTTCACCCCGCGATATCGCAGCGCACCCCCGTCTCGGTCAGGCTCGGCGATCTCCGTCGTGAACGCCGGCACACCGGCGAGGCCGGGGACGAAGTCGTGGGGAATGCCGTTGGCGAGAGCGGCTCTGTCGGGCTTGGGCGCTGTCGGCACGGCGGAACGGGGGGCGATGGTCACGGTGCTTCTCCTGTCTTCGGTGGACATACGCCGCGTTGGCCGGACGCCACGGCGGTCGTTGGATTTCTACCTGTAGCGGTGGTGGTCTCGCGGAGCCCGGTCTGCCCGATCAGTTGAGTGTGGGGAGTCAGCAGGGCTCTCTCGAGAGGAGTCATGCCGCCCCAAATCCCGTATGGCTCAGCGGCATCGAGGGCGTACTGGCGGCATTGCGTGAGCACCGGGCACATCTCGCAGACCGCCTTTGCGCGTGCTTCGTGTCTGACGCCTCGAGATCCCGCGCCGGGAAAGAAGATCGATGGCTCCATTCCGCGACACGACCCGCGAAGCTGCCAGTCCCATGCGAAGGTCGAGGGGTCGGGTAGTGACCCCGCCGCCCTGGTGCGGTAATAGTCGACGAGCCGTCGTTGGGCTCTGGTCGCGATGCGCTCGTTCCGCACGGCAGGTCTCCCCTGTCATCCAGCTGTTGCCAGGACGGGGTCGGGTTGGCCGATCCGGTCGAGGCGTTCCGCGCGTTCGGCGAGTCTTCGTGTGCTGTCCGCATCGCTCAAGGTCGCCAGCTCGTCGCGGAGTGTGGCGCCGACGCGAAGGCAGAATGGCTCGGGTTCGGCGGCGGCGTCAGGATATTCAGGGATGACACGATCGACGATGCCGTGCGCGAGCAGGTCCGCGGACCGCACTCCTTGTTTGGCTGCCATCGCCGGAGCGTGGCTTGTGTCGTGATAAAGGATCGCGCTGGCCCCCTCGGGGGGAAGCGGGGAGAGCCATCCGTGTTGTGCGGCGAGGATCCGGTCGGCAGGCACGAGCGCGAGTGCTCCCCCACCGGTGCCTTGCCCGAGAAGCACCGAGACAGTGGGCACTTCGAGCGCGACCATGTCGGCGATGCACCTTGCGATCTCGCCGGCAAGTCCGCGTTCTTCGGCTTCCCGGGACAGCGCGGCGCCGGCGGTGTCGATCACGGTGACCAGCGGCAGGTCCAGGTCAACGGCCAGCCGCATGCCGCGGCGGGCCTGCCGGAGCGCGCCAGGGCCGAGCGGTGTCTGGGGAGTTTGGCTGTGCCGGTCCTGCCCGAGCAGCACGCACGGCATGTCACCGAACCGTGCGAGCGCCAAGAGGAGTCCGGGGTCATTCTCGCCCTGGCCAGTTCCATTGAGCGTCAACACGTCGGTGGCGGCGTGGTGGAGCAGCTCGCGAACGCCCGGTCGCTCCGGGCGGCGCGAGGCGGTCACCGACTGCCACGCTGGGATGTCGGGTGATGGGGTGTGCACCGGCCTAGGCAAGTTGGTTGTGTGCGGGGAGCGGGTGATGATGGTCAGCGCGCGGACCACCATGGCGCCGAGTTCGTGCAGAGGAGTGACCGCGTCGACGAGTCCGCGGGCGTAGAGGTTTTCCGAGGTCTGCACACCGGTGGGAAACGGGTTGCCGTAGAGCGCTTCGTACACTCGAGGCCCGAGAAAACCGATCAAGGCGCCGGGTTCGGCGAAGGTGACATGTCCCAGTGAGCCCCACGAGGCGAACACTCCACCGGTGGTTGGGTCGCGCAGATAAACCAGATACGGCAAGTGCGCGGACTTGTGGGCCACTACGGCGGAGGTGATCTTGACCATCTGCAGGAATGCGGTGGTCCCCTCCTGCATGCGAGTTCCGCCTGAGGTCGGTAGCGCGAGCAACGGAAGTTTCTCAGCGGTGGCCCGCCGAATGGCCGCGGTCAGACGGTCGCTTGTGCGGCGCGGTGGCCGCGGATGGTCACGACTCCGGTGATCACCGCTTCGTCGAGCCCGGTCTTGGCCCGTGCGCACGCCAGCTCCTCCGCATACTGCGAGTCGGCCGTTACCTCAGCCGGTGGCCGGTCCCAGGATTGCCACGACGCGGGGTCGGCCAGCAGCGCGATGACGTCGTGGGCGCCGAGCCGGGTCACCGCCGCTCCGCCTGCACCGTCGCCGCGATGAGGTCATTGTCGGCGCCGAGCACCGGCGGGGCGGTGTGCCGGCGACGGGTGAGTTCGGCACCGTTCGCGTCGAAGAACCGCAGCGGCGGACCAGGCAACGTGATGGTCCCCAATGTGGCGTGGTCCACGTCGATGAGCAGACCTTGAGACTGCGTCTGCTCCCATTCGTACACCTCACGAATCGTGCGAATTCGTCCGGCTGGCACGCCGATTCGGTCGAGCTTCGCTAGCAACTCGTCGGTGCCGTACAGCGCGAACGCATCCTGGACCATATCTTTGACCCGCTTGCTGTTCGCCACGCGTTGCGGGTTCGTAGCCATTCCGGGGGTTTCGGGATCGAGTTCAAAGCCCTCGCAGAACCGCTTCCAGAGCCCCTCGCTGCCGACCGCGATCTGCACGGCGCCGTCGGCGGTATCGAACAAACCGTACGGGGAGATCGAGGGATGGTGGTTGCCGGTGGCCTCGCCGACCTGGCCCGCGACCGTCCACTTCGTGCCCTGAAAAGCGTGCACCCCAACGACCGCGGCGAGCAGCGACGCCCGCACCACCTGGCCGCGTCCGGTTCGCTCCCTCTCCTGCAGGGCGGCAAGGACTCCGAACGCGCCGTACATGCCCGCCAGCAGGTCCGCGATCGGCACCCCGACACGCTGAAGGTGGGTTGGTCCGGAACCGGTGACCGACATCAGCCCCGCTTCGCCCTGCGCGATCTGGTCGTAGCCGGCCCGTCCGGCTTCGGGGCCGTCGTGGCCAAAACCGCTGATGGACAGGACGACCAATCGCGAATTGATCTCGGCCAAGCGCTGTTGGGAAAACCCAAGCCGGTCAAGGACGCCGGGGCGGAAATTCTCCATCAGCACGTCGGCTCGGGCGATCAGAGCCCCCAGAGCGGCCTTGCCGGCGTCGTCCTTGAGGTCGAGGGTCACGGACTTCTTGTTCCGATTCGTGCACAGGAAGTAGGTCGACTCACGGGCGCCGTCCACCGGCTCGACGAAAGGCGGTCCCCATTCACGGGTGTCGTCGCCGCCGTCGGGGTTCTCCACCTTCACCACGTCGGCGCCGAGGTCGCCCAGCATCATCGCGGCGTGTGGTCCGGCCAGGGCACGAGTCAGGTCGACGACCATCAGGCCGTGGAGGGGTCCGGCGGATTCGGCCCCGTGAGACCTCGTCGAGGGAACTGTAGATGACATCGGACCGCCTTCGGTCTGGTGACTCAGTGAGCTAGTGGACTAGCCAATTAGAAGATGTGCGTTCGCGTGTGTCAAGGGCCGCTGTCTAGGACTGACTGTGAGCCGAGTCACGACACCGAGGCGCCCCGCGATTCAACGCGTGCGCCACTGGGGTCCGAGCGGGTGGAACTCAAGCCGGGCAGTCGCGGCGCTCAACGATCGAAGCCGACCCCCGGACCAGCGTTGCGCTCCGTTGCGTCGACGCCGCCTTGGACGGTGACTTTGCCGCGACACCACCCAACCGGCACATTGGGCCGGATATTCACCACCACGGCGGAGCTACAGCTCCGCGACAGCTGCCCGCCGAAGAGTCGGCTACTCCCACTCGATGGTGCCGGGCGGCTTGCTGGTGACATCCAGCACGACCCGGTTGACCTCGGCGACTTCGTTGGTGATGCGGGTGGAGATGCGTTCGAGGACCTCGTAGGGCACCCGCGTCCAGTCGGCGGTCATCGCGTCCTCACTGGACACCG
>WNFK01151379.1_pt1 | contig 10236 bp, 9 predicted proteins | sample 5400281 | NCBI WGS metagenome assembly WNFK01 (sample SAMN13153350, study PRJNA577476) | soil metagenome | isolation source: 20 cm soil on Douglas fir-dominated hillslope | place: USA:California | collected 2013-09-17
ATCTGATAGGATTGCTCGTGATCGGGCGACGCGATGATGTTCAGGCCAAGCGCAAACTTCTTGTCGACGGCATGCATCGCCTGCTCGTTGGTGGTGCCTTTGGTGACCACCACGGTCTTGCCCTGCAGGTCTTTCGGCGCCGAGATCGTCGAAGTTTTGGGCACCATCAGTTTGGTGCCGGCGACGAACATCAGCGGCGAGAACGCCACCTGCTTGCCGCGCTCGGCATTGGCGGTGGTCGATCCGCATTCGAGATCAATTTTATTTTGCACCACCGCCGGAATCCGGTCATCCGAGGTGACCTTGACGTATTCGATCTTCAAGTTGGCGTCGTCGACCTCGACACCGATCTCATCGACTATGGCTTCGCAGAGTTCAAGGCTGTAGCCGATCGGCCGATTGGCCTGATCGAGAAACGAAAACGGCGGCGAGCTCTCGCGATAGCCCAGCCGCACGACATGCGTTTTCTTGATATTGGCAAGCGTCGGGCTCAACCCTTCGCTCGCGGTCTGGGCTCCTGCTGCCGTGGCCAGCAAAACCACCGCGGCAACAAGGCTTGCCGCCTGCATGCATCGCTTCAGAGGGGTGCGCATGGCTGACCTCCTATGCGTGGCCGGCCTGCATTCCCGGCACCTCGCCGGGGACCATATCCGGCGGCACGACGTCGTCGGGACCAAGCGCGTGCTCGGGCGCGAGTTCGCCCTCCCACTTCGCCACCACCGCGGTGGCAAGCGAGTTGCCGATCACGTTGGTGGCGCTGCGTCCCATGTCGAGGAAGGTATCGATGCCCATGATCATCAACAGCCCCGCCTCTGGAATGCCGAACTGGCTCAGCGTCGAAGCGATCACGACCAGCGAAGCGCGGGGAACGCCGGCGACACCTTTCGAGGTGATCATCAACGTCGCGAGCATCGCCAGCTGAGTGCCAAGCGACATTTCGATATGGTAGGTCTGCGCGATGAAGATGCTCGCAAACGTGCAATACATCATGGTGCCATCGAGATTGAACGAATAGCCGAGCGGCAGCACGAAGCTGGAGATCCGCGACGACGCGCCGAAGCGATTGAGGCCCTCGAGCGTCTTGGGATAGGCGGCTTCCGAACTCGCGGTCGAGAACGCGATCATCAGCGGCTCGCGGATCAACCGCAACAGATGACTGTATCTGGGCCCGATGACGACGAAGCCGACGACCACGAGGATGCCCCACAGGATCATCAGCGACAGATAGAACCCGCCCATGAACACGATCAGTTTCCACAACACGCCGAGACCGTTCTTCGACACCGTCGCCATGATGGCCGCCCAGACCGCAAGCGGCGCAAACAGCATGACGTAACCCGTCACCTTCAGCATGATGTGGCCGAGGTCGTCGATCAGCGCCAGCATCGGCTTGGAGCGCTCGGGCATGGCGCCCATCGCCACCGAAAAGAACACCGCGAAGATCACGATCTGGAGAATCTCGTTCTGTGCCATCGCATCCGCGATCGAGGTCGGAATCAAATGGGTCAGGAATTTCTCGATCGAGAACGCCGACACCGGCAATCCCGTGGATTGCGTCTTGTCCGGCAGGGTGCCGGGGAAATTCGAACCCGGCTGCAACAGATTGACCATCACCAGACCGAGCAGCAGCGAGATGAACGAGGCGCTGACGAACCAGCCCATGGTCTTTGCGAAAATCCGCCCGAGTTTGGAGCCGCTGCCCATGTGGGCGATGCCGCCGACCAGGGTGGCAAACACCAGGGGCGCGATGATCATCTTGATCAGGCGCAGGAACAGCATCGCGATCAGGTTTACGTCGGCTGCGATTTCCACCCGGCTGTCGGGGAGATAGTTGAAAACCAGCGTCCCCATCACAATGCCAAGCGCCATCGCGATCAGAATATATTGCGTAAACCTGTTCGACATTTTTCACCCCTGTAGGTTCCGGCGGCTCCGAGTTTGGCAGATTCCGGGAGCGACGCAACACGCTTCAGGTACCGGCAAGGTTTGCCACAATGTTTTCGTTGTGAAATGAATGTGCCAAGACTAGCGTTGTGCGCAGCGCACAATGTGTGCAGTTGAGCGTTTTGTGCGCGGTCATCTGCATCAAGAACCGACACTTGGGAGGGAATGCGATGAACGATACCGTCAATCGCCAGGTTTTGCTGGTTGAGAAGCCGGCCGGGAAACTCGGACCCGAGCATTTCAAGATGTCCAAGGGCGCCATCCCGGAGCCCAGGGATGGCGAGGCGTTGCTGCGGGTGCGGTATATTTCGCTGGATGCCGCTAACCGGGCCTGGATGCACGGCGCGACCTATCGCGCGGCGGTCGAGGCCAACACCGTGATGGCCGGCGGCGGCATCGCCGAGGTCGTCTCGTCGAAAGCGCCGGGGCTCGCGCCGGGCGACATCGTGTTCGGCGATACCGGCTGGCAGGATTACGTTGCTGTTCCCGCAAAGCATCTGACCAAGATGCCGAAGGTCGAGCCGATGACGCATCTGCTCAGCGTCTATGGCATCGCCGGTCTGACCGCCTATTTCGGGCTGCTCGATGTCGGGAAGCCGAAGGCCGGCGAGACCGTCGTGGTCTCGGCGGCGGCCGGCTCGGTCGGGTCGATCGTCGGCCAGATCGCCAGGATCAAGGGATGCCGCGTGGTCGGCATCGCCGGCGGCAAGGACAAGTGCAACTGGCTCACGTCCGAACTCGGCTTCGATGCCGCGGTCGACTACAAGGACGGCGCGGTCCTGCCTGGTACAGATGAACAATCGCGGCCGCATCGCCTGCTGCGGCGCGATCTCGCAGTATGACGGCGCGCCGTCCGCGACCGGACCGCGCGGCGTGCCCGGCCTGATCGTGGTCAAGCGGCTGACCATGCAGGGCTTCATCGTGATGGACTTCATGGATCAGCGCGATGAGGCGCTGAATGACCTGCAATCCTGGGTCGCCTCCGGCAAACTCAAAGTTCAGGAGGACGTCATCAACGGCCTGGAGAACACGCCGAAGGCACTGATCGGATTGCTGGCCGGCGAAAACCGCGGCAAGCGCATGATCAAGGTGTAAGGCTCCGTAGCCGGGTGGGCAAAGGCGCTCTTGCGCCGTGCCCACCATCTGACCAGTTGCCGTTTTGATGGTGGGCACGCTTCGCTTTGCCCACCCTTGATCTGGCCTCAATTGTCAAATCGCGGCTTCGCAGCGGCGAAAAAGTGGGACCAAACTTCAAGACCCGATCAGATGCGCTGATCTCTCGTTTGGAAACAAAACCTGCTCTGGAATAGAGGCAAGTTTCTTTAAGGTCCTGCCTGCGAGACGGTTGGCGCAGCGGTTGTTGTCGTCTTTCGCGCCGCGAGCCAGTTCTCGAACCGTTGAACCACGACAAAAAACGTCGGAACGAACAGCACGGCGAGGCAGGTCGAAGCGATCATGCCGCTGAATACGGTGATGCCGATCGATTTGCGGGCGCTGGCGCCGGCGCCGGTTGCAAGCACCAGCGGCACCACGCCGAGGATGAAGGCAAACGACGTCATCAGGATCGGCCGGAATCGCGCCCGCGCCGCGTCGACCGCCGACTCGAGCAGCGGCTTGCGGTCGCGCACATGAAGCTCGAGCGCCACTTCGACGATCAGAATGGCGTTCTTCGCCGACAGTGCGATCAGCAGGATGATCCCGATCTGGGTATAGAGGTTGTTCTCGATCCGCAGTCCCGTCAGCACCGCCATCGGGCCGAGCAGCGAAAGCGGCACGGCAAGGATCACCGAGATCGGCGCGTACCAGCTTTCATATTGACCGGCCAGCACCAGGTACACGAGCAACAAGGCAAGGCCGAACGCGTAGTAGATCTGACCACCGACAACCTTCTCCTGATACGACATCGCCGTCCACTCATAGCCGGTCCCCGGCGGCAGGGTTTTGCCGGCGATTTCTTCCATCAGTGTCATCGACTGGCCGGAGCTATAGCCCGTGGCCGGCAAGCCGATCACCGTCGCGGACGGATAGAGATTGTACAGGCTGATCAGTGACGGCCCCACCGCCGGCGTAATCTTCGTCACCGTGCCGAGCGGGATCATGTCGCCCTGGCTGTTGCGCACCATCAGTTTTTCAAGGTCCCGCGGGGTCAGGCGAAACTGCGAATCCGCCTGGGTGTAGACCTGGAAGGTGCGGCCGAACTTGTTGAACTGGTTGACGTAGGTCGAGCCCATATAAGACGACAACGTCGAGAATATCTGGTCGGTCGTGACATGCAGGGTCTGGGTCTTGATCCGGTCCACCGCGACGTCGAACTGCGGCACCATCGAACGGAACGACGAGCTGACGCGCTGCAGCGCGCTTTGCGTCTGTGCATTGGCGACGATAGCGCCGGCGATGGCCTGCAGTTTGCCGAAATCGGAATTGCCGTCACGGAGCTGAACCTGCATGGCGAAACCGGCCGCGTTGCCGATGCCCTGAATCGGCGGCGGCGGAACCACCAGAATCCGCGCCTCGGCAATCGCTGCCATCTTCTCGTTCAAACCGACGAACAGCGATCGCAGATCCTGGCCCGCGCCACGCGCGCTCCATTCCTTCAGGATCAGATAGGCGACGCCCGCGTTGGCGAGGCTCGAAGAATTGTCGAGCGCCGATATGCCGGCTATGCTTATCACCTGATCCACGCCCGGGGTCTTGCCGGCCAGTTCGCTGATCTGGTCGAGCACGCGCTGGGTACGATCGAGCGCCGCGCCATCGGGCAGTTGCGCGGCCACCAGCAGGTAGCCCTGATCCTCGATGGGAATGAAGCCGGTCGGCACCCGCGACAGGCCATAACCGGCGATGCCGATCAGGATGAGAGCCGAGATCACCGACAGGTTGCTGTGAGCGACAAGGCGACCGATCAGCCCGGCATAACCCCGCTCGAGGCGGTTATAGACCGCGTTGAAGCCGCGATAGAAGAAGTTGCGCTGCTCCGGCGGCACCGGCCGGCGCAGCCAGAGCGCGCACTGCGTCGGCTTCAGCGTGGCCGCGTTGACGGCGCTGAGCAGCGCGGTCGCGGCAATCACCAGCGCGAATTGCGAGTACATCCTGCCGGTCAATCCCGGCAGAAACGCCGCCGGCAGGAACACCGAGATCAGCACCAGCGTGATGCCGATAATCGGTGCGAACAGCGCGTCCATGGCGCTGATGGCGGCGTCATGGCCGGACATGCCCTGCTCGATATTATGGGCGGCGCCTTCGACGACGACGATGGCATCGTCCACCACGATACCGATGGCGAGCACGATCGCAAACAAAGTCGAGATGTTAACCGTGAAACCGAGCGCCGCCATCGCGGCGAAGGCGCCGATGATCGTGACCGGCACCGTCGTCGCCGGCACCAGCATCGCGCGCCAATCCTGCAGGAAGATCAGGATCACGACGAGGAGACGAACTTGGTGGTGTCGAACGGCGTGTCGTACTTCACGTCCTGCGGAAATTGCGCCGCCAGCGCCGCCATCTTTTTCTCGACCGCCTGCTCGACCTCGAGCGCGTTGGCGCCGGGCGACTGGAATACGCCGATGCCGGTTGCCGGCTTCTTGTTGAGCGAGAAAACCTGGCTGTAGGTCTGGGCTCCGAGCTCGACCCAACCGACGTCACGGACGCGGGTTACATCGCCAACGTTGCCGGTCTTGACGATGATATCCTCGAACTGATCCTTGTCGTCGAGCCGTCCGTTGACGTTCAGCGTGTACTGGAACGCCTGTCCCGCGGGCGTCGGCGGCATGCCGACCTGACCCGCGGTCACCTGCTGGCTCTGCTGCTGGATCGCGGAAATGACGTCCTGCGGCATCAGCCCGCGCACCTGCAGCTTGTTCGGGTCGAGCCAGACCCGCATCGAATACTGGCCGGCGCCGAACACCGTGACGTTGCCGACGCCGGGCAGCCGCGACAGCTCGTCGCGAATGTTGATCGTCGCGTAGTTGCTGAGGAAAAGGCTGTCGTAGGTCGAATTCGGGGACGTCAACGTCACGAACAACAGGATCGCCGTGGACTTCTTCTGCACGGTGACGCCCTGGTTCTGGACCGACTGCGGGAGCTGCGACAGCGCGCTCGACACGCGGTTCTGCACCAGCACCTGCGCGAAATTGAGATCGGTGCCGATCTTGAACGTCACCGTCAGCGAGTAGGTGCCGTCAGCCCCGCTATAGGACTGCATATAGAGCATGTCCTCGACACCGTTGACCTGCTGCTCGATCGGCAGCGCCACGGTATCGATGACGGTCTTGGCGCTGGCGCCGGGATAGCGGGTCGTGACCTGCACCGTCGGCGGCACGACATCGGGATATTGCGCAACCGCGAGGCTGAACAGGGACACGCCGCCGATCAGGATCATCAGGATCGCGATGACGTTGGAAAGGACCGGCCGCTCGATGAAGAATTTCGAAATCATGACCGGTCCTATTTGGTCGATGCCGGCGGCGCTTCGATCTTCTGGAGCTGCGGATCGACCTTCTGGCCCGGAATCGCGCGCAACAGCCCGGCAATGACGACGCGATCATCCGGCTTCAGGCCGCTTTCGATGGCGCGCAACTCACCCTCCACCGGCCCGGTCCGGACCTTGCGCTGCTCGACAACATTTTCGGCGTTCACCACCAGCACATATCGTCCGGCCTGATCGCTGCCCAGCGCGACGTCGGGGACCAACAGCGCGTTCGGCTCCTGGTCGAAGGGGACGCGGACGCGAACGTAAAATCCCGGCAACAGGACGCGATCGGGATTCGGCAGCACGCCGCGCACCGCCAGCGTTCCGGTCGACTGATTGAGCGTCGGCGAGATATAATCGAGCTTGCCCTTGTGCGGATAGCCGCTTTCGGTTTGCAATCCGATCTCGATCGGCAACTGCCTGAGATCGCTCACCGTGATCCCCTGCCGCCGGGCTTCTTCCCGAATCCGCAGCACGTCCTGTTCGTTGACGTTGAAATTCACGTAGATTGGATCGAGCTGCACGATGGTCGCAAGCTGGGTCGGCGATGACGCGCCGACCAGTTCTCCGACCGAGACCAGATGCGCGCTGACGATACCGTCGAACGGCGCGACGACGTTGGTATAGCCGTAATTGACCGCCGCGATCTTGGTGTTGACCTGGGCCTGCTGCAGGTTGGCCTGGGCGTTGTCGCGCGAAGACGTGGACTGATCCAGCGTTGCCTGCGAGACGGCTTGCCTCGCGACCAGATCCGACTGGCGCTTGAAGTCGGCTTCGGTCTGCTTCAGCGAGGCCTGCGCGCCGGCCTCGGCCGCCTGCGCCTGCTCAAGCTTCAGCTTGTAGGTCTCGGGCTCGATCGTGAACAGCGTCGTGCCTTCCTTGACCAGTGTGCCGTCCTGATAGTTGATCGATTGCAGCACCCCTTGCACCCTCGCGACCAGATCGACCGACTTGATCGGAGCGGTGTTGCCGGTGGCCTCGAGATAACGCGTGACGTTGCGCTGCACGGGCAGTCCGACCTCCACCTTCGGCGGCGGCGGCGGCACAAAACTATTTTGTTCGCAAGCGCTTAGCGCGACGACCGCCGATATGGCGAATGCAATGCGGGAGATAGCGGCGGCTCTATGCCTCACGGCGCCGTTCAGCTCGGTGCATGAACGCGCTGGCTTCATTCCCGTGCCCCATTTAATCCTGTTGCAGCGCAAGCTTTCCGGTCGAAGATTTTTCGCGAAGCGCGAATAGCAATAATCTACTTGCAGTAGAACTCGAAAAAGAAAATGATGCTATCGGAATTTTTAGATCGACTTTTTAAGAATTTCATTTTCGTTGAAGCGTCGGCTCCGACGACAACAATAAGGGTTTTTAAAATGGTCAACACGTTGATACCTGCAACAGCGCACGCCGCATTCATCGTGACCGCGCTGTTCGCGGTGGCGACGCCGGCATTTTCACAAGCGCCGACCGATGCCCAGCGCAACGCCATTCGATCCGAATGCCGCTCGGACTATGAGGCCCATTGCGCCAGCGTCCCGCCGGGCGGCGCGGCGTCGCTGCAATGCTTGCAGAAAAACATGTCGAGCCTGTCGTCGTCATGCCAGACCGCGGTGCGTGCCGTAGAGGCTCCGGCTGCGTCCAAGGCCGAGCCCGCCCCGGCCGCGGCGCCCGCTCCAGCCGCCGCAACGGCCAAGCCGGCCGCCGAAACCGCGGCTCCCAAAGCGGCGGAAAGCACGGCGGCCAAGAAACCAAGCGACGCGCAAGTTGCCGCGATACGCAGCGCGTGCCGCTCCGACTATCAGAAAGTCTGCGCCGGCGTGCCGACCGGCGGCGCCCCGGCGCTGCAATGTCTGGAAAAGAACAAGTCGAAACTCTCTGGCAACTGCCAGCAGGCCGTCAACGCCGCCGGCGGCGGCGCAACAACGCCGGCAGCGGGCACCGCTTCGACAACCGCGGCAACCACCAGCCCTGCAGCAGCGCTGGTGCTGCGGCCGATGCGGCCGCGCGAAGAATTATTCGTCGTGAGGTCGGCATGTGGCGGAGACGTTCGCGCGCTTTGCGGGGGCATCGCACCCGGCGGTGGCCGCATCGCGCGATGTCTGGCGACCCAAGCCGCCTCCCTTTCCCCCGCCTGCAAGGAAGTTCTGGCTCAGTTCGCGGCGCAATAAATTCTGCGCGTGCTCTGCCGACGGTCGACGGCTCTTCGAAAGACCATCGGCTACTCGCCGCGAAAGGCAAGGATCAACTGGATTAACCGGACCGACAAAGCGAAGTAGCAGATCGACATGACGATCTGATACGCGGCATGCCAATCCAGTTTTGCAAGTTTATAAAATCCGTCGAGGAAATTCAGGACCAGAAGGACAACGCCGAACAGTTCGACGCCGCGGCCGACGAGGCCATGACGCAAATAACCGAACAGAACGATGGCCGGCTCGGTGCTCGAGACATGCGCTCCCGCCGAGACGATCAACGTTCCAACGATCAGCTTTTCGACATGGCCGAATATTTCCTTGGAGGTTTGCTCGATATGCTCGGCGTAGAACGCAAGCCACCGGCTTTTGATATCCTGCATGATTTCTCCTTCTTCGGTCGGCATCGAACGGATTGGCCCGATCGCATCGCTCAAACAGCAACTTTCCGAAAGTTTCAATACAACGGCTCCGCGATCAAGAAGCAAGACGGCGGATCACCTGACTTTTCCAACGAGATGCGGCGCGGCGGGGGTTACCCCTCCAACACACGATCAACGGATATCCGGAAAGGAAAGTAGACATGCAACGCACCATCCTGATTGCCGCTCTGCTGTGCGCTTCCGAAGCCGCGGTTGCACAGGAACTGACCGCCGAGCAGCGCAGTGCCTGCAAGGGCGATTATGAAAAGTACTGCAGAGGCACGACGCCGGGCGGTGGCAGGATCATCGCCTGCCTTTCCAAATCGAGCGACAAGCTCACGGCGGACTGCAGAAAAGTCCTGGTGGCAGCAGAGAAAAAGTAAGCCGCCGCGCGACCCGCGCTTGGCGCATGCGGGAATCGAAATGCGTCCGTCAAAACGTTCCTTGGCCGATCAACAAGGACAAATCAGGGAGAACAACATGCGTTCGTTTTTGCTTATCGCATCCGCCATCGTGGCCTTTGCCGCCACGATGACCATTGAGACGACTGACGCCAATGCGGTGGTTTGCGCCCGTGGTGTCTATCGCGCCGGCTGCGCCGGCTATCGGGGTGCGGTTGTCGTGCGCCGTCCCCCGGTCGTTGCCGGCCACCCCTGATCCGATAAGCTGCCGAATAATGCTGGCTGATTATCTGGGCTGACCGCCGCGCACCGCCCTGTTGGCGATGACGGATTGGCGGTCAGCTCGTTATCGATTCCGAATGACGCCTGTTTACATGGAGGACGAATATCTTGCGCATCGCCGTGATAGGCGGAGGCCCCGGGGGCCTCTATTTCGCCTATCTGTGGAAAAAGCTTCACCCGGACGCCCAGATCGATCTGTTCGAACAGAACGCCGCCGGCGCCACCTGGGGGTTTGGCGTGGTGTTCTCCGAGCAGGCGCTTGAATTCCTGCGCGCCGACGATCCCGACACGGTCGACGCCATCGCACTGCGGATGCAAAGCTGGCGGAACATCACGCTTAACCTGCGCGGCGAAAGCGTCGAAATCGACGGCGTCGGCTTCTCCTCGATCGGCCGGCTGGACCTGCTCACCATCCTGCAGCAGCGCGCGTCCTCGGCCGGCGTCACCCCGCGATACGACACGCTGATCCAGTCCGTGGATCAGCTGGCGGATTACGACCTGATTGTCGCGGCCGATGGCCTGAACTCGTTGGTGCG
>WNFK01173246.1_pt2 | contig 10236 bp, 9 predicted proteins | sample 5400281 | NCBI WGS metagenome assembly WNFK01 (sample SAMN13153350, study PRJNA577476) | soil metagenome | isolation source: 20 cm soil on Douglas fir-dominated hillslope | place: USA:California | collected 2013-09-17
CGCTTGAGATCGTCGATGAAGGTTTGCGGGTAACGCATAAGGGGGGAACTATTGTCTCAACTCTACTATGGTAGCACCAGCGCCACCCTGATCCTGTGGCGCAGGCAAAAAGCGCGCGACGTGTGCATGACCCTTCAACAATTCGGCAATTGCTCTCCTCAGCGCGCCTGTGCCGTGACCGTGAACGATCCGTATCTGGCTGGTGCCTGCTAATGAAGCTTCATCAAGAAACTTATCAACGGCATCGACAGCCTCATCCGTGGTTTGTCCGATGACATTCAACTCCGAGCGACCATTCTGCTCCGCAGCTTTCAGATGAACTTCGGTACCACTCCCCTGCCGCAGTTTTTCTAACTTTCCCTGCTCGGATTTCGACTCGGGACGTACTTCCACCAGCTCCAGGTTCTCCATCTTTTCTCTAAAGCGAAGCGACCTGACGCGCACTTCGGCCTCATTGCCTTTTACCTGGTCCACAATGCCAATCGATCCGAATGATCGCAGCTTCACTTTATCTCCCACCGCAATCTCGCGAGGCGACGCAGCCACGTACCTAACCGCCTCTCCATCGTCATCGAGTTGGCTGGCATTCTTGTCGACTTTCACAACCCGGCCGTCGCGCACAATTCGCACCCCGCGTGATTGAGTTTCGTCCGGACTTGCAGTCGAGCGCGACGATCTTGGTCGGGCAGTTTGTGCGGCGTGCTGCGCTTCACGTTTTAACTCTGCTACCCGTCTCTGAGCCTCACGCTCAACTTTCAATCTTTCCGATCGATCCTGGATCGTGGCGATAAGCTCGCGGGCTCGGCCTTCGAATTGATTGACAGTCTTCTCGAGCATTGCCTGGAACGAAGACTGGCGTGCTTGCTCTCGCTTATCAGCTTCCTTGCCGAGTGCAGCGAATTTTTCGGCAACGGCGGCGCGCTCCTCTTCAAGTGCTTTCCGCAATTGTTCAGCCTCTTCGGATTCCCGCTTGATTCGCCGGAGATACTCTGCCGCCTGACGTGACGAGTCTTTGACCGACTGATGCGCCGCATCTGTTATCTCAGGAGGAATGCCAAACCGCCGGGCAATCTCCAGGCCCGACGACGAACCCGCTACACCGACAATCAAACGATATGTTGGTTGCAGAGTTTTCTCATCAAACTCGACACTGGCGTTGAGCACGTCTGCTTCATTCGCTGCATACATTTTGAGACCGCTGTAGTGTGTGGTGGCGATAACATGAGCGCCACACGCGCGGCGAAAGTGATCAACAACTGCAACTCCCAGCGCGGAGCCTTCTTCCGGATCGGTGCCCGTCCCGACTTCGTCAAGCAGTACCAGGGCCGGGGCTTCGCAGAGTTGAATCATGTGTGAGATGTTTGCGACGTGGGAAGTGAAAGTCGAAAGATTTGCTGCCAGCGATTGGTGATCGCCAATGTCGGCAAGCACGGATGAGTAAAAAGGGACCCGTGCCTTGCGCGCCGGAACAGAAAGACCTGACAGGGCCATTAACGACAGCAAGCCCGTCGTTTTCAGTACCACGGTCTTGCCACCGGCGTTTGCGCCGGAGATGACCATCGCGTTGTTCGTTTCATCCAGCGCGAATGATACAGGCACAACACTGCCGCCAGATGAGCGCAGATTCTCTTCTAGCAGAGGATGACGGGCGGCCACTAATTCCAGATTGCCACTTGCATAGGACAGTGGATTAACGGGATCGATCTCTGGAATTATACAATCGAACCGCTGATGAAAAACGGCTTTGGCGTTGATGAAGTCCAACTCCGCCACTGCCGCTGCTGCCATTTCAATAGCCGGCAACTGGACCCGCAACTCTTCTGATAAGGCCCGTAAGATATGCGCAATCTCGCGTGCCTCAGTTTCGTGCAAGCTTTGCAGTTCGTTATTGGCCTCAATGGTTTCAAGCGGCTCGACGAAAGCAGTGGCGCCGGAAGAAGAGTACCCATGAGCAACGCCCTGAACGCGGCCGCGATGATCGGCCTTGATCGGAATCACGAAGCGGTCGTTGCGAATCGTCACCAACTCATCCTGCACTGAATCTGCCGACTTTCTCATGAGTACTTCAAGTGTCCGCGTTATGCGCGAACGCAACGCGGTAATCTCGTGACGAATGCGAGCGAGTTCCGGGCTCGCTCGATCGTCAATTTCTCCACTCGGCAGAATTTTGTTTGTGACGCGCGCGACTAAACTATTGAGATCGCGTGGCAGACTATCAACCAACTGCCACAGCACAGGAGCAGTTTCACGCTCGGCGAGAATTGAAGCTCGTGCCGATAGCGCCTGCTCACAAAGACGCGCCAGGTGGAGCAAGGATGCAGGTTCAAGAGCGGCCCCTTCGACGCGCAACCGGCCGATCGCTTCTGCGGGATCGTGAAACTCGCTAAACGACCAACTGACTCCCCGGTTCCGCAACAGCACGCATTCCCCTAGTGCCTTTAGTTCGCGCTGCAACTGCGAGAAGTCTTCGAGCGGCGTGAGCGCTACCACACGCGATTGGCCGATTTGGGTCTGCGCACCGCGCTTCAGCAACTCTCTCAGTTGCGGGTATTCCAGAGTTGTGAATGCCTGCTCGTTCATTAGTCGAAATATTTTGACATTTGTCATTGACCATCGCCGGGATATTTGAATCTTGATTCTAGCATTCAGGATTGCATTTCACATGTGAAGGGAACAGAGTTCAACTATGACGGCGACGCCGCTCGCGACCATGAATAACCGCAGGGAAGAGTTCTTTCACATCCAACACCTGCACTGGTTGTCCTGATTGTTCGAGAGTGCCGAGAAACAGACTCAGTGACTGTTCTTTCGGCGCCTTGATATCCGCTGCAATCACTTTCACCGTCTCTTTTGAAGAAGTCACTGCCAGTGCTAACTGTTCATCGCCTCGCAGTGCGACGATAAGCTGCCGCGAACCACCGGATGTGGCAACGTATCCTTCGTCGGGGTTGACCAATTGCGCCAGATCGAGAGCCGTAAACATGCGGCCTTGAATACAGACCACACCGAGAACCGACGCGGGAGCGAAGGGCAATGGAGTAGGCTCACTCCACTCGGCGATAGTGGTAATCTGATCTTCAAACAAACCCACACTCATCGAACCAACTTCCAGGATCTTTAGTTTAAATGTGGATTCTTGTGTCAAATCTTCTGCTGAGGTGTTGTCGTACATTTTTCCTTTCCGTGCTTCGAGATTACAACGGTGTTGAGATACAGACAACCGGAGTCATCTCAGAACCAGACCGGACTCCCGACGTTAGAGCCGGAGCGCGCTGCGCGCTACAATGGATCGTTTCTAAGTTCACGATCTAGCCGGGCGAAAGGACGCCGCAGATGGATGAATTCGACCGTTACCGCACGGAAATGAATGAAAAGCTGCTTGGCAGCAATCACTTGGGCATCAAACGGTTCTTTGCGCTGGACACACAGGCTTACGAAGATGGCGCACTCGACAAACGAACCAAGGAGTTGCTTGGCCTGGTCGCTTCGACCGTGCTTCGCTGCGATGATTGCATCACCTACCATGTCAAACAGTGCGTTTTGGTCGGTGTAACGCGGCCGGAGTTTTTGGATGCATTCAACGTCGCATTAGTAGTTGGTGGCTCCATTACCATCCCTCATTTGCGACGCGCGATCGACCGTCTGGATCAATTGCTCGATTCGAACGGGAGTGCTGACATTTGAATAAACGAAAAGCAGGCGCTTTATGGATCGCAGTTGTAGGGATGTCCTCAATACTGGCGGCTTCGCTGGTGGGAGCGCCATCGTCATTGGTTCACCAGAAAGGTCTATTGATGTCTGTACAGGAAAAAGCCCGAGTACGCGCGCCTGAGCTAACCGGCGGCCGCGGCTGGCTCAACACCGACAAGCCGTTGTCGTTAGCGGCGCTCAAAGGCAAAGTCGTGCTGCTCGATTTTTGGACTTATGGTTGCGTGAACTGCATGCATATTATTCCGGACTTAAAGAAGCTCGAGGTAAAGTATGCCAACCAATTAGTGGTCATCGGGGTTCATTCCGCCAAATTTCAAAACGAAAAGGACACGGAGAATATCCGAAATATTATTCTGCGCTACGAGTTGGAGCATCCGGTTTACAACGATTCTGATTTCAGCGTTTGGCGGAGTTATGGGGTTCGCGCATGGCCAACCCAGGTCCTGATCGATCCCGGCGGCTACATTATTGGCGGAGTTTCAGGCGAAGGAAACTATGAACTCATCGACCGAGTTGTCGGCAAGGCGGTTGACGATTTTCGCAAGAGGGGCGAACTAGACGAACAGCCGCTGAAGCTTGTCCTGGAGCGCGCCAAGGTTGGAGATTTACCACTCGCATTCCCCGGAAAGGTCCTGGCCGACGCTGCCGGCGATCGTCTTTTCATTGCCGACTCAAATCACAATCGTATCGTCATTACAAAACTTGACGGCACACTGATCGACACAATCGGTACCGGAGAACGCGGCGCCAGCGATGGCGGATTCGACAAAGCTAGCTTCTACCGTCCGCAAGGTATGGCTCTCGATGGCAACACACTTTACGTTGCCGACACCGAGAATCACCTGATCCGGGGGATCGATTTGAAAAGTCGTACGGTGGAAACCGTCGCCGGCACCGGCAAGCAGTCGAATGAATACTTCAAACAGGGTGCGGCCCGATCGATTGGTCTGAATTCGCCATGGGACCTTCAGTTGGTAGGCCGAGTTCTTTATATCGCGATGGCTGGACCACATCAAATCTGGAAACTCGATCTCGAGAAAGGCGAGGTGTCGACCTTTGCGGGCTCCGGGCGCGAAGCTCGTCTGGACGGTTCATTGCTGGAAGCAGGTTTTGCCCAACCCTCCGGTATCGCGAGCGATGGCCAGAAACTCTATGTCGCCGATGCTGAAGCAAACATCATTCGAGCAATTGATATCGCAGGCGGACAGGTAAAAACGCTGGTTGGCGGTGATCTTTTCGAATTTGGAGACGTCGATGGCGCCGGTGATAATGTGCGTCTGCAGCATCCATTGGGATTACTGGCATTCGGCGACAAACTCCTTTTGGCGGACACATACAATCACAAAATCAAAGAACTCGATCCGCAGCGCCAAAAAGTGAGAACGTTCGTTGGTAGCGGGAAGCGAGGGCAGACTGACGGCGTTGCTCCGACCTTCTATGAGCCCGGCGGTTTGAGTGCGGCTAACGGCAAGCTTTACGTAGCCGACACAAACAACCATGCCATCCGCGTCGTTGATCTGAAATCCAGGGAGACTACAACCCTCCGGATTAATGGACTCGCGCCACCTGCCAGGCTTGCTGACGCCGCGGAGAACACGTTTTCACCAAACACGGAAGAGATTAAGCTGCCCCCGCAACAACTACGCGCGAGCGCCGCTGGGACCCTGCTGATCAATGTGGAGTTGCCTGCAGGTTATCATCTCAATCCGGCGGCCCCTCAGCGTTATGCAGTTACTGTGGACAACGGAAAAACGATCAACATTTCTGACAAGAATGCGACTCGCACGGCAAAAGATTTGCAGCTTCCCTTGCGCATTCCTCTGAATGCACCAGGTGCTGGCTCCGCGAAGCTGCGTGTGCAACTGACGCTCTTCTATTGTCGCGAAGACAACACCGGCACATGTCGCATTAAGACGCTTGTCTGGCAAGCTCCGGTGGAAGTGACAAACGATACGAATGCTCCTGGTGAAGTGAAGATTCAGGGTAAGTTGGCAGCAGAGTAGCTTGTGAAAACGCGGGGCGAACCTGACATCGTGCTTTGTCGTATGGCCTTAACGGAGGTTTAGCGATATGTATTGTTCATCTTGCGGTGGGGCCGTAGCACCCGGTCTTACTTACTGTAATCATTGTGGCGGCAACCTGCGTGGAACAAAGGAGTCTGTCGCCAAAGTACTGACAGCGACGCCTGATAATGTCGTGTGGGCGATAGTTGGCGTTTTTGTCGTGGGCCTCGGGAGCATCATGGGTCTAATGGCCCTGTTGAAAGAGGAGTTCAACGCTAACATCGGTCAGGTTTTGATTTTCAGTTTTGCGGTTTTCCTGCTGACGTTTCTGGTGGAGTGCGTTTTTATCTCGCTGCTATTTACTCGAAGGAGCAGTACTAAGGAAGTTGGCGGAAGACGACTGAAGGAGCAGACAACAAAGGAGCTTGACGTAGCTCAGCCTCACGTACTGGCAGAACCCATCTCCAGCGTAACCGAGCACACCACAAGAGCGTTTGAACCGATTTATAGGCAGAAAAAGGCAGAATAGCGGTTTAGTCTAGAAATCATTGGTCATATATCGTTTGACATTTTTCATTTGTCCTTTCCAGAAATTTCAGCAGCGTCTGATTGGAGTCATGAGCACTAGGGCTGATGCTTCCATTTAGAGGGCTCAGAAAATAACCAATGAAAAATGTCAAACGATATATGACCAATGATCTGTCCTCTCCTATATGAAACTCCACCCAGCGTACCAGCTTGCCCTCCCCTAATGGGCCGAGTAATATCGGTGTTCCCCTAAATCTAATTTGGCTTTAATTCAATCTAAAGGAGTGAGCGCTCATGGCTGATAAACCATTTCTCACTGACATCAAAACATTGCGTGAACGCGCTCGGCATCACATTGAGAACGGTGCCGTCACTGAAGGCTATAAAGCTGATCGCGAAACTGTAGTCAAGCTTTTGAATGAGGCTTTGGCAACTGAGATCGTTTGCGTATTGAGGTACAAGCGTCATTATTTCATGGCGACAGGGATCAATGCCGAAAGCGTAGCCGCCGAGTTCTTGCAACACGCTAACGAAGAACAAGGTCATGCTGATCAGATTGCGCAACGAATAGTGCAACTCAAAGGTGAACCAAACTTCAATCCCGAAGGATTGCTCACGCGTAGTCATGCGGAATACGTCGAAGGGAATACGCTTATCGATATGATCAGAGAAGATCTGGTCGCGGAGCGCATTGCCATTGATAGCTATCGCGAAATGATCACCTACTTCGGTAACGATGACCCAACTTCCAGGCGTATGCTTGAGGGGATACTTGCCATGGAAGAGGAGCATGCCGAAGATCTGGTTAGCCTGCTGGAAACGATGGCTTGATTTCGACTGTCCGACAAACTTCAGCAAGGCCTGAACAAGCAGGCGGAACGACGGCTTCGCCGTATCCCTTGCTGTAAGCTTTTCGGTGTCCGATATGCTTCAGCTTGTCGTTTCGTGCGACGAAGACTTCTGCGAGAGTCAGTGACAAGCTAAAGCATATCGGACACCGAAAGCTTGTTAGTAGCGTGATGCTTTGCAACTCGAGGCATCACGCTTGTTAGCGTTAGCGTATTGTCTAAAAACCCATCCAACCAAATAGATTCGAACCGGCCTACAGTGTGCCGCAGTTGTGGGGCAATCGTAGGCGCTGGTGAAGGTCAATGTGCCGTCTGTGGAGTGCCCACCAACGGAGCAGCAAGTGCGCCGCGGAGACACATTGGTGTCGACCGCGAGACAATAAAGTTTGCCCGGGCGGTCTTGAACCGGCCTTACAAATTTGCGATCATTCTACTCATCGCCAATGTCTTTGTTTTCCTTCTGATGTGGCAATCAAGCGGACTGAGCTGGCACGCGTTATGGGAAGTTTTTCCAGAACCGGTGCTATTGGCCTACGGCGCCAAACAGAACGTCCTTATTAACGCCCCTTATCATCAATGGTGGCGTTTCGTAACGCCTATGTTTGTTCACGTTAACCTGATTCATCTGCTGGTGAACATGTACAGCCTGTGGATAGTTGGACCCTACGTGGAAAAATTGTACGGATCCGCAAAGTTTATTGTCTTTTGGGTCGTGACTGGAATAGCGGGGGTGGTTGCGAGTTATCTGACGGTTAGACCAGACATACCAGCGGGTGCCATCGGACGTTTTCTGTTCAAGAACCAGGATGTTGCTTCGGCCGGAGCGTCGGGTGCATTGTTTGGGTTGGTGGGTGTCCTGTTTGTATTTGGCATTAAGTTTCGGCGAGAACTCCCTGAAGGCTTCAAACGCGCCTTCGGCACGGGAATGCTCCCGATAATCATGATCAATCTCTTCATAGGCTACCTTGGTCGCGGACTTATCGATAATGCGGCCCATCTGGGTGGCCTGGTATCCGGAGCTGGACTCGCGCTGGTCGTGCAATACCGCAGGCCGGGTGAACGTTTGAGTGTTGCTGCAACGTGGCGAGTTATGCAGGTGGCCGCGTTAGCACTGGTTGTTCTTAGCTTCTTCAAGGCGGTTCAACACATGGATATTCCTCAGGTTGCTCCACCTGCAACGCAAATGGAGCAAGTTGATAATCCGAGACGAGAGATCTTTGTTAATTACGTTAAGTCCATGACTCAAGCTCAGGAGGCTCTCTCAGAGGTAATTCATGATAAGGACGTGAGCCATGTGGACCAGGCAGCCCGGAATCTGCAGGCGGCTCCTTCCCTCGATAGTAAGGCTGATGAGTTACGCAGCCGGCTCCTGGTACTGTTAATGAGAGAATCAACGGCGTCAGCCTCGAGTCCATCTCCCGAGCCGGGGCAGAAGGCTGCGCGCAACACGGAACAGGATTTGATTAAGGAATTTGAGTTGTGGCGGAGGGAATATGAGCCGTGGTTGAAGGGCGCGGCACGAATTTACAACGGACCGGCGCAGTAAGAAACAAGTAGTGTATTACGAACTTTTTGACGAATATATTAGGAGAGAGAAGAAATGGAGATCAGGAGAGTTGGTGTGCTGGGTTGCGGTCTAATGGGCGCCGGGATCGCGCAGGTGGCGGCAAGTGCCGGGTTTGAAACAGTTGTGCGGGAAGTTTCTGAGGAGCTATTCAAGAAAGGATTTGCCGGTATTGAAAAGTCGCTGGCTAAGTTTGCCGAAAAGGGGACAATAACGGGCGACCAGCAAAAGCAGATTCGCAATCGTCTCACTGGCACTACCTCTTTCGCAGATCTCGCCGACTGCGACATTATCATCGAAGCAATCATTGAAAACCTCGAAGAGAAACGCAGCACTTATCGTCAACTCGATGCCATCTGTAAACCGGAGACAATCTTCGCCTCCAACACCTCTTCGCTTTCAATCACGGAGATGATGACTGCAACCTCTCCCGAACGGCAACGTCGCTTCGTCGGTCTGCATTTTTTCAATCCGGTTCCACTCATGAAGCTGGTTGAAGTGGTGCGTACAATTTTGACTGACGAAGCTGTGTACGAACAGGCAGTAGAGTTTGGCAAGGCTCTCGGGAAAGTTCCCGTCCGCGCCAGCGACAAGACCGGGTTCATTGTCAATCGTTTGCTGGTGCCTTACCTGCTCGATGCCATTCGAGCGCTTGAGGAAGGTGTCGGTTCGATAGTCGATATCGACAACGCGATGAAGCTTGGATGTGGGTATCCAATGGGACCCTTGACGCTCGGCGATTTTGTGGGGCTCGACACGACGTACTACATCGCTGAGATTATGTTCAATGAATTTCGTGAGAAACGGTTCGCCCCGCCGCCCCTCTTGAAGCGCATGGTGCTAGCTGGTTTGTATGGCCGAAAATCCGGACGCGGTTTTTACGACTACTCAAAAGATCCGAAGAATCCCACGCCGATGAATCTTGTTTAGGGGCTGGGCTTGGATCTTTGGACTTTGGTCGTTTGGTCGTTTGGTCTTTGAGTCTACATGATCAAATACACACCGATTGTTGACCTGAAACTAACTCAGAAACCAAAGACCAAAGACCAAAAACCAAAGTCCACAGTCCAAAGTCCAAGTCCAAAGACCCAGGACAGATGAATCCTTCTCTCATTCTCTGCGAACAAGTCGGTGGCGTAGCCATGATTCGTCTCAATCGTCCAGATGAGCGCAATGCTCTCTCGCGCCAGATGCTTCAGCGGTTGAGCGAGAATTTCAAGAAGCTCGAAGACGATGACGATTTGCGCGCTGTGATTCTGACTGCCGCTGGCGAGACTGCGTTTTGTTCCGGCACCGATATTGGCGAGTTGGCTAAACTCTCGGAATCTGAGGCCAGGGAGGCATCCGTACGAGGTCAGAAGCTTTGCGATCAAATTGAAGCCTTTCCCGTTCCGGTGATTGCCGCCATCAATGGCAGCGCAGCAGGAGGAGGGTGCGAACTGGCTCTGGCCTGTGATCTTCGTATTGCTTCCTCTGGGGCCACATTCACCCTGCCAAAAACCCAGCCTGGCATCATTCCTGGATATGGCGTCACACAGCGGCTGCCACGAGAGGTCGGCCAGGCTCGGGCGCTCGAGATAAT
>WNFK01245272.1_pt1 | contig 10236 bp, 8 predicted proteins | sample 5400281 | NCBI WGS metagenome assembly WNFK01 (sample SAMN13153350, study PRJNA577476) | soil metagenome | isolation source: 20 cm soil on Douglas fir-dominated hillslope | place: USA:California | collected 2013-09-17
GGTCCTGCGGACGACGGCGTCGTCACGGCGCGGGCCCGGCGTGACGGTTGTCTCGCTCGTGTCCGGAGCGGCCTGCGCCGCGGCACTGGCCTGCTGGCTGTTCGTTTTGCCAGTCAATTCGGACATAGCGGTACAGCCAGTTCTTCCAGCCGCTGCTTGATCGCGCGCACGGAAGGATTGGTGAGGGTCCTGCCGTCAGGAAACAGCACAGTGGGTACAGTCTGGTAACCGCCGTTCACCGTCATCACGTACTCGGCGGCATCTGGTTCGCGCTCGATGTCGACCTCGGTGATCTCGATGCCCTCGCGGGCAAGCTGACTCTTTAGCCTCCGGCAGTACCCGCACCATGGCGTGGTGTACATCGTCAGTGGCTGGGTCATGCCCCTGCTCCTCCTTGCCGCCATTGAAACACTCGAACACTACTAACGTTCGCACCTGCACAGACCTTCCTGCGGTGCCGGGCTGAGATGAGGGGATTTTTCCGCACAGCCTCCGCACAGCCCTCGCCACAGCCCTCGCCACACCCTCGGCCAGGGCATACGCCGGAGCCGTCGCCGACTACCGCACTCATGTCGGCACCATGCGGCAGGATGGCGCGCGGGAAGGAGGTCGCGCGGTGGACGCAGGGCAGGGACCGGACGCGGTGCTCGCGGCGCTCGACCCAGAGCAGCAGGAGGTTGCGCTGGCCACCAGGGGGCCGGTCTGTGTCCTAGCCGGCGCGGGCACCGGCAAGACGAGGGCGGTCGCGCACCGGATCGGCTATGCGGTCGCTGCCGGCGTGGTCCGCCCGGACCGCGTCCTCGCCGTGACGTTCACGACCAGGGCCGCCGGCGAGCTGAGGGGCAGACTCAGGCAGCTTGGCACGGCCGCGGTCCCCGGTGCGGGCCTTGAGCAGGTTCAGGCCAGGACCTTCCATTCGGCCGCACTGCGCCAGCTCACGCATTTCTGGCCCACGACGGTGGGCGGCCCAGCGCCCGCGGTGGTCGACTCCAAGGTCGGCCTGCTAGCCGAGGCTGCGCGCCGGTTTCGGCTGCGGCTCGGGCTCGCCGAACTCCGCGATGCCGCGTCCGAGATCGAATGGGCCAAGGTGACGCAGGTGCGGCCGGAGGATTACCCCCAAGCCGCCGAGAAGGCCGACCGCGTCGGGTCGCTGCCTGCGGCCAGCCTCGCCCGACTTTACGCCGGTTACGAGGAGCTGCGCAGAGCGCGGAACCTAGTGGACTTCGAGTCTGTGCTAGAGCTGACCGCTGCGATCCTGGCCGCGCATCCCAGCGCGGCCGCCGCGGTCAGGGACAGGTACAGGTACTTTGTCGTCGACGAGTACCAGGACGTGAACCCGCTGCAGAAGCTGCTGCTCGACCAGTGGGCCGGCGATCGCGACGACGTCTGCGTGGTTGGTGACCCCCGGCAGACGATTTATTCCTTCACCGGCGCGACGCCGCAGTACCTGAGCAGGTTCCCGCTGCAGTACCCGGGCGCGGTGGTCATCCGCCTAGTTCGCAACTACCGGTCATCGCCGCAGGTCGTGGCGCTTGCCAACCGGGTATTCGCGACGCCAGGGCAGGCGCTGGTCGCGCAGCGCCCGGCCGGGGCCGCGCCGACGCTCACGGAGTATGAGGATGAACAGGACGAGGCGGCTGATGTCGCTCGCCAAGCCGCTGATCTGATCCGGGCGGGAACGCCGGCCGGCCAGATCGCCGTCCTTGTCAGGACCAACGCGATGACCAGCGGGTATGAGCAGGCGCTGGCGGCGGCTGGCGTGCCGTTCCAGCTGCGCGGTACCGAGCGGTTCTTCAACCGAGCGGAGGTCAGGCAGGCGGTGAAGCTGCTGCGGGTGGCCACCAGATCGGCCGCCCCGGATGAGGACCCGGCAGCCGCGGTCCGGCCGGTGCTTACCGGTCTCGGGCTGACGAAGGATCCTCCGGCCGGACGCGGCCGGGCCAGGGAGCGCTGGGAGTCACTTGAGGCACTGGCACAGCTCGCCGCGGACTTCTTCGCCTCGGCCCCGGATGCCACGCTCGGGGACCTGGCCACCGAGCTGGAGCTGCGGAGCGCGATCGGGCACGAGCCGGACACCGGCGGAGCAACGCTGGCCTCGCTGCACGCGGCCAAGGGACTGGAGTGGGACGTTGTGTTCCTGCCGTGCCTGACCGACGGTGCCGTGCCGATCGTATATGCGCAGACGGCCGAGGCGATCGAGGAGGAGCGGCGGCTGCTCTACGTCGGGATTACCAGGGCCAGGGACCAGTTGTTCCTGTCCTGGGCGCTGGCCAGAGCGCCGGGCGGCAAGCGGACAAGGAAGCCGTCCCGGTTCCTTGACGGCCTGCGCGGGCCTATCGGCAAGTCCGGCCCGTCTGCCCCGTCCGGCGCGGGCAAGCGACGGAGCCCGCGGCGCTCCCGCGAGCCGGCGCTGCCAAGCTTGACCGGTACAGTGCCGCAGGGCGGCTCGTCTGCAAGTCGCGGATTGACGGAGTGAGGGAGGCGCGCGGCGATGAGCAAGGCCCTGGACGCCGTGGTGGAACTGCTTGACCTGGAGCAGATTGAGCTCGACATCTTCCGCGGCCGTAGCCCGGAGAACGAGCGCCGCCAGCGCGTCTTCGGCGGACAGGTCGCCGGTCAGGCGCTGGTCGCGGCTGGGCGCACGGTGCCGGAAGACCGGCCCGTCCACTCGCTGCACGCCTACTTCATCAGGCCAGGCGACCCGACGGTGCCGCTGATCTACCTCGTCGACCGGGTCAGGGACGGTCGCTCGTTCACCACCCGCCGGGTCTCGGCCGTGCAGCACGGCAAGACGATCTTCACGCTGTCAGCGTCCTTCCATCATCCAGAAACGGGCGTCCTGCACCAGCGCCCGATGCCCGAGGTTCCGCCACCGGAGGCCGTACCCTCGGCCGCCGAGCGGATGGAGGAGTTGTTCGGTGACGCGGCCGCTGATTATGCGTGGAGCAACCCGATCGACATCCGGCACCTGGGCCCGCTCTCGCTCGAGGCGGCCAGCGACCCTTCGCTGCGGGTGACACACAGCATGGCGTGGGTGCGAGCCGACGGTGAGCTGCCCGACGACCCGTTGCTGCATGTCTGCATGCTGACCTACGCGTCTGACATGACCCTGCTCGATTCGGTGCTGCTTGCGAACGGGCTGTCCTGGGCTGACGGCAAGACGGTCGGGTCCAGCCTGGACCATGCGATGTGGTTCCACCGCCCATTCCGAGCCGACCGGTGGCTGCTGTACACGCAGGAGTCGCCTGTTGCCGCGGGCGCCCGCGGGCTGGCTCGTGGCGAGCTGTTCACCAGGGAAGGCGACCTCGTGGTATCAGTGGTGCAGGAGGGACTCATCCGCACAGCGTCATGACCCGGAGAGCTAGACGCACGCAGCGGACGGTTGCCGTTCGATAACTTCTGATGAAGCCGACGGAAAATAGGTTGCCTGCCACCCACCTGCGTGTTTAGGGTCTGAGTTACATTCTCACGTCAGGCGGTCTCGCGATGCTGCACGGAAGGAGGTGCCCGGAATGCTGAGTCCTATCACACCGGCAAATGGACGGCGGTCGCCCGTACGGCGGCTGCCGAAGCGGTCTTCGCCGGCTTGCGTCCGAAGCCGAGCACGGGACCAGTCCTCTTTGGCAACGCCACCCTTGCGGCTGGCCAGGTTAGCTCGGCCTGGCAGCAGCGCACCAGCCAGAAGTACGCCCACACGACCCGTATCGCTGCCGCAGGTGGTGGTGCATTGGGTCCGCATCCGGCGAGGGATCCGGTCTAACCAGACCGGCTTAGATCCCCATAGGCCGCGGACCCAGAGCATCGGGTCCGCGGCCTTAGTCATGCGAGGCCACAGCTTGTCAGAACAGACGACGACAATGCAGACCAGCAGATGAGAGGGGATGACACCGATGTACCTGCCAGGAACCGCCGCCGTCATCGACGACGTCGCGGCGGCCGAGGCGGAATTGGGGCGGGTGACCGCGATCACCTGGCCAGCGCCGGTCGCCATCGTGGCGAGCCCTGCCAGCCTGACCGGAACTGCCAGGAGGCGCGCGTTGCCGTGCGCTGGCGACCCTGACCTGTTCTTCGCCGAGTCGCCCGACGACGTTGAGCTTGCCAAGTCGCTGTGCAGCGACTGCCCGATCAGGCCCGCGTGCCTGGCCGGTGCGGTCGAGCGCAGGGAGCCGTGGGGCGTGTGGGGAGGAGAGCTGTTCATCCGCGGCGAGATCGTTCCCCGCAAGCGCGGGCGCGGCAGGCCGCGTAAGAACGACATGGCTGCCTGAGCGACTCGCTCGGCAGCACCGGGTGGCCGCGGGCGCGCAAGCCCGCGGCCACCCGACGGAGTCGACGGAGTCCCGGCCCGGTTTGAGCCCCGGCTAAGCCCGGTTTGAACTCCTGCTGATCCCCGGCTGATCACCATTTGATGATCATGCGGGTGGTGCACGTAGAGAGAAGTACCAACCCAGCCTGATCATCCGCTACCCGGCTGGTTCTCTGGCCAGGCCGAGCGCGCCGGGGTCTTGGTCGTCTAGCGGCAGTTCGTTGGCCAGGTCAGCAGGGCCGTAACCAGGCATCCAGCGCAGCACCTCGGAGCGGAACTCGCCGTTCGCTTCCAGTTGGCACAGCACGCCGATGCCGGCCGTAGAGACCCGGTGAATCAGGATGTAAGACGGCGGCAGATTGAGCTGACGGGCAACATTGGCGCCGCGCAAGTCGGTGACTCTGGCCGCCTCGCCGCGCATCCATTCCCTGCTGAACTTGAATGACTCGTGCCTGGACGGATCGGCCAGCGGGGCAAGGAAATCGCGCAACGCATCCAGGTCGACCCGCACGTCCGGCCGCAAGAAGCCGTGCTCGCGCAACTCGGCTTCCGCGACGCCGATGTCGCCATCGGTGTGCACTAGCCACAGCAGTCGCCCGAATAGTGGCGGCAGTCCGTCAGGAAGCCGGTCCACCGCACCGAAGTCCAGCACACCGAGCCGGCCGTCATCGAGGAGCCGGAAGTTCCCAGGGTGCGGATCCGCGTGTAGCAACCCGGCTCGGGCCGGGCTGGAGAACAGCAGCCGGACCAGCAGCAGGCCTGCCCGGTCCCGCTGTTCCTGCGTGCCGTCGGAGATGATCTTTGCCAGGGGGGTGCCGTCCATCCATTCACTGACCAGCACGTGTTCGGTAGCCATAACTGTCGGCGGCACGTAGATGTCAGGGTCGTCGGCGAATGCGACGGCGAAGGCGTCCTGCGACGCGGCCTCAAGCCGGTAGTCGAGTTCTTCGGCGACACGAGTGCGCAGTTCGTCGAGCAACGGCTTGACGTGCAGCCCAGGCATCAGGACTCCGAACAGCCTCGCGACGCGAGCGAGCTGAGCGAAGTCGCTGATCAGCGCCTTCCCGGCGCCCGGGTACTGGATCTTGACCGCGACCTCACGCCCGTCGTGCCAGACGGCCTTATGAACCTGGCCGATCGAGGCCGCGGCTGCGGGCTGGTCGCTGAACTCGGTGAACTTGTCCCGCCAGTCCTCGCCAAGATCAGCTGCGAGCACCTTGTGAACCGTGCTGGCGGGAAGCGGCGGCGCAGCTTCCTGAAGTCTGGTCAGGGTGGCCCGGTAAGGCCCGGCCAGCTCTGGCGGAAGCGCGGCTTCGAAGATCGATAGTGCCTGTCCCAGCTTGAGCGCGCCGCCCTTGAGCTCTCCGAGCACCCGGAAGATCTGCTCTGCCGTCCGCTGCTGAATCTCCTGAGCAACGATTTCGGCGGGACGCCCGCCCACCCGCTTGCCGATCCCGAGCACGGTGCGCCCCGCCAGCCCCGCCGGGGGGAGGTCGTTCATGATCTCTATTGTCGGTTACCTGACGGTGTGACTGCCACAAGGGCAGGCCGGATGCGGCGGCCAGGTCCGGCGCCGCCATCTCCAGTCAGGAAGGACGAGCTCCAATGTCCCGTTGGTGGCTGCGCTCGCCAGCGGGCCATGCTCGATGGCGGTCAGTGCCTGCGCGGCGGCTTGCGCAGCCACCGCGGTGGCCAGGACGGCGTCACATGCGGGCGGTTCAGGCCTCTTGCGTATGATCTGCGACAAGATGAGCGGCCAGGCGGGATCGTTGCCGGCGCGGATGTAATCGAGGCACAACAGGCAGGCGGTGTGCCCGGGCACTACGAGCGGCCCCACGACTCCGATCGCCTCACCTGCCATGACCGCCAAGTGCGGTACCGGTGCCCTGGCCAGCTGTGCGAGCCGCTCGATGGGCTGGCGTCCGGCAAGAACTATCAGGTCGGGCCGGATGACCGGTGTTATCCCCGGCCGTAAGGGCTGGCCCGAACGTGACTCTCGCCCGGCGCCGGAACGCCTATCGGAGCCAGGATCTCCCCGGGAAGTGATGGGCCTGGCTGCGCCGCTCGGCATAGCGGCGCTGCGAGGTCTGCCAGAGTCGGGGAACTCGCCGCCGCTGGCTGGCGTTGCGCCGTCGGCCGGTGGCCGGACGAAGTGCACCTGCCCTACGCCCGCAGCCTTCAGCAATCGTGCAGCAGCTCGGCCGATCCGCCGGTCGCCCTCAATCCGCACAACAGCCGCCCGGCGCCTGGCGAGCGCGCGAGCTCCGCCATCGCCGTCTCTGTATGCCAGCGATGTCGTCGCGAGCTCGGGAGCGAGCTTCGCGCGAAGCGCCAGCGGCAGTTCCCTGAGAGTGCTCGCCGGGAAGTCGTCAAGCGCACCCGCGGCCGCGAGCAGCGTGAGGATCCGCTCTGTTGTCTGGACCGGAATTCCGCGTCCTGCTGCGGCTGCTATGACCTGATCGCGGTCGCGGCTGCCGTCGAGTAAGCCGACGACGAAGGCGGCATGGCCCATCCCGGATAGGGCAACTGCCCGTCTCGGATCGATTCCGATCTGCAATGTGTCACGGTCACGCCAGACGGGCAGTAAGCCTGACTTGAGTGCTGGTCGCATGGGTGCAGCTTGCCACCCGGGTCGGACAGCCCTTCGGTCCAGGCGGCGCCTTCCCGTGGCGCCTTCCCGTTCGTGATCACGCGGTTTGTGCTCAAAGAGCAACCACACCCGCGTGATCATCTTCGGTGCAGCCTGGGAGGGGTCCAGTCGAGGAGGGTGCAGCCGAGCAGGACAGTATTCCGGCGGTGGCTTGGCCCACCGGGCGAGTCGTTGTCTGGCGAGGTCGGGCCTGAGTGGTCCTGTGGACAACGCTGTGCGCTGTATGGGGAGACCGGGGGTTTCCCTGTGGATATGTGCGGGCCAACACGTGCGCATTTCAGCACGGAACCCTGAATTGGTCGGTTGCACTGGCACTTCGGCGTCCACCGGCTGTGGATAACGAACGGACCCAGTCAGCGACATTGAGTGTCCGCCGGTCTGGGGTTCCGCCGGTCGCAGGTAGTGCCCCCAGCCTGGTCAGGAAACGTACCCAGTCCCGGGGCCCATCCAGTGTGCGGGGTGCATCCGGTGCGGGCGCATCCGGTGTGCGGGCGCGACCGCCCGGATCTGCTCAGGCCCTCTAGGGGTCGTTGCCGGAGCCGGGGTCGTTGCCTGAGTTGGGCTCGGTTCCGGGCTGGGGTTTGCCGGCTGGCCCCGTTCCGCCGCCGGCCCCCGTGCCGCCGGGAGGCTCGGTTCCGCCGGGAGGCTCGGTTCCGCCGGCAGACTCCGCTTCTGCGCCACCCGTCGCGGCACCGCCGTCCTCGGTCAGGCCGGAAAGGTCAAGCTCGGGTCGGCCGCGAACGAATCCTTCTGGGTCATCGAGATCCTCGGCGGTCGGCAGCAGATCGGGGTGGCCCCAGACCTGGTCACGGCCGCCGACGCCGCGTGCTTCGGTCAGCGCGCGCCACATCGTCGCGGCCTCACGGAGTCGCCGCGGTCTGAGTTCCAGGCCGACGAGGGTGGCGAAAGTCCGCTCTGCGGGGCCGCCGGTTGCCCGCCGGCGCCTGATCGCCTCGGCGAGCGCGTCGGCCTCGGGCAACCGATTGTGCGCGGCATCGGCGACAACAGTCGAGACCCACCCCTCGACCAGCGCGAGCAGCGTTTCCAGCCTCGCCAGCGCGGCCTTCTGTTGCTCGGTGTCCTCAGGCTGGAAGGTGGCCGCTCCCGAGATCGCGGCTTCCGGGTTCTCGAGATCGATCTGCTGCATCGCGTCGCGCAGCGAGTCGGCGTCCACGTTGATGCCGCGCGCGTAGTCCTCGACGGCGCCCAGCAGACGCGCCCGAAGCCAGGGAACGTGGCTGAACAGCCGGTGATGAGCGGCCTCGCGCATGGCGACGAAGAGCCGGACCTCGTCCTCGCCTACAGATAGGCCAGCGCCGAACGCCGCGACACCTGCGGGGAGCAGCGCGGCCGTCCCCTCGGGGCCAATTGGCAGGCCGATGTCGCTCGAGCTGATGATGTCCTCGGCGAGCGTCCCGACCGCGGCGCCTGCCTGGCCGCCGACCATCATTCCGCCGACTCTGCGCATCATCTCACTGAGGCCGCCTAGGCCCAGGCCGCCGAGGCCGCCCGCGCCCGCACCGCCGGTGAGCGCAGCCATGGCGGACCGCAGGTCGGGCGGAAGCTCGTCCAGATCCGTTTCGCTGACCGAGAGCATCCCGCCCATCGTGTCGACGGCACGCTCGGCGATGGGCTGGCAGAGCGTCTTCCAGACCGGCATCGTGGCCTCGACCCACTCAGAGCGGCTCCACGCCTTGATCGTGCGGATCCCGCTGGGCAGCGAGGTCGCGTCCTCAAGCCAAAGGTCGGCGAGCCTGACGGCTTCCACGACGGCCGCGCGCTGGTTGTCCAGGACGCTCGGATCTCCTTTCGCGACGATCGTCTGCCTGGCTGTGTTCTTGGCCAGGTCCCAGTTCACCGGCCCGCCCTGGTACGACATCGCGTCGGCGACCTGGCGGAGCGCGTCGGCGAGCTGTTGCGGATCGCCGAACGGACCGCCTGGCCCCGTTGGGTCGCCGGGGCTTCCCGGCCCGCCGGGCTGTCCGGGTCCGCCGGGGCCTCCCGGCCCGCCAGAGCCCGGTCCGGACCCGCCCGAGCCTGAGCCGCCGGCGCCGGATCCGCCCGCGCCGGATCCGCTCGCACCGCCTGAACCGTGTTCCTGGTCATCGCCGGGTTGCCCAGGCAGGCCAAAGCCGAAGGGAGGCTCACTCATCGTCGTAGTCTCTCAGGCAGGATGGAACTGTCACATTCGCCAAGTTATCCCAGGAGCGCTTCGCGGTGAGCGACCGAGTAGCCAAGGTTCGCCAAGGGCGGAGCGATGCGGGGAGCCGCCGGAGCAGCCGGCGCGGCGCCGGCCAGCCCCGCGCGGCCCGGCGCGGCCCGGCTGACGGCGTCTCGCGTGACCTGCCAGTTGTCGCGGTGACTGGGGCAGCCCACGACCTGGGGCTAGCGTTGACAGCGCGGCTGGCGCAGTCGCACCGGTTCAGCCGGGTCGTCGCGATTGACGACCATCGCGGCGACCTGACCGGCGTCATCTGGCGCGTCGTCAACATCCGTGACCCGGCGCTTGCCGGCCGGCTGTCGGGCATCGATGTGATCGTGCACACTGACCTCGACCTGGCCGCCGACTCGGATCCGAAGGCCAGGCGGGCCCGCAACGTGCGGGGCGCGCAGACTGTGCTGACTGCGGCGGCGGCCGGGGGCATCGGCCGGGTGGTCCTCATCACCAGCGCCATGGTGTACGGGGCGAAACCAGACAATCCAGTACCGCTCCCCGAGACTGCACCTCTAAACGCCGACATCGATGGCAGCGTCGTCGGTGACTTCATGGAAATCGAGCAGCTCGCCGAGCGCTCGCCGCGCACCAACCCAGGCATGGCGATCACCGTCGTCCGCCCTGCGGCTCTGGTCGGCGAGGGCATCGACACCGTGATTACCAGGCATTTCGAGTCGCCGCGGCTGCTGGCGGTGAAGGGCTGCGCCCCGCGCTGGCAGTTCTGCCACGTGACTGATCTGCTCTCCGCGATCGAGCTGGCGGCCGCGGCGGAGGTCAAGGGTGCGTTCGCAGTCGGATCAAACGGCTGGCTTGAACAGGGCCAGGTCGAGGAACTGTCTGGCCTGCGGCGGATCGAGCTGCCCGCCGGCGTAACGTTCGCCACCGCGCAGCGACTGCACCGGGCCGGAATCACGCCAGCTCCGGTGTCTGACCTGCGCTACGTGGTATATCCGTGGGTCGTCGACTGCATGGCGCTGCGGGAAGTCGGCTGGCAGCCCACCGTCACCAACGAGGAGGCACTGCAGGTGCTGCTCGAGCAGCGCGCCGGTCGCTACGCCGTGGCGGGCC
>WNFK01086498.1_pt1 | contig 10234 bp, 8 predicted proteins | sample 5400281 | NCBI WGS metagenome assembly WNFK01 (sample SAMN13153350, study PRJNA577476) | soil metagenome | isolation source: 20 cm soil on Douglas fir-dominated hillslope | place: USA:California | collected 2013-09-17
CGGTTACAATCCAGAGCTTGCAGCCAAGCGCTTGCGCAGCATGCCAACTTCTCAAGCCGCGGTTGAAGAGGCGATCAAGCGCCAGGAAGACATGGGAGTAAACGAGTTCATTCTCAGACCCTGTGCCGAAGAATTCGAACAGATGGATCGGCTCGCGGAGATCGCGTCGCGAGTTTAAAATCGACCGAGTCTCCACGACGGCGTCAAAAGACGCGCATCGATGTTGACAGAGACTAATCTATTCCTTTAATTTCTATGAGACATATCTGGAAATATTATCGATTGGCAGCGCAGCGATTGCGGGCCATTCCGGCCTCATGTAATCTCTTTGCGGCTCTGTCTTGCTTATGCGAATTTCTGAGCGCTTTGCGTCACTGCTTATCGGCGAATCGTTCCCGCCCCCGATGCCGGCGAAAAATCTGCGCCTTTTGGTATTCTCGCTGGTGTTTGGTTTATTCGTCGTGGGCGGTCTCATCGTCAATTACAGTCGCACAGCGGAATATCGCGCCGGCGCCAGGCTGGAAATTATCCCCGCCGAAAAGCTTCCTAATGAAACTGCTCCCGCGGTCGCTTCGAGCAGCGGACCGGACAGCGCTTTCCTCACCGAGGTTCAACTCCTGACCGCGCGCGGCTCGCTCGAGGAATTGGCGGCGCGCACCCAGCGCGCCGGCTTTGGCGACGGGATCACAGGCACCAATCCAGTGTTGGGGCTGCAACGCATGATCTCGCTCGACCCAGTGCAGGGAACACAGGTCGTTCAGCTCTGGGCGACGGGCGAAAAGCCCGAGGTGCTCCCCTTTGTCCTCAACGACCTCGTGGCGATCTACCAAGCCAAAATCGGCGAGCGCTTCGTCGACGATTCGAGTGAAGCTTCGGATCAGGCGCGCGACGAGGTTGTCAAATATAAGACTGCCATATTGCAAAAACGGCGCGAGCTGGAAGCATTCAGGATCAAGTATGGCATCGTATCCGGGGAGCGGGAAGAAAACGAGATCACGGCGCGAGCCAAAGGCTTGAATACCACTGTCAACGCAGCCGAAGAGAAAGCGGTCACGGCGCAAACCAAGCTTCGAGCCCTGCGAGCCGCAATCGCGGCTGGAAAAGGAACAACCCGGTCCAAAGACAATCCGACCCTCGCAGACCTAGAGCTGCGGCTCTCGCAAGCGCGTGAAGAACTGAAACAACTCGAACGCCGCTATACCGCGGCCTATCTCGCGCGCGAACCGCAGGCCGTCGCGCTCAAGACCAAAATTCCAGAGCTGGAAAATCAGATCAAGCGCGAACGCGAAGCGAGCCAACAAGCCAACCTCGCCGAAGCGGAACAGGAAGCCCAACAAACTCAAGAAGCCCTCGAAAGTCTCAGGCGCCAGCTTTCCGGGGAAAGGCAATCGGTCCAGTCGTTCTCGGCTCGATTAGGCGAGTACACCGCGCTGCAAACGCAGCTTGCGGACCTGGAAAAACTACAAGGCGGCGCCGCCGAGCGGCTGGTCAAGATCGAAGCGCGCGAAGGCGCGCGCAAACCCAAGGTGCGCATCATTCAATCCGCCACCGTGCCGAGCGAGCCGTGGCGGCCTAACTATCACCGCGATGCCGCCATCGTGCTGGTCGGCTCGCTGATTCTCGGCTGGCTCGCCGCATGGCTTGCCGATTTCCTCGTGCGCCGCGAATCCGGCCCGACTGTGATCGTCGCACCGACGCCGGTCGCCTATCCGATTGGCATAGCAGAATTGACACAGCAGCGGACGCCGGTTCTTGCGCCGGCGGCGCCGACAGCCCAGCTCGCTGCGCCCCGACAGCTACCGCGCGATCTCGAAGAATCGGAGCTCGCCGCCATGCTCGAAGCCGCGGATGATGAGACCCGCGTCGCGCTCATCGCGCTCCTGTGCGGCTTGAGTCCCGAGGAATTGATCGCGCTGACTTGGAACGATTTTGACTTCGATACAGAGACCATCAAAATTACTCGCCCCGGAACCCGCTCCATCGTCATCGGCTCGGACCTGAGCCGCTTATTCGCGATGATGAAAAAACGTAAGAACGCGCAAGCCGGCGATCCTTTGCTCGGCGGCGCTTCTTTAAGCCATCTGGAGTCGCTGATTTCTTACGCGGCGCACGATGCCGGATTGCAACAACCGGCGGAGATCAACCCTTGGGTGATTCGCCACACGTTCATCAGCTACCTGGTACGCCAAGGCATTCGTTTCAGCGACCTCGCCCGCGTCGTCGGCGCTCTGCCCGCCGAAGTAACCGCCGCCTACGGCGCCATTTTGCCCGCCGGCAGCCGCCGCACACTTGAGCAAACCGATCGAATGATTCCGCCGCTCAGACAATTCGTCCAGAACTTTTCCCAAGCTTCGGCGTCACAACGTGATTTTTAGCCGTCCCCGATCGGCTGTAGATAATCTTGGAACAGCTTTAACGCCACGCGCGGGTAGTCCCGAGAAAGCAATCCGACGGCGTAAAGCAGATAGGAAGAATCCAAAAACAGCCGCGGATTGCGCGGGCGCAGGGTTTGTACGCGATCATCCGTCGCTTCACCCGGCGAAAGAATATAGGAAGCAAAAGCATTGTGAATAAATACGCCGCCGGTGCCGATCAGCGTGCGCGTGTCGCGCAGATCCTTGCCGGAATGCACCCACGCTTCGCCCTCGCGCGCCACGATTCTTTCGCGTCTACCGACGTGGCGCGCAATCGCGAGATCGACCGCCGCTCGCGCGAGCACGGCGTCGGCGGCTAAGTGCCAGTCTTCGCGCGGCACCATGCCGGTTTCACGACTGATCTGATCGATGTAATCTCGCAACAATTCGCCGGGAACGAAGATGGCCGTAAAATCGCGACTCAAGTCAGCCGCCAGCCTATCCAAGCCCACTCGATTCAGAATCGTCGCCGCATTAAAACGAATACCGAGATCGCCTTCGACTGTCCGCTTGGCGTAAGCTTCCGCTAGTCCTCGAGCGATCACGTTCTCGCCGGCCGGATGACCATAACCGATCGAGTGAACGTCGGTCGTCGCGCCGCCGACATCGACGACCAGCATGTCGCCCCAACCTTTTTCGTCGGCCGTCCCGTCGGCGCCAAGCCGAATACCTTCGAGAACGGCCATGGGCGTCGGCAGCACCACCGAAACGAATTCTTTGACCTCGTCGAGTCCCTTGGCTTGCGTGATGCGCTCCATAAAAAGCTTGCGGATTTCTTCGCGCGCGGCTTCGACCGTAAGAGCGCCCGCGCGCGGCATGACGTTCTCGACCAGCCGTACTTCTTTTTTGCCTTCTTGGAGAATTTGCGTGACATTTGCCGCGGCCGCCTGATTCCCCGCGACGACGATGGGAACTGAAAGAGCAGAGTCTGCAAGCGCCCGCGCGTTGTGGAGAATCGTCGCCGTGTCGCCTCCGTCTACGCCGCCGGTGAGCAGGATCATGTCAGGACGGAGACCCTCGATCTCGCGAATATTATTCTGGGAGATTTTAAAAGCCGTCGAACCGACGATCTTCGCGCCGGCGCCGAGCGCAGCTTGATTCGCCGCCTCGACCGTCAATCCCGGCACATTGCCGACGACCGCGATGCGCAGACCCCCCGCGGCGCTGCTCGAGGCAAGAACGATTTGGCCCTCGAGAACCGACAAATCCTTCGGCGACTGATCAAAGACTCGATGGCGCTCCTGCAAAAGCGCGAGAGCTTGCAACAGTCCCTCGCGCACGTCCGTGCCCACGGTAGACGGCGCTTGGCTCCGGCCGATCAATTGCACTCGATCGAGATCCACCGCAACGAGCTTCGTGAAAGTGCTGCCGAAATCGATGAGGAGAGCGAGGGAAGACACGATGACAAATGAAAAATTAAAAATGAAAAATTAAAAAGTAAGAAGACCGAAACAAAAGCGGGCAGGAACGATACGGCTGATCGCCGGTACCGGAAGCAACACTTCGTGGAAGAATCAACACTCTTCGATCGAATTCTTTCATTTTTAATTTTTACTTTTTAATTTTTAATTGAACTACTTCGCCACTGAAATCGTGCGGTACAAATCCATCAAGCGCTTGTCGCGCAGTGTAGCTCCGATATCGCGGTTCATCTCCTCGCCGCGGATCAATTCAACTTCCAGACCCAACTTTTCAGACTCCTTTAGGAACTGTTCGTCCTTGGTCATCACGGCAAAAGCGTCGCGCAGTGTTTTTAACCGGTCCGCCGGGACGTTGGGCGGCAACACCACGGAACGCGCGAGATTTTGGCCCGCGTACAAGGCGTTCAGCAATGCCTTGCTTCCCGCCGGCGCGATCTGTTCCATGCTTGCTACATCGGGGATACGAGGATCTCGTCCTTTCTTCGAAGTGGCGAATAGCTTGATGTAGCCGTTTTTTATCCACTCACGCCGGGTCGTCATCAAAGAACCGATTCCTTGAGCGCGACCATCGAGAGCTCCCCGCTCTATATCGAGCAGGATTTGCGGCGTCCCCGGATAACCCGGGATAACTTGAAAATCTAAACCGAAAATCTGTTCGACGATTTTCACGACCACATTGCTGGTATGATCGAGCGCTTGGGCGCCCATTTTAGGTTGCTTGCCCTCTTTGTTGGCCTTCCGTATCGCTTCAAAACTGGTGTACGGCGTAGAAGTCTTGAGATAAACCACTTGGGCGTCGTCGAAAGCTTGGCCGACCCAGAGAAACTTTTGCAAATCGAACCTGATCGCATCATTGCCGGCTGCCGTCGCAAACAAGGCCCCGGTATTCATCGTGCTCAGGGTCAGGCCGTCGGGCTTCTTTAGATTGTAGAGCTCGTTAGCGGCGATCAAACCGCCCGCCCCTGGTTTATTGATGACATCAATTCGTGGTTTGCCGGGAATGTAACGCTCCAGATGCCGCGCGATCACGCGTGCGGTAACATCCGTGCCGCCGCCGGCGGAGGAGCCGACCAGGAACGTGATCGTCTTACCTTCAAAAAAACTTTTCGTCGCTTGTGCGCGAAGCGGCAATACAGACAAAAATTCAATGATAAGAACAATCGCGATAAGAAAGCCTCTTTTACTCAAATTCTTCCTCTCAATTTTCCGCCACTCGATGAGATGTTCGAACGGCTTGAACGATTTGAACGTTTGGAACGACTGGAACAGCGCGCAGCGCTAACTAATACCCCCACCGCTTTTCGACTTGACTCACCCGTTCGTATTCTTCCGCCAGCTCTTTCCGCGATCGCAGTTCTTTGAATGCCTCGTCGACCAATCCTGCGCGGCGACCTCTTTGATTGGCGGGACTTCGTAATTTAGCTCGCCGAGCCGCTCTTCTTCCTTGAGCATGTCTTCGAAACCGGTGGCCCGGCCGTTCAGCGGAAATGGCATCGCCTCCAGGTCGCGCGGTTCGCGCAAGTGCGTCACGACGCGCTCTTCAGGATCGGCGCTCTTCAGCCGAAGCCGCTTTTCCAGATTATTCACGTATTCATAGTTCTTCGGCATGTCGCGGATAAACCAATAACTGCGGATCATACCCCGAAGAAAACTCTTCACCAGGTCGGGCCGCTCTTCGAGGATGCGACCCGTCGCTGCGATAATCCGTTCCGGCCTGCCGTCCGGATATTGATCGGCCGGCGAAACGAGAGCATTGCAACCTTCCTTTATTAAATCTTCGGCGTTCCAAGGCGACACCGGAGCGCATTCAACCTTGCCGTTGCGGATCGCGTCTACGTGGAATCTGCCGTTGACGCCGAGCCTCACCCACTCGATGTCGCGGTCGAGATCCAAACCGGCCTTCTTCAACTGTATCTGGATCGCCCAATGGCGAATGCTGTTGAAGTCGCTGATGCCCACTCGTTTGCCTTTGAGATCTTGCAGCGACTTGATGTGCGGCGGCGCCATCCAGACATTGGTGTGCTGGTTGCGCCAGCCGCACAAAATGTAGAGATCGGCGCCGCGCGCGCGCTGGTAGAAAACCGTGCGCGACTGAACGTCGAGCGCGATGTCGATGGATTTTTCTTTCATCGCCTGCGAGATGCCGAGCTTTTCGAGGCCGAATGGCACCATCGAATCGGTCAACATTTCATAGCCCAGGGTTCCGTGCGGCGTGACGAGCCCTTCATCGTAAAAGAAATTCATTTCGTGCGCCGTCATCACCGGCACTTGGTGCAGCATGTGATAACAAGTGGGCGCGATTCTTAATTTTCCATCCAGCATGGGTTCTTCTCACTTTCCAAAGTAATTTCTGAATTCATCCAGATGTTTTTTATAGTTGACCTGCACCTCTTCCATCGATAAGGGCATGATTCTTTCTGCGTTGATTTCTCTGAACGCCGGATCGAGCCCGGTGACATTGCTCCGTCCGGGTAGCCGTTGTTCCTTGGCCAACAACTCCGCGACCTGGTCGGAAAGCAAAAAATCGATCAATAGCTTAGCCGAGTTCGGATGCGGCGCCTGTTTGGCGATCTGAATCGTCGCCGGCTGGACCACTAGCGGGTCGGGATTTTTTATCCATTCCACCGGCGCGCCTTTTCTTTTGAACATTTCGGCGACGTGCCCGCGCCCGATATATATGGCGTATTCTCCAGCCGCAAGCAACGCGTTGCCGCGGCCGGAGGATTCAAGACGAAAGTCTTGCTTCGACAACGCTTGAAGATATTCCCTGCCTTTTCCCTGGCCGAAGCGCTTCAAGATCCCAGCGGACCAAGTGACCTGATCGTGCTCGATCGCCATCTTGCCCTTGTAGCGCGGATGGACCAGATCGGGCCAATCCTTCGGTCGCTCGTTGGCGGCAATCATCTTGGTGTTGTACACGATGGTCATGGGATTGTAGTAAAGCGTCGTCCAAAAACCGTTCTTATCTTTAAACGCCGGCGCGAAGCTTTTGCTCTCCTCGGATACGTAAGATCCGGCGATGCCCTGCTCGATCAGAACCTGGGTGTGAAAGGCGCCGCCGAAATTGAGCACGTCGACCAGATATTTTTTGGCGCGATACTCCGTCAGCAGACGCTGCATCATTTTGTCGCTGTCGGCCTTATACGGCTTTACTTTCAAAAATGGGTATTTCACCTCGAACATCCGCCACACCGTCTGCGCCGTGTCGGTGCGCAGCGTGACGTAAGCTTCGATTTCGCCGCCTTCCTTCTTCGCCGCCTCGATTATTTTGACATCCGACGCCATGCTGTCCGCACAAACGACGAAAGAAAAGCAAAAGATCACAAGTGCTATCGGTCGAAATTTACGTTTTCCGTTAGACATGCTATCTCCTTTCCCTCGTCAACGATTTGAACCGCTTGAACGTTTTGAATGCGTTCGAATCGTCCTTCGTCATTTCTTATAAAGCGACTTGATAAATCCGCTCTCCTCGATCTTTTTCATGAACGAGGGCTCGATGATCAAACTCGCGTCGGTTTGTTTCGCCTGTGGATATTGCAGCGACAACATTTCCAATCCTCCCTTGACCACTTGCAAGGAAGGGTGCGGCGCGTCGTCAATGGTGGCGCGAGTGTGCTGATAGGATTCTTCGAGGATATCTTCGTCGGCGCCTTTCATGTAACGCCGCAACGCCGCCAACGATTTCGCTTTGTTCGTTTTGAATAGGTAAATCCCTTCGACGATGCATTTGACAAATTTTTCCACCAGCTCCGGACTCTTCGTCGCGGTTTGCCGCAATACCACGACGCTCGTGTAAGGATATTCGATCCCGAGCTTATCGAAGCTGGTCAGTTCCCTAAAACCGGCTTTGCGCGCAACGAACAAATGCGGTATCGACATGGCCGCCGCATCGACGACGCCGCGTTCCAGCGCCTGCAGACCAAGATAAGGCTCGCCGGTAGGCAATAACTTCACGTCGCGATCGGGCATAAGTCCGAATTTAGCGCGCAGCACATAGCGCACCGTCGCGTCCAAAAACGCCGCCGGCCGCCCTGTCGCGATGGTTTTGCCTTTCAAGTCTTCAACGCTTTTGACGTCCGCCTTGGCAAAGAGCGATGTGCCGATTTTGCTCGTGATCGTCGCCACCAGCACTTGATCTTTTACGCCGAGGATATGAGAGGTCATCGTCCCGGTCCCGGAAGCAACGACGATCGGCACCTCGCCGGTGGCAAGCAACTGCTGCGGCCGAACTCTTCCGGCGTAAATCGCCTTCAAGTCTAAGCCGTACTTCACCCCAACGCGTTCTTCGACCGCGACCCAGAGCGGAGCGTAGGTCGCCGTGATATTGGAATAGCCGACAGTCAGCGGTTCGAGGCGCGCGGCCGCGAAAGCCTGTCCCCTGATCAACAACAAACCGCCGATGAGAAAACTAGTGAGAAAATTCATTGGCTTAAACATGATGCGATTCCAGACGATAAAAGGATTAGCCTTGCCGGTTATCACTGTGGTGATTTTATGTCAGAAATTGGAATTGGCGAATGCCCGTCACGAAACGAATCAGTTGGAACGATTCCGCAGCACGCTTCAGGACATCGAGGAGTCACGATGAGAGATCGCGTTGGTGTCGGGACTCGCTGGCAGTTTCGTCTTGATGCCCGTTAAGAGAGCATACCGAAGTGACAGGCGCTCAGAAGTGCGGAGCTAAGTCCGCCCAATTCAACCATTCGCGAGAGTTTACTGACTGCAGCAGTTTTTGTATTTCTTCCCGCTGCCGCATGGGCAGGGCTCGTTCCGTCCAACTTTTTTATCGGCGGTCATTGGTTTAGGCGGGTTCAGTAATCGCGTCAGATCGGCAATATTCTCGGGTTTGTCTGGGACTAGTTCGATTCGATAAGTCCATCCCTGTTTTTCAAGTACAGACTTCACTTCTTTGAATCTGTTCTCCGTTTGTACACTAACAACTGCCGGATTCTTTTCAGTCCCCAACTTCGCATTCTTTTTGCCGTCGAAAACTCCAGGGCGGATTTCAGCATCCACCTTGTTTCTCATCTTCCCAATATCGGTAATCTTGTTGCCCATAGCCTCACTATTTCAGATATCCTGAAACTAATCTATCTTGAGCCGTGACCGAGGGCGCCGCCGCCTGAGGCGAGCTCGGAGCCGGAGATGCGAAACAATTCTAATGTGGTGGTTCAAGCTCGGATTAGGCGCGCGTGAGCAATTCCAGCAAGTGGCCGTCGGGGCCGTGAAAATACACGCCGCGTCCGCCTTTGCGAGAATTCAGTTGCCGGTTCGTCGCGCTCCTGGGCTCGCTGCCCCAAGTGATACCGGCTTCTTGCACGCGCTTGAAGATCGCATCGAATTCGTCATCGCTGACGTGAAACGCATAGTGATGCGGCTCGAAGGACTCGGCGTTGTCAAAGTCCAGTGTCAGCTCCTCGTTGACGCGCACGGGCGCGAAATGACCCATAGACCCTTCGTAGTTGAGGCCGAAAATCTTCGCGAAGAATTTTGCCGCGGCTTCTTTATCCTTCGCCGGCACAATCGTGTGATTTAGCTTTATCGACATAAATCCCTCCTTTGACACCTTTGACCGATGACGTACGAATCGCTCTGTCTCCGTGCGAAATTTTAGCTCTTATATTCTAACTTGGGAAGCGCGCTAGGTGCCTCGTTCGAGCCGCGAGAATCGCGTAACGCACCGCAAAAGAGCTCGAAGCTCATCACTAATTGAGCATCATCGCATAAACAGGCGTATCCACGTGTCGAATCAGAACCGCCAAATCGTATGTCCCATAAGTAGTGACGCGAAAACGCCCGAAGGTGTGGTCTCTGTTGAGATCGTACTTTGTATTCGTTGCCGCATGCGCGATCGGGTCGAGGCGGTTGTCGGCATTGAGAATACTTCGCCATTTCCACACACCGTTAGTTAGCGTCGCCCACGAAGATCCTTCAGACCCAGTGAGCGAATAAAGCTGCGGCCCATTTTTCGCAGAGTAATAAACGAATCGATGCAGATTTGGCGCGTATTCCAGCGCGGCAAACTCTGCAAGAATTGGCTGATCGCCCGAACAGGAAAGCCGCGCTAATTCTCCGGCCGGCAGACTCGGGTCGAGCGCATAAAGCGCATTTGCGGCGCTGCCAATCACGACGATAATATCGCGCGCCGGATCGATCGCCATCGTATTGTGATCGGCTCGCTGAACTTTCTTTGGATAGAGCGTCGTCCAGGAGCCGAAAGTGCCATCGCCGTTGTCGCCATCGGGACTGAACCCGATGAACCCGTTGCCATTCTCGCCGGAGTGGCCCCAGAGAATCCGCCGCGATGCATCCCAGGTCGTCCAGCCGCCGGAGTTAAAAATCGCTGACGGATGTTTAGGACCTCTGCGCCATGTCAATGAATCCAGATTGAACATGTGC
>WNFK01242253.1_pt1 | contig 10232 bp, 9 predicted proteins | sample 5400281 | NCBI WGS metagenome assembly WNFK01 (sample SAMN13153350, study PRJNA577476) | soil metagenome | isolation source: 20 cm soil on Douglas fir-dominated hillslope | place: USA:California | collected 2013-09-17
AAATAGCCAAGGGAGTCGGCCGCGCCGTACCGGCCGAGGAGCGCCCTGATCTTGCCGGCATCGTTCGCGTCTAGCCTGCCCTGCGCCTTGGCTGGCCGCAGAAACAGGTGGGCCGTGACGATCACGGTGACGAATCCGAGCGCGCCCATCAGGAGGTAGAAGAAGTCGCCGCGCGCGTCGCGCGGGCTGAATGCCACCGGCCCGCCGACGCCCACCAGGCCGTTCACCACGGTTTCCAGCCGCGCAGCGAACGAGTAGCGCCCGGGAACGTCGGCCGGTGCGGCCAGGTAGCCAAGGCCTATCAGCAGGTCGGCTGCCAGCAGCCAGATCAGGACGGTGAGCGCCCGCCAGCGGGTGCGCGGATCGCCGACGGCATAGAACTCGCTGCGGAAGTAGGCACCAGCGGCGATGAGCAGCACGAGCAGCACGAAGCCGACGCCGACGCCGAACGCCATGTCACGATGATGGCGGACCAGGTAGGTCGCGTGGGCCAGGCCGATCAGCGCGCTGATCATCAGCAGGGCCATGACCTCCTGCCAGGCCCGGTGCTTGCGCCTGCGCAGCCCGTGCGACAGCATCAGCAACATCAGCCCGATGATGATATCGGCCGTCCTGGTCAGGGCGGCCACGGTGCCGGGCACCACCACCGGCAGTCGCTGGAGCCTGGCATGCAGGTCGTTGGTCGGGGCTGTCACGCCAAGGATGATGTCGGCCAGGCCGAGAAGCCGCATCATCCAGCCCGCTGTGACAGGGACCCAGCGGCGGTGCTGCCGGCGATCTACGGGGCGAGTTCCGTCGGCGCGATCAGAGGCTGGCTTGGCAGCAGCCGGCCCGCATGGCCGCTGCTTCGATCCGGTTCTGGGCTCTGCCGGTCCTGGCCCGTTAAGGTCCGTCATCTCCGAGATGTCTGCGCGGCCCAGGCTCACGGGCACAGCGTAGTAACAAACGGCCGCGTTTGCGGACGAATCCGTTCTAGGTTCTAGCGACGGGCCATTAGCAAGCTCATGGCCTCCGCTCTCGTGCCATCCGAACTGCGGAAACAGCCACGGACCGCGTAGGTGACGGTCTTAGATCCTGGTTTGCGCACGCCGCGCATGGCCATGCACAAGTGCTCAGCTTCCACTACAACGATAACGCCCCTCGGCTCAAGCACTTCCATCAGCGAGTCGGCGATCTGGCTGGTCATCCGTTCTTGCACTTGCGGTCGCCGAGCGTAAACGTCGACCAGCCTGGCGAGCTTGGACAGGCCCGTAATCTGACCCTTTTCGTTCGGAATGTACCCGACGTGGGCATGTCCGAAGAATGGCGCCAGGTGATGCTCGCATGTCGAGAAAAGCTCGATATCGCGAACAAGCACCATTTCATCGTGGTCGGCATCGAAAACTGTCGTGAGGACGTCCTTTGGATGCTGGCTCAGCCCGGAGAACTGCTCGGCGTACGCCCGCGCCACCCGGACTGGGGTGTCCCTGATTCCTTCCCTGTCTGGATCCTCGCCGATCGCCAGCAGTATTTCGCGTACTGCCCGCTCGATGCGCTCGAGGTCAATTGACTCGTTCACTGAACTGGCTGGCTCAGCGCGAGTTGCCGGACGGACCCTCAGCGCCCGGCTCCAGGCCGAACGGGTCGGACATCGACGGCATGCTGCCGGGATAGCCGCCCTTGCTCAAGTTCGGTGCCTGGCCGTTGCCGCCGAGCGGAAGCTCCTTACCGTCGCTCGCCGCGGTCAGCGCGAGTTCCTTGGGCGTCAGGACCGGCGGCCGGTCCGACGGCATCCGCTTGCCGTATCCGGTGTAAGAGCCGCGGGACGGCCGCTCCTGCACCGGCGCGAAGATTTCAAGGACCTGCTTCCTGGACAGCGTCTCGTGCTCCATCAACTGCAGCACGAGCGTGTCAAGCACATCCCTGTACTGATCGAGGACGTCCCACGCCTCGTCGTGCGCTGCCTCGATCAGGCGCCGCACCTCATCGTCGATCGCCGAGGCGATCTCCTCTGAGTAGTCGCGCGAGTGCGACATCTCCCGGCCGAGGAACGGCTCCGCGTCACCGGTGCCGAACTTGCGGGCGCCGAGCCGCTCGCTCATGCCGTATTCGGTGACCATGCCGCGCGCGATCTGCGAGGCCTTCTCGATGTCGTTGGCCGCGCCGGTGGTCGGCTCGTGGAACACGAGCTCCTCCGCGGTACGCCCGCCGAGCAGCATCGCCAGCTGGTCCATCATCTCGGCCCGGCTGACCAGGAACTTGTCTTCCGACGGTGCGGCAGCCGTGTACCCGAGGGCACGGCCGCGCGGAATGATCGTGATCTTGTGTACCGGGTCTGCGTTGGGCATCGCGTGGCCCACGAGCGCGTGACCGCCCTCGTGGTAGGCGATGATCTTCCGCTCCTTCTCAGACAGCAGCACGCTCTTCCGCTTAGGCCCGGCGGTGACCCGGTCGATGGCCTCCTCGAGGGAGTACATCGTGATTTGGGTCTGGTTGCCGCGCGCCGTGAGCAGCGCGCCCTCGTTGATCACGTTCGCCAGGTCGGCGCCGGTGAAGCCGGGCGTGCGGCGGGCGATCACGTCCAGCTCCACGTCAGGCGCGAACGGCTTGCCCCTGGCGTGCACCCGCAGGATGCCCTTGCGGCCCGCCAGGTCAGGCTGGGCAACCACGATCTGACGGTCGAACCGGCCTGGCCGCAGCAGCGCGGGGTCAAGGATGTCGGGACGGTTTGTGGCGGCGATCACGATCACGCCGCCCTTGGTGTCGAAGCCGTCGAGCTCGACCAGCAGCTGGTTCAGGGTCTGCTCGCGCTCGTCGTGCCCGCCGCCGAAGCCGGCCCCGCGGTGACGGCCGACCGCGTCGATCTCGTCGACAAACACGATCGCTGGGGCGTTTGCCTTAGCCTGCTCAAACAGGTCGCGAACCCGGGAAGCACCGACACCGACGAACATCTCGACGAAGTCAGAACCCGAGATCGAGTAGAACGGCACGCCAGCCTCACCGGCGACGGCGCGCGCGAGCAGGGTCTTGCCGGTTCCCGGCGGGCCGTAGAGCAGGACGCCCTTCGGAATCTTGGCGCCGATGGCCTGGAACTTGGCGGGAGTCTGCAGGAACTCCTTGATCTCCTCGAGTTCCTCGATCGCCTCGTCCGCGCCGGCCACGTCAGCGAATGTGGTCTTCGGGGTGTCCTTGGTGATCAGCTTGGCCCTGGACTTGCCGAAGTTCATGACCCGCGAGCCGCCGCCCTGCATCTGGTTCATGAATACGAAGAACAGCAGGAAGATCACGATGAACGGCAGCCAGCCGAGCAGCACGTTCAGCAGCGAGTTGCCCTGCGGGTTCTTGACGTCGTAGGAGGTGCTGTGACTCTGCAGCGCCTTGGTGATCTGGTTGTCCTGGTTGCCGACCCAGGTGGCTTCGAGATTGTGGCCGTCCTTGGTGGTGACCTGGACGACCTGGGTCGGCACAGTCAGGCTCGCTGACCTCACCTCGTCGTTCTGGACCAGCGCCATGACCCGCGAGGTGGGCACCACTTGGTACTGATTCGAGCCGGTGAACTTAAGCACTACGACGAGGAGCACGAAAACCAGCAGGATGACAAGCATCCAGCTGCGGAAGATGCGCTTCAGATCCATCGATTAGCGGCCCGGCGAGCCGGGCCGGTACCTCCTGCCGAGCCTCGTGTCCCGCCGCCTTCCGGCAGGAGCGCAGTTCCGTCCGAGCATTCCATGCGGTATTCCCGATCTCACGCGCGTAACGCGAGAGAACCGACGGTACTCCGCGCCGGCTCGCACCGGCACGTAGGCGGCACTTCAGGAAGCCGCGTGCCCTATGCTCCGCCTCTACCCCATGTAAACGCTATTCAACTTCTGATGTGTTCCCCTCAACAACCACCAAACTGCTGTCGGAGTAGGCGTGCGGCGCGAGGGTGCCGATGAACGGGAGGTTCCTGTACCGCTCGGCGTAATCAAGGCCGTAGCCGATCACGAACTTGTCCTCGATCTCGAAACCCGTGTATGCGACGTCGACCGCCATCTGCGCGGCAGCCCGCTTCCGCAGCAGGACGCACACGTTGACCGAGGCCGGGTCGCGCGACTGCAGGTTATGTACCAAGTAGGACAGCGTGAGGCCGGAGTCCACGATGTCCTCGACGACGAGCACATGCCTGCCGCCGATGTCGGCGTCCAGATCCTTGAGAATCCGCACCACACCCGACGACGTTGTGCCCGAGCCGTAGGACGAGATGGCCATCCAGTCCATGCTGACCGGAAGGTGCATGGCGCGGGCGAGATCGGCCATCACCATCACCGCGCCCTTGAGCACTCCGATCAGGATGAGTTCGCGGCCAGCGTAATCGGCGTCGATCAGCGCGGCCAGCTCAGTGATCCTGGCCTGTAGCTGCTCGGGCGTGATCAGCACCTCGAGCAACTCCGCACCCATGTCGCTGGCGTCCAACACGGTCTCCGTTCAGTGTTCCCGGAGCGAGCGCGTCGGCCAGGCCGCCACGCTGCCGCTCAGTGTTCCCCGGAGCGAGCGCGTCGGCCAGGCCGCCACGCTGCCGCTCAGTGTTCCCCAGGCCGCCACGCGGCCGCTCACGATCGGGTCGTGAAAAGCAGCCTGCCATACCGCCGCTGGCAACGGATCCCGCCCGGCAGGTCAGACCAGCGTTGACCGTGCCAGGCTGTCACGAGCGCGTCAAGTTGGGCAATATGGCGCGAACTGAGCGATCCGGCGGGGACACCGGCGGCGATAGCCGCCCGTTTGAGCAACCGTGTCCTGATCGCGTCGGAAAAAGCGGCGAGGGCCGCGATTTCGAGCCCCTCATCGGAGGACGCCAGGCGCTCTGCCGCCTGGTCGGCCATCGAGTCCAGGGCCTCGGCGTCCGCGCGGAGCTGGTCGGCCGTCCTGGCGAGCGCCTCGGTGATGCCAGGGCCGAGCAGTTCCTCCATCAGCGGCAGCACCTGCTCCCGCACCCGCGTCCTGGCGTACGCCGGGTCGGCATTCTGCGGGTCATGCCAAGGCTCCAGGCCTAGCGCCGAGCAGGCCGCCCTGGCCTGAGCCCGCCGCAGGCCGAGCAGGGGGCGCAGGTAGCGCCCTGAGACCGTCCGCATCCCGGCCAGCGACCTGGCCCCCGAGCCGCGGGCTAGTCCGAGCAGCACGGTCTCGGCCTGGTCATCCATCGTGTGGCCGAGCATGACCGCCGTAGCGCCGCACTCCACAGCCGCTGCCTCGATGGCGTCGTACCTGGCCCGCCGGGCTGCAGCTTCAGGCCCCGGATAGTCAGTAACGTTTCCGCGGACGGCCACCTCGGCCCGCAGGCTGTGCACGGGTTCCAGGCCAAGCTCACCCAAGGTGGCGGCCACGCGCGCTGCCTGCTCGGCCGAGCCGGGCTGAAGACCATGATCGACCGTGACGGCTCCGGCCCGCAGGCCGAGCCTGGGCGCTTCAAACGCGAGAGCAGCGGCCATGGCCAGCGAGTCGGGTCCGCCGGAGCAGGCGGCGAGCACAAGACCCGGATCAGCCACTCCGGCCAGGCTGCGGCGGACGCCGAGCCTGACCGCCGCGACAGCCGGGTCCGGGCCCATCGCCGCTCAGCCTGCCTGCCGCCCCGTGCCGTCCGCAGCCGACCCATCGGCACCGGGCGCATCCAGCGCTGGCCGCTCAAGACCGGACCCGGCGACCCGTTCCAGCCAGCTGCGCGGGCTCGTCAGCTCCTCCTTAGTCGGGAGCGTGTCCGGCGACGTCCAGACCCGGTTGAAGGTCTCCATGCCTGCCTCGCCGACCACGGCGCGTACGAACGCCGCGCCCTGCTGGTACTGCCGCATCTTCAGGTCGATGCCGAGAATCCGGCGGATTGCCTGCTCCAGCCTGTTCCCTGACGTCCTCCGGGCGTTGAACTTGGCCCTGATCTGCTCGACCGACGGCACCACGGACGGGCCGACGGCATCCATCACGTAGTCGCCGTGTCCCTCGACGAGCGTCATCACGGCGGTTAGCTTGCCGAGGATCTCGCGCTGGCGCTCGCTCTGCATGGCCTCGATCAGGCTTCCGCCGTCACTGCCGCGGACCGCGCCGCTGACCGCGTCGGCCGCGGCCCTCAGCCTGTTCAGGATCGAGGCGGGATCCAGGTCGGAGGCCAGCAGAAACTCCGTCATCTGCCGCTGAACGTACGGGCGCAGCCAGGGAACAGAGGTGAACTGGGTCCGGTGCGTCTCCTCATGCAGGCAGACCCAGCGGCGGAAGTCATGCGGATCGACGCCGAGTTCCCGCTCGACCATGACGATATTCGGTGCGACCAGGGTCAGCCTCCCCGGCGGCGCATCGTCCGCAGGAAGGTCGGGATCGGGCGGCAGGAAGAGCTCGTACTGGCCGAGCACGCGGCTCGCGAGGTAGGCCAGGATCAGCCCGGCCTGCATGCCCGTGACGCGCGAGCCGACAGCGGTCAGCACCGAGCCGGCCAGAGGGGCGGCTCCGATGTCCTGCATATGCTCGACCAGCGGGTCCAGCACCACCTCGAACCCGGTGATGTTGCTCTTGATCCAGCCGGGGCGGTCGACGACCGCCACCTGCCCGCCATCATCATCACCGGGAAGTCCGGTTACCGCGCGCACCGGCTCAGCGACGGCCGCAGCCTGCTCGCGGAGCTCGGCCACCACCCTCCTGGCCTCGGGCAGGCTGACTTGAGGGCCGGGCCTGACCCACCTGGTGGCGGTCGACGCGGCCACGTTCCAGTCGATCATCTGGGAGCTGCTCACCCCTACACCGTACGTGGCCGCAATGCTTCGGTCAGCCGCAGCCGCACCCGGCCAGGGCGGTGGCCAGCCGAGCCAGCGTGAGTTCGGGCTGGAGCGCAAGCTTCTGGGAGATGTCATTGCCCATGAACGCAAACGCCAGCAGTTGGCCGCTGGCCGTATAAGCGACTCCTGCGAGCGTCGCCACGTGCGTTAGGTTCCCCGTCTTCGCCCGGACGGTCCCGAGAGCGGCCAGGCCGAACGGGCCGAAGAAACTGCCTGGGCCGAGCGTTCCTGAAAAGCCCGCCACCGGCATTCCGGTAATGGCAGGGCGCAGGCTCCGAGGCCCGGACTTCGCCGCCAGGCCGACGAGCGTGACGAGGGCCCGCGGGGCGATCATCACCGCCGCGGCCGCGCCGGCGAACGTCCCGGGTCGCCCGGTCGCGATGGCCACCTGCCTGGCCAGCGTCTCGGCGATAACGTTGTTGCTCTCCATGAGCATCTGCTGCACGATTTCGGCCAGCGGCGGGGACCGTACCTCGGCCAGCACGGCGCCCTTGCCCGGTGCCCGCCCGGCTGACGGGTTGCCGCGGACTGTGATCCCGTCCTTGCGCAGGAAAACTGCGAACGCGTGCGCCGCGTCCTTGCTGGGCGTCAGGGACCTCGGCAGGAAGTTCCCCGGATCGTCGGAATCGTCGGGCTTCCCGCGCGCGGTCAGCCTGCCCTGGTCCACCTCAAGGCCGGTAATCGGGGAGAAGTTGCCACTCGATACGTAGTTGTCTGCCGCCCCCAGTGCTGGCCAACCGCGCGCGACCTGCGGGCCGCCGAAGAGCGAGGCGTCATAACGCAGCCGGACCGAGCTGAGGCCCTTGGCGCGCAGGGCATTGGCGGTTGCCGCGGCCAGCGAGCGCAGGGATCGCCGCCGCCGACTAGGACGACGCTCGCGCCCCCGCTGCGAGAACCGCTGCCGCCTGCCGTTCCGCCCGAGCCGCTTCCGCCGGCCCGGCCGCCCGGACCCATGATGACCTTCGTCGTGAACCTCGCGCCTGGACCGAGCGCGCCGAGCGCCGCGATCGCCGTCACGATCTTCGTGGTGGAGGCCGGAGCGAGGCCGACATTCGGGTTGAGCTGATACAGCACCTGACCGGTCGACAGATCAGTCACGAGCGCGCCCGGGCGCGAACCGAGATTGCCGGACTTAATGAGCCCGTCCAGGCTCGCGCTGACACCGGCCGCCGTTGCCTCGCCGCCTGACTCAGCCGATGGCGCACCAGTCGCGCCGCGCAAGACCGTTCCCGGGCCGGCCAGGCCCTTAGCCCAGATGGTCGGCAGCTGAAACAAAGCGAGCCTCGGCGGGAGGAGTCGCGCCACCGCGGCCCCAGCGCCAATGGTGAAAAGGCAGAGCAGCGCCAGCGTCAGCGCCATCATTCGCGCCAGCCGGTTCACCGTCCGCTCTCCTTCGCCAGATGCCGGTCCTTCGACAGGCGCTGTTACCGAGGGTATACATCACAGCAGGGGTACACACGAAGGCAGTGAGGCAATCATTCCACCCGGTAGGGAGACTTGGCCGTGGAGTTCGACGTAATCATCGAGATCCCGAAGGGGCAGCGCAACAAGTACGAGATGGATCACAAGACAGGGCGTATCAGGCTGGACCGGATGCTATTTACTTCCACCAGATATCCCGCCGACTACGGATTCATCGAGCACACGCTTGCCGACGACGGAGACCCACTCGATGCACTCGTCCTGCTCGACGAGCCGACCTTTCCTGGCTGCCTGATCAGCTGCCGTGCGATCGGCATGTTCCGGATGCGAGACGAGAAGGGCGGGGACGACAAGGTCCTCTGCGTACCAGCCACCGATCCCCGGATGGCTCACCTGCGCGACATAGCCGACGTCTCTGAGTTCGATCGGCTTGAGATACAGCACTTCTTCGAGGTGTACAAGGCGCTGGAGCCGGGCAAGGAGGTCGAGGCGGCGAGGTGGGTCGGCAGGCAGGCCGCCGAGGAGGAGATCGAGGCCTCGAGGAAGCGGCTCACGGAAGCAGAGCGCCCGCAGCAAGGCGATCGCCATGAGTAGGCCTAACGTCGCGGTTCGCCCCGCCGTCACGATGCGAGGAGGCCCCGGTGGCTAATCCCGGGCAGACGGCAGGCCGGCTGCAGCAGATGGAATTTACCGATGACGACGCCCGCATCCTGCTCAAGAGCTCGCTGTTGCGCGAGCTCGACGAGGAGGACGTGGCCCACTTCAGGCCGCACACGAAGGTGGTGCTGCTGCCACGCGGCGAGAGATTGTTCAACGAAGGCGACCTCGGCGACTGCCTGTACATGGTTATCTCCGGCAAGGTAAAGCTCACCAGGACCGCGCCCGATGGCCGGGAGAGCCTGGTCAGCGTGCACGGTCCCGGGGACATGTTCGGCGAGCTCGCCATGTTCGACCCGACCTACCGGACCTCGACCGCAGTGGCGATCACCGACGCGCGGCTGGCCGAGATCGCCCATAGCGATCTGCGGGCTGTGCTGACGACCCGGCCTCCGGTCGCGCTGTTGCTGCTCAAAGTGCTGGCGCAGCGGCTGAGGCGGATCACCGAGGCCAACACGAACCTGATCTTCACCGATGTTCCTGGGCGCGTTGCGAAGGCGCTGCTGGAACTGGCCGACAAGTTCGGCACCCCAGCCAGCGACGGCATCCAGGTGAATCACGACCTGACCCAGGAAGAGCTCGCGCAGCTCGTCGGCGCGTCCAGGGAAACAGTCAACAAGGCCCTGGCCGACTTCGCCACCAGGGGCTGGATCCAGCTCTCGGCCAAATCGGTACTGCTGCTCGACCCCGACCGGCTCAAGCGCCGGGCCAGGTAGCGATGATCACGCGGTGTTGAACCTTCGGGCCACCAAAACCGCTTGATCATCAAGTGGGGTGAGGCAGCTCGCCTCGGTCGGCTAGGTAGGCGAGTTGGGCGCGGACCGAGATCTCGGCGAACGGCCACAGGGCGCGATCCACGTCGGCGTAGACCCTGGCCACGATCTGCGCCTTCGTCCGATCCCCGGCAGCTAGAGCAGCCCTGATTTCGGCGAGTCGCTCCGCTCGGTGGGTTATGTAAAAGTCAAGAACCGCACGCGGACTGGCGAGTACCGGGCCATGACCTGGCAGCAGCATGCGCAGGTCAGCGGCATCGGCCAGGGCTCGGAGCCGGTCCAGGGATCCGAGATAGTCAGCGAGGCTGCCGTCGTCCGCGATGACCGTAGTGCCGCGGCCGAGCACGGTGTCGCCCGTCATGACCGCCTGGTCGGCGCGCAAGTACAGGCTGACCGAGTCGGCGGTATGGCCGGGAGTCGCGATGACCTCGATCTCGCAGCCGCCATCGGTAACCACCGCGCCGGGCGGCAAGCCCTCGGCGCCCAGCCGGTGGGCGGGGTCGACCGCTCGCACCCCCGCGCCGGTCCATCCGGCGAGCGTCCCGGCGCCGCCGGAGTGGTCATCGTGTCCGTGCGTCAGGACGATCGCCCCGATCCGCTGACC
>WNFK01026426.1_pt1 | contig 10228 bp, 12 predicted proteins | sample 5400281 | NCBI WGS metagenome assembly WNFK01 (sample SAMN13153350, study PRJNA577476) | soil metagenome | isolation source: 20 cm soil on Douglas fir-dominated hillslope | place: USA:California | collected 2013-09-17
GTATTGTTGCGGTTGGGGCTTAGCGCGACCCTCGGGATAACGGCCCGGGGTTCCTTGAAGTCGCCGGATATATCCAAGCCGCTCTTCTGGGGGGGACTATGGGGCCTCCTGTTCGGGCTGTTTATAAAGACCGTTTGGAATCGGCTGTACCTCGTCGGCTTTCTCTATGTCCTTGCTCCGCTACTCGCATTGTTCTTGTTCTTTTTGCCGATGAGCGGCGCAGGATATTTCGGGTTGCACCAGGGGCCGATGTTTACAGTTTATCTTCTGCTGGTAAATCTGCCGTTCGGGATAGTCACCGCCTTGGTCGCCAGCGCCATCATAGGAGATAAGCCCTAGGCATTGCATTGCTGGAGGGCGAGCGTCATGCCTTGAGGCGACTGTGATCGCCGACTCCTGAGCAAGGTCGGCAGCAACGGATCTGACTATCGATGTAGGTCACCGCCTGGGTCGGAGGGAGCATGGCAACCGTGACATATGACAGGGGCTCTTCGCCGCCGAGATGCGCTCGGCCTTCAGGCCGCGGCGGCTAATCCAATCACGTTTCCGCCGGTCCCGCCGCGCACGAATGCGCGGCGGGCCACCAGCGTGGAGGGAGACGAATGAGAGCCAGCCTGCCCTTCGTGTTCCTCGGCGTCGCCATCGGTGCGGGTGCCGCCGGCGCCGCCGGCGACATGCCGGCCTTCAAGGTGGAGCGCTGGGTGAACTCAGGACCACTCACGGCCACCTCGCCCTACGTCAAGGCGTGGAACCGCGATTACGCCGGCCGCGGCTTGGTCGTAGTGGGCGTGCATGCGCCCGAGTTCGAGTTCGGGAAGCGCGCCGAGAACATCGATCGTGGGATTCGCGACCACGGGCTCACTTATCCAATCGCACTCGACAACGCTTTTGCGACATGGCAGGCCTTCGGCAACGACGCCTGGCCGGCGAAGTACCTCTTCGACGCCCACGGAACACTGGTGAAGCGGTGGGTGGGTGAGGGCAGCTACAGCGACATCGAGGCAGAGATCCGGCGCCTTTTGGTCGCGGCCAGCCCGGGGACCCAACTGCCGCCGATGAGCCCCGAGGCGACGGCGTTTGCGAAGACCGGCGAGCCCTCGTACGCCGGCATCACGGGCGAAACCTACGTCGGTGCCGAACGGCGCGAACCGGGCACGGTTACCCTGGAGGGTAATTGGCAGAGTTCACGACAGTACCTCGAACTCCAGAACGGCACTGGCAAGATCGTCCTTCCCTTCACTGCCGGTGAGGTCAACGTGGTGATGCGACCGGGAGCGTCGGGGAAGGCGGCGGTCGCGGTGGTGCTCGACGGGAAACCGGTCGGCGAGGCACGCGGTGCCGACGTCGGCCCTGACGGAGTGGCGCGCTTCGATCGATCAGGAATGATTCGCTTGGTGGCCCGCGCGCCCCGTGGAAAGCACGTTCTGACCCTTGTCGCCAGCGATCCCGGGCTGCAAGTGTACGTGTTTACCTTCGGCCCCTGATGAAAAGACACCCAGCGCCTGATCCTCACGGCCCTGAGTCCGACGCATAAACCGCAGACGTCCAACCAATAGAGCGGCGTTCAGGTCGCTCCGCTAATCGTGACAACGATCTGCGCGCCATTCTCGGCAACGACGTAGCGATCAAGGCCTACCGGGAAAAGAGGCTTCCATACCCGGACGGCACCATCATTGCCCGCCTCGCCTGGGGATGCCACCTGCATACCATTCGCCCTTGCGCCCGATCCGAGACGAACTCCGGCGCCTATCCCCGGTATAGTGGCGGTCACCAGGAGCCCAATCTTCGAAGAAGCGCTGGAGGTGTCGCATGGATGGGCTAGTGCAGGTTGCCGTGGTAAACCACAGCACGAATGTCACCGTGATTCTTGGCCTTCGGGGAGATGGCGCCCTGTACCGTGGTCAAGTCACGACCGATTCAGGATCTGGGAAGGCCTCGGTAGTCTGGACTCCAGTTGCCGATGAGACCAAGCGAGGTACCTAGCCATGCCGGCGAACGGAGAGGCGCGCGCGTATCAGCTCGATCGCGTCTACGTGGCGGACCCGTTCGGCAATCGCCTCGAGCTCCCCGAGCCGCGATGATCCGCGTAGTCCGGCTGGGAACTCCGCGCGCGCCGGGCGAGGGGTTGCGGCTGGGTACGGTACGCAGGCTCCCAAGGGGCGTGCGCAAGACCGACTATGCCCGCCGCGATTTCTTCGACGTCTGGTACCCGGAGCTGGCGCCGAGCGCGAAGCTGGTGAGCTGGGCGCTCTCGGAGCCGTTCACGCCCCCGCGCTGGAGCCGCTACGCGAAGAGCTACCGGCGCGAGATGCGGGAGCCCCCTCGTCAGCGCACGCTCCAGCTCCTCGCACGGCTGTCCCACCAGGCGGACTTCTCGATCGGCTGCTACTGCGAGCGCGAGGACCAGTGCCATCGCTCGATCCTGCGCGAGCTGCTCGTGGAGCACGGGGCGCGGCTCGCGGCGCCGGGAAGTTAGGGCGATGGCCATCACCTATCGCGAGACGGGCGAGGTCGACTTCGCGCAGGCGCTCGCGCTGTACCGCGCTCTGGGTTGGTCCTCCGCCGAGAAGCCGCGCGAGCTGGAGCGCGCGCTGCGCAACTCGCATTCCCTGGTCACCGCCTGGGACGGGTCTCGGCTGGTGGGCCTCGGCAACGCGATCTCGGACGGTGCTCTCGTCATCTACTACCCGCACATGCTGGTCCTGCCCGAGTACCAGGGCCGCGGCATCGGCCGGGAGATCGTGCGGCGGCTGATGGCCCGCTACGCGGGCTTTCACCAGCACATCCTGGTAGCGGACGGCGGCGCCATCGAGTTCTATCGGAAGTGCGGCTTCGGGCGCGCCGGCCACACCGAGCCCATGTGGGTATACGCGGGGACCGAGCATTGAGTGCGATCTCGTTCCGCCGCGAGCGGCGCGCCAAGCGGTTCTAGCGCGGCTCCAGCATCACCTTGACGCGCCGCTTGTCCGAGCGAAGCGCGTCGAAGGCGGCGGGGAAGGCGTCCCAGCCCACGGTGTCGCCGAGGAGCGGTCCCGCGTCGACCCGCGCGCACGCCAGCATCTCGAGGGTGAAGGCGAAGTCCCGCTTGCCGTAGCCGAACACGTAGCGGACGTCCAGCTCCTTGGTGATGGCCTTCACGGGCAGGATCCGATCCGGCTGCATGCACACCCCCGCCACCACCACCCGGCCGTTGACGGGCGCGTAGTCCATGGCGAGCTGCTGGCTGCCGGGCACGCCCACGCAGTCGAATACGACATCGGCCCGGCGCCCGGCCTCCCGCTTCACCGCCGCCACCACGTCCTCGCGCTCCGCGTGGATCACCGCGGTGGCGCCCATGCGGGCGGCGCGCTCCGCGCGCTCGGCGGAGAGGTCGCTCACCAGCACGTGGCCGGCGCCGAAGAAGCGGCACCAGAGGCTCACCGCGAGGCCGATGGGCCCCGCGCCGATGATCTGGGCGACATCGCCGGGCCGCAGGCCCGCGCGCTCCACCGTGTGGAGCCCCACCGCCAGCGGCTCCACCAGCGCGCCCAGGCGGAAGTCCACCTCGGGCGGCAGGGGCAGCGTCTCGTGCACGCCCACGCGCACGAGCTCCGCGTAGGCCCCGGGTAGCTTGCCGAAGCCACCGGAGATCACCGCGGGGCACCGGTGCCCCTGGCTGTTGAGACAGGCCACGCAGGTGCCGCAGCCGATATAGGGCAGGGCGGTGACGCGATCGCCCAGGCGGAAGCGGCCGGCTACCTCGCGGCCGAGCGCCACCACCTCGCCGGCGAACTCATGGCCCATGATCGCGCCGACGGGGAGCGGGCGCATGCCTCCCGAGCGATCGGTCACCTCGGCGGCATGGAGGTCCGAGCCGCAGACGCCGCAGTCGCGGACGGCGAGGATGAGCTCCGCGGGGCCGGGAGTCGGGTCCGGCACGGTGCGGATCTCGAGAGGCCGACCCACGCCCGGAAAGACGGCGGCGCGCATGAGAGCCCGAGTATAGCGCGTCGTCCGCTTGACACTCGCGCGCGCGGGGGTGCAGGCTAGCGCGCATGCCAACCCCATTCGCGACGCCCGGAGTATACGGAAAGCTCGGTGTCCGGCCCGTCATACACGGCTCGGGCACCACCACACGCTACGGCGGCTCCCGCATGCGGCCCGAGACCATCGAGGCCATGCGAGAGGCCGCGCAGGTCCACGTGAACATCGACGAGCTGAATGTGGCCGCCGGCGCCGCCATCGCGCGGATGCTGGAAGCCCCCGCCGCCCTGGTGACGGGCGGCTCCACCGCGGGCCTGGTGCTCCAGGCCGCCGCCTGCATGGCCGGCGACGATCCCGCCAAGATCGCGCGGTTGCCCGACCCGACCGGCATGCGGAACGAGTTCGTGATCCAGCGCGCGCATCGCTTTCCGTACGATCAGGCCTATCGTGTTCCGGGTGGGGTGCTCGTCGAGATCGGGCTGGGACGGCGCACCGCCGCCCACGAGCTGGAGGCGGCCATCGGGCCCCGCACCGCCGGGGTGATCTTCCTCGTCTCCCCCTTCACGAGCCCGCCCGCTGTCCTGCCCTTCGAGGAGGTGTGTCGCATCGCGCACGCGCGCGGGGTGCCGGTGCTGGTGGACGCGGCCTCCATGGTGCCGCCGCGCGATCACCTGTTCCGCTACGTCCGCGGGGGCGCCGACCTGGTCGTCTATAGCGGCGGCAAGGGGATACGCGGGCCGCAGAGCACGGGCATCCTCGTCGGCCGGCCGGACCTCATCCGCGCCGCCACGCTCAACGCGAGCCCGAACCAGGCCATCGGCCGCGCGGCCAAGACCTCGAAGGAAGAGATCGTGGGCCTGGTCACCGCGCTGGAGCTCTGCCTCGCCGAGGACGAGGCGGCGGAGATGGCGCAGTTCAGGGAAACCTGCGCCCGGATCGTGGAGGAGGTGCGGGACATCCCGGGCCTGCGCGCGGTGGTGGAGCAGGACCCGGTCAACCGCGTGCTCCCGCACGCGGTGATCTACTTCGAGCCGGACTGGGCCGGCCCCAGCGGCCCGGCGGTGCGGCGCGCCCTGGCGGAGGGCGAGCCCCACATCTACGTACAGCAGGGGGTCTATCAGGGCGGCTACGGGGAGGAGATCGCGGTGGATCCCATCAATCTCCAGCCGGGAGAGGAGAAGCTCCTGGCCGCGCGGCTCCGCGAGGAGCTCACTCGCCGCTGAGCGCGCATTACCGCACGCCGGGCTCGAGCAGCGTGAGCGTGCCCGCGTCCGCGTCCAGCTCCGCGAGACAGCCGATGGGCAGCGTGGTCTGGTCGTCCACGTGCCCGACCATGAGGCCCGCGATCGCGGGCACGCCCAGCGCGCGGGGGCGCTCGGCCAGGATGTCCTCCAGCACGCGGTTCTGGACGTAGAACGCCGACGGCTCGCAGCGCGTGAACTTGCCGAAGGCTATCCCGGCGACGCCGGCCAGGGCGCCCGTGAGCCAGAGCTGGGTGAGGAAGCGGTCGATCCGATAGAAGGGCTCGTCCACGTCCTCGAGGAAGAGGATGGCGCCGCGGAGGTCCGGGAAGTACGGCGTCCCCGCGAGATGCGCCAAGAGGCAGAGATTGCCGCCGAGGAGCCGGCCCCGCGCCCGGCCCGGCACGAGCGTGGTCACGCGATCCTCCCACTCCGGCTGGCCCTCGCGCGGCTCCCGGCGCGGGGGCGCGCCCAGTCGAAGGGGCGCGTCATCGGACCAGAGAACCCGGCGCAGCTCGGCGAGCGAGTAGGGCGTGAAGCCGCGCGCGGCGATGGGGCCGTGAAAGCTCACCAGCCCCGCCCGCGTGTGTAGCGCCATGTGCAAGGCGGTGATGTCACTGTAGCCGACGAGCGCCTTGGGGTTCGCGCGGATGAGGTCCCAGTCCAGCAGCGGCAGCAGGCGCGAGGCCCCATAGCCGCCCCGCACGCACCACAGCGCATCCACGGTGGGATCCGCGAACATCGCCTGGAGATCCGCGGCGCGGTCCGCGTCCGCGCCCGCGAAGTAGCCCTCGCGCTCGAAGACGTGCTTGCCCGGCCGGACGTGGAGACCGAGGGATTGCAGGGTCTCGATGGCGAAGCGAACCCGGTCGGGCTCGTTGGGCGCGCCCGCGGGGGCGACGAGGCCGACGGTCTGGCCCGGCGCGAGGCGCCGCGGGCGGAGGAGGGTCAGCGGATCACCTCGTCGGCCCGCTTGACCAGCGAGTCCGGGATCGGGAGGCCCAGCACCCGCGCGGTCTTGAGGTTCACCACCAGCTCGAACTTCGGGGGCTGGGCCACGGGCAGCTCGGAGGGCTTGGCGCCCTTGAGGATGCGATCGACGTAGCTGGCGGCGCGGCGGAAGAGATCGCCCAGCCGGGGCCCGTAGGACATGAGCCCGCCGGCCTCCACGCCCGACTTCAGCGTGAACATGGTGGGCAGGCGGCGCTGCGCGGCCAGCTCCGCGACCTGGGCGCCGTGGACGAAGGCCAGCCGGTCACCGAGCACGTAGAGCGCGTCCGCGCGGTCACGCGCGGCCGCCTCGAAGGCGCCCTCGAAGTCCACCGGGGTCCGGACCTCGAGCGGCAGCAGCGTCAGCCGCAGGGGCGTCGCCGCCGCGGGAATCTCGTTTCTCAGGAGCTGCCGGTGCGCGGGATTGGCGGGATTGGCGAGGACGGCCAGGCGCGTGGCCTTGGGCGCCGCCTCCTTGAGCAGGGTGAGCCGCTTGGTGGTGAGCTCATCGAGGGCATAGGTGGCGAGCCCGGTGACATTGCCGCCCGGCTTGGCGAGGCTGCCCACCAGCTTCTCCCGGACGGGATTCGCCACCACGAGGAAGACGATAGGGATGGTCTGGGTGGTGTCGGCGGCGGCATGCGCGGGCTGCGCCGACAGCGCCACGATGACGTCCACCTTGGAGCGCACCAGCTCCGCGGCGAGGATGGGAAGGCGGTCGAAGTCGCCCTCGGACGAGCGCCACTCGATGACGAGATTGGTTCCCTCGGCATACCCGAGCTTCTTCAGCTCCTCGAGGAACTGGTCGAAGTACGGACCCTCGGAGGACTCGAACGCGTTGGCGAGCACGCCGATGCGATAGACCTTGCCCGCTTGCTGAGCCGCGGCGGGGACGGCGCCGAGGATCATGACGAGGAGCCAGAAGATCACCAGCCGGCGCGCTCGAACCATGGCGTGCGTCTCCACGACGGGTCGAGCCTAGCCCGGCCCGCCAGCGTGGGCAAGGGCGTTCTGACGACGCCCCCGCGGCGCGCTATATTGGGAGCGTGATGACGAAACCCGCGGGGTCCGACGGCGACCTCCTGGCGCGGGCCCGCGCCCTCGCCCCGCTCCTCGAGTCGGCATCCGACACCATCGAGGCGAGCCGCCGGCTCGCCCCCGCCGTGGTGGACGCGCTCCACGACGCGGCGCTCTTCCGCCTGCTCATGCCGCGCTTCCTCGCCGGCGGCGAGGTCGATCCCGTCACCTTCGTCCACGTCATCGAGGCCATCGCCATGGTCGACGCCAGCACTGCGTGGTGCCTCTGCCAGGCGGCCGGCTGCTCCATGGTGGGCGCCTATCTCACCCCCGAGATCGCGCGGGAGATCTTCGGCCCGCGCGACGCCGTCCTCGCCTGGGGCCCCGGTCCCGACGCGCGCGCGGTGGCGGTGGAGGGCGGCTATCGCGTCTCGGGCACGTGGTCCTTCGCGAGCGGATGCCGTCACGCGACCTGGCTCGGTGGACACGCTCCCATCGTCGAGGCGGACGGCGCGGCGCGGCGGCGCGCCGATGGCAGTCACGAGAGCCGCACCATGCTGTTCCCATCCGCGCGCGCGGAGATCGTGGACGTGTGGCACGTGAGCGGGCTGCGGGGAACGGGCAGCGACGCCTTCACCGTCTCCGACCTCTTCGTGCCGCACGCGTACTCGGTGTCGCGGGACGATCCCGCGGAGCGCCGGCATCCCGGCGCGCTCTACTGCTTCCCCTCCGGCAGCCTCTACGCCTCCGGGTTCGCCGCGGTGGCGATGGGCCTCGCGCGTACCATGCTGGACGCCTTCGTGGAGCTGGCGCGGGACAAGACCCCGCGCGGCGGGCGCCGCACGCTGCGCGACAACCACGTGGTACAGTCCCAGGTCGCCCAGGCGGAGGCGCGGCTGCGCTCCGCGCGGATGTTCCTGGTGGGCTCGCTCGACGAGATCTGGCGAGCCGTGGGACGCTCGGGCACGCTCACGCTCGACCAGCGGATGACCATCCGCCTCGCCGCCACCTACGCTATCCATCTGGCCAAGGAGGTGGCGGACATCGCCTACCAGGCGGCGGGCTCCAGCGCCATCTTCACCGCGGGTCCCTTCGAGCGCCGCTTCCGCGACATCCACGCGGTGACCCAGCAGCTCCAGGGCCGCCAGGCCCACTTCGAGACGGTGGGCCAGTTCCTGCTCGGGCTCGACCCGGATACCCAGTTCCTCTAGCCGCCCCGCCCCACACGGTCTACTTGCGGCCCCCCTGCCACCACCAGTGGAAGATGAGGGCCTGTATCAGGGAGAAGACCCCGAGGGTGGCGTCGTTCAGGAGATAGAGCGAGGCGAAGCGCCCGGTGATTCCCCGCCAGGCCAGGATAGCGATTCCGCCGAGCCCGAGGTTGAGCGCGAGGAACACCATCAGGAAACCGACCGCCTCGAGCATCCGCGCGCCTGCCGGGAGAAGTCCCGCGCGCGGGAGCCCCAGCCGGCGCGTGCCCACCAGCCAGACGCCCCCCGAGGTCACGAGCACGAGTGCCGGCACCACGAGGGTCTCGAGATACACCGCTCAGAGCCAGCCGCGCACGCGATAGTAGCACCAGGCGGCGAGCTCGATGCCGATCTCGCGCAACAAGTACAGGCGCGACTCGGGCTCGGAGGGCCCGCCGTCCAGGGTTTGGGCGCCGAGCACGGTGAAACCGCGCGCCTCGAGAAGGGCCCGGGTGCGGGGCATGTCGATGGAGTCGGCGACGAGCAGGATGCGCGCGACGCCGCGCGGCTTCAGCAGGCCCTCGAGGAGGGCGGCCTCCTCCCGCGTGGTATTGGCGCCGCGGGCGGGGAGCACGCTCTCGGCCGCGATCCCCAGCCCGCGGGCCAGCAGCACCCGCGCGTCGATCTCGGCATCGGCGCCCGAGAACACGATGAGCGGCGAAAGCCCCTTCTGCTGGAGCGCGATGGCGCGGAGGGTCCGACGCAGCGACGCATTGGTGAGCACCGCGTCCGTGTCCACGCCTCCGCGGCCGGGCACCACGATAGCCTGCGCGGGCCGCAGCTCGATGGGGCCCGCCATCCAGCGATTGAGCACGTTGGCGAGCGGGGTGAAGCCGCCGACGACGAGCAGGAGGAGCCCGGCGGCCCCGAGCAGGCGGAGCGCGCGCGACCGGTTCCCGCCCTCCGCGCCTAGCACGTCCGGGCCACGTGGCACGCACCGATGATGCGCCCATCCGCGCGCGCATGGCAAGCCGGCGGCGGGCGCGGCGGGGCTTCGCTTGACGCGGCCGCGCTCGTGCCCGACTCTAGAGGCCCGTGGCCCATCACGCGCCGCCCGACCCGTCCCTTCCCGCATGACCGCGTGTCCCCGCTGCGGGCACCCGGCGCTCGCGGGGGCCCGCTTCTGCTCCGCGTGCGGGACGCCGCTGGTGGCGCCGCCCGATCCGGCGCGCTTCGGCTCTCCGGGCGCCTACACCCCCGCCCATCTCGCCGAGCGCATTCGCGGCTCGCGCGCGGCGCTGGCCGGCGAGCGCAAGCAGGTCACCGTGCTCTTCGCCGACATGCAGGGCTCGATGGAGCTGCTCGCGGACCGCGATCCCGAGGAGGCGGGCCGCATCCTCGACCAGGTCCTCGAGCAGATGATGGAAGCCGTCCACCGCTACGAGGGCACCGTGAACCAGGTGATGGGCGACGGGATCATGGCGCTGTTCGGCGCGCCGCTCGCCCACGAGGACCACGCGGTGCGGGCCGCCTACGCCGCCCTGCGGATGCAGGAGCGCATCGGCGCCTTCGGCGACCGCATGCAGCGCGCGGCGGGGATGCCGCTGCAGATCCGCGTGGGGCTCAACTCGGGCGAGGTGATGGTGCGCTCGATCGAGAACGATCTCTCCATGACCTATACCGCGGTGGGACCCACCGTGCATCTCGCCGCGCGCATGGAGCAGATGGCCAAGCCCGGCTCCATCCTTGCCACCGCGGAGACGGTGGCCCTGAGCGGGGGCCGCGTGGCCACGCGCTCGCTCGGCCTCATCCCGGTGCGGGGCCTCC
>WNFK01078614.1_pt1 | contig 10228 bp, 6 predicted proteins | sample 5400281 | NCBI WGS metagenome assembly WNFK01 (sample SAMN13153350, study PRJNA577476) | soil metagenome | isolation source: 20 cm soil on Douglas fir-dominated hillslope | place: USA:California | collected 2013-09-17
CGGCGGGCTGGTGGTCGGCCCGCAGTTCCGGGGGCAGGGAAAGCCGGGCAAGCAGCTCAGCTACGTGCGCTTCCTCTTCATCGGCATGCCCCGGCCTCGCTTCCGGGACCGGATCCTCGTCGAGCTGTTGCCGCGGATGGAGGAGGAAGGCCGCAGCCCGCTCTGGGAGGCGCTGGGGCGCAAGTTCACCGGGCTCCGGTACCAGGACGCGGACCGGCTCTCCCGCGAGAACAAGGAGTTCATCCAGCAGCTCTTCCCGCCCGGCGAGATCTACGCGACGATCTTCACACAGAAGATCCAGGACGCCATCGGCGAGGTGGGTCCGGAGAGCGTGGGCGCCAAGAACATGCTGACCCGGATCGGCTTCCGCTACGACGAGCGCATCGACCCGTTCGACGGCGGGCCGCACTATTCGGCCCCGACCGAGCTGATCGAGCCCATCCGCCGCTTCCGGCGCGCCAAGCTGGCCCGCCAGCGGCTGCCGGACGGCGCCGAGTCGTCGCCGCCGGACGTGGAGGAGCGGCTGGTCTCGGTCGAGCGCTCCCAGGGCCGGAACCGGTTCCGGGCCGTCCGGGCCCTCTGCGCCTTCCGCGACGCGCAGGTGCAGATCCCCGCGGCCGCCGTCCAGGGTCTGGAAGCGGAAGACGGCGAGCGGCTGCATACGATACCCTTCGAGTAAGCCCCGGCCGCTCAGGGCTATGCTTGGAGCATGGATTTCATCGCAGGCAGCTGGGTCGACCCCGCGTCGCCCGACGGAGCGATCGAGGACCGCTCTCCCGCGGACCTCTCGCTCTTGCTCGGCCGCTACTCCTGGGCGGTCTCCGAGGTCGATCGCGCCCTCGCCGCGGCCCGCGCCGCGCAGCCGACCTTCGCCTCGGTCCCGCAGGCCGAGCGGACACAGCTGGTGCGGCGCATCGGCGCCGTGCTGAAGGAGCGCGAGGAGGATCTGGCCCGGGCCATCGCGCTCGACGTCGGCAAGCCGCTCTGGGAAGCGCGAACGGAGGCCCAGGCGTGCAGCGCCAAGGCCGCCATCACCGCAGACGAGGGCTCGAAGCTCGTGTCCACCTTCCCGGCGCCCGGTCAGGCCGGAGCCGAATGCCGGTTCCGGCCGCTGGGCGTCCTGGCGGTCCTCGGTCCCTTCAATTTCCCCGTGCACCTGCCCAACGGCCACGTCCTGCCGGCGCTGGCCTGCGGCAACGCCGTCGTGCTCAAACCCAGCGACGTCGCTCCTCACGCCGCGGAGGTCTACGCGCGCTGCCTCGAGCAGGCCGGCGTCCCCCGGGGCGTCTTCAACCTGGTCCAGGGCGGGCCGGCCGTGGGAGCCGCCCTGAGCGCACACCGGGAGGTCGACGGCGTACTGTTCACGGGCAGCTGGGCCGTCGGTCAGGCCATCCAGAAGGCGAACCTGGGGCAGACGAAGCTGCTCGCGCTGGAGATGGGCGGAAAGAACGCGGCCATCGTCCTGGGCGACGCCGATCCCGACAAAGCGGCGTACGACGTGCTCTTCTCCGCCTTCGTCTCCGCGGGACAGCGCTGCACCGCCGCCTCGCGCGCGATCGTGGTCGGCGACGCGCGCCGCTTCGCCCGGCGCATCGCGCAGCTCGCCCAGCACCTCTCCATCGGCCATCCCTTCGACCAGGGCGTCTTCATGGGACCGCTCGCGTCTCCCGCCGCGCTGGAGAAGTTCGAGCGGGGCCTCGCCGCGGCACGAGCGGAGACCTTGCTGCAGTCGCGGCGGCTGGAGCCGCGCGGGCTGGTGGGTTGCTACCTGACGCCATCCGTCCATTTCGTGGCGGAACGGCGGAATTCCGCCTACGAGCGCGAGGAGCTGTTCGGGCCCGATCTGGCCGTCTACCCTGCCGCTTCGGAGGAGGAGGCGGTGCGGATCGCGAACGCCACCGATTACGGCCTGGCCGCGAGTGTGCACACGCGCGACGCGGCGGCCTTCGACCGCTGCCAGCAGTCGCTCGAGTGCGGCGTGGTGAGCTGGAACGCGCCGACGGTGGGCGCGAGCGGGCGGCTGCCGTTCGGCGGCCTGAAGCGGAGCGGCAATCACCGCCCGGCCGGGCTCTGGAGCCCGCTCTACTGCGCGGCCCCGGTCGCGGTGCTGCGCGGAGAGGCGGGATTGGAGCGGAAGGGCCTGGCGCCCGGCGTGTCGTGGGTGGACGAATGAGCAGCCCGCTGCGCGTCGTGATCGGCACCGCCGGGCACGTCGATCACGGAAAGACGGCGCTGGTGAAGGCGCTCACCGGCATCGACACCGACCGCCTGCCGGAGGAGAAGCGGCGCGGGATCACCCTCGAGGCGGGCTATGCCAACCTGACCTTGCCCGGGGTCGGCACGGCCGGCGTGGTGGACGTGCCCGGCCACGAGCGCTTCTTGCGCGCGATGGTGGGCGCGGCGGGCGGCATCGACGTGGCCGTCCTCTGCGTGGCCGCCGACGAGGGGCCGATGCCGCAGACCGCCGAGCACCTCGACGTCCTCCGGCTCCTCGGGGTCCAGGCGGGCGTGATCGCCATGACCAAGGCGGACCTCCTGCCGGAGCTGGGGCCCGACCACCGTGAGCTGCTCACCATCGAACTGCGGGAGCTGGTGCAGGGCACGTTCCTGGAGGAGGCGCCCATCGTCGAGGTCTCCGCGCGCACCGGGAAGGGGCTGCCGGAGCTCATTTCCGCGATCGCGACCGCCGTGCAGGCCCGCCAGGCCGCGCCGCGCCCCGAGCAGGCGCCGCTCTTCCTGCCGCTCGATCGCGCCTTCGCGGTGAAGGGGTTCGGGACCGTCGTCACCGGGACGCTCTTTTCCGGCGCGCTCGCGGCGGGAGACGAGGTGGACCTGGCGGGGGGCGGCGCGAAGGCGAAGGGCGTGCGCGTCCGCGGCGTCCAGGTCCACGGAGCGCCGGTGGACAAGGCGCGCGCCGGCCAGCGCACCGCGGCCAACCTGGCGGGCATCGAGGTGCAGGACGCGCCGCGCGGGGCCGCATTGGTGCAGCTCGGAACGCTGGAATCCGTCGGCGCCGCGCAGGTGCTGGACGTGGAGCTCGAGCTCCTTCCCTGGGCGGCGCGCCCCCTGCGCGACCGCGCCCGCCTCCTGGCGCACATCGGCACCGCGCAGGTGCCCTGCGTGGTGGCGCTGATCGATCGGGCCGAGCTCGCTCCCGGCGAGCGCGCGCTCGGCCAGCTCCGCCTCTCGCAGCCGGCGGCGGCCATCGCCGGGCTGCGCTTCCTGCTGCGCGGTGCTCTTCCGAAGGCCCCGGAGACCGCGGCGGCCGGGAAGCTGACCCGGGCCGCGCGCGCCCACGCGTCGACGCTGGGAGGTGGGCGCATCCTCTCGGTTGCCGCGCGCAAGCGCAGGCGGCGCGCGGGGGACGTGTCGGCGCTGCAGGCGCTCGCCGGAGAGGATCCTCTCGCGCAAGCCGACCAGATCCTGCTCGAGTCCGGGTACCCGGGCGCCAGCCCGCAGCGCGTGGCGGCCCGCGGGGCGTTCACGGTGAAGTCCGCGGAGCGGGCGCTCGAGCGGCTGGCCCAGGCGGGCAAGGCGATCCTCTTCGACCGGGAGGCCCGCGTGTACGCCCACCGGGACGTGCTGGGCGCGCTCGACGCCAGGGTGCTGTCCCGCCTGCGCGAGCAGAGCGAGCGCGACTCGATCGAGCCGAGCATCGCCCGCGAGGAGCTGCGCCAGCGCGCCGGCGCGCCGCCCCAGAAGCTGTTCGCGAAGGCGCTGGCGGAGCTGGCCGAGCGCGGCCAGCTGCGGGCGGACGCGGAGCGCGTCCATCCGCCGGGGGCGCCGGCCAGGCTGTCGGGGCCGGACGCGGACGCGCAGGAGAAGCTCGCCGGCGTCCTGGAAGGCGCGGGCCTCTCTCCGCCCCGCACCGACGAGCTGCCGGGCTTGATCGGCCAGACGCCGCAGCGCACCCAGGCCCTGCTCAAGGCGCTCGCCGGCGCGGGCCGCGCCAGCAAAGTCAGCGAGGATCTCTGGTTCGGCGCCACGCCGCTCCTGGAGCTCCGCCGCCGCGTGCTCGCGCACCTTGCGCAGCACGGATCGATCGATGCGCAGTCGTTCAAGGAGCTCACGGGCTTGACGCGGAAGTTCGCCATCCCGCTCCTCGAATTCTTCGATCGCGAGAAGCTCACCCTGCGCATCGGTGACAAGCGCGTGCTGCGGAAGGCGGAACGGTGACCGGGCCTGAGTTGCAGGCATTCCTCGAAGTCCTGCCGGTGCCGGCGATGGTGACGATCGGCCGCAGCGTGATCAGCGCCAACCGTCGCATGGGAACCTTGGTCGGCGTCTCCCCAGAGGAGATCCTGGCCACGCCCGACCCCATCCTCCGGTTCATCGCGGTCGAGGATCAGCCGATCCTGATCGCGCGGATCGCCGCACGCGCCAGGGGCGAGCCCGTCTCGGACGAGATGGACTACGTCGTGGTCGCGGCGAACGGGCAGCGCATTCCTTCCCGGACGCACGTCGCCCCCTTCCCCTCCGCGGGCACGAACGCAGTGCTGGTGGTGATCACCCACGAGCGGCTGCGGGCGCGCCACGCGCAGCTCATCCGCGGGTTCGTGGACGTCGCGGTGGCCGCGCAGCGGGAGCGCACGCAAGCCGGAATCCTCCGGGTCGCACACGACGAGCTGCAGCGGCTGGGCCTCTCGGTCACGCTCTGCGAGCTGAGCGCCGGGCGCTTTCGCATCCTCGATGCGGGCGCCGGAAATCCTTACATCGCTGCTTTCCGGCAGAAATGGCCGGACTGGATCCCGGACTCCGCTTTCCCGATCACGCGGGCCTCGGTGGAGGGATTGCTGATCGAGGACGTTCCGGGCCTGATCGCCAAGGCCCTCGGCCGGCCGCGCGAGGAGTTCGCCGCCGGGCCGCCCCTCTCGATGGTCGCCTCCATCCCCGTCGAAGGCGTGCCCCGCTACCTCTTCTCCTGCTTGGGCAGCGAGCTGGACGCGACCGTCGCCAGCGCGCTCGGCCTCCTGGGCAAGCAGCTCGGCAGCGCCTTGGAGATGGTCGGCCGCCTGGAGGAGCTCGACCGGCGCAATATCGAGCTGCGCACCCAGGCGGAGGAGATGGCGCTCTTGAACGACGTGGCCCGCCGGCTGGCGGGCTCGTTCGAGGTGCGGCCGCTCCTCGATCTCGGGGGCGACACCCTGCTGCGGCTGCTCGACGCAGACCGGTGGTGCATCCTGCTGCCCGACCCTCGCGAGCCCACGCTCCGCTTTCACGCCGGCGCCCCCGACGACGTGGCGCTGAGCCTGCAGGACGAATCGGTCGCGATGTCCGCCTACCGCGAGCGCCGGGTGGTGCAGGTGCTCGACCCGCCGCTCGGGGCCGAGGGGCCGTCCTCCGCGCGTACCCGCCTCGCCGTGCCGCTGATCGCGCGGGACGAGGCGCTGGGCGTGGTGCTGATCCTCGACGAGAACGCCCGTGGGTTCACGCGCGCCGAGATGGATCGCGCGCTGGCGGTGGCCGGCCAGCTCGCGCTGGCGCTCCTCTCCGCCCGCCTGTACGAGGCGCTGCGGACCAGCTACGCCGAGTTGGAGCGCGCGCAGCGGGACTTGGTCGATCGCGAGCGGCTGGCCGCGCTGGGCGAGCTGTCCGCCTCCATCGCGCACGAGGTGAGAAACCCCTTGGGCGTGATCTTCAACTCGGTGGGGAGCCTCAAGCGCATCTTGAAGCCGCAGGGGGATGCGGCGCTCCTCCTCGACATCATCGGGGAAGAAGCGGATCGGCTGAACCACATGGTCGGCGACCTGCTCGACTACTCGCGGCCGGTCCAGCCGTCGCTGCAGCCGGTCCCGCTCCGTCCGCTGTTCGAAGAGGCCATCGCCGCCGCCTCCCAGCAAGCGGGCCCGGGATCGGAGGCCATCTCGGCTTCGGTGCGCGTCGCCGACGACGCGGCCACGGTCCGCGCCGACGCCCGGCTGCTGCGGCAGGCGCTGGTGAACCTGTTCCTCAACGCCTACCAGGCGATGCCGCGGTCCGGGCGCCTCGACGTGCGCTCCTCCCGCGCGCTCGCCGACGGGGGCCGGCCCTGCGCCGAGATCGTCGTCCAGGATAGCGGGCCGGGAATTCCTCCTGACATCGTGGACAAGGTCTTCCAGCCGTTCTTCACCACCAAGGCGACCGGCACGGGGCTCGGGCTCGCGGTCGTCCGGCGGATCGTCGAGGGCCACGGGGGCAGCATCGAGCTGGGGCCCGCGGGCCCCGGGGCGGAATTCCGCCTGCGACTCCCGCTGGAAGGCTAGTCGCTCCCGCGCCGAAGGCGCGGGTTTGCGACTACGGCTTTTGAGAACGCGGGGTCGCGCCGGCTGTCCCGCAGCGCCGCGATGGTCCGCGCGCTGCCGTGGGAGTGAGCGCGAACATTTCGCGAGCCGGCCGATCCGATCGTATTCTACCGGTGAGCATGCCCGGCGAAGGTTCCCCAGCGTCCGGCACGGAAGCCCGACAGGCCCATCCGCGCATCCTGATCGTCGACGATCAGCGGAACATGCGCACCACCACTGCGCTGGTGCTGCGCCAGCAAGGCTATGAGGTCTTCGAGTCGGAGAGCGGCGAGGCGGCGCTCTCGCGCCTCTTGTCCGAGCCGTTCGACGTGGTGATCACCGACATGAAGATGGCGGCGCTCGACGGGCTGGCGGTGCTCCGGGGAGCGCTCGAGATCTCGCCCTCCACCCAGGTGATCGTCATGACCGGGTACGGCACGGTGGAGAGCGCGGTTCAGGCGATGCAGCAGGGCGCCTACGACTACATCAGCAAGCCCTTCAAGGAGGGCGAGCTCCTGATGCGGGTCCAGCGCGCGCTGGAGCGGCGCCGGCTGATCGTGGACGTCTCCCTGTTCACGGACGAGTTCCGGCAGCGCTACAAGCTGGACAACCTGGTGGGCCGCTCCACGCCCATGCGCGAGCTGCTCGCCAAGGTCGTGCGGGTCGCACCGACCGACGTGACGGTCCTGATCACGGGAGAGAGCGGCACCGGGAAGGAGCTGATCGCGCGCGCGATCCACGCGAACTCCAAGCGGGCATCCCGGCCGTTCGTGCCGGTGAACTGCGCGGCGATTCCCGAGACGCTGCTGGAGAGCGAGCTGTTCGGCCACGTGAAGGGCGCGTTCACGGGCGCGGTCAAGCTCCGGCAAGGCCTCTTCGAGGAGGCGAGCGGGGGGACCTTCTTCTTCGACGAGATCGCGGAGACCACGCCGGCCTTCCAGGCCAAGCTGCTGCGCGTGATCCAGGAGCATGAAATCCGCCGCGTCGGCGACAACGACTCGATCCCGGTGGACGTCCGGGTGATCGCCGCCACCAACCAGGACATCAAGCAGGCCATCGCCGAGAAGCGGTTCCGGGAGGACCTCTTCTACCGCCTGAACGTCGTGCCGCTCCACGCGCCGCCGCTGCGCGAACGCAAGGAGGACATCGAGCTATTGGCCCACCATTTCCTCGCGCGCTTCAACCAGCGCAACGGCTCTCGACGGACGCTGACGCACGGCGCCCTGCAGAAGATGACCGCATACGACTTCCCGGGAAACGTCCGCGAGCTGGAGAACGTGGTCGAGCAGGCGGCGGCGCTCGCGCGCACGAACGAGATCGAGGCGCACGACGTCGCCACCGAGACCGGGGCGACCGCGTCCCTGGAGACGCCGCCCAGCGGCGTGCGCACCCTGGCGCAGGAGGTGGACCAGGCGGAGCGCCGGGCGATCGAGAGCGCGATGGAGCGCAACGAAGGCCAGATGGAAAAGGCGGCGCGCGAGCTGGAGGTCTCCACCACCACCCTCTGGCGCAAGATGAAGCGGCTGGGGCTCCGGAAGGAGTAACCCGTGCCGAAGAAGAAGCCCTTCAACAATCCCTTCGCCGGCCTCAAAGCGCCCGCGCCCGAAAGGGCGCGGAACCCGGAACCTCCTCCGCGTCGCGACCCCGCTCCGCGACCCGATCAGGCGACGTTGACCGACGAGGAGCTGTGGACAGTCGCCGTGGAAGGGACTGAACCGCTCGCGGACCGGAGCGAGCGGGTGAAGCCGGGTCCGCAGCCGCTCTCCGTCCCCCTCCCCGAGCTGGATCCGGACCTCGAGGCGTACGACGAGCTGCGCGCGCTGGTCACCGGCGAGGTGCCGTTCGAGATCGCGGATTCCGACGAGTTCATCGAGGGGCACGCTCGCGGCCTGGATCCCAGGGTGGTCCGTCGCCTCCGGCGCGGCGAGTTCGCCTTGCAGGCGCACGTCGACCTGCACGGGCTGCTCAAAGAGGAGGCCAAGCCGGAGCTCGAGGCGTTCCTCGCCCGATCGCGGCAGCAGGGAAAGCGGTGCGTGCTAGTGGTGCACGGCCGCGGCTTGCACTCGAAGGACCAGGTCCCGGTGCTGAAGGAGGCGCTCAAGCGCTGGATGAACACCGGGCGCTTCGCCCGGCACGTGCTCGGATTTTCCTCGGCCCGCCCGCACGACGGCGGAACCGGCGCGATCTACGTGCTCTTGAAAAAGGGCTCCTCCTGAAAACGATCCCCGCGTCCCTGGCTGCACGCCCATCCACAGCACGATCAGCGCGCAGCCCGCGATCGCCAGCCCCGCCGAGATCAGCCGCCCGCCTTGGATCGGCTCTCCCTTCGAGCTCGGGTACATGTACACGTACACGACCACGCGCAGGTAGTAATACAAGCCCGCCACGCTGGTCAGGATGCCGAAGATCGCCAGCGGCGTCAGCCCCGCCTCGATCGCCGCCCGGAACACCGTCAGCTTCGCCATGAACCCCGCCGTCGGCGGCACGCCCGCGAGCGAGACCATGAACAGCGACATGGCGGCGGCCAGTCCAGGGTGGCGCTCCGAGAGCCCGGACCAGGACGTGAGGTCGTCCCCGCCGCCGTCGAGCGCGAGCCTGCGCTCGATGATCGCGACCACGGCGAACGCCCCGATCACCGTCACCCCATACGACGCGAGATAGAAGAGCAGGCCCTGCGCCGCGTCCGGGCGCGCCGGCGCCTTCTGCATGGCGGCGACCGCGATCAGCAGATACCCGGCGTGCGCGATCGACGAGTACGCCAGCATGCGCTTGACGCTGCGCTGTGGGATCGCGAGCAGGTTGCCGACCAGCATGGTCAGCGCCGCCAGCCAGAAGACCAGGGCGCCCCAATCCACCACGATCAGATTGCCGGTCGCCCCGCCGAAGCCGAACACCAGGATCCGCACCAGCACGGCGAAGGCCGCTGCCTTCACGCCCGCCGCCATGAAGCCGGTGACGGGCGCGGGAGCGCCATCGTACACGTCCGGGACCCACATGTGGAACGGGACTGCCGCGACCTTGAACGCGAATCCGGCGGTCAAGAGCGCCGCGGCCGCATAGAGCAGCCGGTCTGCTCCTGGCGCCGCCCCGTGCAACAGCGCGTTCGCGACGTCCGCGAGGCGCGTCGAGCCGGTGGCGCCGAAGGCCAGCGCGGCGCCGTAGAGGAAGAGCGAGGAGGCGAAGCTGCCGAGGATGAAGTACTTGAACGCCGCCTCGGCAGGCCGCTTCCCGCGGCGCAGATATGCGCAGAGGGCGTACAGCGCGAGGGACATCACCTCGAGCGAGAGGAAGACCACGATCAGGTCCGTGGCCTGCGCGAGCAGGCACATCCCGGCCGCCGAGAAGAGCGACAGCGCGTAGAACTCCCCGCGCGTCGCCCGCAGCGCCTCGAGGTACGAGTACGCGACGATGGTCGAGAGCAAGAGCGCCGCGCAGACCACCGCCGCGATCACCCGCGCGAAACCGTCGGTGACCGCGGCGCCGCCGAACAGAGGCACCGCCGGGTCGCCCATCTGCGCCAGGGCGGCCCAGAAGGCGCCGGCGGCGATGACTGCGGTCAGCCAGGCCTGGTAGCGGCGATCGGGCTGGGTCTCCTCCGGCTCGGGCTTGGACCCGGCTCCGGGCGGCAGGGCGCGCTGGGCAGCCTCCGCCGGACCGGCGCCAGGCCCGAGCACCTTGGGGCGCACGCCGCGCAGGAACACCTCGCTGGTGAGCAGCAGCATCGCGCCCACCGAGAGGATCAGCGCCGGCAGGACTCCGTAGAGATCGTTCGGGTCGAAGCTCATCGCTCGACCTCCGCCTTGCGCACCGGCTGCTGCGCCCTGCTCACCCGTTGCACGAAGGCGTCCACCGGCTCCCGCACCGCCGACAAGAACGGCTGCGGCACGAAGCCGATGAAGAGGATGGCGAGGATGAGCGGCGCGATCGTGAACCACTCGCGCACGGACAGGTCGGCGATGCCGTGCGCT
>WNFK01222610.1_pt1 | contig 10228 bp, 10 predicted proteins | sample 5400281 | NCBI WGS metagenome assembly WNFK01 (sample SAMN13153350, study PRJNA577476) | soil metagenome | isolation source: 20 cm soil on Douglas fir-dominated hillslope | place: USA:California | collected 2013-09-17
AGCCGGCCGGCCAATGAGGCGGCCCTGGCGGATGCGGCCGCGGCGCTGCGTCGGTTCGCGCCGATCCTGGACGAGATTCTGGCCGGGCGCGCCTGGCTGGTCCACGACCGGCTGTCTTACGCGGACTTCAGGGTGGCCTCGGTCCTGCCCTTCGCCGAGTCGGCGCAACTGCCCGTGGGCGGTTACAGAAACGTCGCGCGGTGGCATGATCGGCTGAACGAGCTCGACGCTTGGCGAGCGCCCTTCGCGGACCTCGACGACGAAGCGCCACGGGCCGCCGCTGGAGGTTCACGATGAGATACATGTGCCTGATCTATTTCGACGAGGCCAAGCAGGACGCCATGAGCGCCGAGGCCGGCGAAGCGCTGAAACTCGCTTGCCTGGATGGCGACGAAAGGTTGCGCCGGGCGGGACGCTTCATCGCCGCCAGCCCCCTTCAGAGGGTGAAGACGGCCAAGACGGTGCGGGTCGTCCGCGGTAAGTGCCTGGTTACGGATGGTCCCTTCGCCGAGACCAAGGAACAGCTCGGTGGTTTCATCATTATCGAAGCAGCCGACATTGACGAGGCGATCGCGATCGCCGCCGAGATTCCGGTGGGCTGGCTAGGCTGTGTCGAGGTGCGGCCGCTGCCGGAAAACTGGCCGCCGATGGAGGCTCAGATGAGCGCGTAGGGGCCGGGTTGCGGGCGCTCCCGCGGGATCGGGGCCTCCGCGCGCCCTGCGCTGCGCGGCGGCCGGTGCGAGGTGTGGTCCCAATGCCCGCCCGGGGTGGCTGGTTGCCCAGCGGATTGACTGCCATGTATTCCTTCACCCGATAGTGCGGCGGGAACGGCATTACGTGCTGGGTCACGATCGATGGCGGATCACGATCTGCCCTACAGACCTGCGAGTTGTCCACCTTACGAGTTGTCACAGGGCCAGCCGCACGGCGCCTCGTCGAATTAAGTGCACTGTCACCACAATTGTCACCGTAATTCCAGCACCTACTCGGCAGGTTCTGGAGGCACCCATGCTTCATCTATCTTGATCTCCCTGATCACTCGGACCGAGAGCCGGCAAGTGGGCGCCACAAACCTGATCAATTTGCCTTGTTCGGCTGAGAGCAGCCGCTCTTCTACTGAAGATGTTAAGGTATCGCGGGGTGGCAGAAACCAAATAGCCCGTAGGATGGGTTGAGCCTGCGATACCCATCAATTGCATTTGATAGAGATGATGGGTTTCGCAGGCTCAACCCATCCTACGGGCTTTGGATCAAGCTGGACCCGGAAGCAGAAAACTTTCACTCGCACAAATTGCATCGACAGCGGCTCATTATCAGTAAGCCAGCTCGCATCTTTTCAAAATCCTTAGCGTCCGTTGGATAACGGGGGGATAGCCGTAGGCATTTTCTTTCTGCCTACGGTGATCGACGGGCAGACATCCTGTCTACCTGAGATCACGAACGTGTCAGGCCGTGTTACGAAATGGTAAGTTTGCCTGCATCGAAGGCGTATTAGACTGGTCAAGCTATTTCGAGGAATTCTCATGAATTCGCATGAGCAATTTGCGGCGTTTGAATTCATGTGCCGCGCGCGCGCTTCGCTTGCCGAGAAAGAAATGGAATACTGGCTGGCAGAAGCGGAGGAGTGGAAACAACTCAGAGAACTCCCCGAACCATTCGTACAAGCAAGCGTCACACCACACTCCGGCTACAGCGAGCCCAATTAGACAAACTATTCGCGGTGCGGATCAGCTTAACAGGATGGTTCCCATGGCTCGTAAACCAACGCCTTCATCGGCTGACACTCAAGTCGATGACATAGCGGCTTTTTACAGCGACGACGAATGTGTTCAAAGGCTCGCCGCTCTCCTCGAACATAAGGACAGCAGGACCCTCGAAGAAACCGCAAGACTGATCAGCCGTCTTGCCGTCCCTATTGAGTAACGTTGGGCTAACCTCAGCCTCACCTTGCATTGAATTGACTCGGCGTATCTTCGCGGCCAACTGCACGGCGCGTCGTCAAAATAGGTGCACTATCACCATAATTCGTGTCTCACCTGGGCGCGGTCCAGCGTTGTCGTATTCCAGTCGTGTAGCCAAGATGGCGGATCACGTTCCGCCCTGCAGACCGGCGAGTTGTCCACCTTACGAGTTATGGCGCCGTGGCTCGACTTGGTCGTCCATCACCTTGGCCTTGCCTCGGGTGGCCGCCCAGCGGCGAGTTTTGCCCGCCGACTTATGCTGCCCGTGAGCAATGATACGTTGCTTCGGCTCGTTCGAAGGTGCGGGTGTCCACCCTTTGCTGCACCGAGCGCTATCGGCACAGACGACTGGGCACGGCGGCGCAATCAGACAGGTGATGCATCTCCAGCTCATGCCCCCTCGTCGCGTCCTTCGTCAACGGCGTCACCAAGGACAGGCCGCCATCAACACCGCGATCACAACGTCTTGGTCCAACGGACAGACCGAGGGCCAGATCACCAAGCTCTTGTGAACTACTTCACATCAGATCCAGTGAAAAAGGCCTAGTCTCGTTACTGTCACCAAACTTGCGAGAGAAACGACCATTCGGTCCTAGCAGGCCCGTCGGACATGCCAAACACCAGCGGCAGCTGGCTCACGCATGGAGGCGAGTAAGAACTGCTTAAGTTGGATAATCGTTCGGTTCTTTGATTGTCTTGGACGGCGATGATGTCGCCAGCACCTGTACTTAGCTGAAAAAGCTTGAGGAGAAGGTGGAGAAGATCATGCCCAAGGTCTATTACGGTCGCAAGGACGAACCCAGCTCCGATCTTGAACTCAGTGACGACCTCATCGCCGTGCGAACCCGCAGCCGACGCTCGATCTTGCGGTCGGCCGGATCGGTGCCCTTGCCGGCGTCAGACGAGCTTGCCGACGCCACGATGGTGGCTGCCTACCCCGAGGCCGGCGTCGAGGTCTTTCGCGTGCCTGTGGGAAGCGGCAAGCGCTCGCTCGAAGATCGCAAAACCGCGCTGAAGACCGCACCCGACGTGCGCTTCGCGGGCGGCGTCCTCATCGACCCGAAAAGTCGCGAGCCGGTGCTTTACACCGAGAATCTGTTCGTCAAGTTCATCGACACGGCGGATGGCGACGCCTGTCGCGACGTCCTGCGGGCGGCGGGTCTCACCATCAAGGAAGAGCCGAGCTACGCCACCAACGCCTTCTTCGTCGAGGCTCCCGAAGGCATTGGCCGCAAGGTGTTCGACGTCGCACAGGAGCTGATCCAGCGTGATGACGTCGAGTATTGCCACCCCGAGCTCATCCGTCCCCGACAGAGCAAGAACATCTTCACGCAGCAATGGCACTTGAAGCGAACCAACATCGGCGGCGTGTCGGTCGACGCGCACGCCAACGTCGAAGCGGCGCATCAGGTGACCCGTGGCGGGGGCGTCACGATCGCGATCATCGATAACGGTGTGGATATCGACCATCCCGAATTCACCAGTACCGGAAAGGTGGTCGCTCCGCGCGACGCAACGTTGCAGATCGACAATCCACGTCCGAAAGACGTGTTCGGCACGGGTCCGGACGACGGCGAAAACCACGGTACCGCCTGCGCGGGCGTAGCGACCGGGAACGGTACCCTGGGCGCCTCGGGCGTGGCCCCCGCCGCCAAGCTCATGCCCATTCGCCTGGCGTCGGGTCTGGGCTCGCAACGCGAGGCCGACGCTTTTGTCTGGGCGGCCGACCACGGCGCCGATGTCATTTCGTGCAGCTGGGGGCCCGAGGACGGGCGTTGGTGGGATGCGAGCGATCCCATGCATCAAAGGGCAGTGCCACTGCCGGCGAGCACGCGGCTCGCCCTCGACCATGTGACCACCAATGGCCGCGGCGGCAAGGGCTGTGTCGTTCTGTTCGCCGCTGGCAATGGCAATGAATCTGTGGACAACGACGGCTACGCGAGCAGCCCCAAGGTCATCGCAGTCGCTGCCTGCAACGATACCGGCAAGCGCAGCGTCTACAGCGACTTCGGCAACGCAGTATGGTGCGCCTTCCCGAGCAGCGATTTCGGGCACGCCCCGTTCAGCCACCCTGCCCCGCTGACGACCGGCATCTGGACGGTCGACCGCTCAGGGACTGCCGGCTACAACACCGGCAGCAATGGCGATGGCGATGCCACAGGCATGTTCACCAACAGCTTTGGCGGCACATCGAGCGCGTGCCCTGGGGCCGCCGGCGTGGTCGCGCTGGTACTGTCCGTAAACCCGGATCTGCAGTGGAATGATGTGAAGGACCTGTTGAAGCATTCCTGCGACCGCATTGACCCGCAAAGTGGCCAGTACGACGCGGCCGGCCACAGTGCCAACTACGGTTTTGGCCGCCTGAATGCGCGCACCGCGGTCGACCTTGCCAAGCCGCAGCCGCGCAACGAAATCACGGTCAGCCGCCGCTTCGATTCCGCCATTCCCGATCTACAGACAGTGACGTTCCAGCTCCAGGTGACCGACGCCGCGCCGGTCGAGGACCTGAGCGTGGGAGTGAACTTGAAGCACACCTATATCGGCGACCTCGTCATCACAGTCGAGCCGCCGTCCGCCACCGGCGCGACACCGATCATGCTGCACAACCGCGCTGGTGGTGCGAACCATGACATCACGAAGATCTACGACAAAACCTCTGTGCCCGGACTCGCGGCTTTCGCCGGCAAGGCTTGCGACGGCACCTGGACGCTTCGCATACGTGACGCAGCGGCTCAAGACTCCGGCGTGCTGGTTTCGTTCTCGCTGCGACTTTCGTTCTTGCATCAGGAGCGGGTGGTCGCACCGGCTCCCGAGGCCGCCGCTGCGAAGCCAATCCGAAAGAGGACCGCGAGGAAGCGCAATTAAAAGGTCGTGCTGCGAATCGAATTTGAGTTTGCCCCCAGCAGCGCGCTTCGGCACACATTCGCGACCCATCTCAAGAGCGGGATGACTTTTCTTCGAATCGTCATCCCGCTCTATCTTTTTGTTTGAGCATGATCTCCGCGCAAACGCTTCGCGTTTGTCGCGAGGGAAAACCGGTACCCACTTTTCCGGATCATGCTCTAGGAGAGCGGGGCGGACGTGCGCATCATCCAGGTCGTACTCGGCCACGCCAGCCTCGCGAGCACGGCGCGTCGAGGATGCGTCCCTTCTCCGTTCGATTGGCCGACGGATAACGCTCCGTCACCGCCGACACCACCTCGCGCCGCGCGCGCCATGCTGATCCTTCCCGCCATCGACGACACCGACCCGATTCGGTGACACCGCCCCACAAAGCCCGTAGGATGGGTTGAGCCTGCGATACCCATCAATTGCATTTGATAGAGGTGATGGGTTTCGCAGGCTCAACCCATCCTACGAGCTAGTCTTCAATATTATTACGGCGGGATCGGTGTTCCTTGCTGCTCAATAGGTCGGTTGAGGCTAAGCCCATGAGAAGGCTCTATCACAGCTATCTCTCGCCCTATGCGCGCCGCGTGCTGATTGTTCTCGTCGAGAAGGGCCTGGAGCATGAACGGGAAAAGCACATGTTTGCCCGCGAATTTAATCAGCTCTCGTCGATCAATCCCTGTCTCCTCCTGCCCGTCTTCGTCGACGGTGACATACAGCTGTGGGGATCCAATCTGATCGTCGAGTATCTCTTGAAAACCTACCCCAACATCGCCTCTGGCGGCTTGGAACCACCGCTCGCGCGAGCCGTGACACGCCCCGACCATCATTGGGAGGACAGCAAGGTTCTGGCGACCCTCGAGACGATGACCGACAGCATCATGAACTTGCGGCAGATGAAGATGAGCGGTCTGGAGTCAGATCAGGTCGCTTATCTGCGGCGCCAACGCGACCGGATTGATCTCTGCCTGGACTGGCTAGAGACGAAAGCCACTCGCGATGGCTTCGTTCCCGACGAATTTTCGGTCATGGACCTGAATCTGATCTGTGCGCTCGGGAATGTGGACAATCACAACAGCTTCGAGTGGCGAGGTCGGCTAACGCTGGAGGCCGTCGTCGCACGGTATTCGGCACGTCCCTCGGTCAAATCGACAGCTCGGGAGTGACCGTCGAGGATTTTGAGCTATCAAGGTGGCGTCGGTGGAAAGCTGACGTGCAAATGATTGGCAGCGCACGTGCGAGCTCGATAAGTCGGCGAAAGGGCCAAATCGGGGATACGCAACGCCCGATTCTTGCGATGCGGTTTACCCGACCGCTTCGGAGTCCAACCCGGCCTTGGTGGCGTTCCGGGACTGGCTTGTTGAGGAGGCCAGTCGTAGCTAGGAAAGCGCCCCAGCAAGCTTGCCGACCCTGGAAAGAAGCAGCTTCAGGATCGGGGATTTGTTCGCCTTATGGTAAGCGAGGATCAGGTCGAGCGTGGGCACTTCTCCCCTCGCCGGCCGGGTGGCTATTGAGTCGGGCAGATATCGCTTTGTGTAAGCCGGTAACATCATAACCCCGCGCGTCGATGTGATCATTGCGTGGGTACTTCTCCCCTCGCCGGCCGGGTGGTTATTGAGTCGGGCAGATATCGCTTTGTGTAAGCCGGTAACATCATAATCCCGCGCGTCGATGTGATCATTGATATGGCATGGACGACATTGTGCACTTCATATTCCGGCTTGAGATCGATCCCGGCCCGGTTGAAATACTCCAGAACGACGCGGCGCACCGCGGGAGCGGCTTTGGACGGAAGATAGAAAGTTTCGTTCACGATCTCTTCCGGCGCGACGGCTGCTTGCGATGCCAAGCGATGGTCACTCGGAAACACAAAAATTAGCGGGTCCGTACGCACGCGCCTGCAGGCCAAATCTCCCATGTGCTCTTCGGGCCGCATGAAAGCTGCATCAAGTTTGCGTCTGATCAAGGCTTTGGCGAGCACTGGGGAGTAATCGCTCGACAGGCGGATTTCGATGCCCGGAAACTCGTCGCGAAGGACGCGGTCCACCTCGGGTAACAAGCCGATTTCGGCCCCCGACAGAAAGCCAAGGGCGAATGTCGGTCTCGCCGGCTGAGCTGCGCGCAACGCTGCTTCTTTTGCTGCTTCTGCTTGAAGCAGCGCCATGCGTGCATGGTCCAGGAATGCTTTACCGGCCGACGTCAGCTCAACACCGTGAGCGCTGCGATTCATCAATTGAACGCCCACTTCCTGTTCGAGATCCCGGATTTGCCGGCTGAGAGATGGCTGGGAGGTGTGGAGCTTTTGCTCGGCGGCGACGGTCAAACTGCCTGCATCAGCCACGGCGACGAAGTAGCGGAGATGCCGGAGCTCCATCACAATCTCCCATGTCTCGTAGGCATGGGCCCAGCTTACAAAGTCTTTTTCAAGCCGGCCAGCGGTCTCTATAGCAAGAAGCACTGCACGTGGGGTCTGCCTGGCAGGCAGAGCGTATCGCGGCCTTGATGTAATCCGCTGGTCCGCTGGCGCCGCTCAAAAGGCCTGCGGCCAGCGTGCTACCCCTATTGGAGCGTCCGCATGTGTAAAGGCATTAGAGCGTCGCTGTTGTTGCTTCTGGTATTGACACTATCTGGTGGAGCCGCGGCGCAGTCTCCCAGCAATCAACCGAGGGCAAGCGCGATGGAAGCAGACGTAGCGAAAGTCAAGGAGGCGATGCTCGGAAACTGGGAGAGCATCGCTCCCGAGGTGCGGCCGAGTGCGGGCAAGAACGCAGACGGCTCGCTCAAGCCGTTCTACCTCAGGCGCGCTTTCAAATACCTGCCGTCCGATCGGTTCGAGCTTGAGATCGTCAACTCGGCCGATCCTTACGGTACCGTGCCGCTGGCGCGCATCAAAATCGGCGGGCACATGCTGTGGCAGGGCCCCCATCCGATCGCTCCGGGCGCGCAGAAGGTCGATTTCGTTGCTGATGAGACCTACGAGGTAACTCCCCTCGCGCAGGGCTTTGCCGACATACTCAACAAGGTCGCGTCGGCGGGATACGCCCCTTGGGCAGTCAACTCGCCCCAGAGCATCTTCGGAAAGACCTTCGCTCCGTTCGCTCTCAAGGAAGGGACGAATTTCATGGAGTACGACCTCGTCTACCTCAGAGGCGATTTGCTGTTCTGGGGCGCCCGCAATATCGACGGCCGCGGCTTTGAAACGGAGCAGAACCGCCCGACCAATCTGCAGATCCCGCTGGTGCGGAAGTAACCTTGGGCTTGCGAAGTGATTTGATCCCTTGAGCAGGTCGTTTCATGGCTGGTTCGACACAGGTTGAAATTTCCTCGCAGCTCGGCAGAACGGCCGCTATCACGGGGGCCACGGGCGGTCTCGGTTATGAAACGGCCCTGGCCTTGGCCAAGGCCGGTTCGGAGGTCATTCTGACCGGTCGTGACGATCGGAAGGGGCGGTCGGCGATCGAGAAGATCAGCCGCGAAGTAGCCGGCGCCAAGGTAGGCTACGAACATCTCGATCTGGCGAGCCTTGCATCGGTCGCCGACTTCGCACAGCGGATGCACGCCCGGCATTCCCTTGATCTCCTGATAAGCAACGCAGGAGTCATGGCGCTGCCCCGCCGGCAAACCACGGCGGATGGCTTTGAGATGCAGTTTGGAACAAACTATCTGGGTCACTTCGCTCTCACGGCTCGGCTGATGCCGCTTTTGCGCCGGGCAAGCGGACCAAGAGTTGTCAGCGTCAGCAGCCTGGCACACCGAACCGGGTTCATCGACTTCGATGATCTGCAAGGCGTGCGGGTGTACTCGCCATGGAAGGCGTATGGGCAATCCAAACTCGCAATGTTGATGTTCGCGCTTGAATTACAACGCCGGAGCGACGCGGCAGGCTGGAACCTGACCAGTAACGCGGCCCATCCGGGATTTGCCCGAACCGGCCTGTTCGCGAGCGGTCCGGGCGGTCTGCTTTCTCTTGCGACCGATTTCGCGGCTCCATTCTTCGGTCATTCGGCGGCGGGCGGCGCCCGACCAATCCTGTTCGCGGCGACAAACCCAAGAGCAAAGCCGGGCGCCTATTACGGACCCGGTGGAATCGGCGAATTGCGAGGCGCCCCGGCGCCCGCTCTGATCATGCCCCGGGCGCGAGACGCGGCAGCGGCCACGAGGCTTTGGGATGTTTCCGAGAAACTTGCGAGTACGTCGTTCGAATAACGGTCGGCAGATGCAACTGGCAAAAAATGTCATCGACGTCGGACGCGTGGCTGTTCCTGAACGGGTGAGCCGCTCCGATGCCCGGCTTCCGATGCGCCCCATCCAGCACACCGCAGAGTCTTCCGACGCCAGCAAGCCATGAAGGGAGCACAGCCATGATCAAGACTAGCGAAGACCGGCGCGTCCAAACCGTCCTGGACGCATTTGATACCCTTTTCAACAAGCGCGACTACGCGTCCGCCGAGCGATTCTGGTCTCCGGGTTACATCCAGCACAGCGCACATATTCCGCCCGGCCGTGACGGGCTCTTTGGCTTGATCAAGACTTTGCCCGCGACGCTGCGCTACGAGAACCACATTGCGGCGGCGACTGGTGATTTCGTCATTCTCCATGGGCGGTTCAGCGGTATCGGCCAGCCGGCGGCGTGGATCGTCGCTGACATCGTGCGCATGGCGGACGGAGTGCTCGCGGAGCACTGGGACGTCATCCAGGACGAGGCCACGCGGGAGCAATCGCGCAGCGGTCTGCCGATGTTCGGCGATAAATTTCCGGCCTGACCGCGACCGCCGAAAGCAAGTAAGGGCACGTCTGAACCTTCCAAGAAGAGGAGCGGTGAAATGGGAGCAGCGACCTACCGGGCATACCAGAGCCCGTAGGATGGGTTGAGCCTGCGATACCCATCAATTGCATTTGATAGAGATGATGGGTTTCGCAGGCTCAACCCATCCTACGGGCTGCGAGTTGTCCACCTTACGAGTTATCGGCGATTCCGACCAGAAGCGTGATCCGCCGCATTTGACAACCCAGGCAACGCCAGCCGGTTGCGCCTGACACTGTTCTCGAAGAGAATGAAGCTATCGGTCGTCGCGCCTACGATGCCGATGTCGGTGTGCGGCATCGTCGGGCGCTGAACCACTCTGAACACCACTCCTTATCACACCACGCCGGCCGGCTGTCGCATGCCGGCGCACAACAGGCCCAACATCCGCGTGTCCTCGCCGCGCACTGCCAAGTCCCGCTCTCGCAAGACGCGCGTCAGGCAAAGCTGGAACACCTTGCGCCGCCGCGTCAGCCGAGGCGCGCGCTTGGTGCGACGGACGCTGACCGCAGCACCGCGGGCGGTTCGGATCGTTTGCCTCGCGGCGCTCGTCCTCGCGGCATTCTCGCTGACA